>CETH01061691.1_pt1 | contig 69747 bp, 71 predicted proteins | sample 361461 | NCBI WGS metagenome assembly CETH01 (sample SAMEA2622695, study PRJEB7988) | marine metagenome | isolation source: saline water (ENVO:00002010), including | reverse complement strand
GAGTTGCAGTAGGAGTAGGAGTAAGCGTTGGTGTTGGAGTTATAGTAGGAGTTGCAGTAATTTCTACTTCAATTAATCTTGCTGATTTTAACTGCCGTATTTCATTATTCTTAATTGCCAGTTGAGCATTTAATGATTTAGAAATACCATAAATTTGCTGATTTAAACTTTCAGTTTCTAAATTATACTTTTCTGTAAGGCTGCTTATTTCATCAATTAAGCTTTCATTTTCTAATTTTAATTCATTTAAAGAATCATTTAAATTTGAATTTGAAGCAATTAATTTATCATTAGCATCCAATTGTTCGTATCTAGAAATTTTGTTTTGTTCTTCAGCTTCAGCTAATTTATTATTGATTGAGCTAATTTCATTTTCTAAATAACCAACTTTGTCATTGTAGTTTCTTTCAGCTGTTATCAACTCATTGTTTAGTTGATTCAATTCAACATTTAATGAATTTATTTGAGAATCGTCAACGACAGTTTTTATTACCTCAACAGTCTCTGGTGCCTGAGAAGAACATGAAACAAATATAAATAATAAAACTATAAAAAATTTTCTAAACATAATTATTATTTTTAATAATCTTTCTGATATTCTATTTGATATACAAACTTACTTTATATAAATTATGGCGCATTTAAGACCTTTTAAGGGCATTAGGTACAATCAAGAAATTTCTGGAGATCTTACTAAAAATGTATGTCCTCCTTTTGATAGCATATCTGAAGCTTTGCAAGAAAAGCTCTATAAAATTTCTGAATATAATACAGTTAGATTAGAACTTGGAATTAGAAGCATGTATGAAGACCCGTATTTTTCTGCAGCTGAAATTCAAAACTCTTGGTTAAAAAATGAAGTTCTAACCCAAGATGATTCTCCTTCTATTTATGTAACAGAAGAAGAATTTAAATTTGGAGATCAAGTTATTACAAGAAAAGGGTTTATTTGTGCAATAAAAGTTGAAGAATACAAAAATAAAGTTGTCATACCGCATGAAAAAACCAGAGAAGAGTGGGTAGAAGACAGGCAAAAATTGATGGAAGTTGCAAAATCAAACTATAGCCCATTACTTTGTCTTTATGAGGATGATTCTAGAGAAACTATAGCCAATTTAGTAAAGTCTATATCGGGTAAAAAGCCTTATATTGATATAGAGCCAGATTATTTGCAAAAAATAAAAGTTTGGAGAGTCACAGATAAAGGAACTATTTCTTTGATAACAAATAATTTTAATAAATCTAAAATATATATTGCAGATGGACACCATAGATATGAAGCAGGGTTGAGATATCTATCAAAAATAAATAAATATAGAACTATTGAAGAAAATGAATCAATAAATTACAGAATGATTCAACTTATTTCTATGAATGAACCAGGTTTAGTAACTCGTTCGTATCATAGGTACATAAAATCAGATAAAAATATTTCTAAATATATAAAGGAGATTATTTCAGATAAAAATATTTCATCTATAGAAAAAAATATTGTACTTGAAGATACAAAATTTCTACGATCTTTTTATAAATCAATTATAGAAAATAATAATCAGATTAGTTTTGGGATAATAATTAAAGAAGGATCTGAAATCAATTTGTACTCTTATTCAAACAATAATACTTCAAAAAATAATGATTATTCTTTTCTTCATGATGAATTTCTGCAAGAAAAATTTAATAATAATTTTGAAGATAATATTTCTTTTGAAACAGATCTTGATGAAATTAATAATCAATTACAAATTAATGACAAAATTATAGTCTTTATTATGAGGCCTATACCTATGAAAGATTTTGTAAAAACAGTTCAATCTGGAGAGGTTTTACCCCCTAAAGTAACAAATTTTCTTCCGAAGCCTCCTGCAGGGTTGGTTTTTCAAAGCCTTGAAGGAGAACTTTAGAAAACTAAACTATTTTATTGATACTTTCACTAATATAATTGATATTTTTACTTGTAATACCAGCTATATTTACTCTGCCAGAATCAACTATATATATTGAGTATTCATTTCTTAATTTATGTACATCTTCTTTACTTATACCGCTGAAACTAAACATACCGTTTTGATCAACGATAAAAGAAAAATCTTTATTACAGCCTAATTCAATAAGATTAGAGTTTAGAGATGCTCTCATTTCTTTTACTCTGTTTCGTAAACCACTTAAGTCTTTTAGCCATAAATTTTTAAGATATTCATCATTTAGTATTATTTTTACAATTTCAGAACCATGAGCAGGAGGGTTAGAGTATATTGTTCTAGCTGTTTTCTTAAGTTGACTTAATATTTTTTCAGATTTTTGCTCATCTGCACTTTTATATATTAAGCACCCAACTCTTTCGCTATATAAACCAAAATTTTTAGAGTAACTTGAGCAAATAAAAAGATCATCTACTTTTTCAGAAAGGATTCTTACTCCAGATGCATCTTCATCTACACCATCTCCTAAACCTTGATATGCAAAGTCACAGATAGTTATAATGTTATTTTTCTTAAGTATAGAAGCTAGTACTTCCCATTGATCATCGCTTAAATCACAACCAGTAGGATTGTGGCAGCATCCATGCAATACAATAATATCTCCTGATGGAATTTTTTCTATGCTTTTTACCATTTCATCAAAAGCTACAATATTGTTTTCCTTATCAAAATATTCATAACTGTTTGTTTCAAATCCAGATGCTTCGAAAATAGGTTGATGGTTTGGCCATGTAGGATTACTAAACCAAACTGTAGATTTACTAGAAAAAGTATTTAAAAACTCTGAAACTAATTTCAGAGCGCCTGTTCCTCCTGGAGTATTAAGCGCTATAGGACTAAATTGGCTATTTTTAAATATTTTTTCTCCCAGAACCATTTGAATTGATTGTTTAAGAAAGTCTTTGTCACCGTCTATAGGTTTATATGATTTAGAAATATTCATATCAAGAAGTATTTTTTCAGCTTCAAGAACAGATTCAAAAGTTGATGTTATTCCATTATCATCCTGATAAACACCTACGGCTAAGTTTACTTTCTTAGGATTTGTGTCCTTGTTGAATTCATCAGTTAAGCCCAGTATCGGATCTTTAGGAGCTTCATTTACATTTTCAAAAAACATGCTATTCTCAATCAACTAATTTTAATAAATTTTAACAAAAATTAATTTAAAATTCTCAACAAAAAGAATTTATTTTATTCAGTAGATTCTTCAGAATCACTTGATTCAGCATCGGCGCCTTCTGCACCTTCGGTACCTTCTTCACCTTCAGCACCTTCTTCACCTTCAACAGCTTCAGTAACAACTTCCTCTTCCTGTACTCTTGGAGGTTGAATCCACGCTATTTGAGCTTCTTCGTCAGAAGTCAAAACGGATCCTTCTGGTATATCTAAATCTTTAGCTAAAACATACATTTCTAGATTTTCAAGTATCGAGCAATCTGCTTGTAATTCGGAAGGTATTTCTAATGGTTTAGCAAGGATAGTTACTTCATAAACACCTTGAGTAACAACACCTGCTCCACCTCTTGTTCCAGGAGCATCATCTTGATTGATAAGCAATACTGGAACTTGAACCTCAATTTCTTTTTCCATATCTACTCTAAGAAAGTCTACATGAACTAGAGCATCTGTTACAGGATGCCTATCTACATTTCTAACAAGTGTATATGTCTCATTTTTTCCATCAACGGAAATTTTTATAGGAGTTGTATAACCTGCTTCTTTAAGAGTTTTATATAAAGTGTCTTCTTTAACCTGTAAGCTCACAGAATCGCCTAATCCATACATGTTTACAGGTATAACCCCTGTTGACCTTAAGGATTTATTCTTTTTTCCAAAAGTATTTCTTTTTTCTGTTTCTAAGATTATTTCTTCAGCCATTACTTTCCCAATTCTTAATTTATCCAAATTTAAGCAGACTTCTTAATTGTATAATTTTTTTAAAAGCATATAACTTGAAAAACATCTAAAATCAACTAATTAAGACAGATATGCTAATATATAAGTATGTTAATACCAATGAAAATAGATTATGCTTTGAGATTGTTAGTATACCTTTCAGTCAATAAAGATAAAGGTCTAATTAAGACCGAAGAAGTATCCAAAGATCAAGGTGTTCCCTTGAAATTTCTTCAAAGAATTTCTAATGAACTACAAAAAGAAGGAATTATTGAGTCAAGTAGAGGACCTTTGGGTGGCCATAAGATAAAAACTGATCCAAAAAAATTATTTGTGTCACAAATAATCAAACTATTAGATTATACTTTATCTCCTATTGAATGCATTCATAATGAAGATGTTTGCATACATACAGATGCATGCAGCCAAAGGGAATTGTGGATAGGTGTGGAAGCTGTACTCTTAGATCATCTAAGTAATATTTCAATTCAAGACTTAGCCGACAGACAATCAAGTTTGAATACCAAAGATGTTTCTTTTATCTAAATTTCTAAATTTATTTAATTAGCTCGAAAGGCCTCTTTGTGAAAAGGATTGGTTTTATTCTTAAGGTTCGCGAAGATTATATCGAAGAATATAAGATTCACCATAAAAATGTTTGGCCAGAAATGAAGTCAGCATTAACTCGTAACGGTTGGCATAATTATTCATTATTTATGAGAAAAGATGGTTTAATGTTTGGGTATTTTGAAGCTAAAGATTCTTTTTTAAGTTCATTAGAAGGTATGTCAAAAGAATCAATAAATAAAAAATGGCAAGATTTGATGTCTCCTTATTTTGAAATTCCTGAAGGAGCAGCTCCAGATCAATCAATGCTTGAACTTGAAGAAGTATTTCATATAGATTAATTTATTTTAACTAGGAGAAAAAGATGAGATTAAAAAATAAAAACGTTATAGTTACCGGAAGTGGAAATGGGATTGGTAGAGCTATTGCAGAAATTTTTGCAAAAGAAGGAGCTAATCTTATTGTTGCTGATATAGAAGAAGACTCAGGATTACAAACTGTCGAAAATATTACTAATGCGTCTGGAAATGCTAAGTATATAAAAGTTGATACATCTGAAATTTCTTCAGTTCAAAATATGGTTAAAGAGGCTATTGAGGAATATGGAGATATTAATATTTTAGTAAATAATGCAGCGGCTTTTGTTTTTGGAAAAATAGAGGATATTAATAAATCTGACTGGGATAAAGTTCTAGGTGTTAATGTAATAGGATATGCAAATTGTGTAAGTGAATCTTTGGAATCCATGAAGAAAAATAAAGATAGTAATATCATAAATATTGCTTCAGTTTCTTCATTTATAGCTCAGCCAGAATTTGTTCCATATAACACTTCAAAGGGTGCGGTAATTCAATTAAGTAAATGTCTAGCAATGGATCTAGCAAAATATAATATAAGGGTCAATTCTATATGCCCAGGTTCTATTCGAACAAGAGCAACAGACCAGCACATTGAATCTTTAGGACTTGATCCTGAAAAAGCATATGAAGATTTTGGAAATGATGCTCTTTTAAAAAGAAATGGTGTTCCTGAAGAAATTGCATATGGCGCCTTATTTTTAGCCTCAAATGAAGCCTCTTATGTAACAGGAACAGAATTAGTAATTGATGGAGGAGCAACAATTGACTAAGGAAGATTTTGTATTTATTGATTCACATGTTCATTTTTACGATATGAATCATCCTAAATTACACTATGGACATTGGCAGCCTGATGAAGATTTACCTCTCAGAGAGCTTGGAACAAGAAATTATCTTGCCAATGATTTTTTAAATGAAGCTTCAAAATTAGGGATGAAAAAAGCTATACATGTCCAGGCTGCTATTGGTTCTGAAGATCCAGTTGAAGAAACAAAATGGCTAGAAGATGTTTATGCAAAAACTGGAATCCCAAATGCAATAGTCGGGCACGTTGATTTAAGGTCTTCTGATGCAAGAAAAATTATAGAAAGGCATCTAGAATTTAAACATTTTAAGGGCATAAGAGATTTTTCTTATGGAGATTATCTTATAAATAAAGATTTTAGAAGAGGGTTTAAATTACAAGAAGAATATGGATTGATTTCTAGTGTTGCTGTTAGATGGGATGAAATGGAAAAACTTGCAGATCTAGCAAAATCTTTTCCGAATATAAAGATTGTTTTAGATCATGCTGGTAATCCAGATTTTCGTACTAAAGAATATTTTGAAAATTGGAAAAATGGAATGGGTAAAATTTCAAAAATAGAAAATATCATTTGTAAAATATCTGGACTTGGCATGGGAGACCATAATTGGACAATAGACTCAATTTCTCCTTATGTTGATACATGTATGGAGTTATTTGGAATTTCTAGAATTATTTTTGCAACTAATTGGCCAGTAGATAGTCTTTACAGTAGCTATAAAAAAGTAATTGATTCCTATAAAGAGTTAACAAAAAAATTATCAAAGGATGAGAGAGAAGCATTTTTTTATAAGAATGCAGAATCTATATATGAAATCTAATATTCAATAGTTGTTTTAGGCCCACCTTCGTCATTTAGATCATCCCACATTGATAATGGAGATGCTGCCTGAACGCCTGCATCAACAGGAAGTACAACACCTGTTATCCATTTAGCTTCATCACTAGCCAAGTAAACAACAGCCCATCCAACATCCCAGGCTGTTCCTTCTGTCCCTAATGGTCCAGCTTTCCTTCTTAAATCTCTCCATTCATCATCCATTTTTTTGAATCTATTTGGAAAAGCTCCATAAACATGCCCAGGGGCTACACAATTTACCCTAATATTTTGTCTTCCATGATGCACTGCCATTATTCTTGAAAGATGAGAAATTGCAGCTTTTGAAATAGAATAAGGAACATTTCTGGTAGATCCTGCTTGGGTTCCATCTATTGAAGATACGTTTATTATTGAACCCCCTCCTGATTTTTCCATTGCAGGAATTGCATATTTTGAGCCCATTACAGCACTTTTCATGTTTAAATCAATAGATCTATGCCAATCTTCTTCTTCTATTTCTGTTACCATTCCTCCGCCTGGCCCCCCAACATTATTAAATAAAATATCTAGTTTGCCAAATTGTTTTACTGCTTCATTAATCATTGCTTCGCAATCTTTTTCAGAAGTAACATCACCTATAAAAATTTTTCCTGTTCCACCTTCTTTTTCTATAACATCCAAGGTTTCTTCAGCTCTTTCTAGGTCTATGTCGCAGAGTAAAATTTTAGCTCCTTCTCTTGCCATTAATATTGCTGCAGCTTGTCCTGTTCCTGCTATTTCTCCCCTAGTCCCTGCACCTGTGACAATTGCTACTTTTCCTTCAAGTCTTTGTCCGGATGGCATATTTTTACTCCTTGAATATAAAATTTATGTTTGTATTTTTATATTTATTCATAATTTAATCAATATAAATTTTATCTTTTTTATATATAATGATCATATGAATTATTTAAACACAAATATATTTAACTGTTGCAATACTCTTTGTTCGAGCTATTGATAATATAGTTTAATAATTGTTCGAACCCCCAACTTAGGGGGTTTTTTTTTATAATATTTTGGAGAAAAAAATGTCAATAACACCATTAAATCCATCACAAGTGGAAAGATATAGTAGGCATCTTATAATGCCTAATGTAGGAAGTAGAGGGCAAAGAGCCCTTTTAGATTCAAAAGTTTTGGTAATAGGAGCTGGAGGTTTAGGGTCTCCTGTTTCATTATATTTAGCATTAGCTGGAGTAGGGAATATTGGTATTGTAGATTTTGATGTAGTGGATGTTTCAAATCTTCAAAGACAAATTTTGCATACTGACTCAGATGTAGGGAAAAGGAAAGTTGAATCTGCCAAAGAAACTCTAACTGAACATAATCCTGATGTTAATGTAACTATTCATGAAGAACCTATAAATTCTTCTAATGCTTTTGAAATAATGAAAAATTACGACATAGTAATAAACGGAGCAGATAATTTTGCTACAAGGTATTTAGTTAACGATGCTGCATTTTTATTAAAGAAACCATTAGTAGATGGAGCTATATTAATTTTTGATGGCCAAGCAACCACCTACATACCAGGGAAAGGATGTTACAGATGTATTTTCCCTGATCCACCGCCACCAGGAGAAGTTCCAAGTTGTGCTGAAGCTGGAGTTATTGGTGCTCTACCTGGATTAGTAGGATCTATACAAGCCTTAGAAACTATAAAAATAATTTTAGGAGTTGGAGAGCCTCTTGCAGGCAGAATGTTGCTAATAGAAGCTTTAGGTATGGAATTTAGAGAAATAAAAGTAAGACAAAATCCAAACTGTAAGCTATGTGGTAATAATCCTGAAGTAACAGAATTAATAGATTACGAAATATTTTGTGGTGTAAAAGTTGTTAGCTGAACTATGGAAACAAAATTAAACATAAATAATTTTACTACTGGTCAGCTAAAAAACATTGGGAATACAAGTCTTGTAGATTTATCTTCACTAAGTCAAAATTCTTCTGTGAAAATATTTGCAAAATTAGAGAGTGAAAATCCTACTGGATCTATAAAAGATAGAGTAGCTAAATGCTTGATTTTTGATGCTGAGAAGGAAGGTAAAATTACAAAAGGGCAAACATTAATTGAACCTACCTCTGGAAATACAGGTATAGGTCTTGCAATGATAGCAAAAATAAAAGGCTACAAAATGATTGCAGTAATGCCAGATTCTGTTAGCCAAGAAAGAGTTTCTCTACTGAAATCTTTTGGAGCAGACATAATTTTTTCTGAAGGAAAAGAAGGTACTAATGGCTCAATAAAGCTTGCTCAAAAAATCTCTGCAGAAAATCCTGAATATTTCATGCCTTTTCAATATGGTAATCAAGCTAGTATAAAAGCTCATTACTATACAACAGGATTAGAAATAACCAAACAAATGCCAAATGTTACTCATTTTGTATCAGGTCTTGGAACCGGAGGAACATTAATGGGCGTAGGAAAAAGGTTAAAAGAATTTAACGATTCAATAAAAATAATTGCAACAGCCCCTCATCCAGACGATGTTGTACAAGGATTAAGATCTATAGAACATGGTTATATTCCTCCAATTTTAGATTTAGATAAATTAGATGGAAGAATAATGGTAGAAGCTGAAGAATCATTTTATTGGACAAAAAAAGTGATGGAAACTCATGGATTATTTGTTGGAGTTTCATCAGGAGCAACTCTCGCAACATGTGTAAAGATGTCTAAAAGACTTGAAAATTCAGTCATAGTAACGATTTTTGCTGATGGTGGATGGAAATATTTATCTAGTGGAATATATGAGAAAGAATTTTCTGAAATAGCAAATGATATTGATGGAAAAGTTTGGTGGTAAATGAACAATTTTTCAAATATAGAAAAAAATAAAATATTAAATCTTAAAATCAAAGGAATGAAAGAATTGATTTCTTCAGGAGAAATTAATTCTGAAGAATTAGTTTCTATACATATAGATCAAATTGAAAAATTTGATTCTAAAACTAATGCAGTATGTACATTTACTCCAGATTTTGCATTAGAAAATGCAAGAAAAATTGATAAAAATAAAGATTACAATAAGCCATTATCAGGCATTCCTATTCTTATAAAAGATTTAAATAAAACTGCAGGAATACGCACAACAATGGGTTCAAGAATATATTCTGATTTTATTCCTAAAGATGATGATTTAGTTGTACAGAAAATAAAAGAATCAGGGGCTTTAATACTTGGAAAAAGTAATGTTCCAGAGTTCGGAGCAGGTTCCCATACATTTAATGACGTATTCAAAACTACATTTAATCCTTATGATCTTTCTAAAACTGCAGGTGGATCCAGTGGAGGGGCTGGAGTTGCATTGGCTATGAGAATGGTCCCTATGGCTCAAGGAAGTGATATGGGAGGATCATTAAGAAACCCAGCAGCTTGGAATAATGTTGTAGGATTTAGAACTTCTATAGGTACAATTCCGCAACTACCCGCGGATATTACATATAATATGATGAGTGTTAATGGTCCTATGGCTAGAAATATAGATGATTTATCTATTCTTTTATCTTGCATGGCAGGATATGACAACCGAATAGGTAACAGTATTAATGAACCTTCAGAAAGATTCCTTGACATTAAGTTGCCTGATCCAAAGAAAATAAAAATTGCTTTTACTCATAATCTTGGAATTTATCCTGTTAGCCAAGAAATAAAAGAAGCGTTTAGTAGTTCAATTGAAATATTTTCTAAAATAGGATTTATTATGGAAGAATCCTTTCCTAACCTAGAAAATGTTGATAATGTTTTTCAAACCTATAGGGCCTATACCTTTGCTGATGCTCACAAAGAACACATTATAAAAAATAGAAATCTTATGAAAGATACCATAATTTGGAATGTTGAGAAAGGGCTTGAATTAAAAGGAACAGATCTAGCACTTGCTGAATCTCAGAGATCAGTTATAGATCAAAATATAGCAGAATTTTTTGAAAAATATGATTTTCTTGTTTTGCCTTCAACTAGCGTTTTGCCCTTTGATAAAAATATTGAGTACATCAAAGAAATTGACGGAGTAGAGCTTGAAACATATATTGATTGGATGGGGCTTTGTTATGCGATAACAGCTACAGGTTGCCCAAGTATAAGTATTCCAGGAGGATTTATAAAAGGACTTCCTACAGGAATACAAATAGTAGGTAAAAAGTTAGATGACTTAAATGTATTGCGAATTGCGAAAATATTTGAAGAGGAAACTAACTTTTATAAAATTCAACCAAATATAATAAATAAGGAGAATGATGGTGATTAATTTTGCAGCAAATTTATCAATGCTTTATACAGAAAAAGATTTTATAAAGAGATTTAAATCAGCTTCTGAATTTGGATTCAAAGGCGTTGAGTATTTATTTCCATATGATTTCAAAAAAGAAGATATAAAAAATGAGTTAGTTAATAATAGTTTAGAGCAAATATTATTTGATTTCCCTGCGGGTGATTTTGCTGGAGGAGATAGAGGAATAGCTATATTTCCTGATAGAAAATCTGAATTTCAAGAAGGGGTACATGAGGCTGTAGAATACGCTGATACATTAGGATGTAAAAGACTTACAGTTCTGGTTGGTATTGATAATGGTAAATTTACAACTAAAGAATTGAATGAAACTCTAATTGAAAATTTAATTTATGCCTCTGAACAAACAAAGGATAAAGGAATTAATGTTTTAGTGGAAGCATTAAATTTAATTGATGCTCCTAACTATTTTGTTTCAACAACAAATCATTGCAAACAAATAGTTGATTCAGTGAATAAAGAAAATGTAAAAATTCAGTTTGATATGTATCACATGCAAATAATGGAAGGCGATCTAATAAGAACTTTTCAAAATAATAAATCTCAAATTGGCCATATTCAAATTGCGGATAATCCTGGAAGAAATGAACCTGGAACAGGCGAAATAAATTACAAAAATATATTCTCGTTTTTATCAGAAAACTATGATGGATGGATTGGATGCGAATATGCTCCTTTAAATTCTACTGAAGATGGATTAGATTGGATTAAAAAACTAACGGAATAAAATGGTTAAATTAGAAGCAAATCTTCAGTTTATGTTCAATGAATATGATCTGATTGACAGATACGAACAAGCAGCAAAAGCCGGGTTTAAGGGAGTCGAATTACAAGCACCTTATTCTCTTGAAATTGACCAAATAAATGAGAAACTAGAAAAATATAATTTGAAGCATGTTATTATCAATCTGCCAGTGATGGATCCTGATACTAATTTAGCTAACATTGCATTAAGACCAGATAGAAAAGATCTTTTTTTAGAAAGATTAGATTTGGGATTAAGATATGCTTCAAGTCTAGGTTGCTTAGGTATAAATACTGGAATTGGCACAAAACCTGAAGGATTTGATGATGAAGAAATATATCAAACATTAATTCACAATCAAAAAATTGCTTCACAAAAATTATTTGAAAAAAATATCATGGCACTTATAGAGCCTATTAACATTGTTGATCAACCAGGGTTTTTTATAAACACATCAACTCAAGGGATTGAATTGTTAGAAAAATTAAACCATGAGAATGCTTATCTGCTTTATGATGTTTATCATATGCAAATCATGGAAGGAGATTTAGTAAGAACGATATCCAAACTTATAAATAAAATTGGACATATTCAAATTGCTGATAATCCTGGAAGAAACGAGCCAGGCACAGGCGAAATAAATTATTCTAAAATTTTTCAAACACTTGATGAAATACAGTATGAAGGATGGGTTGGTTGTGAATATAAACCTTATAAAAATACTTTAGATTCAATATCTTGGATTAATAATACTTAATAATTATCATGAATAATAAGAACTATAAATCCATATCAAATCTTATTTCAACCGTTTTTTTCATTGGTTATTTCCCATTAAGAGGAGGGGGGAGCTGGGCTGCTTTAGTTTGTTTGATATATTTTATTTTTTCAAAGTATCTTTTAGTAGATATTTTTAATTTGAGTACGAGTGTTTTTTTTATCATTAATTTAATAATATTATTACTTTATTTACCTATAGGTATTTTTACTATCAATAGAACAATTACAATAGAAAATCCTGATCCTCATCATGTTGTTTTTGATGAATGGGTAGGCATGTTTATACCAATGATATTTATAGATTTTAATTTTATAGCTTTATTACTTTCTTTTTTTATTTTTAGATTTTTTGATATTTTTAAACCTTTTCCAATAAATTTATTTGAAAAATTACCTAAAGCTTATGGAGTTTTGGGGGACGATATTATTGCAGGGGTCTTTACTTTGATATGTATTATAATAATTCAAATCTTTTACACATTCCCTTCATTGTAGGAAATTTATAACAGCTTCCTTATATTCTTCTGTTTTTTCTTCGTGAATGTTATGGCCACAATCAAATTTTTTTAAACTTAAATCTTTCATGTTATTTGTTATGAAATCTATTTCTTTTTTGATAATTACATCACCTGTTTTTTTCTCATTTCCTACCAATAAAAGCGTTTTTACATTTGAAATTTTCTTAATTATTTTTTCAGGATCGAAACCAATTAATGCAGATCCGTTTATAGTTTCTTCTAAAACTTTATAATCAAGGCGACTTAAATTTGAAGCAATATTTTCTATATTCTTAACATTTGATAATTTTGAGTTATCTTTAAATATTTTTAGTATTTCTTCTTTAGAATTATATGATTTTGATAATAAGAGATTGTAGTTGAACCTTTTGCTAATTCCTTCCTTTCCTGCTCTCCTATGATGAAAAAAAGGCGGGTCCTCTAAAATAATGCTTCTTACATTTTTTTTAGATAATGCAGCTACCTGTGATGCAACACAAGCTCCTAAAGAGTGCCCCAAAATATCTACTGGAGAGCCTACTATTTCATCAATGAAACTTTTTATATCTTCACTAAATTCAGTCCATTTATAACTATTAAAATGATCTGAAAAGCCATGCCCTCTAAAATCTATCATGTATATAGTTCTAATTTTGCTTATATCCTTAAATACATCATTCCAAGTATTTGAAGAACTTGTTATTCCATGAAGAAAAATAATAGGATTACCAACTCCAATTTTTTCATATGAAATTTTTTTATTATTTATATCAATAAAATTATTCATTGTTCTATGTAGCCAACTAATTTTTCGGAGAATTCTTTAGGAAAGTCTCTATGAATATTATGACCAGATTTTTCCCAATTTAAAATTTCAATTTTTGGATTGATTTCTTTTAAAACTTCTAGCTTTTCTTGAGAATTTATTCCTCCATAATTAGGATTTGAATGATTTAGGACTATCCTACATTTTACTTTTTTATATATTTCATCGATAGAAAAGTCATCTTTAAATTTTCTTGGAACTTGCAATAAATATTTATCAGTTAATTTTCGTGCCGTAGCTATTTCTATTGGTATATCATCTCTCCAATCAGGCCTTAGTTTGATTAGTTTTTTTATTGCTTCTTCCAAATTTTTAGACTCGTCTATAGTTTCTGCTACAAGTTTTCCTCTACTTGCTCTACCTGTTTTATCGACTGGCTGAGAACCTAAAAAAGGATCCTCTAATATTACCCCTGAAACTTGATCATTATTATAGTTTGAAACTGCAGAAACAATTGGCCCACCTAAGGAATGTCCTACTAAAAAAACATTTTTTAAGTCTAATATGTTTATAACTTCAGATATATCTTTAGCCCATGTAGATCTTTTGTGACTATCTAATGTTCTACCTGATCTACCAAATCCTCTCAAATCTACAGAAAAAACATTATATTTTTTTGGAATAAGGTCCATTATCTGAATCCAAGATTGCCATCTTTCCAAAAAACCATGAACAAAAAATATATTTGTATTGGCCTTGGAATTTTCCCTAGATGCTAAATTAATAGCCACATCATTTGTATGTATGTATGATTCTTTGTACATATAATTTATTTTAGTATTAGATTCAATGAAATATTATCCTATCCTATTAATAAAAAAAATAAATATGATAGTTTAAAAAAAAAATCTTAAGGAATGAAAAAATGAAAATAGAAAAAATTGAATCTATTTTATCTGGAAATAGCCATTTTGTTAGAATTATCACGGATAATGGCTTAGAAGGAATAGGCCAATCAGCTTGTTGGGGATATATGGAAGCAACTCATTCAATTATTTCTAATTTTGAAGATTATTTGATTGGAGAAGATCCTCTAAAAATTGAACATCATTGGCAATACTTATATAGAATGGGTCCATTTAGAGGCTCAATATTGACTGCAGCTATAAGCGCCATAGATATAGCTTTATGGGATATTAAAGGAAAATTTTATTCAGCTCCTGTATGGCAACTTCTTGGTGGAAAAGTTAGAGATAAAATTAGACTTCATCTTCTTATGGGAAGTGATAGACCAGATGCTGCAGATCAGGGTACTACAGCCGAAGGATTAAGATTGAATGCTATAGATGCTGTAAATGAAGGCTTTACGGCAATAAAAATAGATCCTCTCCCTGATGGTTACCAATCAATGTCTTTATCACAATTAATCAAAGAAACAAAAGAAAATGTTTCTGCTCTAAGAGAAGGAGCTGGAGTTGAAGTAGATATTATTTTAGAAATTCATAGGAAATTAAGTCCAATGAATGCGATTGCTTTGGCAGAAGAATTATTTGAATTTCATCCTTTATTTTATGAAGATCCTATACAGATAGATTCAATTAAATCTCAGTCTGAAATTGCTCAAAAAATTTCTTTACCAATGGCTAATGGTGAAAGAATGCACACCATTTGGGAATTTAGAGAAATGTATGAAATTGGAGGTAGTCAATATGCTAGACCTGATGTAGGTTTAGCAGGCGGTATTACTCATGTAAAAAAAATTGCCTCAATAGCAGAATCTTATCATTCAGCAGTAGTTACACATAATTATTTGGGTCCAGTCATAACAGCAGCTTCTTGCAATATTGATACTTCTATTCCAAACTTTATTACACAGGAATTTTCTACAATTGACGAATCTTCTATAAACCAAAATATAAAAAGTGATTGGGTTAGAAAAAATGGATTTATAAAAGTGCCTGATTGTGTTGGGATAGGTATTAACGCTGATTTTGATCAAATAAAAAAACAAAAATATACTACTCGATTGCAAAAAAATATTCCTATGCGAACAGATGGTTCTGTAGGCTATTCAGTATAATCAAACTAGAGGTAATCTATGGACGACGAAGAATATTATAAAAAAATCAAAAAAATTAATAGAAAAAATTTATATAAACAAATAAATAAAAATAAATCTGATGTATGGAAAAAATCCGAAATCACTGAAAGATTGAAAGAAGAAAATAAAAACGATTTACCTGATGAAGAATAAATTTTAAGAGCTTATTTTTTTTAATGTTTCTCCAATTTTTGAGGGGTCATCAGCATGATGAGCACCTGCATTTTTTAAACTTTTGATTTTTTCACTTGCAAGTCCCATTTTCCCGCTTATGACTGCTCCTGCATGCCCCATTCTTTTCCCTTTTGGAGCTGTTGTTCCTGCAATTGTAAATACAACAGGCTTACTTACATTATTCTTAATAAATTCTGCTGCCTGTTGTTCTTTTGTTCCTCCAATTTCTCCAATTAATACAATAGATTCTGTATTTTTATCTTGCTCAAAAAATTCTAGAGCATCAATAAATGTTGTCCCGTGTATAGGATCTCCACCAATTCCTATGCATAAAGATTGACCAAACCCTGCATCTCCTATTTGAGAAATTGCTTCATATGTAAGAGTTCCTGACCTAGAAACCACTCCAACGTTTCCTTCTTGGCAAATATTTCCTGGAATAATCCCAATTTTTATATCTAGTTCAGGTGATATTATTCCAGGGCAATTTGGTCCAATTAATCTAGTTTTTTTACCCTTCAAGTAACTTTTCACCTTAACCATGTCATGTACAGGGATTCCTTCTGTAATGCATACAACTAGGTCTAAACCGGCATCTATTTGTTCTATAATCGCATCTGATGCAAATGGAGCTGGAACATAAATGACTCCAGCGTTTGCACCAGTTTTTCTAACTGCTTCTTTTACTGTTTCAAAATAAGGAATCTTATCTTCAAATAATTGATCATTTCTATTTGGATGAACACATGCAACTACGTTAGTTCCATATTCAATAGATTTTTTTGCTTGAAAACTTCCATCTTTACCTAAACCTTGAACCAATACTTTTGTTTTTTTATCTAATAACATTTTATTTCCTGCCACTTACTGAAGTTAAAAGTTCTGCGGCATGACCTAAATTTTCTGCTATATGAATGTTTAAGCTTGAATCATTTAATATTTTGAAACCTATATCTGCGTTTGTACCTCTCATGCATACAATTATAGGCAAGCTAAAAGACGTTTCTTCTGCCGCTTCTACTACTCCTTCTGCTATAAGGTCAGCTCTTGCAATTCCAGCAAATAGATTTATAAGTAAGTATTCAACTTTTTCATCAGAAACAAGGATTCTAAATGCTTCTTTTATTTTATCTTTGTCAGTGGATCCCCCAACATCTAAAAAGTTTGCAGGAAAGCACCCAGATTTTGTAGTAACATCCATTGTAGCCATTGCTAAACCAGCACCATTAACTAGACAACCAACGTTACCCTTGTCTAATTTTACATAGGCTAAATCAAAATCTTTAGCTCGTGTTTCCATAGGGTTTTCTTGATTTTTATCCCTTAATTCAAAAATACTCTTTTGCCTGAACTGAGTGTCATCATCAATGTTTATTTTGCAATCAAGAGGAATAACATTTTCTTTTTCATCTAATACTAATGGATTTATTTCAATCAAAGTGCTGTCAGTTTCTAAAAACGCTTTGTATAAATTAGAAACCAAATTATAAAATTGACCAACTGATTTTTTAGGAATACCTAGCAAATTAGTTATTTGTCTTATCTGATATGGCTTTAATCCTAATACTGGATCAAACACTATTTTAATTATTTTTTCAGGAGAGTCTTCTGCAATTTTTTCAATTTCCATTCCTCCTTCTGAGGAGGCTATCATTACAGGACCTTCTATGTCAGGATCTATAATAATTGAAAGATATATTTCTTTATTTATTTGTGTAAGTTCAGTTACTAAAAGTTTTTCTACAATAACTCCATCTGAATCTGTTTGATTTGTAACTATTTTTTTGCCAATCAAATCATCTGCAAATTTTTTAGCATCTTCAGGAGTTTTGCATAACTTTACACCTCCAGCTTTACCTCTTCCACCAGAATGAATTTGAGCTTTTACAACCACTTCAGAATTAAATTTTTTGACAATTTGATATATTTCCTCAGATGAAGAACCAACTTCACCTTTAGGGAAAATAACATTGTATTTGCTTAGCAGATCTCTTGATTGATATTCGTGTAAATTCATTAGGAACCAAATTTTAATAAGTAACTATCTTATTAAATCCTATATTTTCTAAATTCATAATAGTTTTTTAGCAGAGTTTCTATTTTTTTATTAAATAATGTAATATCATTAACCTAGTAATAAGATTTTTGGAGATAAAAATGGAAGCTTTATGGGCATTAATAATTGTATTTGGATCTACAGCTATATGGTTATTAATTCTTCAATTAATCAATAATTATCTAGCAAAAAAAGAAAAATAAATTCTAAAAATAATATCTAATGCTAGATGTAGAGAAAATTTCTTACTCTGTTTCTCAGAGGAAACTATTCGAAAATGCTTCGTTCAAAATTCCTAATGGCTATCATGTAGGATTAGTAGGGAAGAATGGTATTGGTAAAACTACTTTATTTAATCTAATTGATAAATCTTTAGGGTTAGATGAAGGTTCAATAAATATCCAAAAAGGTAAAAAGCTTTCTGTTTTACAACAGGAAATTCCACCAAGCAATTTATCTATACTTGATTATGTTATTTCAAGTGATTCTGATCTTCAAAACTTAATCAATGAATTTGAAACTTCTAATGATCAAAATAGGATTATGGAATTATCATCAATATTAGATGATTTAGATGCATTTAAGGATAATTGGAAAGCTTCTTATATTTTATCAGGGCTTGGATTTCATAAAGATGAACATTCTAAAAAATTGAGTGAGCTTTCAGGAGGCTGGAGGAATAGAGTAGGATTAGCTGCTGCTTTATATAGTAATCCTGATTTATTGTTACTTGATGAACCAACTAATCATTTAGACTTTGAAAGTGTTGTTTGGTTTGAAAATTTCCTAAGAGATTTTTCAGGAACTTTTATTATGATAAGTCATGATAGACATGTTTTAAATAATACAGTTGATCATATTTTGCATGTTGATAATCTAAATTTGAATTTATATACCGGTAATTATGATCAATTTGAATCACAGCTTGCTCAAAAAAATCTTGCTCAAGATGCCTTGTTTAAAAAACAACAAAGATTCAAGGATAATGTTTTAAGATATGTGAATAAATTTGGTGCAAAAGCAACTAAAGCTAAGCAGGCTCAAAGTAGATTACGAGCTTTAGAAAAATTAGACTTAGTAGATGCTGTTATTTCAGAGAGAGCGATAAGTTTTTCTTTCCCTAAAGCAAATAATTTAGGTTCTTCAATGTTACTTATCAATCATGCTGATGCAGGATATAGTGAATTACCTGTTTTGAAAGATATAAACTTAAGTATTTCAAATGATTCTAGAATTGCTTTGGTTGGGGCAAATGGTAATGGTAAATCTACTCTAATTAAACTTATTTCAGGAAAAATCAATCCTATAGAAGGACAAATTATAAGAAATAAAAATTTAAAAATAGGCTACTTTGCTCAACACCAAACCGATGAACTAGACATAACCAAAACTGCTTATCAGGTATTATCAGATTTAGATCCAGAAAAACCAGACTTATTCATAAGAGGTGTTCTTGGAAGGTTTGGATTTGATAAAGAGAAATCTGAAACAAAAATAGAAAAACTATCTGGAGGAGAAAAAACTAGATTGCTTTTTTGTATTATGAGCTATCATTCTCCTGATCTTTTATTGCTAGATGAACCTACAAACCATTTAGATATTGACTCAAGAATATCACTAATAAATTCCTTAAATGATTTTGAAGGAGCTATTATTTTGGTAAGTCATGATAACGATATTATAGAAAAGGTAACTGATCAAATTTTAGTTGTAAAAGATGGTAAGGTAGAACCATTTTTTGAAGACCTTTCTAACTATAAATTATATTTAAAAGATCAATTTGAATCTTCTAAAAATAAAAAGAAAAATCAAACAAAGACAACTAATAAGAAAATAAAAAAAATTGAAACTAAAATTAATAATTTAGTTATTAAAAAAGAAGACTTAGAAAATGAAATGTCTCTTCCTAAAAACTTAGATAACTTTGAGCTCCTGAATTCTCTTTCTGAAAAATATGAATTAATCAATAGTCAAATAAAAAAATTAGAAAATGACTGGATTAATGAAAGTGACTGATCAAAATGGCGGAGGGGACAGGATTCGAACCTGCGGTACCCTTACGGATACTCCTGTTTTCAAGACAGACGCTTTCAGCCGCTCAGCCACCCCTCCTTTATAGAAAAACACAAATTTATTATATATTACCTGTCATATTTTTTACTGTTAAAAATGATATAGAATAAATTTCTAATCTAAAACTTAGTCTAGGCTACCCCAACTAACTCCAGTTTTTATATCAACTAATACAGGAACATCTAATTTTATGGCATTAGGCATAATTTCATTAATCATGGCTCCAATTTCCATAAGTTCACCAGGTGCAACCTCGAAAATAAGTTCATCATGTACTTGTATAAGCATTTTTGAATTCATTTTTTCTTTTCTTATTTGTTGACCAAGCTTTATCATTGCAATTTTAATTATTTCAGCGGCAGTACCTTGTATAGGCATATTTATAGCAACTCTTTCAGCAAATCCTCTTATTCTTGCATTAGGAGAGTTTATGTCTTCTAAATATCTTCTTCGTCCAAGTAAAGTTTCTGAATAGCCAGTTCTTTTAGATGTATCAACTAGAGTTTTTTGAAATTCTTTAATCCCTGGATATTTCCCAAAGTATAAATCAATAAACTGTTTCCCTTGTTCTCTACTTAAGTCAGTCTGTTGCGAAACACCATGAGGTCCAAGTCCATATAGAACTCCGAAGTTTAATATTTTTGCGATTCGCCTTTGGTCTGCTGAAACTTCATTTGTTTCATACATTAATTTTGCAGTTGAATTATGAATATCTTCTCCATTTATAAATGCTTTAACTAAATTTTTTTCTTTAGAAAGATGGGCTAATACTCTTAATTCTATTTGAGAATAATCTACAGAAAGCATTTGAAAATTATTTTTGGAATTTACAATAAAAGCAGATCTTACTTCTCTACCTATTTTGGATCTTACAGGTATATTTTGAACATTTGGATTTTGGCTAGATAGTCTTCCTGTAGAGGTTCCTATTTGATTAAAAGTTGTATGTATCTTTTTTGTCTTATTACTAACTAAATTTGGCAGAGAATCTACATATGTTGATTTGAGTTTTGAAAGTTCTCTATACCTTAGAATACCTGAAGAAATTTGTATGACCCTTTCATCTAAATTTTTATTTTTTGAATAATTTTCTAGTACTTCTGCATCAACTGAAATTCCTGTTTTTGTCTTTTTAATAGTTGGTGCTTTTAATTCTTCTACTAATACTTCTGCTAATTGTTTTCCAGAATTTAAGTTAAACTCTTTTTCAGGGTATATATTATGAATTGTTTGTTCTATTTCATTTAATTCAATTTCAAGTTTTTTAGACATTTGATCAAGAATACTTAAATCAAGGTCAATTCCATTGTATTGCATGTTGATAATTTCATTAATTAATGGGATTTCAACTTCATAAAACAAAGATTCTTGATTATATTTTTTAATTTCTTGAATAAAGAAATTTCTTAATTTAAATGTAATTAATGAATCTGCTGCAGCATACTTAAATACTTTTTCTAGTTCAACTTGATTTAGACTTTTTTGGTTTTTTCCTGTTCCAATTAGTTCCTGAATATTTGTCATTTTTATATTTAAAATCTCTTCAGATAAACTTTTAAGTCCTAATTTTCTTTTGTCACATAAAGATGCTGCAATTACAGTATCAAAATTTAAGTTATTAACTTCAATTCCAAAGTTTTTTAATACCATTAGGTCAAAATTAGCGTTATGCGCAGATTTAGAGATCTCTTTATTTGCGAATAACTCTTTGACTCTTTCATATATTTCTTTATCAAAAAAAATCTTCTCATTATCATGCTTTATCACAAGGTACCAAGCTTGTTCTTCAGAACAAGAAAAAGAAATTCCAATAATTTCATCATCAATTGTGTTTAATCCAGTTGTTTCAGTATCAAATGAAAAATGCTCTGATTTAATAAGAGCATTATGCATTTTTTCAAAACTCTCTTGATTATTTACTAAAAGTAAACTTTCTTCAGGGATTTCATTGTAATTATTAATAATGCTTTTTTCGGAATCGGTATCATTGAAATTAATAATTGATTTTAAGTTATTAAGGCTATTTCTCAGTTCATAACTTTCAAATACTTCAATTATTTGCTTTAGGTCATGATTTAAGAATTCACATTTTTTTATTTCAAAATCTAAATCTACTGTTTTAACTATGTTGGTAAGCTTTAAGCAACCTTTAGCAACATCAATATTTTCGGACATTATATTTTTTATTCTTTTTGCCCCTCTAATATTTATACTTTCTATGTTTTCTATATTTTTAAATAGTTCTTCAAAATGACCAAATTCTAAAAGCAACGTTCTTGCGGCTTTTTTACCTATTCCTGGTACACCTGGAATATTATCTGATGGATCTCCTTCCAAAGCTTTTATTTCTGCAACAAATTCTGGACCTAAACCATCATACCTTTCTTTTACTTTTTCTGGATCATATATTCTTATATCTCCAAATCCTGAATACATAAGAACTTTTGTTTTATCATTTACTAATTGAAGTTGATCGGCATCTCCAGTTAATATAAGGCATTCTATTTCATTATTATTGGCTATAGAACTTATAGTTCCAACTAAATCATCAGCTTCAAACCCGTCTTTTTCAAACACAGGAACATCTAATGAATTTAACAGATCTTTGGCTATTGGTATTTGCTTATGAAGGTCAGGGTCTGTTGGAGGCCTTTGGGCTTTATATTCTGGAAAGATTTCATCTCTAAATGTTGCAGCCTTTGTATCAAAGCAAACAGCTACATGAGTTATATTGTTTTCTCTAATAGATTTAATCAAAGTATTTATGAAACCATAGGCGCCTCTTGTATCTACTTTGTTTGTGGTGAGTCTTTCAGGGATAGAAAACCAAGCTCTGAATACCATAGCATGACCATCTACAATTAAAAGTTTTTCTTTTTTTATACTCATAATTAGATACTAATATATTTTATATATTTCTCAATCTACAGTTATAATTTTATGAGTTTTCTTACCTTTTGAAAGTATTATTATTTTATCTGCCTTAAGGTCATCTATATTTATTTCTTTATCAGAGTTATCAATTTTTTCACCATTTAGGGATATCCCGCCTTGGTTTATTAGCCTTTTAGATTCTGCTAATGATCCACAAAGTCCATAATCAACAGATAGTTGTTGAACTGTAATACCGTTGTTTATTTTTTCTCTTTTTAGTTCTGACGTTTTATCTGAATTTTTGTATAAATCTTCATAGTCTTTTTCTGTTAATATTTCCCAATTTCCTTTATTTAGTCCCTCTGTTTGTCTTAGTGCATCCTCCAAGCCTTTATTGCCATGAATGATTTTTGTAATTTCTCTTGCAAGATACATCTGAGCTTCTCTTTTGTATGGAGTCTCTATAGTAGTTTTATTTAGTTCTTCATAATCATTAGGATCTATGTTTGTAAATAATTTTATATATCCCATAACTTCTTCATCAGAAGAATTAAAAAAATATTGAAAAAGCTTATATGGTATAGTTACTTCTGGATCTAGTGTTATTGCGCCATCAACACTTTTTCCAAATTTTTCTCCACTAGAAGTGGTTAACAAAGGATAAGTTATTCCGTGCGCTTTCTTTTTTAGATTTATTTTTCTAATCAGATCAACTCCAGCGATAATATTGCCCCATTGATCTGATCCTCCCATTTGAAAAGTACAATTATAATTTTCTAACAAATAAAGAAAATCATATGCTTGAAGTAATTGATATGTAAACTCTGTAAAAGATATTCCTTCGTCTCGAGATAATCTATTTTTTACGGAGTCTTTACTAAGCATGTTGTTTATATTGAAAAACTTTCCAGTTTCTCTCAAAAATTCAATTAATTTTATTTCATTTAACCATTCTGCGTTATTAATTATTTTTGCAGGATTGGTTTTACTATCAAAATCTAAAAATTTTTCTAATTGTTTTTTTATTCCTAATAAATTTTCCTCAATTTGATCTGTTGATAATAACTGTCTTTCATCCGTTCTTCCTGAAGGGTCACCAATCATACCTGTTCCTCCACCAACTATCACTATTGGAGTATGCCCATAATTTTGCAATCTTTGAAGTCCCAAGATTGGAATTAAGTTTCCTATATGCAAACTCTTAGCAGTGGGATCGAAACCGTTATAGCATGTTATTTTTTCATTAATAAGCTCTTTGTCAGCACCTGTAGTGAAATCTTTTAGTGATTCTCTCCACTTAAATTCTTCTATAACGTTTTTAAATTTATTAGCCATTACTTAGTATTCTCTTTATCTCTGAAATATCTTTTTCTATTTGTATTTTTAGTTTCTCTAAAGAATTATAGTTAATTTGATTCCTTATTTTTTTTATTACGTTTATTTTTATATCTTTACGATAAATATCTTTATTAAAGTCTAATATATAAACTTCAATTTTTCTTGAATCATCATTTTTTATTACAGGTCTGTTACCTATGGATAATGCTCCTGAATACATTTGTTGGTCTATTTCAACAATGGAAGCATAAATCCCATCTGCAGGAATTTGAATTATTTTATTCACATCTAAATTAGCTGTAGGATAACCTATGGTTCGACCTAGCTTGTCTCCCTGTATAACTTTTCCTGAAAAGTAAAAATTGTCTCCCAGCATAGAGTTAGCTTTTTCTATTTCTCCTAATTCGATTAATTTAGAAATGTTTGATGAAGAGACGATATTTTTATTATCTGATGTCATATCGATCGATTGAAAATCAATATTTAGTTTAGCGCAAACTTTTTCCAAATCTGAACCACTTAGTTGGTCTTTTCCTATTTTTGTATTGATGCTTGCTATAAGTGATTTAAGATTTATTTTTTCTTTTAGTATCTTAAGAAATTCTTCAGAGGATAAACTTTGTAACTTTTTATCAAAATCTATCTCAATAATTTTATCTAAATTAGATAACTTGATCTTATTTATCCTGTTTCTAAAAGGTAACAAGTAAGGTTTTGTAGTTTTTATGTTTATTATTTCTCTAGGTCTACTTTTGAAAACAAATACTATAGATAAAAAGTTGTTAATTTTTGAAACTTCTAATAACTTATCAAATAATCTTTGGTGCCCAGTATGCACTCCATCAAATGTTCCTATACATAAAGAAGTCTCATTAGTAGTAACATCTTCAGATAGTGTTTCAATTATTTTTATGAAAGAATTTTCCATTTATTTAAGAAGGTTATATGCCTCCATAATTGTTTCTTCAGTTTTTTCCCATCCAACACATTTGTCAGTAATAGAAACTCCATATTCCAAATCTTTAACATTATCTCCTAGAGATTGGTTACCGGGATTCAAGTTACTTTCAAGCATAATTCCAATGATTTTATCATTTCCTGATAGTCTTTGTTTAATAACATCGTGAAAGACAATTGGTTGTCTGTTATGATCTTTATTTGAGTTTCCATGCGAGCAATCAACTACTATATTTGGTTCTAGATTATTTTTTTGTAAGATTTCTTGCGCTTCTTTTACGGATTTAGCATCATAATTTGTTCCAGATGCTCCTCCTCTAAGAATTACGTGATTGGCTTTATTTCCATTAGTTATAACCACAGATGTTTTTCCTTCATTATCTATTCCTAAAAATGCATGCTCGCCGTTACAAGCTATCATTCCATCAATAGCTAATTGTACGGATCCGCCTGTTCCATTTTTAAATCCTATTGGCATTGATAAACCACTAGCCATTTGCCTGTGAGTTTGACTCTCTGCTGTCCTTGCACCTATAGCACCCCAAGAAACTAAATCTCCTATATATTGAGGTGTGAATGGATCTAAAAATTCAGTTGCTGTAGGTAATCCAATTTTTGTGACTTCTGATAAAAATTCTCTAGCAATATCAATCCCTTTTGGAATGTTGAAAGTATCATTCAAATCAGGGTCATTTATTAATCCTTTCCACCCAACAGTAGTTCTAGGTTTTTCAAAATAAACTCTCATAACTACAAAGATTTTATCTTTTACTTTGTCTGCCAAAAGCTTTAATTTTTTTGTATATTCTATCCCAGCTTCTGTATCATGAATTGAACAAGGCCCTACAAGTAATAATAGCCTTTTATCTTTTCCTTCTATTATGTCTTCAATAACCTTTCTTGATTCTTTTACCAATAAAGTCTGTTCATTTGAAGAAGGAAACTTTTTGATATAAAAATCTGGTGAAGGTAGTTTTGATAATTCTCTTATATTTACATTTGTTATGTCTGTCATTTTTTATCCCTTTATTCTCATTAATTTTTAATAAAAAAAAGGCTCTTATATTGAGCCTTTTATCAATGATTTAATTTACACACTAAATAAAGACTCTTAGGTCTTAAAATAATAATATGTGTAAAAAAAATTTTTCATTTTTGTTTTCCCTAACAACTAGTCTAACTTAAATTTCAAGATTTTGCCTAGCGAATTATTTTAAATCAGTCCTTAAAGCTGTAGCCTCATTTAGGTATACATGTTTTATTTCATCTTGTTTTCGTTCTGTATTCCAATGTATTAGTATTCGTATACATTTTTTTAATCCACTGGGATTATCAATTTCTTGCATGTTTAATAATGGCACTGAGTTTAGAGATAAAATCTCTCTAGCTGCAACTGCAGGAAATTCATTATATACATCAGATGTTGTTGTAAAGATTATTGATGCGATATTTTCTGAATCAATGTTATTCTCATTTATCATTCTTTCCAACAATTCAGCAGTATGTTTGACTATTTCATCTTTAGTATTTTTCAAAACAGTCGTTGCGCCTCTGACTCCTCTAACAAACATTTTCAATCCTCATAAAAATTTATATTAGGCTAGAAATAAACTTTCCAGCCACATCAACAATATTATCATCTTTTGTTTCTCGTATTTTGTTTATAAGTGCAGATCCAATTATAGCTCCATCTGCAAATTTACCTATTTCTGCAATATCAGACTTGTTAGATACTCCAAATCCTACTGCAACGGGTACTGAGGTATGATTTCTAACTTGTTCTACTAGAATTTTTACCCTATCAAATACTACTTTCCTTTCACCTGTAACACCTAAAACAGATATACAGTAGACATAACCTGTTGCTAATTTACATGCTTCTTCAATAACGGATTTGGATGAATTTACTGAAAGTAATGGAATATAAGATAAGTCATATTTTTTTAAATAATCAACTAATGTTTTTGATTCAAAAACTGGTAGGTCAGCGATTATTAATCCGTCTACTCCAGATTCTTTTGCTTCCTTACAAAACTTTTCTATATCATAAGCAATTACATTATTATAATATCCCATAAGAACTACTGGTATTTTTAATCCTTTTTCTCGTGCTTTCTTAACAATTTGCAAACAAACCTTTGTATTCACTCCATTATTTAGTGCAACTGTACTTGAATATTGAATAGTTAGCCCTTCAGCTAATGGGTCGCTATTTGGCATCCCAATTTCAATTACGCTTGATCCTGATTTTTCAAGAGCAATTAATAAGTCTACAAAATTTTCTACGTCTGGAAAGCCGCAAGTTATGAAGGGTATAACCGCTGTATTATTATTTGATTGAATTGCCTTAGATATCAAATTTTACTCCTAGGTACATTATAAAGCTTGAATCGTAAGAATGAGAGCAAAAAGATTATGTAATGAATGTATTATTATTGATCCATAAACACTATTAGTCTTTATTCTTATTATAGATAAACTAATCCCTAGTATAGATGCTGGAATTATTGCACTAGGGCTTAAATGTATGAGACCAAAAAAGAAAGAATTTATAATTATTGCAAGAGAAGTTGAGTATTTTTGTTTAATTATTCTGATAAGAAATCCTCTAAATATTATTTCTTCACTTAATGGAGCAACAATACAAGCGAGCAAAAAAATTATTAAATAATTATTATTTAATGCTTCTACAATATCTTGAGAGTAATTTGAATTTCTAAGTGCATCAATGTTCAAATATTCAACAAATATCCCCCATACTATTATTAAAGGCCAAGCTAAAAAATAATAAAGAAAATATTTTGAATCTTTAAAATTTAAACGAATTAACCCCAACCATACAAAAGAGTTTTGATCAAACTTTTTACAAATTTGAAAAATAATATAAATTGCTCCTAAATCTATAAGAAGGATTTGAACTATCAAATTAAAGTTTTTTGGTATCAACAAAAAATTAATTAATGCAAAAAATATAATTACAAAATAAAATCTTCTTATTAAATTGAAAGAAATATTCGTTTTAGTTCTAAAAAAATTTAATAAAAAATAATTTAATAAAAGACCTGAAGATAATAATATTAAATTCAGTGATTCTAATTTCTTATTACTAAAAATTAATTCTGTAAGAAAGCCTAAATACTCAATAATTAAAATTGTAAAAATCGATGTAGAAATAAAAAAATAAAGTCCAGAAAAATATTTATTTCCAGTTATTTTTTCCACGAAACATCACCAAAGACAAAGTTTTTATACTCGAATTCATTAAACTCTTTTATAGAGTTTTTTAATGTGATTGATTCTCCATGACCAGGTAAAATAATTGTCTCTTCAGGCAGAATATAAAGTTTATTTTTTATTGATTCATAAATTTTTTTGAAATTTTGAGAATCAGTTGTTTTTCCAGGGCCTCCTGGAAAGAGAGTGTCACCGCTAAATAAAAATTTTTTTTCATCAAAATCAGCAAAATAGCAAATCGATCCTTCTGTATGACCCGGAGTGTATATCAAATCAATTTTTAAGTTTGATATGTTTATCTCATTTTGATTTCTTAATCTAACAACATTTCCTGAATAGTTTAGATAATTCGCGTCTACAAAACCTATGTGAACATCAAGTTCGCCTAATCTTTCAGATAGAAGATCTAATCCTTCAATATGATCATAATGCCCATGAGTAATAAGTATTTTTATTTTTTTTAAATTAAGTGATTTATCGAACCGATTCCTTGGGATTTTATTTATTAGTTCTCTAGGATTATCTGGAACATCAATTATTAGACATTCCTCTGTTGATTTTGAAATTAATAAATATGAATTATTACTTAAAGCACCTGAAATAAATTTTTCAATTTTTATTTCATTATTCTCGAAAAGTTTCATGAAGATTGAGGTTCTGGAAATCCTTTTTTAGTTTTAGGATTCTCTTTCTTTTCTTTATCTTTTACTTTTGTTTCAGCTTTTTTAGGCACCTCTATATTTAATGGGTTCCCCTCCATTAAGTCTCTAAATTGATCTGCGTCCAAGGTTTCATACTTTAATAATGCCTCAGCCAAAAGTTCTAATTCCTTCTTATGTTTTTTCAAGATTTTATTAGCGTTATTTTTTCCTTCATCAAGAAGTTTAGATATTTCTTTATCAATTTTTATAGCAGTCTCCTCAGAGTAGTCTTGCTCTTCATTTTGCTCTCTACCTAGAAAAATTGCTTGTTGTTTTTTACCGTATGTTCTTTGAGGAAGATCAGAAATCATTCCGTATCTCATAACCATTTCTCTAGCAATTTTAGTTGCTTGTTCAAAGTCATTTGATGCTCCAGTGGTAAGAACGCCTTTATGAGTAATAAATTCAGCTTCTCTTCCACCCATCATTGAAGCAATCATGGCTTCTAATTCAATTTTTGTCATCAATGATTGATCTTCTTGCTCATATCTTGTAAATCCTCCAGCATGTCCTCTAGAAACTATGGTAATTTTACCCACATTTTTTCCTTCCGGCATGAAATGAGATACAACTGCATGCCCTGCTTCATGATAAGCAACTAATTCTCTTTCATTTTCACTAATAACCTTTGATTTTCTTGCTGGTCCCATAGAAACTCTATCAATCGCTTCAGTCAGATCTGCTAATGTTATTTTTTTTGAGTTTCTTCGTGCAGTCAACAAAGCAGATTCATTGATTAAGTTTGCTAAATCAGCCCCAGAAAATCCAGGAGTTTGTTTCGCTATCGCTGACATATCTACTTTTTTGTCAATAGGTTTCCCTTTTGCGTGTACGGATAGTATTTCTGTTCTTCCATTCACGTCTGGATTATCAATAGTAATCCTTCTATCAAATCGTCCTGGTCGTAATAGTGCTGGGTCTAAAATATCAGGCCTGTTAGTTGCAGCTACAACTATTACATTATTGTTTGTATCAAATCCATCCATTTCTACTAAAATCTGGTTTAAGGTTTGCTCTCTTTCATCATGGCCTCCACCTAAACCTGCACCTCTATGCCTACCAACCGCATCTATTTCATCAACAAATATAATACAAGGAGAATGTCTTTTTGCTTGAGAAAATAAGTCTCTAACTCTAGATGCTCCTACTCCTACAAACATTTCTACAAATTCAGATCCAGAAATTGAGAAAAAAGGAACCCCTGCTTCTCCTGCTACCGCTCGAGCAATCAAGGTTTTTCCTGTACCAGGAGGACCAACAAGAAGTACTCCTGATGGGATTTTAGCTCCTATAGAAGTAAATCTATCAGGGAATTTAAGGAATTCTACTACTTCTTCTAGTTCTTCTTTTGCCTCTGGCAATCCAGCGACATCAAAAAAAGTCACATTTGCTTTTGATCCAACAAACATCTTCGCTTTGCTTTTTCCAAAATTCATAGCACTGTTTCCAGATCCTTGAGCTTGCTTCATTATAAAAAATAAAAACCCAAACATTAAAATAAAAGGTAATAATCCAATAAGAATTGAAAAAATAGTACCAATGCTTCCACCATTTTTTACTACAACTGAGTATGATGAGGGATCTATATCTGATGCTGACATTATTTCATAGACACTAGTTCCAGGTTCTTTAGTTGCTTTAAATACTTCGCCATTTTTAGAGTATGTAAGCTTGTCTCCATTTACTTCAATATTAACTGGATATGCTGTCCCTTCAGCACTTTTTGAAATTCTAACAAGATGACCAAGGTCTTTTTCTTCTGAGCTTTCAAAGGATCTTCCTAGGAACAAATAAAATGCTCCAATCAAAAGTAATCCTGCTATAACGTATGTAATACTATTATTTAGAAATTTTTTGTTCATTTGAGGGATTTTTTTTTCATTATTTATAATAAAATGCTATCACAAGAATAAGAAAAAAATAATTATTTGGTCATAAATAAATTAATTATTCTTATCAAGTATTGCCTACTTGTGATACTATAGATTAGTAGACTTTTTATAATAAAAAACATGATATACAGGAGTAAAAAATAGCAAAGGAATATAGGGTTAATGAGCGTATTAGGTCTAGCTCTGTTAGGTTGATTTCTGGTGAAGATCAGTCCAACTCTAAAATATTGAAAACAAGCGAAGCTATGCAAATGGCAATGGAAAATGGTCTTGATTTAGTTGAAGTATCTCCTAACCAGGATCCTCCAGTATGTAGATTACTTGATTATGGGAAGTTTAAGTACAATATCTCTAAAAGAGATAAAAAGAATAAGAGTAAAACAACTCAAACTCAAAGGGAAGTTAGATTAAGACCTGGAACTTCTAAGCATGATGTTGAGTTGAAAATAAAAAAAGTAAGATCTCTTCTAGATGATGGTTCAAAAGTGAGAGTAGCTGTTATGCTAAGAGGAAGAGAAGCTGCTCATCCTGATTTTGCAATGAAAGTGCTGAGATCAGTTGCTGAAGGTGTAAAAGATATGGCTAAACTTGATAAAAGGCCTTCAAATGAAGGAAGAACCTTGAGTTTAGTAGTTTCACCAGCTTTCCCAATTGGGACAATGAAAAATAAAGAAAAAGAAAATAAAGAATAAAATGCCAAAAATTAAAACTAACAAAGCTGCAAAGAAAAGATTCCATGTCACAGGCACTGGAAAATTGGTTCGAACTAAAGGGCCTAAGAGCCATTTAAGAAGAAAAAAGGCTAAAAGAGTTAAAAGATTATTTGGTGGTAAAATTGAACTGGATTCAACCAGAATTTCAGATAAAATAAAAAATCTAATATAAGAGTTTTTGGAGAAAAATGTCTAGAGTAAAAGGTGGGATGACCACCAGAAGAAAACATAAATCTATACTGAAACAAGTAAAAGGGCACAGGGGTGCTAGCAGAACAAGAATTCGTGCTGCAAAAGAATCTCTAACCCATGCTTTAAACTATTCAACTAAGCATAGGCATCTTAAAAAAAGAACAATGAGAAGATTAGCAATAACAAGAATCAATGCTGCTGCTCGTGAAAATGGAATATCATATTCAAAATTCATGAATCTTTTGACTCAAAGAAACATTCAAATAGACAGAAAATCTTTAGCTGAACTGGCAGTTAGAGAACCTCAGGGATTTGCATCACTGGTAGAGCAAGTAAACGCCTAGATTTCTAGATATTTTATTGAACTATCTGCCATCACAAAACCTATTAATAGAAACAAATAAAGTAGAGAATATTTGTATATAGATACTGCCGATGCTCTGTCTTGTTTTTTATATAATTGAAAAGCCATAATTATCAAAATAGCTCCAAGAATAATAGAACTTATTACATAAATCCAACCTAAGCTAGAAGAAATTGTTACAGTTAATGTGGTAATAAGAACAAGTAAAATACTGTACAACAAAATTTGTAAGGAAGCATTTTTTATCCCTTTTACAACTGGTAACATTGGTATATTAGCTTTTTCATAATCGTCTTTTATCATTATCGCTAGTGCCCAAAAATGAGGTGGAGTCCAGAAAAAAATAATTAAGAAAAGATATATAGCTTCTAGAGTTAAATTATTGCTTATAGCAGCATAACCTACTAGTGGAGGGAAGGCTCCTGCTGCACCTCCTATTACTATATTTTGGATAGTTCTTCTTTTGAGATAAAGAGTATAAATGACAACATAAAAAAAACCTCCAGAAAAGGCTAAAATAGCGGCTAAAAAGTTATTTAGGAGCACCAAAGAAATAAAAGAAATAATAGACAATAATATAGAAAAAACTAGTGCTTTATTATGTGAAATAGAACCATCTGCAATGGGTCTATTTTTTGTCCTTCCCATATCTTGATCAATATCTGTTTCAAAATACATATTTAGTGTTGCAGCCGCACCTGATGCACAATACCCACCTATAAATAGCCCTATAGATTCAAATAAGCCTGGGACACCTTGTTTAGCCAAAAATGCACCACCAAAACTTGTGAATATAAGTAAAGTTAAAACTCTAGGTTTAGTCAATAGAAAATAGTTTTTTATTACAGAGGACATGAACCCTTTTTATGTTTTTTTAGTATTTACCACCATTATAATCGATACTGAAACCATCCAAACTATTGTTGCTAAGCCTAAATGAAGGGACCTTGACCATACAGAGAATTCTGAGATTGGTATTGATGCTCCTACAAGCGTTTGCAACACCCCAACAGATAACATCAAGTATCCTAGTCTTACAAAAGTTTGTTCTTGCTTAGATCTAATTAATACTATTGAAAGTCTTAGAATATGCAGTAATAAACCTATAGAAATTATTCTGTGTGTCATGTGTATCCATTGATTTGTATACCTAGGGATGAAATAGTCATCACACAATGGCCATCTGTAACATACTGCACCTGCCCCTTGCCAAACAGCATATGCGCCTGATAACAATGAAGCAATTGCTAAAAATGCGGTAATTAATGCTAGATTCCTAACTTTTTTATTACTTTCTATTTTCCTTATGTTCACGGAAATAAATGATGCAACCATAAGAGCTGCTATTGTCTGGGCACCTGCTAAATGGACAGTTCTTATTGCAGGATTTAATTCAGATAAAACAACAGCACCACCAATACCTCCTACGATTATTATGAGAAATAGGGTAAATGTATAAATTTTTACAGTAGAGTTAAATTTTCTATAAACAAGATATGAAAAAATTACCAGCATTATTGAAACAATTCCAAAAAGAACGCCTGAAGTTCTGTGACTCCACTCTATAATTGCATGATAGTCGTTTGGAGGAATCCATGAACCAAAGCATGTTGGCCAATCAGGGCATCCATCTCCGGAATCTGTTACTCTTGTGAATGCTCCACATGTAGGTTGGAAAAAAGAAAAGAAAATACCCAGTAAAGCAAAAATGAGTAAAAATTTTTTATTGGTAAATCTTTTTTTCTCCATATTTTAATTAGACTAAATTATTTCGAATTAATATATATTTAAAATGCTTTTCTAAAAAAATTAATAAAAAAAATGGCAATTTTAGGTATAGAAACATCCTGTGATGAAACAGCATGCGGAATAATAGATCTGCAAGGCAATATTTTAAGTAATGTTATTGCATCACAAATTGAAACACATGCTCCTTATGGTGGAATAATTCCAGAATTAGCATCAAGAGCTCATATAATTAATATTCACAAGGTTGTTAATGAAGCGATTAATATTGCTAAACTTTCTTTATCTGACATTTCAGCTATTGCAGTAACTAATGGCCCAGGATTAGCAGGTTCTTTATTAGTAGGCTTAAATTTTGCTAAAGGATTAGCAACTACATTGAAAATCCCATTGATTGGTGTAAATCATTTAGAGGGACATATATCTGCGTGTTTTATTGAAGAAAATAAATTTAACTTTTCTAAAAAAGAATTATTCCCATGTATATCCCTGCTGATTTCTGGAGGGCATACAGAATTAATATTAATGAATGATTATGATTCATATAAATTATTGGGGCAGACACGAGATGATGCTGTAGGAGAAGCATTTGATAAGGTCTCCAGAATATTAGGATTAGGATATCCTGGAGGTCCTGTGATAGAAAAATGGGCACAATCTGCAAAAAATAAAAATTATAATCTCCCTAAAGCTTGGTTAGAAAAAGATGAAGAATTTAGTTTTAGTGGCCTGAAAACTGCTTCGAAAAATTTAGCTTATGAAAAAATTTATAATAAGGTTCTTTCTCAAGAAGAGACTAAAAATGAAATTTCTGAACTAGCTTATGCTTTTCAAATTTCAGTTTCAGATGTTCTTGTAAATAAATCAATACGTGTAGCTGAAAAATATAATTGTAAAAACATTCTAGTTTCCGGTGGAGTTGCAGCTAATGGTTTTATAAAAGAAAAATTTCAAAATAAATTTACACATTCTATCTTTCCAGAAAGAAAGCATTGTACAGATAATGGGCTTATGATTGCATGTAGAGGTCTTATTGACTATAAAAATAATAATTTTGTAGAACCAAAAGAAATAAATGTAATGCCTCAGCTCAATGTCACCTAGATTATTAATTTGATATTTTAGAAAGCAATGTTTTCTTAAATTCTAAAATTTTATTTTTCTTAAGTTCTGAAAATTCTAATACAATATCAATTCTTGAAGTTTTGATTGTTATCTTGCTGTAAAAGGAAAACACAAAATAACTAATGAAGAAAATTAAACCCCCTATCAAACTCAAAATAGAAACCAAGGTGCTTAGTAAACTTTCTTCAAGAAAATACCATGAAATTATTGAAGATAAAAATCCTAAAATTGCCCATAGTAGTTTTGAGTATTGATTATTTAGACCTTCAATAGAGATTGAAGTTATTTTGTCAACTACAATATCTTTTATAGAATCGTCATCTTTAAATCTTAAGTAGTCTCCATGAATCGCCAATTCTTTATTTCCTGATTTTACAAATGAAATTTTATCCATCTTTTATTTGTCACCCTCAGAAATAAATTTTCTTCCACTTTCTATCATTAGTTCTTGAATTGATAAGGTTCTCATTATGTCATCTTGGACAATTTTATTATTTGCTCTTGCTTTTGATTCTATGTCTAATGTAAGCTTTTGCCTCTTTGGACTTTCGGGCTCACCTGGTATTCCCATTGAAGCTGCCAAATCATTAGGCCCTCCTGTTATTCCTGATAACCCTTCAACACTTAATATTTCGTCTAAATTATCCCATCCTGGGACAGATTCTATTTGTGCGATTACAAGCATATTTTTGTTTGTCCATTTGGCAAAATCTAATTTTCCACCATATTCATTAATTTTTTGATCATCGTTAAATTCAGTGCCTCTTCCACCTCCCCAAGACCTTTTTCCAAAAGGAGGAAATAAGCAAGCATCTGCAAAATCTTGAGCTTCTTTTTTAGATTCTACATGCGGGCCTACTATACCTTGAACCCCTCTATCTAAATATAAATTAATCCAATATGGGCTTTTATCAGGAACTCTTGCTGTTACACTCATTCCATAACCATTAGCAACCCGACAAATATCATCTATTGATTCTGGAGAAAAAAGTCCATGTTCACCATCACAATTTATTGCATCAAATCCTGCATGAGCTGCAAGTTCAACTAAATGTAAAGAAGGATAAGTCAATCCAAATACATTTGCTTTTTTACCTTCTTTATTTTTCTTAATTATTGTATTTTCAATCATAATAAATTTTCTCCTTATCTTTTATATTGTTTTATTTGCTCCTCCTCGAGCATTAGTATTCACGAATGGAGGATGTTTTTTTATTTCTTTTTCATTCATTTCAAGCCCTAATCCAGGCTTATCAGATAGTGTAACATATCCATCTTTTTGTCTAGGGAATCCATCAAATACCTTAAAATAATGAGGTGAATAAAATTCTGCATGATACTCCATTATTTCAAAGTTAGGTATATTTTTACATAAATGCATTTCTGCTATGGCTCCTACTGGAGAGCAAGTATTATGTGGCGCAATTGTTATATGCTTTGCCTCAGCCATGTTTGAAATTTTTTTCAATTCCGTCAAACCACCGGCATTAGCAATGTCAGGTTGAAGGACATCTGCTGCATTTTTGTCTATGATTTCCCCAAAGGGAAATTTTGTATATAGTCTTTCACCTGTCGCAATAGAAATATTAGTATGTTTTTTCAATTCTACAAGTTCAGAAATGTTTTCTTCTGAGACAGGCTCTTCAAAAAATAAAGGATCATATTTTTTTGCCATTTCAGAAATCTTTACTGCTGTCATTACATTAAATTTTGCATGTCCCTCAATAAGAATTTCAATATTTGGGCCAACAGCTTTTCTAACTTCTTTTATTCTGTTTTCACTTAGAAAAAATTCTTCTTTGGATAATTTATAAAAATTTTTTTGCCCAAAAGGGTCAAATTTAATTGCTTTATATCCCATTTTCATTACATCTTTTGCTTCTTCAGCATTAACTTTAGGAGAGCCGGGGTTTGTATACCATCCATTTGCATAGACCATGATTTTATCCCTAATGGATCCACCTAAAAGTTTATAAACAGGCAAGTTTAATAATTTACCCTTTAGATCCCAAAGAGCTATATCTAATCCAGATATAGCTGTAGTTGAAATTCTGCCGCCTCTTTGCATTGAATTATTATAAGCATTTAGCCAAAGTGCTTCATTGTCTAGCGGGTCATTGCCCTTATAGTACTTTTCAAAAAGGAATTTCATTTCATCAATAACCCTATTGTCTTCACCTAAGTAGCTAGCATCTCCTAAGCCAAATTTATCCGAATTGCTGCAATAAATTATAGGTATAAGCCAATTTCTTGATGCGTTATGATGTTCAGCTGAAAATTGTATAAATTTTATCTTTTCAATTTTATTCATAATTCAGTATAAAATCCCTCATTTTTTAGTATAAATTTTCTAAAAAAAATATTGTTTTTTTTTATTGACATATGCGCATATTATATATACTCTACGGAGAACTCGCAGATTTAACTGTGGGATATTGAACTTTTAATAATAGGTTTAGAATAAATAAGCCGTTAGTATATTTTATTTAGCGGAGAATTTAGAGAGAGCCTATGGTAAATTTTCTTTCCCGTATTTAAATGAATGCGAAAAAATAAACAAATCCACTGGATTTCTGGTGGATAAGTGTTGGAGGAAAATTTATGAGTATAAATATACTACGTAAATCTGGTATGCTAGCTGGATTGCTGGTTGCTTCGATGCTAATGGTTCTAGTTGTTGCTTGTGGAGGCGACGATGCTGCTGATTCATCATCATCATCTTCTTCTGCTGCTCCTGCTGCTCCTGCTGCACCAAAAGCACCTGCTGCTCCTGCTGCTGCTGCCAAACCTGAAGCTCCAAAAGCTGCTGCTCCTGCTAAAAAAGCAGAGAGTAAAGCAACTAAAGCTGCTAGTGCTTCAAAATCTTCGACTTCTGCTCCAAGTGGCCCAAGTGGGAAACTTATAAGAGCTCACCATGAGGTTAACCCGGTTTTCGGAACTCCTTGGTCAGGTCCTTATAAGTGGTCTGCTGCTGACTTGATCGGTATCGGAGAACACCTTTTCTATTTTGATAAAGGTAATGCTATGACTCCTCAGATGGCAAAATCATGGTCAATCGACCCTGCTGGAACTAAAGTTACAATCGAGCTTAACGCTGGAATGAAATGGCAGTCTCCAAAAGGTGCTGAAGATACAGACTTTGGTTATGTTACTGCAGAAGACAGAGTAAGATGGTTTAACACAGTTAACGGTACTGTAAACCCTGATAGCTCATACCCAGATTCTGGTGATATTGGTGCTATTTTCACAAAAGCCGAAGTTGTTGACGACTTAACATTTGAAGTTGGATTGGTAAGTCCAGTATTTTTCTGTTTACCATTATCTGAGTTCGGTTGTTTAGGTGCTGCTCCTGTACAAGGTGCTGTTCACCACGTTGACATAATGGGTGCTGACTGGGCTTCTAAGAATGCTGTAATGACTGGACCTTATGCACACGGTGTGTGTACTGCAGGTGACAGATGTTCAGTATATGCTGTAGAAGATCACTGGAGAGCAAACCCAAATGTAGCTGAAATTGAAGTAATTCAAGTTCCTGAGTCACAAACTCAGGTTGCTATGTTAAAATCTGGTGAAGTAGACATGGCTGTAGTTGACTATAAGCTACTTGCTGATGTTGTTTCTGGATCTGATGACCTTAGATTCTTAGAGACTATGCCAGGTGGATATGTTGGACAATCAATCATTTTCCCAGGTAACCTTTGGGAAGAAACACATGCAAGAACTGGTGAAGCATTGAACCCTTGGGATTCACCTGCTTACGATAAAGATATTGCATGGGTTGGTGATCCATGGCAAGAAGACTCATACCACGAAGGTGGAACAGACTCATCTGTTGTAAGATACACAGATACTGACAACCCTGCAGGTATGACTGATATGGAACAAGCAAGACTAGTAAGACTTGCTCTTTCTACAGCTCTAGACAGAAACGGTATTAACGATTCTCTATTAAACGGAATCGGAACACCAATCTACTCAGAGTACATGGGACCAGAATATCCTGGTTGGGATCCTAAGAGAGACACTGGAGTTTGGGATGCTGCCGGAAATCAGACTTCTAAAACAGGTGGAGTAATTTATGAGCTTCCTGATGGAGACATCGAGGCTGCTGGTAAACTACTTGACCAAGCTGGTTACCCAGCAGACGCAAGTGGTAATAGAGCTATTGATGGTCTAGTACTACAAGCATATGCAGCTGAAGCAGGTCCTGTAGGACTTGAAGTAGCTGACACTGTTATGAGTGACTGGGCTAGACTTGGAATTGAAATTTCAGGACTAGTAGAAGACTACGGTGGAGTTATTTCACCTAGAATGAAGAGAAGAGAACAGTATCTTCCAGTTTTGAAGAACTGTGATGTTCACTCAAACGTATGGCCTGAAGACTGGCCAATTCCTCCAGTTGACACTTCAAGAACACGTCCTTCATGGGGTTGTGGATTTGAATCTAAAGCTGGAGCAAAAAGTGTAGCTAATGTTCTTATGGAACAAGATGCTGAAAAGAGAAAAGCAATGCACAAAGAGATTGTAGATTACAGTATGTACTGGCTACAATACGCTGGTGTTTACCAAGTACCTAAGGGTATCGTAGTAAACGACAGAATTAAGTCATGGAATGCTCCTCAGCAACACTATGCTAACGTTTCAAATAACCCAGAGTTGATAGTTCTAAAATAACTAAAAAATTCTGATTAATTGATTAAAAGTTCAATTACGTGAAAAAAGAGGGAAGAAAACTTTATTTCTTCCCTCTTTTTTTGTACTATCAAAACAACTATTTAAAAAGTTATATTCAAACAAGATATATATATATATATTTAGAGAAGAGAGATTACAATGCTTAGGTTTTTAGCAGGGAGACTATTTTCCTCATTTCTGTCTATAATTGGTGCTACATTGGCAGTATTTACTTTAACTAATTTTCATAATGACCCTAGATTGTTATTTGTTCCAGATAGTGGTAACGGAATCACACAAGAACAATGGGATAAACTTGGTGAGAGATTAGGAATGAACAAGCCTTTTCATGAGAGATATATCGATTGGATAGGAAGAACTCTTAGAGGTGATTTAGGTATTTCATTGGCAAGGCAAATGGCTGTAACTGATATAGTGATGGCTAAAATTCCAGCAACCTTAGAATTAGCGCTAGGAGGTTGGATATTTGCTATCGCACTGGGAATACCCACGGGAGTGGTAGCTGCCGTGTTTAGAGGTTCTTTTTGGGACTATTTAGCTAGAGGAGCTGCTCTTGTTGGACAAGCTGCGCCTCCTTTTGTTACAGGTTTAGTACTTATATATATATTTAACCAGTGGATTACCCCTGGCGGAGAACCGCTATTGCCCGCAGGAGGTAGGAAGCCTGAATTTGATGTAAAAGATTACGTTCTTCCTTGTATAGCATTAGGATGGGGAGCTGCAGCCGCTCTTATGAGATTGACTAGGTCCTCTATGCTAGAAATATTAGACTCTGAGTATATTAGATTGGCTAGGGCTAAAGGAGTGAGTTTTACAACGGTTATTTTCAAGCACGCACTTAGAAATGCATTAATAGCTCCAGTAACAAGTGCACTTCTGATTTTTTCAGGATGGTTGAACGGAGCATTAGTTGTAGAAATAATTTTTTCATGGCCAGGAATTGGTTATGATGCACTTTATAGAGCTGTAAATGACAATGACTTTCCTCTTTTATTAGGAACAGTATTTGTCTTTATTTTGATTTATTTGATATTTGCAACTATTGCTGATATCGCATACACAATAATTGACCCTCGGGTTCGATTGAATTAGTAAGGAGAATATTTTTATGACTACAGAAACAACTAGTTCACAATTTAACCCTATAAAATATTGGCTTGTTACTTGGTCTTTTTTTAGAAGATATCCTGTATTCCCAGCAGTTATTTTAGTGATTCTGGTGATCGCAGCAATAATTGGTCCTACAGTGGCTCCTTACGAAAGAGACATAGGAGATGTAAGAGCAAGGCATAATCTCCCAGGAACAGTAGATATAAAATTTCCAACAAAGCCTAAAGGAGGGATTGATCTTACTAGCTCTGATATATCAGCAGGATCAACTTTTGTGGCTACTTATGAATTACCAACTGATAATGTGATATTTGATATTGATGCTGATGGATCATTTAATAATAATGTTTCTTGGAATGAAGATTCTCCAAATACACCAGATATCTTATTTAGTAATATTACTCAAGAAGGATCAATGTTGAGTTTTGAAATTATTACAAATGAAGATATTATTGAAGGTCAGAATGACAGTATAATATTAGATGTGCAAGTTATAAGAACTGATACTAAATTATTAGACTTTTGGCCTGATGGGTATCATTTTATGGGTAATGATCATGTTGGAAGAGATGTATTTAGTAGACTTCTTCATGGAGCTCAAATATCTATGATGGTAGTTGGAATATCTTTGGTTGCAGGAATGACTATTGGTGTTGCATTGGGATTGATTGCTGGTTATACCGCTACAAGATATGAACCTAATATTGGATTTAATTATACTTATAAAGGCAAAAAAAGAAGATTTTCTATTCTAGCTCCTTGGCTAGTTGATGAGTTTATAACAAGGTTCGTAGATATATGGTATGCATTACCTTTCCTTATGGTTGCACTAGTTGTGACATTGATTTTTGGACGAGGATTGACAGTATTGATGGGTGTTCTTGCCTTGATAGCTTGGAGTGGATTTGTAAGGGTTATTAGAGCGCAAACACTTATCATAAGAGAACTAGATTTCGTTGCTAGTGCAAAAATAAATGGAGCTACTTCTTTCAGAATTATGTATAAACATATTTTTCCTGGTGTACTTAACACTGCAGTAGTTGTCGCTACCCTAAACACAAGTGGATTGATTTTAGCAGAGTCTGTATTAAGTTTCGTTGGAGCTGGAATTCAGCCTCCTACGCCTGCATGGGGTGTTATGACTAACGAAGGTAGAGATTATCTTGCAATAGCCCCTCACCAAGTGATGGTTCCTGGTGGAGCTATATTTTTAGTGGTTCTAGCATTAAATTTCTTAGGCGATTGGCTAAGAGATAGATTAGATCCAAGATTGAGACAAGTAGACTAAGAGGTTAATATGAAAAAACTACTAATTATAATTTCATTAGCTGTAATATTCGGTTGTGGGGGAGAAAATCTATCCTTTACAAATATTGTTCAAACACAAACTGCAGAAAATATGCTAGGTAACGCAACTGCAACTGCTGTTGCTGAAGTAACAGAATGTACAGCAGAGCAGGGAATTGTTTTTTCTTCTTTATCAGAAGCTGAAAAAGAAAAATGGGTTACAGAATGTGAAAATTCATTTACTGCTGCAGCTCAAGCTGTAGGAAAAGATGCTGCTGCGTCAGCTGAAAAAGTTTCTATTTCTTTAACTGCTACTGCTGAAGCAGGTGGTGAAGCGGCTTGTATAGGTTCTACATGTGAAAAGGAAGAAGAAAAAATTGAAATTGATATGCCAGAAGGACCTGTTTTAGAAGGTGTTGTTGAGGTAAATATTGGTCAAGGTGGTGTTATGGATCCACAAACAGTAAAAGTTAAATCAGGAACAACTGTAAATTGGCTTAACCCTAAGGGTGCTGCTAGTTCTTCTACATCCGATGATGGGCAGGAAGACATGTGGGATTCAGGCGCTTTCAATAAAGGCCCTTTTGATAAAAACCCTGAAGATTGGACTTATTCAAGAGAATTTAGTGTAGGTGGATGTTTTCAATATAGATCTCTATATAGTGGAGACGCTGATACAGGGAACTTTGGTGTTGTTTGTGTAGTTGAGTAAGTAATTACCCTCCACCAACAGGCCTAACTATTTCTATCTTATCCCCATCAATAATAATTGTTTTATTATATTCACTTTTGTGAATAATTTTCATATTTATTGCAACTGCGATCATTTTATTGTCTAAACCTTGGGAAGAAATAAATTCTTTTACAGTTAAATCTTTTTTTATTTCAGTTTCTTTGCCATTGAGATAAATTTTACTCATAGTATGATTTCAAGTTAGTAATTACATTTTTTAAGTTTGAAGCATTTGCCAATTCGCTTATCAAAGCGACGCCTTTAGCTCCTGATTCTACAACTGATGCTATATTATTTGTATCTATGCCACCAATTCCAATCACAGGTTTTTCTGATAGTTTAACTAATTCAGTGAATTTCTCAATACCTAATGTCTTGCCGTTAGGATGAGAGTTTGATGGAAAAATCGTCCCAACAATAAATGCATTGATATTTTTGTCCTTATTATTTAACAATAATTCTTTTTTTGAATGAATAGATTTAGAAATCCAATTTGCCCCACTCATTTTTTTTGCATCCGCTCCATTAAGTATTGATTTAGCTGTAATATGAAATCCAAAACATGAAATTATTTTAGATGATTTATGGTCGGAATTAATTATTAGATTTGTTCTTTTATGATCGATTATATTATTTATTTTAGTAGTAAGATTTGTTTTGCTTGTTTGATCAAGATTCTTTAATCTAACTTGAATATACTCAATACCTAATAAAGAAGATTGTTTGATGTTTTCTAAAAATGAATTTTCATTATTAAATTTATTAGGATCTGTAACATAAATTATCATTAAGTATTTACAATGTTATCCTTTGGGCTACTTGCATTTGCTTGTTCTGATTTTGGAATTCGACCAGATAAATATGCATTTCTACCAGCCATTACTCCTAACTTAAATGCTTCAGCCATCATCTTTGGGTTTTTAGCTCCAGCTATTGCTGTGTTTACTAATACAGCATCTGCTCCACATTCCATAACTAAAGAAGCTTCGGATGGCACTCCTAAGCCGGCATCTACAACTACTGGAATCTCTGATTGTTCTATAATAATTTGAATTTCTTCTAAAGCTTGAACTCCTCTTCCTGATCCTATTGGAGAACCCAATGGCATAACAGTAGCACAACCTATATCTTCTAGCCTTTTGGCTAATACAGGGTCGGGAGATATATATGGAAGCACTATAAATCCTTCTTTTACTAGATTTTCACAAGCTTCAAGTGTTCCAATAGGATCTGGTAATAAATATTTTGAATCAGGTATAACTTCTATTTTAATCCAATTAGATTGAGTCACTTCTCTGGCTAGCATAGCAGTATAAATGGCTTCTTCTGCAGTTTTACTTCCCGCTGTATTTGGCAAAATATTATATTTATCCCAATCAATTACATCAAGTAAGTTTTTTTCTTTTGGATCGTCAAAATTTATTCTTCTAATTGCAACTGTTATCATTTCTGTATCAGATGCATTAATAGAATCCTTCAAATCTTTTGAGGATCTATGTTTTCCTGTTCCTGTAATAAGTCTAGATTTAAACTTTTTTCCTGCTATTACTAAATCATCCATATTATAATAAATTTATGATAAATTATTTTAATCATAAACCTGTAAATTGTAACTAGAAACCTTATTACTATATTTTTTTGGAAAAATTTTGAATATACATATAAATAAAAGACTGGAAACTCCTAAAATACTTGCTGCTTTATTTGACCTTGACGGTACTCTTTTAGATTCAAATGAAGAAATTCCAACTAATATAAGAAAAAAAATAGGTATGATTTCAAAACTTATTCCTGTGTCTATAGTTTCTGGAAGGATTTTTTCATCTGTACTGGAATACTCTAATTTGTTGAAACTTCAATCTCCTCAAATTTCTGATAATGGTGCAATAATATTTGATCCTTTGCAAAACAATAAAATAATATTCAGAAAATCTTTAAACCAAGCTGTTGCAGAATCAGTTTTTCATTTACTTGATAAGAATAAATTTGAATACTTTGCTAGTGCTGAAGGAAAAACAATGGATCACAGTATGAAAAATAAAATTTATAATAATGTAAATATAATCACTTGTTTTTATGATGACGTAAAAAAATATATATCAGAGAAAAGTTTTATTGATATTTCTAAAACTAGCTTAGTTCACTCATCTGGAAGTATGGGAGAAGAATACATCAGCTTTATGCCAAAAAATATTCATAAAGGAATAGCAGTCAATGAATATTCAAGAATACTAAAAATTAATAAATCAGATATCTTTGCATTAGGAGATGGAATGAATGATATTGAAATGCTAAAGGAATCAGGAGTATCAGTGGCTATGGGCAATTCTGTAGAAGAACTTTTCAAGATATCAAAGTATTCAACGAAGAAATATATAGAAAATGGTACAGAAATAGTATTAGATTGGATATTAAGAGGTTTAAAAGTCTAATTTCTTAGAGCTTTGTATCCCGCCTTTAATACATTGCTCCAAATTTTCATTTCATTTGAAACATTTTCAATTAGTTTATTATTGCCCATATCTATTTCTTGGAATTTTTTAACTCTTGTTCTTGCTAGTTTTCTTTTACTCTTATAATTTAAGTCTGAAAGTTCTTTTATGATACTTATTTTTATAAGCCTAGACATATCTTCTGGGCCTTTACTTGCTCCTAATGGGGGTTCTTGTATGATTTTATTTATAAGCCCTATTTCAAGGCAATTTACAGCATTGAGTTCATTATTACTGGTTTCAAAATCAGTATTTGTATAAAAAATTGAATTTTCTAGCATCAATACTTGATCTGAAATAAAGTATGGCAAAGAGCCTTCAGTAGTTGTCTCTCCAGTAATGATAGTAATTATTGGCTGTTCATGATTAGACAAGCTTTTTATAGAGTTTGATAGATTATATCCTATGCCTAAAATCTCATTTTCGAATGTACTATTAATTCCTCTGTTATCAACAAAAAAAAGAATAGGCAATTCAAATTTTTTCGATATTTCAATTGCTTTAAATATTTTAGTAAAATCTAGGTTATTTAATTTTCCGTTATTTGATTTATTTAACCTTTGAAAGTGTTGAGAAATTACAACTACTGATTGAGAGTCTATTTTTCCTAATCCTAATATAGAAATATTTTTTTCATTGCTTTTACCTAATTCAATAAAATCTTCCAAAACACTGTTAATATAATCTTTTCCACTGGGTCTACTTTTGTCAATTTTGGTTTTTTTAGTTTTGGATGAAAATGAAATTTCGGGTAATTCTAAATCAATTTTTTTAGGAATTTTATTTTTAGAAATTATTAATTCAAATAAAATTGAAATTTCTTTTTTTAAATTATTTCTTGACACTACTTTATCTATTAATCCTTGTGAATGAAAATTTTCTGAAGATATATTTATTTTTTTATTATTTTTCGAACTTTTGCTCATTTCACTTAGGGTAAACATTCCTATGATTGCTCCAGGTTCAGCAATTTTTATATCAGCGGAGTTCGCAAAAGAGCTATAAACTTGTCCTCCGGATGGATTTGTAAATAATGTTATGTGAGGCAGTTTTTTATCATTTAATTCTTTTGTGGCATTAATTGTTTTTATCATTTGCATTAATGAAAAAGCCCCTTCTTGAACTCTTTTTCCACCACTTGATATTATAGAAAATACAGGTAGAGAATTTTTTCTAGCATGAGAAAATGCTTTAGAAATTTTTTCTCCTACTATAATTCCCATCGAACCACCTAGAAAACCAAAATCTAATAAAATTATTACAGTCTTTATTCCACCGATACTTGCTGTTCCTGTTACAGCAGCCTCTTCTAAACCTGTTCTCTCTCTAGTATTTTTGACATTTTTTTTATATTTAGAGTTTATTTCTAAATTTTTTGGTTTCTTTACCGAAATGGTTTTGTTAAATTCGACAAATGAATTTTGATCTATAATTACTTCCAATCTTTTCTCAAAATCTATAGAATAATGAAAATTACAAAAGGGACAAATCCCATATTTCTTATAGAAATCAGAGTCTTTAATATTTTCTTGACAGCTTAAGCATTCTATAAGATTTTCACCTAGGCCTATAAAGTTTTCAGTATTGTTATTCACAGGCTTAGTACTTTCCGTGGTTTTCCAGCTTCCCCTGGTCCAACTATTCCGTTATCCTCTAATTCATCCATAAGTCTAGCTGCTCTTGGATAACCAATTCTTAATCTTCTTTGTAATAATGAGGTAGATAGAGTCTTACTTTGAGAACTTAAATCTAAGGCTTGGTCATACAAGGTATCTCCAGACACCTGAGAGCTTGTTACATTATCATCTTCAGGGATATCTAGCATTTCCATAGAATATTTTTCATAGTATGGCCCCCATTGATTAGTTAGATTCTGTATATCATTTTCTGTTAAGAAAACTCCTTGAATTCTACTCATTTGAGCATTATCTATTGGGCTGAATAACATGTCTCCTTTACCTATGAGTTTTTCTGCTCCGATACTATCAAGAACAGTTCTTGAATCAATTTGAGACATAACTGCAAAGGAAACTCTACTTGGGAAATTAGCTTTAATTAATCCAGTAACAACATCTACGGATGGCCTTTGAGTTGCTACTACAAGATGAATACCAGTAGCTCTTCCTAATTGTGCAAGTCTAACTATAAGTCTTTCAATTTCACTTCCAGCTTGTAACATCAAATCTGCTAATTCATCTATAACTACTAGAATATTCCACATTTTATGTGATGATTTCATTTTTTTATTAAAATCTGATATGTTTTTCACTCCAACTTTTTCTAATATTTTGAATCTCATCATCATTTCTTCAACTGTAGCAGATAATACAGTAACTGCTTTTTCTGTATCTACTATTACCTCGTCAGTGTAAAGGTGAGGGATTTTTGCATAAGGTGTAAGTTCTACTCTTTTAGGATCGATCAAAATCATCCTTACATCATCTGGTTTTTTTGTGGTCAATAAACCCGCAATAATAGAATTAATAAATACAGATTTTCCAGAACCTGTGGAACCTGCAACTAATAAATGAGGCATTTTTGATAAATCTATTACCCTAGGGATCCCGTCCATTCCTTGTCCTAAAGGGGCAGGTAAATTGTACTTATCTGAATTTTTATTCAGTTTTTCATTTTCTATTACCTCTTTGAAATCTACAGTGTTAGGTGATAGGTTAGGTATTTCTATGCCCATTGTATTCTGTATACCATCTATTACGGCCTCAAATCTTATATTAGGAGACCCTAATGCCAATGCTAAATCTTTCTCTCTTCTTAGAACTTGTTCTACTTTTACTCTCTTTTTTTCATTTTCATCAACCCATCCAGGCTTCAATTGATACATAGTAACAGATGGGCCAGAAGTATGTTTTTCAATTGAAGTGTTAACACCATGAGCTGATAAAGTGTTTATTATTATTTTTTTTGTATCCTCAATTTCATTATTACTTAGTTCTTTTTTTTCAGAAACCATAAAGTCTGAAGTACTAATTTTAGGCCACTTAAAACCTTCGATCTTAAATTTTTCAATCTCGTTTTTATCGTAACTTTCTTCAAATGAAATTGTTTTATTTAATTCAAATTCATTTCCATTTTCAATGACTTTTTCTTTTATGGTTTTTCCATTAATAGATTCTTCCTTATCACTTTTTATTTCAGGAATTTTATCTCTATGATTTGATTTTGCATTCATTGAATCTGTATTAGTAATATTGCTTGTTAAATTTATAGCTTTATCATCATGAAGATTTTTTGAGGTGCTAATTTTTATTTTTTTTATTATATTATTTATTACTCTATAAGCAAATTTAATTAAGTTTATTCCTGAATTCTTAAACAATTGGGGTTTGTATAAAAAAAAGATTAGCAATACAGGTATAAACATTCTAAAAAACAAGTCAAAGTAGTTTAAAAAATTTGCACTATATGCGCTCCAAAATGATGGCCATTTAGCTAAAAACTCTCCACTTTTTCCTGATAGAGAATAATCAAAAGAAAAATTTGAGCTAGAAACGTAATTTATGGATCCAAAAAAAATATAAACTGAAAAATTGACTAAAATTATTGAAAATATTAATTTTGAAGATAAAAAATTTACAGAATTTATTATTGAATATCTCAAGTAGATTAGAATTATTGCTAAAAAAAATGAAATTAATATTGGAGCTATTCCAAAATTTTGCCTAATTGGATTAATCAATATTGGAGAAATTATGATCACACTAAAGATGAGGAGGTACAAAAAGAAATTACGTTTTTGTATAAATCCTAAGATTTTATTTTGCCATAAATTATTATTGTTATTTTCCATCTCAAAATAACTATTTTTCTATAAATATTGATTTAATAACATATTTTTTATTAAACTTATCTAATACTAATCTATAGATTTCTTGATTAAATTGCTTAGTTATTTCACTCCACAGTTCTATGTTATTTTTCATATTACTTTCAAGAATATATTTTTCAATAATTTGTTTAATTTTTATGTTATTGGACTTGTCAAATATTTTAATATTAATATCTTTAATTTCTATCTTATTCCCTAAATTTACAATAATTGAAATTATATTTTTTTCAAAGATGTTACTATCAAGTTCATTTTTATAAAAAGGATTGTCTCTTAATATAACTTCGTCTATGATCTTCTCTGGAGGGATTTTTTTTGCCTTATCAGAATTGATTACGAGGTTATCTCCGTTAGTCATTATAAAAACATTTTTTTTGTCAACACCTTTTGAAACAGCTATATTTTTGTGAGCATTTAACATTTCATTATTACCGTGAATTGGGATGAAATATTTTGGTTTTAATGTATTTATTACATTACCTAATTCAGCTTTATTTGAATGGCCAGAAACATGTAACTTGTTATCAATATTATTAAATCTGACTTCAGCTCCTAGTCCTTGTAATCTGTGGATTACTCCAAAAACTTTTTCTTCATTTCCTGGAATTACAGAAGATGACATTAAAATTAGATCATTTTTATTGATTTTTAAATTATTATATTTTTTAGAAGAAAGCCTGTTCAATACTGAAAAATCTTCTCCTTGTGAACCTGTTACAAAATAAATAAAATTTTTATCATTAATTTCATTATTTTTATTTGATGAAATTACATTTTCATAGTCATAAATAATATTTAAGCCTTTAGTAATTTTTAAGTTTTTCTTTAAAGTGCTTCCCATTAAAACTATTTTTTTATTAAATTTTCTTGCTACATTAATTGCCATTTGAATTCTTGAAATTTGAGAAGCAAAAGTACATATTATTATTCTTCTGTTTTCTTTAAATGATCTAGTAAATGTTTTTTCTATTTCCTTTTCTGAAAAAGAGTCACTCTCTACTAAGGCATTTGTTGAATCAGAAAATAAAACATCACATCTGTTGCCTATTCTTTCTTTGATACTCTTAAAATTTGTGTTTTTCCCAAAGATAGGATTTTCGTCAAACCTAAAGTCGCCAGTATGAATTATATTTAATTTTTTTGTTTGTATAATAAGGCCACAAGAATCAGGTATTGAATGAACCACAGGGAACCAAGATATAGTGAAATCTTCAAATTGAAATTTTTTATTTACTGTTACTTCTTTTAGTAAGTGGCTTTGATCTTTAAATAACTTTTTCTTGATTATCTCTTTAGCCAAGGGAGGGCAATAAATAGGAACATTTAAAAAAGATAATTTTGATAAAGCTCCCACATGATCTTCATGACCGTGAGTAATAAAAATACCAGATATTTTTTCTTTTATTTTTTCTAAATGCTCTAAGTCAGGTAGAATAAAGTCTATTTCAGGATCTGTGGAAAACTTTATTCCTGCATCAATAATATAGACTTTAGAGTTGATTTCGAATAGAAGTAAGTTTTTCCCTACCTCTCCCAAACCTCCCAAAGGAGTAAACTTTATGTTTTCCATATTTTTCTCATATCTAAATTTAAATTAAATTATTTAGATAAGATAAAATTGAGACTTATTTAGACTTTTGAAGATATGTAATCGACGGCATCTTGAACTGTTCTAATATTTTCAGCATCTTCGTCTGAAATTTCAATTGCCTTGTCATCAGTTGAAAACTCTTCTTCTAGAGCCATTATTAGCTCTACAACGTCTAATGAGTCTGCTTCTAAATCTTCTGTAAATGAAGATTCAGATTTTACATCTCCTATATCAACGCTTAATTTTTCTGCTGTGATTTCTTGTATTTTTTCTAAAACTGAAGCCATTTTATCCTCCAAAATTTTAACCGCAAGTTTATGTTATTGAATAATGATCTAAAAGTCTATCTTAGCATAGAGCTTAAAACACCATTAATAAAGTTTTTAGACGTATCTGAACCAAAAACATCTGCAAGTTTTACAGATTCATTGACTATAACTCCTATCGGAGTATCTATATCAGAGTTTATCTCAGATATTGCCATTCTAAGAATCGATAAATCCGTTTTAGGAATCCTGTCTAAATTTTTATCACTAGTATGTTTTTTTATACTTGAGTCAATTTCTTTTTTGTTTTCCAAAGCATATTTTAATATAGTATCTGCTATTTTTTGCTTTGATTTATTGAGCTTTTTATAAAAATGTAAGTCATTTATATTTTCTGATTTATAGTCTTTTGATATTTCACTTTCAAATAACGATTGAACAACTGATGCACGAGCCATATTTGTACCAAAAATGGATTGGCTTTTTTCTTCAGAAATAAATTCTCCGTCAACCTTATTATTTAAGTTGTCCTCGGTTTTATTCATAAATAAAACAACTAGCTTCTTGACTCAACGTAGTCTAATACCTGATTATAATTTCCTATATTTTTTACATTCAAATTTGAGTCTATTCTTTTTAGTATTCCAGATAAAACTGAACCAGGTCCTATTTCATAAAAAGTTTCGACATCTTCATCAATCATATAATTTATAGAGTCGCTCCATAATACACAATTTTGAAGTTGTGTTTTCAACTCTTCTCTAACTAAATTCTTATCTGTAATAGCTTCAGCGCTTGTATTTGCGATAATAGGAACTACTGCATCCTCAAAATTAGCATCATCAATAACTGAGTTTAACTCTTCTTGAGCTGATGACATTAGAGCTGAATGAAATGCTCCTCCTACAGGCAAAGGGATAGCCTTTTTTGCACCAAATCTTGATGCTAGGTCCATTGCATTAACTAAATTTTCTTTTGTACCTGCAATAATAATTTGGTTCGATGTGTTTATATTTGATAAATAGGTTCCTGTTTCTTCACAAACCTCTTTTACAGCGTCAGAATCAATTCCAATGATTGCAGACATTCCTCCTGGTGAATCATTGCATGCTTTTTCCATTAATTCACCTCTTTTTGAGACTAAATCGATTGTATCTTTTATACTTAACGATCCAGCAGTAGCTAGTGAACTATACTCTCCTAAACTATGACCTGCAGTGTAATTTGGCAATTGAATAGATCCCATTTCAGACTCTATAGCTCTCCATGCTGCTATTGAAACGGTAGCTATGGAAGGTTGAGCATTTTCTGTACGAGTTAATTCTTCTTTTGATCCTTCAAATATAACTTCAGATAATTTTCTACCAAGAATATCATCAGCTTCTTGAAAAACTTCTCTTGCAGCAATGCTGTTTTTGTATAAATCTAATCCCATGCCTGGTGTTTGAGACGCCTGACCAGGGAAAAGAAACGCAACTTTTTCTTTTTTCATTTATTCACCTAAATAAATTATATATCTTCTATTGTTTCTATTTTTTAATTATATTTCAATAAAATTCATTACAGAAATCATGAAAATCTCCTTCTTGGAGTTTAATTTGACAAAAAACTTGAAATATATGGACATAAAATTATAATAAACCTATGATTATTTTAGGAGTAGACCCAAGCCTTTCCAATACAGGTTATGGCTTATTAGAATCGTTAAATAACAAGCTCAAGCCTATAGAAGGAGGAGTAATTAGAACTAGCTCTTCAGATCAATTAACAAAAAGACTAGCTATTATCTCTAAAGAGTTTGATCAAATTATTGATAATTTTTTACCAGATGTAATAGCTGTTGAAGATTTACATTCTAGACCTAAATTCGCTAAAACATCAATATTGATGGGTCACGCAAGAGGAGTTATTCTTGCATCTGCTGGAATTAAAAATATTGAAGTTTTTGATTATCAGCCAACACAAGCTAAAAACATAGTTACTGGTTCTGGAAGGGCAGATAAAAAACAAGTTATGCTATCTGTTTCTAAAATATTAAATAATCAAAATATATTAAAGAATGAACATGTAGCGGATGCATTTTCTATTGCCATCTGTCATTCTATTATTAGTAAATCAAAATTCAAATGATTAGTTTTATTCAAGGTGAAATACTAAAATTCTTATCTGATCCTAAAAGGATAATTTTATTAGTTAAAGGCATAGGTTATGAAATTTATATTCCAGAGTATTTGAATAATTATTTTGTTGAAAATAATTATTCAATAAACTCCGAAATAGATTTAGAAATTTATTACCATGTTACTGAAAGGCAACCAAAGCCTCTTCTCGTTGGTTTTATTTCTTATGCAGATAAAGAATTTTTTGAACAACTAATACAAGTTGAAGGAATCGGACCAATAAAAGCTGCAAATTCTTTAGTCTTTCCAATAAGCATAATTGCTAATGCTATTGAAACAGAAGATACTGCTTTATTAGAACAAATGCCAGGTATTGGTAGCAGAGCTGCTCAAAAAATTATTGCATCATTAAAAGGTAAATTGTCTTACAAAATTGATGAACTATCAAATAAGTCTTCTGAATTTAAGGTGACGGACTCGATTTTTGATGAAGCTTTATCAGGATTAATTGGTCTTGGATATAAAAATAATGAAGCAAGAAGTGCTATTAATGAAATTCTTTCTGATTCAGACAATGAAATAGATGTCGAAACTATTGTAAGAAAAGTTTTGAAAAAAAATACAAGAAAATACGTATAAAATTATGGCTGAAAACTTAGAAAATAAAGAAGTGATTTTTTCAGATCAAAATTCCTCAAATTCTACTTTTCCAGATGAAAAGATTGAATCTAATATTCTTAGACCTAACTCTTTTGATGAATACGTTGGTCAGCTAAAAATTAAAGAATCTTTATCAATCGCTGTAAAAGCTTCAAAAAAAAGAGATGAATCATTGGACCATGTGTTATTTTATGGGCCTCCTGGACTAGGAAAAACTACATTATCCTATATTATTTCTAATCAAATAGAATCGAATTTTATTCATACTAGCGGACCTGCTTTAGAAAGACCTGCAGATGCAGTTGGTCTACTTTCAAATTTAAGCTCTAAAGATGTACTTTTTATAGATGAGATTCATAGAATTCCAAAATCTGTTGAAGAATATTTATATTCAGCTATGGAAGATTTTCGAGTAGACTTCATCACAGGAAGCGGAGCTTTTGCAAAAACTATTAATCTTCGGTTAGAAAGTTTTACTCTTGTTGGTTCAACAACAAGACCTGGATTACTTAGCTCCCCATTAAGAGATCGCTTTGGCCTGTCTTATCATCTTGATTACTATGATGAAAAAGATTTAGCAAATATAATCATTAGATCTGCGAATCTAATGAATATGTCTATTGATAAAAAATCATCATTAGAAATAGCTAAAAGATCTAGAGGAACACCTAGAATAGCAAATAGATTACTAAGAAGAGTAAGAGATTATGCTGAGGTGAAAAACCTAAAAAAACTCAATGTTGATTTGATAAATAATTCTCTTGAAATAGAAGGAGTTGATACATTAGGGCTTGATCGTCTAGATAGACAATACTTAAATATTATTGCAAAAAATTATCTGGGAGGCCCAGTGGGAATAGAAGCAATAAGTGCATCTTTAAATGAAGATCCTGCAACTCTATCTGATGTAGTGGAGCCCTTCCTTCTAAAAATTGGATTTATCATAAGAACTTCTCAAGGAAGAAAAATAACTAAAGAAGGAGCAAGTCATTTAGGAATAAAAATTTCTTCTATAGACCGAGAGCTTTTACTATAAATTTTTATAAAAAGTATTTTCTAAAAGATTAGGGCTTTCAAAGCATATAGCATCTTCTCTTTGTCTGTTTAAAGGGTAATAATTTTTTCTAATGCTAGTAATTTTAAATAAATATTTTTTATAAAGATTTATTGCTTCAGTATTTGATTTTCTGCATTCCAGCATTATTTTATTTATATTTTCTTGAATCGAATAGTTTATAGCAATCTTTAATAATTTTTCACCTATTCCTTGCCTTTGAAAATTTTCTAAAACACCTAATTGTTCAATATGTAGATCTTCCATTACTTTCCAGATTTTTATATATCCAATAATAATTTCCTCTTGAGTATATAGAACATTTTTTTTTGAATTAATATTTAAAAATCTTAAAATCTTACTTAAATAATGTGAATTATTATTTATAGTATTTTCAAAAGTACAGACAAAGATTCGTTTATTTTCTTTATCAATTTCTCTCTCAAAGTTAGTCTTTACTTTATCTAATGAAAAAATGTTTGATTCTATGTTAGATAATTGGGAAGCATCGCTAATAAGAGCATTTCTGTATTTGGGTTTATTGATTTTTTTTTGCATCAAACAAGAATTAATATTTATATGTTATTTATTTTTAATAAGAGTATAATAATCCATAGTGTTTATAAACGCTTGAAAAAAAAATATAAAGTTTTTAGTACGAATTTAATGTTTCTAAGTAAAAATCTAATCAGAGTTCTTAAGTTTCCGCTAAAAAATAATAAATCAGATTTATTATTATCTCTTATATCTATAATTTTTGCTGCTGCTCTACAAATGTCTATACCTTATTATCTGGGGACTTCGATCGATACTGCTTTAACTAATAATGAAGTTGGGGACTTGTCTCTTACCCCTTTTATTACAATTGGAATACTTGTCTTAACCTTATCTATTGCTAGAGGTGTTTTTAGCTTTTTTCATGTTTACCAAGGTGAAAAAATGGGGCAGACAGTAGCATTCAATTTAAGAAAAGAATATTTTAACAAATTACAAAGATTATCGTTTAATTATCATGACAATGTTCATACTGGAGATTTAATTACAAAAGGAATTATAGACATAGAAGGTTGTAGGATGTTTATAAATACAGGTATTCTAAGAGTTGTTTTTCTTTCTATATTTATTTCAACTGGTGCGATTTTGGTATTAAATATTGATCTATTTTTAGGCCTTTTAGCACTATCATTCGTTCCTTTCATAGGAATAATTTCTTCATATGCTAGATTGACTTTAAGAAAAAATTGGTACAGATTACAAGAGCAATTGGGTGTTCTGACTAGAGTAATGGATGAAAATTTGTCAGGAGTTAGACTCGTAAGATCTTTTATGAAGCAAAAATATGAATTAGAAAAATATTCAATTGCATCCCAAGTTGTCAAAGGTATGACATTTAGGCAAATCACGATTAGAAGCTTCTCCATTTCACTTAATTCTTTCGCATTCTTGATTTCTATGAGCTTAGTTGTATATTTTGGATCTATTTCAGTTTTAGAAAGTAGAATAACTCTAGGTGAACTAACTTCTTTAATAGCCTTTATGAGCATTCTTCAAGGACCTGTAAGGCAAATTGGAATGTTAGTTAATTCTTTTGCTAGAGCTTCCGCTACCTCTTCAAGATTATTTGAAGTAATTGATAAAGAAGAAGATGTGAAAAATATACAAGGGAATAAATTTAACCAGCCAGTAAAAAATATAGAAGTTAATGATTTGTGTTTTTCATATGGAAGTACCAAAGTTTTAAAAAATATTAATTTTGAAGCAAATCCAAAACATTCAATTGGAATAGTTGGGCCTCCTGGGTCAGGTAAAACTACTTTGTCAAGATTGCTTCCAAGATTTTATAATCCAACAAAAGGTTTAATAAAAATAAATGGTATAGATATTAGTACTCTAGATTTAGGTGATTTAAGGCATGCAGTTAATCTAGTTGATCAGGATAATTTTCTTTTTTCAGATACTTTTTTTGAAAATGTTAGATATGGTGATCCTGAAGCTTCAAAAGATAAAGTTAACTGGTCAACTGATAAGGCACAAATATACAAACATATAAATACTCTCCCAGGTAAATTTGAAACCTTGATAGGAGAAAGAGGGGTTCAATTGTCAGGAGGACAAAGACAGAGACTTTCCGTTTCAAGAACTTTGCTATTCAATTCTAAAGTTGTTATTTTTGATGATTCAACTTCTGCCATTGATACTCAAACTGAAAAAAAGATCAGAGAAGAAATGATGTCATTAGGATCAGGGATAACATTAATTGTTATAGCCCACAGAATTTCATCTGTCATGAATTTAGATGAAATATTATATTTGGACTCAGGTGAAATTATCGAGAGAGGTAGCCATAGTCAACTAATCAAACAAAAAGGTCGTTATTCAGAGCTTTATAATATGCAAATAAATCCAGAATTAAAGGTATAAAATGGTAAGTTTATCCGATGAAGATATAAGGTCGAGATCCTTTGATTACAATATAATCAAAAGATTTATGCCTTATGTAGCTAAATATAAAAGAGATGTTTTTATAGGGTTCTTTTTCATATTATTGCTTACTGGAGCATCTTTAATGATACCTCTTGTAATAAAAGACCTTATAGATCAGTCTGGTTGTTTGGTTGGATCTTCATGTAACGATATTGATATGGTCAAAAACTCTATTCTTACGGGACTCTTAAAATTTTTAGGACTTGCATTTTTAGTCTGTATTTCCATTTTTATGTCTGATTCAATAATTGAGAAAGTTGGAGAAAATATTCTTTTAGATCTTAGAAAAAAAATGTTTATGCACTTACAAGATGTGTCTATCTCATTTATGGACAAAACAGATGTAGGGAAATTAATGTCTAGACTTCAAGGAGATGTCGCAGCTATGCAAGAAGCGTTACAGATGTCAGTATTTGCTATTGGAGATCTAGTTCTTATTTTTGGAATTATAAGCGTTTTACTAGTTATGAATCTTCAACTTGGTTTATTAACTATTCTTGTGATGCCATTAATGATTTTGATCAGAATGATTTGGCTTCCAAAAGCCAGAATTGCTTTTTTAGATGCAAGAACGAAAAGCTCAGCTGCTACCTCATATTTAGCAGAAAATATTAATGGTATTAGAACTGTCCAATCATTTAATAGGCAAGAATTTAACTCTAAAATTTTTGAAAATAAAGCAGATGATTTATACAAAGCTCAGCTTAGAGCTGCAAAATTATCAAGCTTAATGTTGCCTACGGTTGAGACATTAACTGGAATATCTTTTGCAATCATAATTATTGTTGGTGCAAGTTTGGTAATAAATGATCATATTACAGCAGGTGTAATGGTAGCTTATATGCTTTTAGTTCAAAGATTTTTTGACCCTATAAGAACTATTTCAATGCAATATAACGCTATGCAAAGAGCAATGGCATCAGGATATAGAATTTTTGAAGTTTTGGATATTCCTGTTACGATAAAGGATCCGAAAAAACCTCTAGACTGTCCATTAGATGGCTCAATAAAATTTGAAAATGTTTCTTTTGCTTATGTTGATAAAAACTATATTTTAGAAGATTTTGACTTAATGATTGAAAATGGAGAAAGAATAGGAATCGTTGGACCAACTGGAGCTGGGAAATCTACTATTTCAAATTTAATTCACAGGTTCTATGACACTAATAAAGGTAAAGTTTTATTAGGTGGTGTCGAAATAAGAAAATTTTCTCAAGAATATATAGGAAAAAAAGTAGGAATGGTTCTGCAAGATCCTTTTTTATTTTCTGGAACAATTTTAGATAATATCAAGTATGGAAATTCTGAAATATCAATAAAAGAAGTAGAAAAAGCCACTGAGATATTGGGATTAAATGATTTTATAAATTCTTTAGATAATGGCTATAGTACAGTTATAGGTCAAAGAGGCTCAGATCTATCAATGGGACAGAGGCAATTACTAAGTATATTGAGAGCACTTGTTGCAAATACGCAGTATCTTATACTGGATGAAGCAACTTCATCAATTGATTCATATACTGAAAAGAAAATACAAAAGGCATTAGACGTTCTTTTAAAAGACAGAACTTCAATAACTATTGCTCATCGATTAGCCACAGTTAGAAAATGTGACAGAATAATAGTTTTAAATGCAGGAAAAATTGAAGAAATTGGGTCTCATGATCAACTATTAAGTCAAAAAGGACTTTACAGTAGATTATATAGTTTGAATTATTCTTCTTTTGATGATTAGATAATACCCTTAGATATTATGTCCTGGCTCTGAATCATCGTAGTCATAATCATTATTTAAATTAATGAAATCTTTTTGGTCATCAGGGACTTCATCTTCTTGAAAGATAGCACTTTCTGGACATACTGGCTCACAGGCTGCGCAATCAATACATTCTTCTGGGTTTATGAATAATTGATTATCTCCTGGTTTAGAGTAAATACAATCAACTGGACACACATCTACACATGCTCCATCCATTACATCTACACAAGCTTTACCTATTACATAAGTCATATTTATAGTCTCTCTTAGTTCTCTTAATTTACTTCTTATTAGATGATATAAGAAAAAATAAACATAATTGAATCGAATTTAATTACAAAGTTTTAGCAATTTAGCTTTGGCATCCGCATCCGCCGCCGCCGCCATGACCACCGCATCCTGTAGTTTCAGCTTCAGCGCCTCCGCCACATCCACATGCGCCACCGCCTCCGCCGCATCCTCCACCTTCTTGTTTGAAGTTGGGGTTAGATATTACAAATCCTGATCTTTGAAAACCTTCAACGTAATCAATGTTTGATCCTTCGACAAATTTTAGACTATCTGGATCAACGACAGTTTTAATGACAGAGTCTAGAATAATATCATTGCTTTCAGGTTTTTCAACAAGTCCAAAAACATATTCAAAGCCACCATTTGCAGTTTCATCTATAGATACTCTAAGGTAACTTTCTTCACTTCCTTGCTCTTTCATTATTTCTTTAAGCTTTTCGCTTGCAATTTCTGTATAACTTACTATCTGCTCTGAATCTAACAATGTACTCTCCAGTAATTTAAATATTTAGAATTAATTTATATTGTACTTTATTTACAAAAAATAAATCAATGAATACATATCAAAAAAACTAAATTTAAAATGATTCTATGCTTGGTTTTTATAGGTATAATATTTTTATCAATAGTTATTTTTTGGAATCAAATGGATCAAATAGATAGAAAAATAGTTTCAATGTTAGGACGCGATGGCAGATTATCTAATGCCCAAATGGCAAGAGAATTAGATGTAAGTGAAGGTACTATAAGAAGAAGAGTAAAAAATTTATTAGATTCAAAAACAATTTCAATTGTTGCTGCATCAGATCCAAAGAAACTAGGGTTTTTTTCAGAAGCTCTTATAGGAGTTCAATGTGAACCTGACAAAGTATCTGAAATTTCTAGTGAAATTGCATCATTAGATCATACTAGATGGGTTATAGCTACTACAGGCAGTTATGATGTATTCTGTTTAGTTGCTTTAGAAAGTTCAGAAGAATTAGGAAATTTTATTAGAATTAATATTGGTTCAATTGATGGAATCATTAGAACTGAAACATTCGTAAATTTAGCAGTAGCAAAAAGAGAGTATGGCGACTAAATATAATAATCATATGAGGAAATATGTATAGAGATATTATGTGTGGAAAAATTTCTTCATCAAACGAAGAAAATAAGATTAGTCTTGCGGGGTGGGTTTCTAGAAGAAGAGATCATGGGCAGCTAATATTTATAGATTTGAGAGATAAGTCAGGAATAATGCAAATAGTATTTAACCCTGAAGTTTCAGAATCAACTCATAATATTGCTAAAGAATTAAGATCTGAATGGGTAATATCTGTTTCTGGAACTGTGAAGAAAAGAATACAAGGAGCAGAAAATCCAGATATCGCTACTGGAAATTATGAATTAATTGTGGATTCAATGGAAATTTTGTCTAAATCAAAAACTCCTCCTTTTGAAGTTTCGGATGCTAATGAAGTATCAGAAGAAATAAGACTTAAGTATAGATTTTTGGATTTGAGAAGAGATTCAATGCAACAAAAAATTTCTTTAAGGCATGAAGTTACGAAGTTCATTTGGGAAAATTTATCTCAAAAAGGCTTTACTCATATTGAAACTCCTATATTAATTAAAAGTACCCCTGAGGGAGCAAGAGATTATGTTGTTCCATCAAGAGTTAAAAATGGATCTTTTTATGCTCTTCCTCAATCTCCACAGCAGATGAAACAAATGTTAATGGTATCTGGCTGTGATAGATATTTTCAAATTGCTAGATGCTTTAGAGATGAAGATTTGAGAGCTGATAGGCAACCTGAACATACTCAACTAGATCTAGAAATGAGTTTTGTGCATCAAGAAGATATTATGCAAGCTGTAGAGAGTTTGTATATAGATTTAATCAATTCTGTTAATTCTGATATCAATGTAGATTCAGTCTTTGAAAAAATGACTTATACAGAAGCTATGGATAGATTTGGATCTGATAAACCAGACATAAGATTTGGAATGGAATTAAGAAATTTGACTGATGTTGCTAGAAAAATCGAATCAAATGTAATAGCTAATTCTTTATCAAACGGAGGTATTTTAAAGGGATTTACTGTAAAAAATTCAGATTCATACGGTAGAAGAGATTTTGATAGATTGACTGATCTAGTTAAGTCCCAAGGTGCAGGAGGATTGATTTATATTTCTATTCCAGACGATATTGAAGAACCAATTAAATTAGAACAAACAAATGGACCTTTAAATAAATTTTATACCCAAGAAAACTTTGATTCTATTTTAGAAAAAACCGAAGCGAGTGCAGGAGATGTTATTTTTATGATTATTGGAGAAGAGAAAATAGTTAATAATTCTCTTTCATTTTTGAGAAATCATATTGCTAAAGAAAAGGATATGATTGATAAAAATACTATGAAATTTGTATGGATTACAGACTTTCCTCTTTTTGAAAAAGACGATGATGGTAATTGGCAAGCAGCACATCATGTCTTCTCTTCGCCAAAAACGGGGGATATTCAATTTTTAGAAACAGACCCTGGAAAAGTAAAAGCAGATCTATTCGATTTAGTGTGCAACGGAGTTGAATTAGGTTCTGGCTCAATTAGAATACATGATAGAAAATTGCAAGAAAAAGTTTTTGACGTAATAGGCTATTCTGAAGATGATGTAAGTACTTTATTTGGCCATCTTCTTGATGCTTTTGAATATGGAGTCCCGCCTCATGGAGGAATGGGCCTAGGTTTAGACAGATTAGTTGCAATGCTGTCCAATGAGGAATCTATAAGAGAAGTAATTGCATTTCCTAAAACACAAACGGCATCAGATTTACTTTTTGGATCTCCAGACGTTATATCTGAAGATCAACTTGATGAATTAAGTATTAATATTGTTGAAGAAGAGGAATAATAATAAAAATGAATATTGAGATAAAAGATGAAAAAAATAAACAAGTTGATATAGAAATATTAGTTGACGATTTTTTAGTAAATAAGCATCTAAAGAATTCAGCAAAAAATATATCTAAATCTGCGAATATAAAAGGATTTAGAAAAGGTAAAGTCCCTTATAGTATTATCGAATCTCAGTATGGTAAAGATTATATTTTAGAAAACAGTCTTGATGCTATTATTCAAGAGGTTGCACAAGATGTATTGAACAATAATAAATTTGAATATCCATGTGCTCCAAAAGTAGATATTTTAGAAAGAGAACCTAAATTAAAAATAAACCTTATGGTACCAATGATGCCTGAAGTAACTGTAGGTACATATAAAAATATTACTACTACTGTGAAAAAAGAAAAAGTTTCTAAAGCTAGATTAGATGAGGCTAAAAATAGAATTTTAGAATCTAGGGCAACATGGGAACCTAGTGATGTAAAATTAGATTTCCCTGGCTTTGCTAAGGTTAATTTAAAAGCTATTTGTGAAGACAAAGTAATTATAGAAGAAAATGATTTTGATTTTTATGCTGTTGAAAATAGTAATCTAATTGCTCCAGGAGTATCTGAAAATATTAAGGGAATCAAGAAAGGTGATAAGAAAAACTTCACCTTAACTTTACCCCTAGATTGGAGAGAAGAAGAGTATCAAGGGAAAAATGCAAAATTTGAAGTTGATTGTATAAGCGTTCAAAAAAAAGTTCTTCCTAAGTTAGATAAAAAGTTTCTACAAGAAATAAATCCTGAAATTAAGGATGTTAAAGATTTTGAAAACCAGTTAAAAGAAGAAATTTCTGCTGAAAATGATTATAAATATAATGTCGAATTAGAAACAGAAATTTTAGAAAAGTTACTAAAGAAATCTAAATTCAAAATTGCTGAAATTCAGATACAAAGATCAGCTGATCATATTATTGAGGACAGAGTTAGATCTGTTTCTCAATATAATATGCAATTTGATGATTATCTAAAAGCAATAAATAAAACTAATGAAGAATTCTATAAAGAAACACTTGAAACAGCTGAAGAAGAGATCAAGAGATTTTTAATCATAGAAGAAATAATAAAAAAAGAAAAATTTGAAGTATCAGAAGAAGAAATTCTTTCAGAAGTTGAAATTATAAAACAGCAATATAAAGACCAAAAGATAGCAGATGATGAAACATTGAAAAATCATGTCAGAAGTAATATTCAGAGAAAAAAATGTTTGGAGTTTCTAGTTAAATCCTCTAAAAAAACAACAAGTAATCGAAAAAAGAAATAATATTTAGTAAAATTAAAACATTAGTAATAAAGGAGAGCTCTTTTGGAGTCAAAAAATATAAATCCTACATCTTTAATTCCTTCAGTAATTGAAACAACTTCAAGAGGCGAGAGAGCTTATGATATTTTTTCCCTCTTATTAAAAGAAAGAATTATATTTTTAGGAACCCCTGTTGATGATTTTGTTTCAAATACTATTGTAGCTCAGCTTCTTTATTTATCTAGAGAAGATCCTGAAAGAGATATTAATCTGTATATAAACTCTCCAGGAGGATCTGTTTATGCAGGCCTTTCTATTTATGACACTATGCAAATGATCCCAAATGATGTTTGCACCTTTTCTGTAGGGTTATCTGCAAGTATGGGGACAATTTTGTTAACTGCTGGAGCAAAAGGGAAAAGATATGCATTGCCAAATTCTACCATGATGATACATAGTGTTTCTGGAGGAGGAGGAGGAACAATATCTGATGTTCAAATTCAGGCAAAAGAAATGCTTAGAATCAATGATAAACTGACTAAAATCATGGCTCATCATACAGGTCAATCTGAGTCTAAGGTTAGAAAAGATGAAGATCGTGATTTTTGGATGGATGCAGAGCAAGCTGTAAAATATGGTTTAGTTGATCAGGTAATCTACCCAGAAGGAACATCCAAATCAAAAAAGAAATAATTATATAAGCTGATTCACTTCTTCAGATAGATTTTTTGACTCAGTGTCATTGATATTAATTTCTTTAGAGGATATTTTTTCTAAGGTTTTTCTTAGTAAAATCCTTTCATATATAATCATTTTTTTTCTTATATCTAAAAATAGATCAGATTTTTCAAAATCATTTTTTTTGTTATCTATATTTTCCCAAAGATTAATATTTTCTTTATTTTTTATATTGAATTTACAATATGAAACACAAGGCCCTTCATCTAAATCAGGAGTCATTAAATGCATTGAAATGCCTGAAAAGTTTGATTCTTTACAAATTAATTCATTGATAACATTTTTCCATGTCCCTATTGGGCCTTTAGGCAAAGCTGGGTGCAAGTTTAAGATTTTATAGTGATTACATATTACAGGGGAGAAAAGCATATATCCTGCAGCTATTATAATATCAACTTTATGTTTAGAAATTTTTGATAATACAATTTTGTCAAAATCATTCCTCAATTCTTTCCATGCTTTATTTTTATTAGATTTATAATTCCTTGATGAAAATGTGATCATGTTAATGTTATTGTTCTTAACATGATTTATGAAATTATCGGACCCTTTTTTTTCACCATAATCACGATTAGAAAAGACATATTCTAATGAAATTTTTTGTTCTTGATGTAAATCTAATGCTTGTTGTAATAGACCGAGAGATCCTTGTCCATTTCCAGTTGAAAGCCATCCAATAGATAGTGTTTTATTTTTTTTAATCATTAACTATTTTCTACCAAGATAAGATCCATCTGAAGTTGAAACATTTATTTGTTGTCCATTTTCTATGAATAATGGAACTTGTAGGGTTAGTCCAGAAGTAGTTGTAGCAGGTTTAGTGGCACCTGACTGAGTGTCTCCTTTAAGTCCAATATCTGTATTTTCAACAGTCATTATTATTGATGGAGGTAATTCAATTGCCAGAGGTTTGATATCTAAAAATATAATTGAAATGTTATTTCCTTCAGCTAGATACTTTGATGCATCTCCAACTATTTTTTCATCTAACTCATATTGTTCAAAATTAGAATTGTCCATAAATACAAATAAATCTTTATCTTTGTATAGAAATTGAGCTTCTCTTGTATCCGTTAATGCAAGTTCTAGCTTTTGATTCCCAGGAACTTTTTTTTCGTATACATTGCCTGTTTCTATATGCCTTAATTTTAAAGTTAGGGTAGGAGGCGCTTTAGGTGCTTGTCTATGTTGCCATTCTAAAATCTGATATATTTCATCTTGTAAGATTATAGTCATATTTCTTTTTATTTCACCTGATGAAATAGTCATTATTACTCCTTGAATTTATAATTATATTTTATGCTTTAGGATGAGCTTTTGTATATACATCTCTAGATTTTTCTACAGAAATATGAGTGTAAATCTCTGTAGTTTTAGGAGAAGTATGTCCTAATAATTCTTGTACAACTCTTAAATCTGCTCCTCCATCTAAAAGATGAGTAGCAAAGGAATGCCTCAAAGTATGTGTATGATATTTTGGATTTAGTCCAGCTAATTTTATATATTTTTTTATAATATGTTGAATAGTTCTAATAGATAATCTTTTACCAGAATTACTTAGAAAAAAACCATTTTCTTTGTTGCTTGATGTTTCTCTTATGCTTAGATAATTTTCCAGTACCTTAGATGTGAAATCTGAAAAAATAACGGATCTATATTTAGCCCCTTTTCCAAAAATTATAGCTTGATTGATTTTAGTATCTACATCATTCATATTTAGATTGTTTACCTCAGACACTCTTAGACCTGCGGAGTAGATAAGTTCTATTATAGCTTTGTCTCTTTTTCCTAATTTTGAGTTTGGATCAGCTTTTCCAATCATTTTATCTATTTCTTCTAAACTGGCAATTGATGGAAGTTTTTTTTCCATTTTGGGGGTACTTATTTCTGAAAACAAGTTTTTTGTAAAAATTTTATTGTCAATTAAGAAATCAAAATAAATTTTTAAGTTTGAAATTATCCTTCTAATAGAACCTTGTGATTTATTTAATCTGAGTTCAGAGATAAACTTTCTAATTAAATCAATTTTTAAGTATTCATTACAATTATTGTTTATAAATGCTATAAATGTTTCTATATCTTGACTTTGATTTCTTAAAGAAAAATGCGATAAATGTTTTCTGTTTTCGAGAAAAGTGCTTTTATTCTTTTCTATGTCTTTTATTATTTTTTTTATCTTCATAAGAAATATAATAATAAAAAACCATTTATCTTATAAATTTGAAATTTATACAAAGATTAGTAAAAATCATTTTTTTGTTAGTAGAGCTTCGTTGAAATATTCTAAATTATTTTTTCTTGTTCTTCCGATAGATACCCAGCATTTTTCAGGCAGATAACTTTTATGATCTGTTCGCCCTTTTTCATCATAATTTTTTTCACAAGCTAAGAAAGCACCATCATCTTTTACTGATTTTTTCTTTATTGGAATCCATTTCATATGAACAGCTTCACAGTTGTAGTTTTTCTCTCTTAGACCTTCAGTCTGATCAAATTCATCCCCACCACAAAGTTCTATTTCTCCTGAGCAGCTGGGACAATGAATATCTGTAAAATGATGTGCATGGCTTGGATCTACAACTTTTTCTTTATCTTCTTGAGAAAAATTATTTTCACCAATTTTTTTTAATTTTTCTAACTTACTCTTAAAGTTTTCATAAAACTCACAAACTACTTTTTCCCAATCTAATTTTCCTTGAGCAATTTCATCTAAATTCTTTTCCATATTACTGGTAAATTCTAATGATATAAAATGATCTCCAAAAATAGGAAGTAATGCATTTATCATTGCTTTTCCAACGTTTGTTCTATACAAGCTTCTTCGCAATATTATGACAGCTTTATGATACTGAATTCTATCCATTATACTGGCATAAGTACTTGGCCTTCCAATTCCACTACTTTCCAACTCCTTTATTAAGCTTGCTTCTGTATATCTACTTTTTGGACGTGTAAAGTTTTTTAATTTATGAACTTTATCAAGACTTAGTGTGTCACCAAGCGAAATATTAGGAATTTTATCAAAATTAGTTTTTTCGTCTAAAATTTTAAATCCATCAAATACAGGTTGTATGTATTCTGATTCAAGTATGTATTCATTATTCTTATCTTTTGCTTGCACTGTAAGAACTGTTTTTTCTGAAATACTATCTTTCATTTGAGAAGCTAATGTTCTATCCCAAATAAGTTTGTACAATTTATACTGTTGGTCGTTTAGTTGATTTTTTATTTTTTCAGGTGAATTATCTATATCAGTTGGACGAATAGCTTCATGAGCTTCTTGTGAGTTTTTTGATACTTTTGAATAAACCCTAGATCCTGAATAATAATTTTCACCATGATTTTTTACTACATATTTACCAATCGAATTTAAAATCTCTGAAGATATAAATGTTGAGTCTGTTCTCATATAAGTAATTAGATTTATTACGTTATTGCCACTTTCTATTCCTCTAAAAAGTTCTTGGGCAATATCCATAGTTCTTCTAGGAGCCATTCTTAACTCAGAAGATGCTGCTTGCTGCAGTGTGCTTGTTGTGAATGGAGCACGAGGTTTACTTTTGAATTCATTTTTTTTGATTGATTCTACTTTAAACTCAGATTTAGATAATAATTCTTCAATTTTATTTGCACTTTGTTCATCAGGTATAGGAATCATTTTGCTTTTTTTTGGATCAAAAATAAAATGATTTTTGTTGGATTGATTACCTTTCAATTGAACATTGATTAGATCATCATTTTTGTTAAGTAAGTCAACTTTAATGTTCCAAAACTCAAGAGCATTATGCGCTTGAATTTCATCTTCTCTGTTATTTACTATAAGAAGAGATGGCCCTTGAACTCTACCAGTAGCCCTTCCTCCTACTCTAATAGCACTAGAAAGAGGTGCTGAGGTTTCAAATCCTACTATTCTGTCCATAACCCTTCTAGCCTTATATCCATCTACTAAATCCATATCAATCTTTTTTGGATTATCAAAAGACTCTAAAATAGCATTTTTTGTAATTTCATGAAAAACGACTCTATTTACATTTTTTTTATCAAGTAAATTCAATTCATCTGCCAAGTGCCAAGATATAGCTTCTCCTTCTCTATCAGGATCTGATGCTAAAAAAATTGCTTTAGGTTTTTCATTTTTTATATATTTTGAAATTTCACTTATGTTTTTCTTACTTTTTGATTCAACTGCCCAAGTAAGATCTACTTTGGATTGATCTAAATCTATTTCGTATCCATTATTAGATTTTTTATCCCCCCATTTTTTTTTAGTTAGATCTCTTACATGTCCATAAGAAGCCATTACGCTATATTCTTTCCCTAAATAATTTTGCAATGCCTTTGCTTTTACAGGCGATTCAACTATAACTAAATTTTTTGACAAAAAACTACCTCAACATTTTTTTGGATTTGATTTCTTATATTATATAACATAAAAAATGGCGGAGAGGACAGGATTCGAACCTGCGGTACGCATTAATCGTACACACGCTTTCCAAGCGTGCTCATTAAGCCACTCTGACACCTCTCCAAAATTTTTTAAATCATATTATTATGATATTATTAATTCTTATTAGTCAAAATGAAAAGCTTATTGAATTATAAAAAATTTATATATGAATAGAACTCCTTCTAACAGACTTTTTTTCTTAAACCCAAACTCTAATGAAACCTCCGTCGATATTTAATTTACTCAAAAAAATACTTAATAATAAGCCTTCTAATTCAAAGCATGTTGAAAAATTAATCTCCTCAGGTGTAAAAATTGTTGATGTAAATTCCGTATATATAGAAGAATCAGTAGAAATTTCTCCTGGTTCGATAATTTTGCCATCAACATTTATTATGGGAAATACAAATATTAATACTGATTGTGTGATAGGTCCTAACACAACTATATCAAATTCTAATATAGCTAAAGGAACTAAAATTATTTACTCAATAGTTACAGATTCTTCTATTGGAGAAAATAATCAAATAGGACCCTTTGCTTATATTAGAGAATCAACATCCACATTATCAAATGTTGAAATTGGAAATTTTGTTGATGTTAAATCTTCTCAAATTGGTAAAAATTCAAAATCTAAACATCTTGCCTACATAGGAGATACTGAAGTTTCTCATAACGTAAATATAGGAGCAGGGGCTGTTGTTGCAAATTTTGATGGTAAAAACAAAAATAAATCTTCTATTCAGGAGAATGTTCTCTTAGGTTCTAATTCAACAATAATTTCTCCAGTTGTTATAAGCTCAAATTCAATTATAGGTGCAGGAGCAGTAGTGACTAAAGATGTTATGTCTAAAGAAATAGTAGCAGGGAATCCTGCTAGAAAATTAAGGAAGTAGAAATTATGGAA
>CETH01184595.1_pt1 | contig 70159 bp, 58 predicted proteins | sample 361461 | NCBI WGS metagenome assembly CETH01 (sample SAMEA2622695, study PRJEB7988) | marine metagenome | isolation source: saline water (ENVO:00002010), including | reverse complement strand
GCGGCACTACTTGCTCAAGCAGAAGAAATGGAAGCCAAGGCGGCAATTTCGAGAGAATCTGCATACGCATTAGATCCAAGTTTAAGACCAAAACGTGGAAGACCTGTAGGGACTACTAAAGAAGCCAAAGCCGAATAGAGCACATCATGAGAGTGCCATATTGGGATCTCCGAGCACAGTACACAGAGTGTAAGGATGATATCGATACTGGTATTTCTAATATCATTGATCAATCGGATTTTTTAGGTGGAACAACCAATTCCAATTTAGAAGCCAATTTAATAAGATACACTGGGTCTCCGGATGTCGCAACTGTAAGTTCTGGTACTGCCGCATTGTTGCTAACATATCATCTTTTAGATTTACATCCAGGGGATGAAGTAATTACTCCATCTCTTACTTTTGGAGCAGGAGTAGAAAGTATTGTTCAAGCAGGCGGAAAGCCTGTGTTTGTGGATGTAGATGAATACTATCACATTGATGCAGACAAAATAGAAGATGCTATTACTGATAAGACCAAGGCACTGAGTTATGTGTCTCTGTATGGACAAACTCCTAATGTTGACAAATTAAGAACAATAGCAGAAAAACATAATCTGTGTTTGATCGAAGATGGTGCTCATGCATTCGGCACAACTTGGAACGGCAAAAAAGTTGGCACACTTGCAGACATAACTTGTTTTAGTTTCAACATTCAAAAAACACTAAGTGCTTTTGGAGATTCCGGTGCAGTCTGTGGATTTCACGATGTATGTGAAAATATCAGATCCCTGCGTGTGCATGGACGTACAGGAATAGCAGGAGAATTTGATGAGGTTGGATATAATGCAAGGATGTCTAATATCAATGCAGTAGTTCTGTCTGCAAAACTTAAAAAAATTGATGAGTGGATAGATTCAAAACGTGAAGTGTGTAAAATTTATGATGAAGAATTAGCGGGTATTGTTAAGACACCTTTGCAAAGACCAGGATCATATCATACATATTATGTGTATGGTATAGAATGCCCAGATAACACAAGAAATAATTTAGTTGATTTTTTGAAAAAGAATGAAATACAAACTAGAATATCATGGCCATTAGGTGTGCATGAAACACAGGCATATGGCGTGTATTGTTTGGATCGACTACCAAAGACTGAACATGTAACTAAGAATGTTTTAAGTTTACCTTGTTATCACACAATACGTGAACAAGATTATGTAATTAAAAAGATAAAAGAATTTTATGGATAAAGTATATCTAGTCGGGGCAGGTTATTGGGGATCTAAAGTATTAGAAGAACTTAAAGGTCTTGGCAAAGAAGTATCTGTAATAGATGCTAGACAAGGCACAACAATAGAACAAGCAACACAACCGTGGCCTGTAATTTTGGCAACTCCAGCAGATCAGCATTTTGAACAAGCACGATATTTTTTATCACGCAACCGTGATGTGTATGTTGAGAAGCCAATGGCACAGACACAAGATGAATGCGAAGAACTTAAAAAATTAGAAGGTGATAACATACTAATGGTAGGACACATTTTCATTCATCATATGCATGGACAACTGATAAAAAAAATTATTACAAATGGCGATATTGGAAAAATTATTAGTATCAAGTCTGAAAGAACCAATTGGGGCATATACCAAACAAAAATTACCCCAGTAAGTAGTCTTGCGGTGCATGATATAAGTTTTTTTAATTACTTAGGTGACGGTGTCGTAAATGTTAATCACGTTGAAAGTAACAATTATACTCACAATGGTGTGCCTGACCGTGTAAGATTTAAAGGTGAAATAAATGGAATACATGTAGAATGTGATGCTAGTTGGTATTCACCTATAAGAAGAAGACTGGTTACAGTGATTGGTACAGAAGGCACACTTGTTTGGGACACAGATAAGGAAACATTGGTAAAGACTAATCATATGCTTGTGGACGGTAAACTGAACAAAGAAGTAGTAATTAAAACATTTGAATTTGAAGGGCCAAGTCCTTTGTCATGTGAACTTAAACATTTCTTTGATTGTATTGCTTATAGAGAACAAGGATATCCTGCTCTTCAAAGGCCAAAAACTAATGTAGATAGTGCTATTGATGTAGCAAAGGTAGTTGATCTTATTGAATCTAAATTAGTTTATTAACCTGTTGTATTACATAATCTTGTTCTGCTTCAGTAAGACCTGGATAGCATGGCAAACTAATTATTTCTTTTGCAATTACTTCTGTATTAGGAACAAGAGCATCTCTATTTGCATAACATTTTTGTTGATGTAAACCAGAACCCCATGCCTTGCCACAAGTTATTCCTTTATTTGCTAAAGTGTTAAAAACTGTGTCACGATCTTGTACACATATAGTGTATTGATTGTATGTGTGTGTACACCAATCTGCAGATTTAGGTGTGTAATTTGTGGTTAAATTTTCATTGTAGATCTTTGCAATTTTTGTTTTTTCTGCATTCCATTTGTTAATATTAGGTAAAAGTTTGTTTAATATATTTGCCTGGATAGCATCTAGTCTTTCGTTCCAACCTAAAAATTCGTGATCATATTTGGTTCTCCTGCCATGATCTGATGCCATTTTTATTCTTTTGACATCTTCTTCAGGACCTGCTACAGCACCACCATCCCCAAGACAGAATAAATTTTTACCAGGGTAAAAAGAAAAACAAGTTAAGTTGTAACTACCATTTATTCTACCTTTATATTTTCCACCAAATGATTGTGCGGCATCTTGTACCACAGGAATATGATAGGGATCTGCTATTTCTCTAATTCTGTCCCAATCACAAGTGTGTCCATTTGTATCAACTCCAACAATGGCCTTGATATCATCATGCATGTCCATTTTACGTTCAAGATCTTCTATATCCATTGTATGGTTTTCCATGTTTACATCTACCCATACTGGTGTTGCACCAACCTTGCTTAACATTTCTGCAGTACTAATAAAAGTGAAACTGGGCACAATCACTTTGTCACCAGGACCAATACCACATTGTTCATACGCCATCAATAACGCACTGGTACCACTACTGCAAGTGGCAACAGTATTTTCACAGTATTTGGTAAGTTTGGCTTCAAATTTAGAAACTGCAGGACTTTTAATATACCAACTTTTGTCAAGACATTCTGCAATGGCAGAATCAATATCTTTTTTATGCTTGTCTACTATTCTTTTTAAATTTGCGATTCCTACTTTCATTTTATTCCCATGTTTCTTTAAATATTTGTTTTAAAAATGACCAATCATTAATTCTAGCATCATTTGGATTGTTTGTATAGTAATTTTTTCCTTTGTTTGCACCATCTTTACTGTACTTGCCAAACTCTGTTCTGTCACTTGTACACCATAACTTTAATCTATATTTGTCGGTGACATTTTCTGACTGTGCCAATTTGTAACTTTCTCTGAATGCAGTTCGCCAAGCCGACCAAGCATCATCAACACATACTGTGCTACTTACTTCCGGTATGACCTCCAATTCGTGACTTAATGTAACATCAATGCCTATTGTTTCTTCAGTCTGTGCTAATAGCCATTCGCGATCATATAACAATATACTACCATGACCGTAAGCATAATCTAACACTTCATTGTGTGCATAAAAAATATAATTTTTAGGATTGGACAACCTGTCTGGTTGAAAATCAAACTTGAAGTCATTGTGTATTTTATTTTTTCCAAACACATAAAAAACAAAAGGTGTATCACACATTTCGGCGGCTTGTTTTAAAGCATTCAACTGACCTTCAACTTTATCCACTCTTTTTGCTCTAGGAAACTTTTCACTTAATAGTTGCCAGTTTCTTTCAGCATTTACTTCGTCATAACTTACAAATACGATATCCATTGGTCTATGGTATATTCCAGCAGTATGTAATTTAACATGGGGATAATCATACAGTTGGTTTTTGACCACAGTCTTTGCTTGTTGTGGTATTAACATTATGTCTTGATAATCTCCAAATGCGTGTATCTGTCTGTCATGCCAATATTCTGGCACATAATCAGGAATAGTTTTTGGACTGCAAGTTTTGTTGACTAACCAAAAATAATCACTTGTTGTGTCTACTGCTTGTAAAACTGTTTGTGCTTTGCCCAATTCAAATTCATACACAGGATACTGTTCACGTTTTATTGTGTCCACATTGTAATAGTGAATGTAATTAAAATGTTTTAGTTTTTCAATTTTGCCTGCCTGTGCTAAGAATGTTTTCCTGTTCACGTAAAAGGTATCTCCATATTCTTGCTTGCCTGTTGAAAAACAATGTAAGGCATCATACTCCCATGCTTGTGGTACCCAATTAAAATCAAATGAATCATAATTATTCATGCCACCTGCAACCCAAAAGAAATCTTGTTTAGTCTTGTTTGCAATTCTTTTGATTGTGCTAAACCAATCACCGAAAAATCTAGTTGTATAAAGTTCTCCATCAACTGTGGGCGGTTTGTTGTTGTTGCAATCTAACCACCATACTTCTGTGAGTCCTTTATTACGTTGTAAAGGAATATCGTCATGGAAATGTAAATTTAAAATATCACGATAAGATTTTATTTTGTCATACAATGCAAGAATACTATCTTTATGTCCTAATACTGTGCCAGAATATTTTTGATATTCGTTTGGAAAAGCGTGTACATGGTCACGCTCCCATAAAGGTGGCATCCAATTGAAATCGAATTTGTTGTGATTGTTTTGTGGATCAATAAACCAAAAATGTTTTGTTTGACTTGTTGCCGCGGCAATCAACAATGCTCCGATGTATTGCATGTTTTCAATTATTTCTACAGTATCAAATTTTTTCTTCAACTGATTTATTTCTGCAGAGCAGTCAACCCCCGTAGGTTGGTAAACAAATATATTATAACTTTGTTCTGTTTTCACAAGAGTGATTTCATCATGGAAGTGTATGTGAGGAATTGTGTCAAAATCCTTAATAACATTTAAATTGTTTTTAATTGTGTCTGTGTGTGCAAATACTGTGTGTGAAAATTTTTGATATTGGTTGCCAAAAGCATGTGTGTGATCTAGTTCCCACGGAGCAGGCACCCAATCTAAGTCTAATTTATCGTTGTCTGTAGATTTGTCTAACAACCAAAAGTGTCTACTGGTGGCCTGTTCAGCACATTCTTTCAATCGTGTTATAAAGTCTTGATCAGATGTGTAGTAAAAAATATCTTTTTGTCCTTGTCCTATTGTTAGTTTCATCTCTTTATGAAATTTTAAATTTGTGGCATCTACATCCTTATGCCCTAGAACAGTTGCACTAAAATTTTGATATTGGTTGCCAAATGCATGTACAACATTCTGTTCCCATGGTGCTGGCATCCAATCAAAGTCTAAATTATTATGACTATTTGCAGGGTCCAACAACCAGAAATGTTTTGTGTTTGACAATATTTTTGCCTTGTCATACGCTGACTCATAATTGTTTTCAGGCAAAAGATTTGCATTTGGAAACTGCTTAATAATTTTTTCTAGTTCTTCTGCATTTTTATAATCTTCCATAACAAAAACATCATACTGTCCTTTTGTTTTGCTTAATTTAATTTTTGTATGATAGTTTAAAAATGGAATATCATTGAATGTTGCAACTTTTCGTGACTGTATTTGTTCTTTGTTTAACAACATAGTACCCGTCACAACTTGATATTCATTACCGAAACTCCAACTGTCTTTGTCATTCCATGCCTCTGGCACCCATCCAAAGTCAAAATTGTCATGATTATTACTAGGGTCAATAATCCAAAATTGCCTGGTTGTAGATTGTTCTGCTCCATTGTTTATTGCATCAACTAACGAATCATCTAAAACTTTTATTTGTGGATATGCCTCTTTTAATTTTGCTATTTCTTTTTGGCCTGCAGAACTAGTATCATTTAATATGAACTTATCATGATACACATTCTTTTGTAAAACAATATCATCTCTATAATGTGCATTAGGCAAGTTGTCAATACTTGTTATTTTATTAAGATTTGTTATTATTGTGTTTTTATTGACCAACATTGTGTAGGAAAACTTTTGATACTGATTTGAAAAAATATGTGTATCATTACTTTCCCACAGTTCTGGTCGCCACTCCATGTCAAAATTGCTATGATCATTGTTGAAGTCTAGTACCCAAAATAAAGTTGTTTCGGAGTTTTCAGCCGCGTCTTTTACAAAATCTATAAAGTCAACAGTATGATCATAAAAGAACACCTGTTTTTCTTGTCCTTTACTTTTTAATTTTTTACTGTGTGTGTGCAAATTAGGAATATCTTTAAATTTTAAAATTTGTGTTTGTAATATATTTTTTTTATTCAACAACATTGTGCCACTTACTGTTTGATACTCATTACCAAATGCCCAAGTATGTCTTTCTTCAAATTTATCAGGAACCCAATTCATGTCTAAGTCGTCATGGTTGTTTCCTGGATCAAGTATCCAATAGAAATCAGTACTGCTTTTTCTAGCACCGGTCTTTATTGCATCAATATAATCGCCGTCGATCACATCAAAGCAATCATGGGATTCTGACCGAATTATTTTTTGATTATGAAAATGCAGATTGGGAAGGTTGTTTACATCATGTATTTCGTCAATTGAATTTAATATTTGCTTGCGATTTCCTAATACTGTTCCGCTTAATCTTTGATATTGATTTGCAAAGGTATGAGTATGTGTGCTTTCCCATGGAACAGGTTCCCATTCAAAGTCAAAGTCACTGTGATTGTTTGCTGGATCTAACAACCAAAAATATCTGGTTTTGCTTTCTTTGGCAGAAGTTTTAAATGCATCGATCCAACTTCCATTCACAGTATTAGCAAAAGGATATTTGGTTTTTATATTTGCAATTTCTCTGTCACAAGTTGGTTTATCCCATATAAAAATGTCATGCATTATGATACAACGGTAATACCGTACCTCTTTTCAAACTCATCAGCATCTGCTCTTGTGTTGACCATTGGTTTGCCTCTTATGTTCAAAGATGTATTCAAAATCATTGGGCAACCCGTTTGATCCATAAAGGCCTTTATCAGGCTATATAGGCCCTTATTTTGCGTTTTAGACACCGTTTGAACGCGACTCGTACCGTCTATATGCGTGATAGCAGGAAACTTATTTGGATACTTACAAATACCAGTAAATTGCATGTATGGACTGGTTTTTGTTGGCATGTCAAAATATTCATGTACATATTCTTCTAGTATTACAGGTGCAAAAGGTCTAAATTTTTGTCTGCGTTTTATCTCATTCACACGGTCTTTTATTTCTGAACCACGTGGATCTGCCACTAGTGATCTGTTGCCCAATGCTCTGGGGCCATATTCTGCTGGTCCACTTGCAATACCAAATATTTGACCTTTCAATAACAAGTCCAATGCTTTTTCAACTGGATACTCGCCAGGTATATTTGTACCAAGATAGGGTGTTTGCCACTTTACATAATTATTTCTTTGTGCCAGTGCGGCACCTAAAGCATTTCCACTATCTCCGGGATTAGGCATAATCCAAACATTATCAAACCATTTTGTTGGTATATGATTTGCCACACAGTTCAAACTTACTCCGCCTTGATAACATAAATTAGGACTGTCAACAAGTTCACTGGCTTGTTGCATTATCATTGCTATTGTTTGTTCAGTAACTTTTTGAATACTCGCCGCTAGATCCATAAGATCTGCATTAGGAAACCATTTACCTATGCCACGATGTACATTTTGTCGCAACTTGAAAACATCACCTTTGTGAGAAAAATCCAGTGCAATAAAGTCACGCATTATGTCACCTGCATATTTTGGTTCACCCCAACCAGCCATACCCATTAAAATATATTCTTCATCAACAGGACGTAATCCTGCCCTCACAGTAAATGCAGTATAAAGAAGACCTAATGAGTTTGGATATTTGTAACTTTTTATTTTTTTTATTTTGTTTCCTTTTGCATGCCATATTGTTGCTGTGTCCCACTCTCCTATGGCATCAATCACAACAATAGCAGATTCATTGAAAGTAGATGTAAAGTATCCAGCACAGGCATGACTGTAATGATGATCACAATATTTGATAGGTATATCTTTCAACTGTGGGAAACATTTAAGATAATGCCCAGGCAAATTACTATAAGAGAATGCTTCTTTGTATTCACCTGCATATATTTGTCTTGCTTTCTTTTTCCATGGATTTTCATACCAGGCAATTATATCTGGTCTTCCGCCTTTTGCCAATCCTTCATCAATTAAATCACTGTTAAGATGTTTTGTTAATTTATTTCCATCATATCTTTCTGCATGACCGGCCCAAACAATCTTTTCATCTTCTATGAAAGCGGCACTGGCATCATGGAACAATGCACTCAACCCTAAAATTTTCATGCATACACTCCTATCGACCCTACTCTTTTGTTCGGTGTACCTAGTAGTTCTTCAACTGCCTGTCTTACTCCAGTGGATCTATGATAATAATCGTGAAACAACATCTTGCCATCTGCCAATAATTTTACTTTGCTTGTCAATAGTTTCATCCATTCATATGTATGATTGGCATCTATAAAAATCATATCATAAAATATAGGCATTGCCAAATCATTTTGCTCTATACAAAAATTAATTGCATCATCTACATTATAACTTATTTTTACAGAAGGTGCAATTTTTTCTAAGTTTTGTTTTGTAATTTGTATATTATGCTCGAACACATCAACAGTGGTAATTGATCCTTTGTTTCCAGATTCCATCTTTGCTTTTGCCATAATGCTTGTTGACAATCCATGATATGGGCCTAGTTCTAAAATGTTTACAGATTCATATGCACATTCATATAGATAATGTGCTTCTTTTGGTTGTAGCCAACCATTTATGTCAGTTTGTATAACGCCTTTCTTGATTGGTAATTTTAATAGACTGGCATGATAATCAGTGATAGATAAATGGGTCACGTTTTTTAAGTTCTTTCATTTTTTTCTTAAATTGTTTTCGAGCCTTATGTTTGAACATCACGTTTTTCCACCACTGTTTTATTGCTGTTATCATACTAGTAATTATCCAATATCCAAGCACTCATAAGTTTTGCCGCTTCTTCATGTGCATCTTCTAATGGATGTGTTGACCCAAATTTAAAACCTTGTGCTTCTGCCCATTGCATAAAGCCTTGATTGTTATCAAACTGAAACCATCTGCTTTGATCAAGCAAAGAGTAAATCAATGTGTTGCCTGGAGACAAATTGAATATAGAATTATGTGCAAAACAACACATATACGGAACATTATAATAATGTAAAGTGTTTTGTGTAAGTAGTATTTCCTTCATAGCCATAAATGAAGCATATTCATGACTATCAATGTGTTCAAAGTGTGATTTTGCATGAAACTCAATTGGAGTGCCTTTTATTTTTTCTAATTTTTCTTTGTTTTCTTTGTATGTTTCTTCATCAAAGTTTTTATATTGTTTTTTTAACACATCAATATTTGGATCTGCTTCCCATGGTGTTACATTATGCCATGCATTGTCATGGTTAAACATGTATTCATATCGTCCAGGGAATGTCCACATAATCATCGCCATTGAATCGTTGGATTCTTCTTTATGTGCTAACCAATCAATGACAGAACGTGTAATTGCAGAATTTGAATTGCCACCTTCTGCTCTACATTCATAGTTGCAATTTATTTTATCTGCAATTTTTCCCGCCCATGTCACTTTACTAGGCCCGGGATTGTCACCTGGCAACTCATTACCAAAAGTAAAACTATCACCAAATGATACTATATTGACTGATACCATGCTAAAAGGTCTTTGTTTTGTTCCAAAATGTTATCTAAAGTATAACTGTCTTTGCGGAAGTTTTCAAGTTTTTTGATACGTTTTTTTCCTTCTTCCCATCCAGAGTGAAAACTATTATGGTATTCTTCTTGTGTGGTTGGTCTAGTTTTCATTGCTTCTAGTGTGTTAATAAAATTTTGTTGTCTCCATGTTGCTCTTGGCTTTGCATATTCTAACACATCATCTATAATATTGTGTAGTATCTTTTTTGGTACTGAAATAGGACTTAAAATTAAATCATTGGAAAAAGTAAACACAACTTTTGTGTACAAAATTAATCTATATTTGATACTCAAATCAAACATATTTTTTAGATCCAACAAACCAGGAGTTGTTATTGTAAGATCTAAATCTATTCTTTGTTCTCTCCCTGTGGCTGTTTCAATTCCTTGTTCTAAATTTTCAATAAATTTGTTATACTTCAATCCGGTCCTAATGTATTCACCAATTTGTCCAGTTGCATCCAAACTAGCCAACATGTTCCATCTAGGAAAATGTGACAGCAATTCCCACAAATTTTGTTTTTTATAATTTACTCTCGAGAGGTTTGTGTTATATCTAAGCATTACTTGTTCTGGATATCCCAAATCAACAATTCGTTGTAGATATTTCCAGTGTTGTGCGTACATTAGTGGTTCACCACCAACCCAGTAGATTTCTTCTATACGTTTTTCTTCTATTGCATCTGAAAATTCTTTTTCAATCTGCGTATCTTGGAACTCTGATATCATATCTCTTACTGGTGGCATCATCCATGGGTCTCCAGGAATTGACCAAGATTTCATTCGTCTTGCTTCTGCTTCAGCACTACTTGATAACATCGGGCCACACATCCTACATTTAAAATTACAAAGGTTTGAAAATCTATAATCAAAACTGATTGGCTTCATTGACGTAGTGCCATCAGGATCAGTGTGCAACCAAATATCACTTTCATATCTTTTGTACATACTATTGAACCAATTTCGGTACACATCTGCATTCAACAATTGGTTGTTACATACTTTACATTCTGGTAACTCTTCGCCAGCCATCATCCTTCTCCTTACAGACTTCATGTGCTCGGAGTTCCAATGTTCATCTAGAGTAAGGGGTTCATATCTATTCTTTCCATCATCAGCATCTATGTATTGTTTGAAATTTTGTGCTGGCTCAGTGCTAGTGCAACACATTCTTCTTTCTGTCTGTGGAGACAAATAAGTGTGTGTCCACGGTGCCATGCACAAGTATTGATTTGGATTCTTTTTTACAACCATTCTTCTATCAACACATACAAATCAGGAAAAGTGTCTGCAAAATTTTGATTTCTAAATTTATCTGTTTGTAATAAATGACGTTTAAAATCTGCCCAATATTTGTCTTTGTTGTCCTCTATCTCATTATCTTTTTGCAATAAAAAATTACATAAATTTTTTACATTGTCATAGTATTTCGTGTTTTCAGTTTGTCTGATTATTCTTGTTGCTATTTTTTCTTTGGCAGGATCTGGTAAAACTTTCATATTGAAATGCTTTGGATCATGCATTAAATTAAAATACACGTGACCAAATGGTTGTGTATCAACCCATTCTAATAGTTCTGGTACACTTAAAATATTGAATGCACTAAACGTCATACAAACTTGCGAAGAAAACCAAGATTCATTTGCTAAAGCATGATAATTTGTGATATTTGTATTGACTTCGTCCCACTTTGCCCCGTATCTTTGATATTCAAACTTGTCTCCTACGTCATCTATACTAAATGCAAATTCAATAGTTTTGAAATTTGGCCAAATATTATCAACAGCATTTTTTACATAATGTGTGCCATTTGTGTTATAATGCACTTTGATATTTTTAGAATGTCCATTTTTTACAGCACTTTCTAATAAATCAAATTGCTCTTGAATCATTAAAGGCTCACCTCCTGTAAACTCCATAAGGTCTATATTTTGCATAACAGAATCTAGTTCCGTCCATACAGTACTAACTTCTCGTGGCCATGCACCATCTTTCAACAATTTTCTTTTGTAGTTGTATTGATCTTGTAAAATTTGAGTCCTTTCGAAATTTTTATCTGCTTTAAGATATGCTATTTCTTCTGCGGCCCATTTTGAACTAGACCAACTACCACATATTCTGCACTTGAGATTACAAATATTTCCTAATTTTAAGTCTAAAAATCTTACCTTGTCGCCTTCTGGTACATAAAAATTGATATTTTTATTTTCATATTGAGCAACACTTCTTAGCCGTTTGCTCACTATGCCTGCGTCTTCCTCAGACCAACATCGCCTGCATCCGTCAGGCTGATCGCCATCTATAAATTCTTGCCTTAAATTTTTTATTGATGTGCTGTTAAATGCTTCTAATATGCTGTCGCCTTTGGCAATGTTAAAGTTTGAGCCATCATCTTTTTTAATGTAGTCATCATACAAACAACAAGGTCGCAATTCACCAAATGGTGAGGTTTCAATACTTACCCATGGAAGTGGACACAATTTTCTATCAGACATACTGCTCCAACTCTTTCAATTCCGGAAAGACATCATAAAAACTTTCATCTCTTATGCCATCTAATCTTGCCATGACTCTGTTGAATTCAGGCAGTACTGGAGTGTTGTCATTGGCTTCCATAAATTGTATAGCACTTTTGAAGCCATTTGTTGCTCGTGTTAGTGGATCCTTAGGCTCTATATAAGCAATATGTTCTTCATATTTTGCCCTTACCTCTTGTTTTAAACCGGGAGTAAGAGAATCTAGACGATAATAATTAGGACTCTGCAAAATATTAATATTAAGGTCTAGTGGTCTCAAGAACCCCCGGTCGATCCATTCTCGATGGAAATCGGGAACATGAAGTGAATTCATTAAACTTAATGTAGGAGATACATAAAAATCAACTCCAGGACAAACTTCTAACATTCTTTCTCTATTTCTACAAGCCTGATCCCAGTCAGTACCTTTACGCATTAATTCGCCTCTTGGACCTGCCGCATCTAATGATGCTCCTACTGATACTGAATCAAACAGTTTCCAAAATTCTAACACGTCAAGATCTTTGTATCTCATCATCGAGAAGTTTGTGTTATAAATTAACTTCACATCGAATTTTTCTAATCGTACTAATTCTTTTAGTACTCGATAATGTTCTTCCATTATCATTGGCTCACCGCCAGCAAAATAAACTTGTTCTAAGTAAGGGATATGTGGTTTCATTTGTTGCCATACATCTTCTTTATCTTTACCAGCATAAATTACTTTTTTATGCCCTATTGGTTTGCCGCCATGTATTCTTACAGCATCTTCATACCAATTAGAACTAAAATTAGGCCCACAGGAACGACATCTAAAATTACATAAATTACTAAATCTTACGTCCCAATAAACAATATTAAAATCATCATATGATCCATCTGGATTTGTTTTGCCTACTCTCTCAATATGATGACCAAGATGTTTGTTTGCACTATTACGCATACTAAAAAATCCAGACTCTTCTTGCTCGTGACATCTTTTGCAGATCTCATTTTTTACACCATTCAGCATGTCTAATCTAAGTTGTTTTTGGTCTTCGCTGTTCCATAATTCTTCCAGTGTGTGAAATTTTAGTGATCCAATAGGATTTGTATCTGTACCGCAACAAGGAAACACATAACCATCAGGCCAAGCATGTATGTGTGTCCATGGGTACATACAAAAAGTATCACTTCGCATAAGCAAGTCTTCTTGCCTATCATCCAACATTTCTAGTTCAATAAAAACAGGACGTCGACTGTTATAGTCATAGGTCTTGTAATACGATTCTATATCTTCTTTGTTTATTTTATTGTCTGTCATAAACTTGCATACCATTCACTTATTTTTGGAAATGTTTGTTCAAAATTTTTGTTTCTTCTAATATCATATTGCATATAAAAATGTTTGAAGTCATTTAGTAATTTAGGCATTTCAAATGACTCTGAATGTGGCCTTTCAACACTTTGTAAATATTCTATTGTTCTTCGCACTTGGTTAATTTCCATTTCATGTAGTAATTGATTTCCCATGTTTCTATCTAGCCAAGTTTGTAATATTTTCCTTTGTTTAATTTTAACATTTGTTGGCAATATTAATGGCGACTGGAAACTTGGGAATCGCAAGATATTTAACGTAAATGTAGGAAAATCCTTGCCATACTTGCTTTTTAGTTCTAAACAGTAATCTAAAAAGTCGGTCAAACTGAATAAGCATAAAGCATTAACAGTACACATCATATGAAATCCTTCTAAGTTGCCTTCTGCACACACTCTATCAACATTTTTTGTCCAGGTGCTCCATACTAATCCATCTCTTATATATTCTGCTTGATCAAAAATTGCTTCACATGACGTGTACAAATGAAAATGTTCAACATGCTGTGCTTTTTGAATCAGTTTATCTATAAGAGCATCTTTGCCTCCAAGATTAGAATTGATAGCAAGACGCATATTACTCTTACCATGATTATCTTTGAACCAATCAAACAACTTCCACATGTCTGCACTCATCAATGGCTCACCTCCTGTTACCCTCAACTCTTGTAATGTTTTGTGTAAGTCTGACTCCCACCACTTCCAAAAGGCTTCAATGTATGGATTGTCTTCTTGATATCCATAAAGTTGTGATGACTCATGTATGTGTGTAAAATGGTTTCTACCATCCGATGTTAATTGTTCGTATCTGCCATTATTCTTAATATCCTTTACCCAAGATGTTGAAAATGCAGGATTGCAGTATGAACAAGCAAATTGGCAAGTTCGGTCAAATGATATTTCTAAAGTTTGTAAATTAACATCTTCTTCAGCAGGTGTTTCATAGGCTGTCTGTAAATCATCGTCACTGTAAATTTTTGATTTGTATATTCTGTCTGACACATGATTAGGTCCCATGTCTTCTATTTTCCAACAGTATTCACAACCTGCAGGTCTTTCGCCACACTTCATTAATTTGCGTTGTTCTTTCTTTTCTGGAGTATTATGCAATGCCTTTGGATTTTTCTTCACTGCTTCTGCATCTATTTTGTGTGGTAATGGGTGATGGCAACTGGTAGTCATGCCTGATCCTAACCATATGGTGGCATTATACCATTTCGCACCACAAAATGAATCTGATTTTGTATCTAATACTCTTGCTTTGTAATGTAAATCCTTCTCACGCATTTTTACACAACTGCCAAAACTCCGCCATTTGGGGAAAAGTTTCTAAAAAATTTGTTCCTCGTCTGCGATCATGCTCTGTAAAAAATTTAACAAAGTCTGATCTATGTCTTCTCATCTCTTGTACTTGTAATCCTGTCTTCCACCATTCTAAATCTCTCTCCATACGTTGTATTTCATAGTCTTTGAAACCGTGCAATCTGTTTGCGTTGGTTTCTAAATTTTCTTTCATAAAGTCTATTGCTTCTTGGTGTATCATTTGATATTCTTCTGGCAAAAGTTTTATACTTTGCCATGCCGGCTCTCGTAATATAGGAGTATCAAACCATATACGTTGATAATCATTGCTGTAACGTCTGCGTAAGGTTAATATATTCCATAATAATTCTTTTATTCCTAGCACACTTAAATTATTGTAGGTGATAATAAAAGTAAGAGACGTTCTCTCAGGCACTCTTTCTAAAAATCTATGGACATTGGCCCACAGGACATCAAAATCTAATCCATTTCGTATATACTCTGCGTGTTTGCCCCATGTGTCTACAGAAACATACTGCATAAAATGTTCGATACCTCCTGGTACACAAATTTTTTGCAATTTTTCTATGTATCGATCCCAAACGTGTGATGATGGAGGATTGAAATTACTTGTAATTGCTAAATGCAAGTCTTCTTTTGGATTTTGTATCACATAATCAAGGACCTTGAATGTATTTTTGTCCATTAATGGCTCGCCGCCTGTCATTCTAAAGTGTTTCAGATCCTTGTACATTTCTGGCCACCACTCCCAAAACGAATTTACATAAGGATTTTCATCTTTGTGTGGTATTGGTTTACGGTTACCAACAAAATGTTCTGGTGCATTGTGTGGAGAATATGTTGGATATGCTCCATGATCATTTATTTCTTTGCCCCAACTTGTAGAAAACTGTGGAGAACAGTATGAACATTTAAAATTACAGGCATGATTGAAGTTTACTTCTACATATCTTGGATTAATATCGGCCATAGGATCTGCAACTATTTTGTCGAAATCCATCATTGACCAAGGCTCACCTGATCGATAATGCCTATCACTCAATTGTCCAGTATCTTCTATGTTCCAACAGTAAGAGCATTCTTCAGGACGTTCTCCTGCTATCATTTTAGCACGTTGCTGTTTTTTATACTGGGTGTTGTGTATGTTTCCAACCTCCATTTTGTGTAAAGGTGGATGGTAACAAGAATTGTTTAGACCTGTTGGTAGATGCAATGAAACCTGGTTCCATTTTGCCAAACACATACTTGGAGATACTGTGTTTAATTTTGCTTGAGCCTCACGGGCAGAACGCATGAAGTCTGATTCATAACCGTCTGCTGTTTCGTGTACTGTGTCGCCTTTTGCGTTATTGTCTACCATCGTCCAATTCCATAAGGTCACTGGACTGTTTTTTAATAAAAAAATCTTTGAAAAATTTGCTTTGCTCCGGCGTCATATTGATTATCGGTAATTGTAATTTATATTTTAACTTTTCACCAATATCATGACATTTTTGAATTGCAAAGTCATTGTCTTTCTCATATTTTTTCAAATTTTCTTCCCAGAAACTTTTTAAGTATTTAAAGTCGCGTACCTGCACCCAATCCCAATCACTGCACATGGTCATCTCGCAACCCTGTCTTGCACCTAACATTGCCCATATTCCATGTTCTACATCCGAGCCTATATTCATCCATACAATTAAATGATCTAAGTTTCTTGCTACTGCCTTTTCTTGTAAAGTTTCTATATCGTATTTTTTGCCTCTATCCAAACACATTTTAACACCTTCTCTAAAGCCTGCTCTCCATGCCTGATATGCCGTCTTGTTGTTATAGGTTGTGCTATAACAACCATTTAAAGCAAGATATTCACCATGGTTTCCACCATAACAAAATTCAACTAAACTTGCTTTGTCGTCTGGATCTGCATTTTCATGCGAATTCATGTTTGCTACAAAGTCTTTTGTCCAACATGATAATCCACCGTTGCCATACATAAGTCCATTTATATTATTTAAACCTCTCCACCTCAGAGTTGCGTTCCGTGATACCGAACTTAGATCAAGTTGTAAATTAAAAAAGTTTTCTTTTACTTTGTTATCTCCATCAACTAAAATAAATCTATCTGTGTTACTGGCTTCACCAGCCGCTCTGTGGGCCGCATCAGATCCATCTATGCCATGCACCCTGTTTGCCCATGGCACTTTGCTTTTCAAATCTGCCCAATTTTCATCAGCATTGGGTTCGTCATAACTTAAAAATATAACGTCTAAGTCTGCAACATCAATCAACATTATTTGTACTTTGATTGATCCTCTTCAACTACTGTGCCTGTTCCATGCACAATAGAAGGGTCGTTGGCATCTGTTATTGTGCCTACATCTGCTTCGACTTCTGTTTTATTCAACATAAAGTCAGAATTAGATAGTGTTGCTTCTTGCGGTTTCAGTTTTACTTCTCCTTCAACCACATGATATTTTTGCATGCCATTTGTTTTTAAGTTTGTCGCAGTTTCAGAATCAATATCAATTGAATCCAAACCCATTTTGTCAGTGGTTGGGTCTGCACTTACTTTCTGTATTTCTCCATTTTGGTTAAAATACACTTTATTTTGTATAACTTTTTCTGGCTGATTTTGAAATTCACTTAGAGCCGCAAAAAAATTATCGCCTTCTACATCAGTACTCATGCTATCTCCTTTTCATATTTTGCTATAAGATCATCTGTTGCTACACTTTTATCATGATAGTGTACAGGCAGATGTTGTCTGATTGAATTTATTTTAATGTGCTTGGGTGATTGCCAAAATAAACCTAACTTGTCAGGCCAGTGATCATCATTTTTGTAACCACCATTAATCTTGGCTTTCATATGCACAAAACTTGGAATGGACATACCAGGATTGATACATTTGGACTCTGCATTCATAATTTTTACTGCTACGCCCATTACCACATCCGTTGTTGGCACTGGTTCATTTGTCTTAATCAGGACATTGTCATTTATTGCTGTCCACTCATTAAACAATGCTCGTACCACATCGAAATATTTTTTTACCCATTTTGTGTAACGGAAATACATAAATCCGTTATACACATCTTGCATCATGTTATTGTCAAACACTTTTCTATAGAATCTTGCTCTACTAAAATTGCCACGGTAATCTGTTATCCTATTTGTGAATAGTAATTCATGTTGACGCATCAAAGGCCACCAATCTTTTATATCTTGTGTCATCAACATGTCTGCTTCAATCTTAATTGTTTCTTTGTATGGTGTCAAATAAAAACTTTTCCATTCATTTTTTAGTTTCCATTTATCACCTTTGGCATCATCAGTGCCAATCGGAATAATATAGTCAAAAACTTTTTTGTACTTTTCTGGTACATCTTCTGGATTGTCAACTGCAACTGCAAAAGATTTAATATCAGACTGTGTTGCTTTTATACTCAGTGCTAACAAATATGCCAGTCTTACATAATCACAATCTTCAGTGTTTTGTGCGATTGTAAAAAAGCCGCATTGTTCCTGATGTGGTTTACGTTGTGGCATAATTTTCTAATTGCTCCATTAAATTTTCATTGTTTGCCTTTTGTAACACATGCACATTGTTTCCTAGTGTTGAACATCGCATGCGTTTTGAAGATACTGATACAAATTCAATGCCTTTATCATTCACGCCTGCAACCTCGATTGCCACAGGCAAAGTTGTAAGATGCCATGGAATAAAATTTGTTTTATGTCGCATGAATCCTTTTACTAGATCATATGCAATACCAAGACTAAAATCATTTCTGTACATTCTACTCTCATGTATTCTGTAAAATTTTCTATAATAAGTCCAGTTGTCTCTGACCATTTTCATTGCAGAGAACAATGCTTCACTTTCTGGACATTTCGTAAAATACAACACAGTTGCCCAGTGGTGTGGCATCTTGTAATGACCAAATGTGTTTAATTTTTCTAATGATTTGGATTCAGCACAATCATAAACTTTGTTATGAAAGCAGAAAGTTTCAACAGAACCAAACAAAGCATCAAGTGAATTGTTGAAAACAAAATAATCAACGTCCAGCAGTAGTGTGTTATCATATGGTGAAACATCATACACATTTGGTCTGTTGCCGTTGATCCATATATCATTGTTAAGTGTTCCAACCACAGGTCTTCTGCTGACAGGACCGTCAGGGTCTGCCAATATAATATTGTCAAATACTGGATTACTAACTTCTTGATCAGTCATTAATGTAATATGATTGTTGACCATATGTTTTTTTATCAGTTTTGCACATACTGTGGCAAGTTTTACATAATCGATTTGTCTGCTTTGATAAGCAATCAGAACTATGCCATTACTTTGTGTTGATGTTTTTTGTGTGTTCTGCATAATATTCATTTGTAACTTCTTGATATCTTTCAATAAGTTGCTCTAAAAAATCTTTTGTATTGTCAATTTTGACAGGATTTTTGAATGAATCTCGCAGAATCATTTCTGTCTGATTATTTTGATGCATTGTGTGTACAAATGATATGAGTGAATAATCAATATTAAACAATCCACCTCCATAGGCGAGTGTCAAGATTGATTCTATCTTAGCATCTAAGTTCTTTTTAGCCAAAGATTGATTGAATCGCATCTTGGCAAAGTTTGATAATTCTGCAGAGTCCATACTTATATTATACTTATTTTAAAGTACAAATGCAAGAAAATTTATGCTTGTGTTTCTGTGATTGAAGTGTATGTGACTGAGCCTGATGGCACTGATCCTAAGTGTGTTGCATCTGGTTGATTGTAGTTGCCCGTAAATGCCAGATTGCCGTCTACAATGTCAAGGTTTGTTACAGCGGCATCTAGTGCATCCTGTGGATCTTGTCCTTCATCTACCTCATCAGCCGCCGCATCTGATAGTGTCCATTTGAAGAATATACTTTCACCGTGGTTGTTTCTACCATCTGAATGGACCCCTCCATTTTTAATTTCTAACTGTGCAAAGTTGGCTGTGTATGGTGATGAATCTGCAAACATTTTAAGATGTACCACATATGAATCAGTCAAGTCATAATAACCTTTTGTGTTTGTAAGTGTGTTTGCTGTTCCACTACCACCTATGCTACAAGTGGTGTGATCAAATGTAAATGTTCCAACAAGTGTTTCTAACAAATCTTTCCATTCGTTTGCTTTTGCATCTGATGTGTGTCCAGATAAACCAACTGCTGTTGTGATTGTTCCGCCGGCATTGAAAAAATGTCTTGCTTCATCTCCGCCTGCAAAAACAAGTTTGAATTCATAAATTGTGTTTACTTTCCAAGAACCAGTGAATGTTTTTGTTGTGTACGCATTAGCAGTAATACCATCTGCTTTAACATTGTGTCTGTTGGTAGTGACTGTGCCAATGTCTGTTGACACATTGGCAATGGCCGCAATAATGTCTCCAGAGGCCACTGAAAAAGTTGAAATGTTTATGCTGGTGTCTTGGTGACTTCTTGCGATGTTAAGTCTTCCAAGCAATGCAGTCCATTGTGATGCCTGTACTGTGGTTGATGTATCAACTGTTGATAAATCTGCTAGGCCATATCCTTTGTCATCGTCACCAAGTCCTGTGACATCATTAATGTTGTTAGCGTCTGTTGAAACAAAACCATTATAATGATCGTCTAATATTGCATCACCAGTTTGATATGCCATTTATTTTACTCCTACCACACATTCTACAAAGTCTGTGTCTTCGTATAGTTTTTCTTCAAGTGCTCTACCAACTATTGCTCTGTCACCTGACTGAGTTGGTTGCTCTGTCTCTGCTATTCCATCTTCTTGTCCAACAATGATACGTTGGCCTTTATGCACAACACCTTTTACTTTTACAGGAACTCTTCCCATAAGTGCCACAAAAGGATGTGTTTCATCTGATCCAGCATTTACATTCATTTTGTATGCAGGATTTGTTGATATGACTCCAAAGAATGCGTCCTCTTCTGCTTTTGTTGTGACTGTGATTTCTTTTTCGCCACCCAGTGACACTAAGGTTCCAGGGGCATAAACAGCGTCAGCATGATACCTCTCTGCCAAGTCACTATATAGTGCTGATGTGGCAGTCACTCGCAGATTGGCAAATGAAGATATGGCTACGTTGCCTGCAGTTGTTCCGTCTTCAGTGGTGAAAATCATTGCAAATTCATCTTCTGATTCGTCAAAAATTATGCCAGCATTAAGTGATACACCTCTATCAATAATGATTCCTGAATCAACGGCTGTGTCTGTTTTTCCTTTTGCTAAGAACAACAATGGATCAACAATTTCCATGTTGGTTGTGTTCACTGAAGTTGTTGTGCCAGAAACTGTTACGTTTCCTGTTACATTCAAATTAGAAATAGTAGTAACATCACCTGTTGCACCATCAATCACAATGGCTGATTTTGTAACACCACCGTCATTAATTTTAAAATTGATGTCTCCGTCCGCGGTGGTGTTTTGGATATTAAGATCATTTGATGACATACCAATCGACACATCACCATCTGCACCTAAAACTAAAGATGCGTCATTCTGTATAGTAATTGTGCCAGTTGTTGTGTCATCTGCATTAGATCTCAAATAGTTTGCCGCGGCAATACCACCAAGTGCATCTGCATCTGTGGCTGTTCCTGTGAATTTGATTCCTGATATTGTGCTTGATATCTGTGTACCAGCAGTGATTGTAGAAAATCCTGTAATGGTTGTACCAGGAGTAAACGAGTTTTGTGATGTAATAGCAACCACATTGTCTGAAATAGTGTGTGCCAAATATGTTTGTGTGACACCTGATGTGTCTGTTACTGTTGATACAATAGTTCCTGATGTTGTACCACCTGATGATGATGTTGGACCAACTAATATCCATGCTGATCCCGAGTACACATACAACTGACCATTTGCAGTATCATACCATAGATCACCCTGTGCCGCTGAACTTGGACTTGACTGTGAATTTACAGCAGATCCTGTTGTTTTAAACTGTGCGCCATCATACACTTTTAATTGATTCGTTGTTGTGTCGTAAAATGTTTGACCAACTAAAGGAGATGCTGGTGCATTGGCTGTTGTATTTGCAAAGTTTTCTGATAATTTAATTTGGTTCTCGTTCAGTACCTCACCATACCCTGCATAGTTTTTACCAATCAGTGTTATACTGTAGGTTGTATTAATGGCACCATCGGCTACTGTGACTAATGCCGTTCCGTCTGTTTTGTTAATTGTATATGCCATTGTTTGTATCCTTAATTATACTATTTTTTCTTCCTTAGGTCAAGCATTTGCTCATGTGTTGTCTGTAATTCTGGCTTTGTCTTCACTTTGACTTTTCCCTTTTCGTCCTCTGCTATTTCAAATGCATCACTCTTTAGAGCACCTTGTCTTAATTCATCAGCAACAGATATGTACTCATAGGTATCTGGATTTGAACTATATATTTTAATCTGCTCTTTTACTTCTTTTCTGTATCTATCAATATAGTCACGCAATTCTTCAAAACGTGGCGTATTAGGCAACTCGCTTTGATTCAGCATCTCTATTATTATATTTATTTGTTTGTGTACTGGATACTTTTGTAAAACTTTAACATTGGCACCATAAATTAGTTCACTTTCCTTAATTACAGGACGATCATGCATTGGTTTAACTGATCCAGTTTCGTAATTGCCATCATAATATTCTGTGTCAACATCAATTTCAACTTCTTTTACTAAAAAGGCCGCTCTTTCATCAATACGCTTGTCTTCTTCCATTTCTTTTGTAAGAACACCCATGAATATTCCATTGGGTTTTGAAAAAAGTAAATTTAATTTTTCTTTTGCCATTATGCTACTCCTGCCGAAGATGGAAACCAACACAATGCTAAACTGTATTTTGGCTGTTCATCTTCCCCAATTGGGGTTACTTCATGTGGTGTTGATATATGCATATCCATTAGTGCTCCTGGCTTTTCATCAACCAAATGTGCTTTATCATTTTCGTCATAGTATTTAAAGTGTGGACGATCGGCCTGCAAGAAAACCAATTTGAACTTGTAATAACCTTCCCAAGTATCTCTGTGTTTGGGCAAGAAGTCACCTGCTTCATATTTGTTAAGATGTGCTGTGCAAAATCCATCATCTTCATCAGGAACAGTATCAAAAATTGCCTCTTTCAACTCAGTTGGCATATTCCAATGTTTTATCTGTTTGATACTACCTGGGTTTTCTGGTGAGCCAAAGTAATCACCTTTCGGATCTCTTATTTTAAACATATGATCGTATTTCTCACAAAGTTTTAATATTCTTTTTGGGTCTGTACAATAATTTTCTATCAAATTATACATAATTTTATGTTCCTGATGTGTACCCCCAACTTGATCCAGTGTGAGTGTATATCAAGTCATTGTTACGACTTGGATTATTTACTGTACTTGTTGTGCTGATTGAAGATATTACAAAAACACCAATTACCCTGCTTTTATTAATTGACGATGACGATGTAACACTTTGCTGTGTACTGGCAATATGAGCCTTGTCACCACTGTTAAATTCACTTGCAGGAGCCAATGCGTTTAATAATTCAACCACAGAGCCTGATCCTGATCCTGTAATGTCTAGACCTTTTGTGTCCAGACTAAGATAGATATCATTTGGCACAGCCGCAATCTGAGTAGATATGTATGCTTTGATTGATTGCTGAGTTGCCAATGCAGTTGCTGAATCACTTGAAAAGTTATCTTCGTCTAATACTGCTGTTACAGTTGCTCCACTTGCCAATGTCAAACTTGTATTAACAGTAATACCTCCACCATCTACTATAGTGATAGCATCATCACCATCTGTGAATTCAATCTTTGGAGTTTGCAAAGATGTTGTGCCTTTTACTGTTGTTCCTTCTATAGTGCTTGTTGAAGTTATTGCACCCGAACCAACTGTGCCTGCCAAAGTTACGTTGGCACCTGAGAATGTTGCCGCAGTGGTTGTGCCTGATTTAATAATCAAGTTTCCACTTGTGTTAGTAAGACTTCCAAAAGTAACGCCATTGTCTTTGACAAAAACATCACCACCGTTAGCGTCTAGTATAATATCGGCCTCTGCATCTACTGTAAAATTATTAGAGGCAGTGATAGTTAAATCAGTTCCATCACCTTCAATTTTTTCTCCGTCATCACCAAAAGTTATTCCTATGTTTGCTGGTATGTCGATATCACCGGATGTGCTGGTAAGTCCACCGTCTATAATGTCTACTTTTCCTGTGCCGTTTGTTTCTAATTTGAGGTTAGCATTAGAAGAAGCAGTTGCCACAGAATTGTCTGTGAGTGTTAGATTGCCTACAAAGAGTGTTCTCCATCTTTTACTGTCTGAGCCAATGTCAAAAGTCAAAGTCGTGTCTGGTCTTATGTTTGAAGCAATGTCTGCCGCAATAGTAAATGTGTCTGTACTAGATCCACCTAACGTAAGGTCACCGTCTAAGACTAGATCACCTGTTGCGTGTATTGATCCTGTAACATCTAAAGCAAAAGATGAACTTGGTGATGTGTTTTGAATTCCAACTGACCCTGTGGCTCCATCTAGTGTTATTGGTGTTTTAGTAACACCACCATCATTGACTGTAAATTTTATGTCTCCATCAAGTGTTACATTTGCAAAGATTATATCAGACGTATCAACAGTTAAACTTAAATCGCCATCGGCACCTAATGTCATACCTGAATCTGTTGCTATACCTATTGTGCCACTTGTTGTGTCATTAGTGTCAGAACGTAAAAACTGTTCTGAACTTATATTGTCTAATAAATCAGAATTTGTTGCTGTGCCATCAAATCTAAATAATGTCGAATCCCCTGAATTTTGAATGTTTATTCCTGGTCTAAACACCGCATCGCCATACCCGGAAGGCGTTGTCTTTGCTTCAAAAGTTTCATCGGAAATAATTGCTACTCTGATACCTGCCACATATATTGAAGCAACTGTTTTTGATGTGTCATCAGTCTTTGTAATTGTTTCAATGAATATCCCTGTTTGATTTGCTCCTGCTGTAAATGCCGGACCAATGACATCAAATCCTGCACCATTGTAACCTTTTAATTGATTAGTGGTTGTGTCATACCATAAAGTTCCTTCTTGAATACTTGCTGTTGGGGGTGATGCAGTTGTGGCTATGCGTGGACTACCTGTTGGTATCCATGATGTGCCTGTGTACACATATAATAAATCATTTGTTTTGTCCCACCAAAGTTCTCCTTCTACAGGTGCAGTTGGTTGATTAGCACTTGATGAATTTTCTAATAACTTTACTAAATTTTCGTTGAATACCTCACCATAACTTTGATAGTTACGGCCAATAAATTTGACAGTGGATGAAGTTCCTAACGTGCCGTCTTCGACAGTTTCTAAAATTGTTCCATCTGTTTTGTTTATGGTATATGCCATTTATCTTATGTGTCAACAAAGTTTGTTAAACTTTGAATCCTTACTGTATAATCTATTTGTATTAATCTATTCAATGATTTTTGTACAGGATGAAAAATTACATGAGTAAGAAGTTTTCCTTCTCCTGCTGTGCCTTCCCATGAATACAAAGCAATCTCGTCAAATACAAAAGTGTCTGACATTGTAGTTGTATTATCAAACGCCGCCTGTCCTGATGGCTCACCATAGTCAAGTAAAGCAGTTACAATTATGTCGGTAAACTTGTTGCCAGTTGTGTGTCGCACTACAATTTTATTTCTGGCAGTATCATTGTTTAAGGCTGATAAATCATTTATACTTTTAAAATACGTTTGATTATATAAACTAGAATTGGCTCCTGAATTGTTTGGAGTAAGATAAGTTATTACTCCTGTTGAATCAACTGCCGTACCGCCATTACCAAAATGCATTTCTTCTATGTAACCAGTTGCTCTATTAGTGACAGAATTTGCCAGTGCTTGTGAAAAATTCTCATAATGGATAGCATTTTCTTTTTGGACTAATATTTGAGGATTATTTTTTTCAGTTACATCACTAATTTTAACAAATCCTCTTATATTTTGTTTTGATTTGTCCATTAATCTCTCCGTTGTAGAATAATTTCACCGGTCTCAGCATCAGATATTTCTATAAATCCTTCAACCAAAACACCTGAGTTTTCGTCTAATTTAGGTGTTTTTTTCTCTTCTTTTTTTGGTTCTTTATTCATGTTTGATCTCTATGTATTTATTTCGGCAATCTTGACTCACCTTCAAGTAAGAATTTTGCCGGTACCGTAGTTGCATTTTGCATACCTTTGGCATTTGTAGCACTAGCAGGATCAGTTCCTTGATCATACCATATTCTTCCTGTTTTGTGCTGTATTTTAATTGTTCTGCCACTAGCAGGTGCAGAAGTAAAGGTTATCCCTCTTGCACTATCTCCACCTATTGTATAGTTGGCACTTGAATCATCATTTAGTCTACGCAATCTAATTCCGCCAACAAACACAGTTACTTCATCTGCTTCTGCAGGTTGTGTTGTCATGTCAAAGAATGTTGTTGATCCATCGCCAGTGTAGGTGTCTGTTGTAATTGCATCACCAGAATTAGGTATAGTTTGGTTGGTCGACGCATCAACAACTTCTGTTCCACTAGGATAATTCGCTTTGGCTCCGGTTCCTAAGGTACCTCTTCGAATATTTGATAGTGTATTCCCATCTTTTGTGCTGTACTCGATTCTTTCCTTATCGATAAACACCACTCCTGGGTAAGTTGTTGAAGGCGTCGCCAACACACTTCCGTCACGCACTGATATAGTGGTGTCAGAAATCAGTAATGGACTAGATAATTCAGTTATGTTTGCTTTTGCAATACGTTTGTAATGATATCTGTCCAAAATATCTTTGAAAATTCTAAAGCCTGTGGCAGGTGCAAGTTTGTCAGTGCTGATTGCTGTGACTACGACTCTGTCGACACTTGATCCATCCGTAATAAATCTTGGAGTAGGTATGTTAATTGTTTTAGAATCATCTTCTACACTGAAATCAACACCCTGTATTAATCTTTCTCCATTATATGTTACCCACAAGTAATTTGTATTTGAAATAATGTTGCTCATTGTGTATGTGTTTGATTCTTGCTGTTCGATTTGTAATGCTTGATCATATCCCACTCGATATAATGTGATACTTGCAGTACCTGATGATGTTTCTGCACAGGATAAGACTGCGTTGCCACCTGAAACACTTGCACTGAATGTTAATAGACTTGCACTGGTTGGTTCATTGCTACTTAAAATGCCGAATTGGTTAAGATTTGCAGTAAGTCCATTTGCGGCCAAGGTAAGAATACCAGTTTCTCTATCACCGCCTCCTCCAATAATAGCAGAATAATAGTATATTGCTGATTGGTATTTGTCTGTGGTTTGACCTTGTGGTATTGAATCTAAGGTTACACCTGATCCATCTACTGTTTGTGGAGCAAAAAACTTTGTCCCCTCATCTTGGAATGTTGATGTGGTGCTACTCAAGGCAATTCTGTACAACCTCAGTAATGTTGTTGGATCATCAGTATTTGCTTTGAGTTGTGCTGTACTTCCTGACATTGCTCCAGTAAATGTCATAAATTGTGTTGCTGTTGTATTTAGAATACCGTAGTGTGTTGTGTTAGCATTGGTACCATCAAAATGAAAAGTTACATATCCTGATTCATGTCCATCAACATCTCCTTTGGCATAATAAAAATACGTTGCCTGATTTGTGTTATTAGTAGTTGAATCAATAACAGTTGCAGTACTATCATTCATATCAACAGCAATTACTGCCTCATTGATTCCACTTGCGGCCACTGTTGACTCATCAAGATGTGTTTGCCAAAATCTTACATCTGCTGTGCCTGACGTAGTTGTGCCTGTGATAGACACTTCAGAACCTGATATGCTGGCACTATACTCAATTGTTTTTGTTGTGTCTGTAAACACCCTACCAAGCGATGATAAGAATACATTAGTTCCATCTGATAAGACTGTCAAAGTTTCTATTTGTGTGTTGCCATCCGAACCAACCGCAGAAATTTGATACTGAACTGCTTTCTTGGATGTTGTGTTGAAACTATCTATTGTTTTTCCGCCTGTGCCAACATTAAGTACTTCGCCAGCAAAATTGTTAGCCCCATAAAACGCCGCTGTGTTTTTCACACCACTGAATGTCTGTGTCTCGATATGCATTTCATCATGATTAGAAAATGTTGTTACCTTTATTACATCGCCTGCAGTAAATCCGCCTTGATCAACATTTAAATTTAATGAAGTGCTGTCAATTGTGTAATCATGTCCTGATTTTGTCGTGATTGCAATCGCATCACCTTCGACAGGAGTGCCTGAAAATGTAACCTGGAATGTGGAGGCATCATAGGTCCAGTCTGCATTTACCTGTTGTCTGATCCCGTTGATATGTGCTTCTATATCACCTTGCACAATGTTTTGTCTTTCTGCTGGATCAGTTGGTATATCAAATATTCTTGTTGATCCGTCACCTGTGAAGTATGCTGTATCCGGCGGAACTAATCTAAGATTATTTCTAGTAACAATAGCGGCTGAATGGAAAGGTGGTGCCGACGATGGTGGAGATTGTAAAACGTAATTTTCAGTTGACCCATCAAACAAGAATGTTTCAGTTTTTACTTCATTGAAAGTTTTTGTTGTTGTGTCTGTGAGTAGAATCTGTATGACAGAGTTTGCTACAGGCGCCGAACTAAAAGTTAAGTTTACACTTGAACTATCACCTGCATCTGAAATTGTAACAGTAGTTTTTGCCCCATTTACTGTTACATAGGCACGGCCAACTCTACTGATGGAACCAGCAACATTGAATACTGTGGTTGATCCATCTCCAGTTGCAGTAGTTTGATTAATAACATTAGCACCGCCTGTGCTAAATGTTTGTATCATAATATAATCATTGACTGCCGGAGCAGTTGTAAATGTTATTGTTTTGTTAGGATAGTCTATGGTAAAATGAGTCGCTGTTGAGTCATGTATATTATCTAACAAATGATTGTTTTTGTAAACAAAAATTGCTTCGTCGCTTTGTGGTAATAATGATAGTGCAAAGGTTGTGGTTGATCCATCTCCAAGGTATGTATTAATATCCACAAGCGGGCCTCCATCTGCTGGTTTAGAATAAACTTGTATGTCGACAGTATCAAATGTAATACCAGGCACTACTTCTTCTGGTGCATAGGTACTGAATTCATTGCCTGCAAACTCATCACCTTGTACAATTATTTCTTCTGGACGTGTACCGATATCGGTTGAAAATTTTCCTCCCTCAAGTTTTGTGTCATAGTCTGCGTATGTGTCTGTATCATCAGAAATAACACCTGCATCATACTTACCTGCGTCAAATCCACTGCCTATGTCATAGTTAGATCCTGTGTCAAAAGTAATTGATCTTACTTGTACACCACCATATTCAAGGCCGCTCATCAACTGTGAGTATGATTCTGGACTAGATGATCCATCTCCCATTAGTCCTGGCATTCCAACTCCAGGTGTATAATAAGCAAAAATTCTATCTGCGGCATGCCATCTTTCTAAATTCGTATCATCAAATGTATTTGAACTTGTAAAGTTGGATGTTACTTTGTATATCCTGTTGTCAAATCTAACATTTTGGTCTGTGGTGAACGCTGTATTAATTTCCCAATCCACAATATTTTTTGTTGTTAAATCATTAGTGCCTTTGATTCTATCAAAAGCAAGTGTAGTATCAAATTCTCTTATCTTCCCATTTATTAATTTAGGATATAATCTTGCAGTTCTTGTCACTCCAGTACCACCGCCTGACACAGTAATTGTTGGAGTCTGAGTATAACCACTTCCAGTGTTGTTTACAATTACTCTTGAAACTTCTCCTGCTGACACAATGGCAGTTGCAGTAGCCTGTGATGCGGTGTCTAATTTTACTTCATCAACATCTATGAATGCTCCGTATCTGTTTTGTTCTGTGTAAGTTTGTGACTGTGGCACACCATAGAATTGTGGCCCTACTATATATGGATATTCAGGAGTAAGATCGTCGTCTAGTGTTACAAAATATGCGTATGTGCCAGCAGTAAACTCTGGAGTAACACAGGTCCGTCCATTGTACTGGTCTAAGTCACCAAGACCATCAACGTATTCATAGTCATCTGTGAATGTGCCATTGTATGCTGATCCGTCTGCTCTTGTGCCGCTTTTTAATCTGTAAGAAGATTTCATCAACTTTATACTGCTGGTTGCATCCAAGGCAGAAGAATATGCGTAGGCTCCGTAGATTGGATGTCCGTCAAATGCCCAACCTATTAAGGCACTATGGGTACTTGCTGACTTTGTGTATAATAATCCAGGATCAGCAAGGTAATAATATTTTCGATTTTCATCTGCGTTCATCCTTGCATTTGAACTATCTATAAATCCAGCACTTTTTCTATCAAGCCATTCATCTTTGTACATTGTGGTGCTGTCTATTGTGGTGTTAATTTCATTTCCTTTTGCACTATGGAAAGGCACACCATTTGTTGCAACTCCAACATATCCAATTGCTTCAGTTTTGTTTGTTCTTACTTCAGGCGTTATCTTTATTTTAAACTGATAATTGTGTTTTTTTGCTCTTGCACTTACTAATTCTAAATTTTCCCCTATTGCGTGTGCTGGCAGGCCATCTGACTTTACCCAGAAATGATACACAGAATAAAAATTAGTTACTAATTCTGAATTAAAATACACATTTGGAATATTTTGTGTGCCACCTGAGAATGTAATGGTTGGTGCTTCAGTGTAACCTGCTCCACCATCGGATATAGTAATTTCATTCACATAGCGATGATAATTATCTGCAAATATTTTGTAAGGATTTTCACTAAACTTGGCAGGATAAGTGTCAAATCTAGGAGAAATAATTTTGCCTTGTACTATATCGTAATATGGAGGAATATCAAAGTCTGTAAGATCCATTCCCATTGTTTCAAGTTGTGAGTAATTTACTGTGTAATCTCTTACTTGACTGTGCAAAGGTTTAACTTCATTGATATAATTTAACACATAATCAATTGGATCGTTTTTGTATTCAAAATCTGTATTCAAAGTTGAGTAAGTGTTATTAATTTTAAGGAATCCAGTTCTCAATACCCAATCAACATATTTTTGTTCTGACAATATACGCCTTACCATTGTAAACCAAAGTTGATTCCATTCACTTCCCAATTCTTCAACAAGTAAATCTTTCACAACTCCTTCAACAAGATTTCTTATTTCGACAGTTGGTTCTTGATCATAGTTTGAAGCATCATATGTGCCACTATCATAACCGATTGCGCCTTCAGAATATGCATAAGCAGTTTCATTAATTGTAATTGTACCATCTTCAAGACCTACTGTGTCGAATCCTGTCTCAGTTTTTAATCTTAATTCAAATTTGCCATTAAGTGCTCTTGTAATTTTGACAGTATCCCCCGGTATTGCAGGTACAGTTGGTACTTTGTCAACAGTTGATACTGTGTATGATGGGGCTGTTTCATCACTATATCCTTCAGCATACCAATTTTTGAAGTCCCAGTAAATTCTTGTGTCAAAAGATTGTGTCTTCACACGTTTCCATCCTAGTGCCTGACCCGAACTGTCCTCGCCAAACCCTTGCCATTCATACAGTGACCAAAACGAGTTGGCAGTTTCATCTTTTGTGACTAACACTTTGTATTTGTCGCCCACTGTATCTGTATTGATGTAACTTAATTCAGCGAATGAACTTACTTTTTCATTAAATTCTTTAAGTGTTTCGCTTGGGAATGGATCAAATCTTTTAAATTTAGACAAATCATAACCTTGGGCAAACTTATATTTGGCTAATATTTTATTCACTTCAATAAAGAAAGCCTCTGTCGCTCCTGCTCTGTTGACAAACATAGACTGTCTTTCAGGCTTTGTTTCTATTCCATATTTTCTTGATTCAGATATATCTCTATCTGGCACAACCTGTGCATATTTGTCATACCCAATAAGAGAATCGATTAATTTTTCTGTCAAACTATCTGGTGGTAAACTGTTGGGGTCTCCTTCTGCCATCAGTTGCCATTCAGCATGTTCATCAACATCAGCATCTGTTGATTTGTATTCAATATGTGCAACTGTATCAGTACCGCTTAAAAATGCTCTACAGTTTGCGTAGAACAATTCATTAGATCCTGTAACTCCTACGTAGGCGTACCCTGTTGTTAAAGGTGATTCAATCAGTCTTGCCACACGTTCAGCACTGATGGATCTACCTGGAGCATTCGGAACTGTGGTTGGTCTGTCTACCCAGAAATAATATTTGGTCTCAAATATACCCTTTCGATTGTTAAACTTTGATCTTTCAACATACACAGTATTATCATATTTAGGTATCCCTGTTACTCCCAAGGCTGGCCCTGCTGTTGATTCACTAATTGTCCTATAGTTTTGCGGTAGTAGGTCTGATTCTACCCATTCATAAACTTTTATTTTTGTGCCTGGAAATAAAGCACCCCATTTATTTTTTTTGTAGTTGTTATTAAACTGTTCATAATATTGAAACTTTGTGTCTTCCAAATCCCACCAAAGTTCGCCCACTTGTTTTTCACCCCATGATCTTGTTTCTTGTACTGTAACAGTATCATTACCAATTGTGTAAATTGCTGGATCCCATGGACACTCATATTTTATTTCTTGTGCCGCCGCTCCTGGCAGTTTGCCTTTGGCAGGATCAATCCAATCAAGAAACTGTACAGTTTTTGATGTTGCTTTGTCAAACAAGTAATTTTTTGTTATTCTGTATGGATTAACAAGTTCAGCAGTTCCAACACTTCCGTCTACATTGGTGCTACCAGCATAGCCATCTGTCGTCCAACCATACACAAGGTCACCAACTCTAGCATACTCTTTTACTAAACCAGCGTCTATAATAGTTGAATCGTTAAGTACTATCTCCAAACCAGGTGCTCCCACAAACACAAAGTCTTCTTGTACAGAAAGTGCGTCACCCCAGCCATCTCCTGTTTTAACATCCAGTGATGTGATGTCTTGATCTTTCAAATAAAAATCATTATATCTTCTAAACATTTCAACTTTTCCAGTTTCAGAAATAGTTGTTGTAAACCTTGTGGCTCCTTTGTCAAAAGTTGTTGAAAAATCATATGTGGTTGTACTTCCATCTGATCTTGTGCTGTCATCTCCCCTGAACCTTACATCAAAAGTTGTAAACACTTTTTGATCACCTTTGTCAGATGCTATGCCGATTTCGGTACCATCTGCATTAGCACTTATAAATGCACCGAAACCACCATTTGCTTTAGGAACTTCTGCAATCAATGTTTGTTGTAACACATATCTATTGGATTGCACTACCTGTTCTGGTTGTATTGGATCATCATTAATATTGATATACACAGTATTAGAACTGTCATCTAAAGAATAATATCTTGATGTTGATCCATCGTTTGGATTTAAAATTTCTCCATCAACAGTCATCCAAAAAGTATCTGTCCTTGTAGTTGAATCATCTATGTCAGAATAAGATCCTTTGAATGGAAGTGTCCAACTAGTGGTTGTTCCATCTGATAACAGTTTAGTTTGTTCAATTTTGTAAACATAAACTTTCCCTTGATTTTCAAAAGTGTCTGATGCTTCTACTGATGACACAAATAGATATTCGCCATCTGCTGAAATATCCATGCTGTGTCCGAATCTATTTCCTGCAATAGGTTTTGTGCTGAAATCACTTTCACCTTCAGTTAGAATTTGCACACGTTTGAAATCGCTTGTTGTATTTGTACCCCTTGCGTATATAAACACATTTCCTGCCGACGCTGTTGAATCTCCACGTGGATTGTCTGCTTTCGGGCATGACACAATTAATGTTGTGCCATTTGTGTTTGTTTTTATTATTTCACCAAAGCGTAATCCATTTACTGCCTGATCAGGAGTAATTTGTGTTAAGAAATCATACTGTTCTGTACTAAAGTCTTGTTTAAAACTGTACACATATATACAACCACGTTGATTATTATGACCTGGTGCACCAACAAATATATAGTTTCCATCATCGGATACTGCCACTCCGGCACCAAACTCTTCATTTGATAATCCTTCTGGCGATGCAATAATATCTTTTACTTGATATGAGTTGTCTTGTAATGTGTATATAACAACTGAACCTTGTGCTGTGTTGTCAGCGTTATCAATATCTTTTATTCTTGTCACTCCTGAGTCTGGACTTACTAATTGTTCGCCTACAGCAAAATTTGTTGATCCGTTGTTCTTGACATATATGACAGGTTGAATCACTGTAGAGTCTTCTGTATTGTACTCTCTGTAGTTCATCACTGTGCCTGTAGCACCCGTATCTGAGCCTGTAACTGTAACTCCAATTGGATAAAAAGTATCTAGTATATAATCTGTGCTGTCCCCAGCATCACCTGTCAATATAATTTTAACAATATCTTTTGAATTAGGTGCGCCGACTACCATTACTGTTCCATTATCGTTTGTTGCTATTGCTTTACCAAACTCATCATCGTTGCCAAACACAGCACCCACCTTGTTTGGAATTGGCGTTGTTATTTCGCGTAGAGCCTGTAAAGAACTTTTTTCACCAATTGGTCGACCAAATATATAAACTTTTCCACCATTTGCATCTCCTGGAGCACCAACCATTACACTTGCCGCGGCAAGATATTTAGAAGGTGAAACAACGACCGATCCAAATTTCACATTGCTCCTGTTTCCATTCGGCCTTAAAATAAGTTGTCCGGTTTGATCTGTGTATGGTGATTGTTTCTGCAACACTTCCCACTTGGTCGGAGTACCTTCCCAATTATTATCAACAAACACACGATCACCATCTTTCCACCCTAAAGGAGGAGTGGCCTGTGCAACTCCTGATGTATCTTTTATTCTAATGGAATCAAAAGTAAACAATAAACCTGCTGAACTATCCCCGCCTGCGGGATCAGTTGGCACATATGGTCTATTCCAGTCAACACTGAATCCTTTTTGACTGAATGTCGAGTCCAGTTCTTCTTTTACTTGATACACACCATCTATTTCTGGTAGCATACCTGATATAAACACATAATCTTTTGACGTAAGTCCATGCGGCACAGTGGTAGTGAATGTTACTGTGGTATCATTTACAACTTTATAATCAGTAATTCGGATATCTGTTTCTGTTACTCTCAATACGTCCCATGAATTATTGTTTGGCTTATTTGGATTATCCTTAAATGTGCCTACCCAAATTAAAGATCCATTTTTAAAATTTGCAGTATCTAAGTCAATTAATTCTGCAGAGGTAACAACTGTGGCGTCGACTTGATCTTCACGCACATACCCTGCAACTTCATATTTAAATATCTCTCTCAGTGTTTTTGTTTCTGGATATGTTGAAAACGGAAATCCAACATAATCAGTATCAGCACTATACATATCATCAGGACGAACCTGTACAGAATTTGATCCTGTAATGTAATTGGTAGCACCATCTAATAATTCTACAGGCACAACTTGCTCTGCACCTTTCGATTCATCCACCACAAATTCAAGCATTTTTTGTATGCGATGACCTCCAAACAACCCAACTCTAAACGCCCATTCTTCAAATATTGAGTAATTTGCTGTGTCTGACACCTGTGCATTTAAAAGTTTTGTTACTGCATCAATAGTGCCTTTTTCTTTAATAAAACCTTGATAAAATTTGTACTGTGTTGTTTCATCAAGATCAAGATTTTCCAAATATGATCTTGTTTGATACCCAACTAAATGCTGTGCCAATTTTTGTTGTTCAGCATCAAAGTTATCAGATTCTAATTCGTAGAAATCTCTAAACTGATCTGCTTTATAATCCAAGTTAGGTAACAGTTGCGATTTTGGTGGTTCTTCTTTGAATACAAATTTAGTGGCATCAAAATTTTCATTGCTTGTATGTTTAGTTTTTACTGCATAGTTTTTACCTTGGAACTTTACAACTGTTCCTATGTCATAGTCTTTATACTGCTCCCAACTATCTACCCTTGCTTCATCAAAAACAAATCCTGGAGAATACATATCTCCATTCCAATCATCTGTTTTAAATCCGCGTATGAAAAGTCTTGGCTGTCTAAAACCAATGGCCGCATCTAGTAGTATGTCATTAAACACAGTTTTGTTATCAAACAATAAAGCATGTTCTTTTTGCACTATATCTAATGTTATATTGTACAAACCAGTTGAGTCTGGATTTGTTTTTACTGTGAAAACTCCATTTTCACGTATGGTGCTTATATCTTTGGTTGCAACTGCTAGACCATTTTGATTCAACACTGAGTAAGGCCTATATTGGTTTACTAAACTATCAACAACACCAGACGTGTTTTTGTATCTTAGTTCATAGGCTGAAGGACTTAATGTAATTGTTGTACCGGCTCGCCAATTTTGTTGTGTCCAGAATAAAAATTCTTTTCCTGACAAAAGAAAATCTGCAGGCTCGTTGATGTCTGGCGTCATACTGTCAAATTCAAATCCAACTGATTCTAAGTATCTACCATATGAAATAATAAAGTCGAATATGTCTTCCACATTGCGATATCTTTTGCCATATGGCACAATTTCAGGCACAGGATCAAAGTCTTTAAACAACTGTGCTCTTACACCACCACGCACTGGTAAGGTTGATCCCATGTTTGTCCAGAAATTTATATCAAAATTTGTTGAAGAAGGTATATCGCGTTTGGCTCTATAGAACACATTGATATATCTTACCACAGCATCTTTGGCATAGAATCCGCCTGATACCCAATCTTGAAAGGCTTCTGTGGCACCCCCAACAGTAATAGAAGTTGAATTATTATTTTGTTTGCTAGGTAAAACTTTGAAATATCTTTCTGCTTGATTGTAACCACTAATTTCATATCCTGCAGAACTATCATCCATTTCAACTCTTTGCACAATCACAGCAGAATAATTTACGGTTGTGATTGGTGTACTTTTGTTCATGAATATTCTATAGTTTTCTTCAGGAATAAAAATACTTCTTGCTGTTGATAATGGACTTGTACTTCCTGATATAATTTTTAAATTTGTTTTGTTTGTGAAGCCTGCCATTTTGTACATTAACCTAATTGATAAATTATGTACTGGAGTCTGTATGTCATTTACGGTGTTGCCATTGATTGCTCTCACATAGTTTGATATAATATTGATATATCCTGCTGTTCTGTTTACAGAGCCGTCTCCATTTTCATCTATGTAAGGGAACACTAGTTTACTAGGTTCCATAAATCTGCCAGAGGATTTATACACCAACTGTCCTGCTGAATTAGTAACTAATCTGCTAACATCAAAAGTTTCACCGAAAAATTTAGCAGGATACAATAATGCACAAGCCATTGTTTTTGCAAAACAATATTCTGATGATCTTCGCCAAGCAGTTTCTGCCGGACCATGATCTCCATATTTCCATGAACCACTGCGTTGTGAAATATTTGTACTCGATCCTTTGATAGTTCCTGCATCACGTGGAGCAGTTAAATTTCCGTTATCATCTACTGGTATGTTGTTTAGCAAACCTGGTCTTCTAAAAGTTAAATTCTTGCTAGATGATCTTGGACCTTTGTGTATGTGCCCTGTTGCTAAATCATCCCATAGTGTTGTGTTGCCACGTGTGTATGGTGCTGGGCCATATCTGTTTTCCCACCACGTTGGCTTTTCTTTAAATCCTAACATTTCCCATGGAGTAGTGTGTGGAGTGTCTGTGTCATAGAAATATTTGTATATTCCTCTCCAATGACCAGGTAACTTTTCTCCATCTACACTATTTCCTAATTGTGAATAGTTCCATGTAAATTGATTCCCATCATCATAATTTGTGTGGCTACTATAATCTACACCATTACGTCCTACCCAGTCATAAAATTCACCATCCATTACAAGATTATATTCTTCTCTTGTGTAACTGTCTGCTCCAGTTGCCTTTCTGTAAACACCTGGTTCTTGTGTCAAAGGAATAAAATCATCCCTCATTTGTACTTTTAAATTATTATAAATTCTAAGTTCTAATTCCAATAGCAGTTGATCTCTCAAATCTCCAAAAGTTTTTGTGAGTGAACCATCATGTCCTTTTATGACTCTGACCGCTGTGCTGTCTAATGACTGATATGTGTCATCAGCAAAAATTGTTGGCACAGAAGATTGTGCAAGACCTAATTTTGCAGGTGTTGGAGGAATGTACGAGCCATTAGTGTTGTTATAATCATGTATGACAAATCTACCACCAATATCAAAATTTTGTGATTCAGGATTAATCATTACAATGCTAGAATTTTTAGTATCAAAAATGTAATCTCGACCAAGCACTAACTGTCTTTCTTGACCATAGATGTCTGAATAATAAACATACAATGCACGTTTAGATAATGTGCTGGTGTCAAAAACTGAATTAATTGCGTAAACTTCATTGTCAGGATCAACAATGGTGTAAACTATTTCTGATCTGTCCCTTCCGTATCCAACCATGTCATCATAATAAAATGGAAATGTTGGGGTTCTGCTTTTGCCCATTTCGACAATAATAGTATCAACATGATCTTTGATTGAACCACTGAACGGTAAATCAACTGCCATTTTCAAAAATGATTTTTTCCATCTTGCATATTCTGTTCCCACATATCGCATTGCAGTAACAAAATTTGCTTTGCTATCTTTAAGAAAAAATGAAGCAAGTGGCATTGAGCCTTCATGTGTCATTATTCTTTCGCCATATGTTTTTGGCACAGGCAGATCTCTCAAATTTCCTGCTCCAGGTTGTATGCCTTCATAGTTAGGATGAGAATCAGTTATGGATAGCACATGGTCACTTATTTCATGTAACGTGAACAAAGGAACTCTTTGGTTTAATCCATTACGTTCTATATTAAATGGAATTTCATATTTTCCGAAACCATTTTTACTTTGGGTTGATTTACATTTTATTGTTATTGTGTCTCCTGCTTTTCTTAGTGCAAAAAATTGTACAAACAAATCACCTCTTACTGTGCTGTCTAAATCTGATCGTGTAAGGAAATAATCTTTGCCTTCTATTACTCTTCTGCCATTTACAAACACTCTGACAGTTAAATCATTTATAAAAGCGGCTTTTGTAAAACTTCTAATTTGAAACAATTCTTTTTCATCGCCAACAATTTGTACATCACTGATCCACTGGTCTGTCGTTTTGTAATATTTTTCCCAACCATTGCCATATGTAAAATCTTCTAATGTTTTGTTTTTCCTGTAGAATGTTGTATCGAAAAATGTAAACAGCGATTTGCCTTGGTCGTCTGCGTACTGGAAAAATCCGGATGCCAAATTATTATCAAACTGAATGTCTGATTGGGCACCTAAACTTGCGTATGTTATATTTTTCTTATATACAGTATCAAAAGTTCCGTTGTCTGATTCATTGACAGCAAAAATTGTACTACCTTGGAAGTCACTTGCACTATATGTGTCATTGTCACTGACAACAACGCCGTTGGCATCATACAGTTCAAACTTAGGTGCCTCATTTATAGCCAAATGTTGTTGTGAATATATCCAATTGGTGCCGTCAAAGTGATATGTCAAACCTTCAAGGTTAAGGCCTTTTTTTATTAACACACATTGATCTTTCTGCACTACTGATGAATCCTCTGCTTCTACAAGATTTATTTTTTTACTCACTGTGCTGTCTAAAGATGCAAAGGTGACGTATTGCACAACCCAAATTTTGTTTCTAACATCTGGATCATTATCAGCAGAAAATACAACCCTGTCACCATCTTTCAAATCTACACCATCAACAAAGGCAAGAGTTTGACCTTTTACATTAGAAAAAGCATCTGTTTCAGCGATATCAAACAGATCAATTGGATCTTTTGCTACTGCTCCGTGATTGTGTAATTGTAAATCTGCATCGAATTCAATAATTGGACGTTTGGCTCTGAATGCTTCATCTAGTTCATACGGCAAAATTGTTGATGTTGAGTCACTGTTATATTTTGCAGTATCTTTAATAACGTCTCTGTGGAACCATCTGTTTAGTCTTGACCATGCGTTATTGTCTACACTGGATCTATTGATTGTAAAATAATCTTGTTTTCCGGGATAAAAATCTTGGGCATCCCAATAAAATGTATCAAATTCTTGTGTGCCATTTTCATCCCATGGAGATCCAATTGGAGTTACTAATTCACTGTATGTGTTTACAATCGTGTCAACATCGACAAGTCTAATTTTTTTCCCTACACCTTCAACATAATATTGTTTGCCTGTACGATTTACAGGATCGGATGGATCTAAATCTCCGCTGAAATAAACTTTTAATCCATTTGTAAATTTTACACCATTAGATGATTGATAATATTTTTTATTTACAACTTCTGCAAATACATTTGGTTTCACTACTGTTTCATCAAGATCTCTTATTATTATTGTGCCATGCATGGCTTGGTGATATTGGCACTGATAGTACAATACTGTTGGGTGTGTTGTTGATCCATCTGTCAATAATGGTACTTCAAATTCTACCGTGCCTTGTTCTGCACCGTTATTGTTTACATAACCTCCTTGTACACCATCATCAGTGCCGAGGCTGTTTAATGTTTTAATCCAAAATGGATGCCCAGGTGCATTTACTTCAAATCTATATGTGTTGCCTCGGTATAATGTTATGACAGGATTTGTAATACCATCATCATTGAATGTGTATCCTCCTCTGGCATTATTGACCACAGAGAAAGTTGATACCCCACCTGGTTGTTGAAGATCAACTAACACAGGAGCCGGACCATTAGGTATCCAATAATATTCTCTAAAATTAACTAACTTGTCTAGGTCAACAGGTGGAGCAAAAGAGTAAGATTCTCCTTGAAACATTCTGCTGTGATTAATATCATCTGTTGTGTTTTCTGTATGACCTCCATAAGTTTTTACTTGGTTAATAAGATCCAAGTAATCACAAGAAAATTCAACATTGCCATTCTTATCCACATAAGTTGTTGCAGGTTCCAATTGATAGTCTTGTCTATCTGCTGTGCTTTCTTTGACATATCTGTCTGTGCTTTTGAAGACCTTACTTGTTTTACTACCAACATATCCATCAACTTTTGTAAGTTTTCCAGGTTGTGACAATTGGTCAAGTGTTGAATTTAAAAATCTTCTATTTTTATCTGTTTGAAAGATTTGAGGTAATTGCTCTAATGTTCTGCGAGTAGTTGTTGCCATTAATATCCGGAACCTCCACTACCTGACGATGTTGATGTTGTCGTTGTTGTAGTGGTGCCGGATGTTGTTGTTGCAGTAGACACTGACGTTCCTGTGGCAGAAGTTACTGCTTCTGTGCCTGAGGCTCCAGTTGTAGATGTTACAACTGCTCCTGTGGCTTGTAAGTTTGTTGCAGTAAGTTTGTCTATTATTTCAACATTATCAACAGTTGCACCACTGATAAAAATTTCATCAGCATTGGCTCTTATTTCAAACAAAGAACCAAAGAAGTTATCTGCACTCTTAGGCACAATAACCACTGATGCTATGTTTGGAGCCAACACACCGTGAATATAAGTGGCAAGTTCTGTAAAATAGAACGTGTCACCAAAGTTCCAGTTATCTAAGATGAAATAATCATTAATAGCCGCTATGACTGATGATTTTATTTCGTTGTCTGTCAACACTAGATCAGGATTTTTGACAACTTTGAATGTTGCTTGTAAATCATCTTCTGCTTTGGAACCGAATAATAATCTATATTTGATTGGAACAAATATAATGTCGTCTGATATGGCACGTTTTGTGGAAAGTTCTTTCAAATATGCAGTGGTGAGTGTCTCAACTGTTGGTGCCCCTGGTTCTGCACCTTCTTGTCCGCCATCTATCCACTGTCTATAATCTGTGTCATATGCTTTTGTTAAAGTATAAATTTCTTGCAAGTTACTCACACTAGGATCTATTCTTCTATCCTTTGGTGCTCCATGTTTGTATTGATAAATCAAGTCTGCCCTGCCCAGTCTTGCAATATAATCAGTGTTTGTTTCTAATAATCCAGTTGTAGAATTATATTGTTTTACTGCATCTTCAGTTTCATGGAAAAAATAAAACAGTTGTCCATCTTCAAAATCACTTGGTGAACTTATTTCAGATTCACGTTCACGCACAACAAAATTGTCTGTGGTGTAATCAAACTGATTGAATCCATTGCCTATATTTTTTTTGAAGAAAATATATTTTTCTGTTGGATTTCGATTTGGATTCACAACTGATGTGAATGAATCAGGATCATCTAGTGCGCCATCATCATCTGTGTCTAAAAATCCTATTTTCATTTTTCTAGTGTCGTTGTAACCATCTAAATCTACAGCATTTCCTACTATTTCAAAATTGTAATCCTGTGTAAGTGTAGTTGAATCTGGCCCAGAATTGGATTTAAGAATTTTGATAAGATCTTTTACTGTTCTTCCTGTTTGTGAATCATAAATTTTTGTTGTTTCATCAAAATAAAATCTATTTTTTTCTTTGCTTTCAAATAGATATTCAAGATTTCTGTATGTTACTGTGTATGTTTCTCCATCGGAAGTAAATTTAAAGAACCATGAAGCATCTTTATTAGCACTTGTAGTGTCCCCAGCAAAAGAAGTGGCAAAAATATTACTTGATGATAAATTTACACTTGTAATAGTTTGATATGTGCCTCCACCTGTCACATCTTGATCATATCGCAGTCCAAAGTTTAAATGTTGTTCCACTAATCCTATTATTTCTGTTTCTTGTGATGTGGTCAAAGCAGTCTGAATAGGATATACTATTTCAGTCAACTGTGCATTGTTAGGAACAATATCTGCAAGAGTGATTGGACCAGTACCATCTAACAAATTTCCTACACCCTGATTACTACCATCACCAACTACCTTTGTAACTTTGGTCCATAAAACTTCTGTACCGTCTGTAGATGAACTAGTTAGTGTGCCATCTGGTTTAAAAAATTGCCCTGATGGTGGTATAAATTTAAGAAGTGATCCAACTATTACATATTTCAAATTTGTTGTGCTTGATTCACCGGTGGACAATGGACCTTCTTCAAAGAAGTACCCAGTTGATGTGTTTGTACCTTTTGTTGTTAGGTTCCATTTTCTACTTGTACCACCTGACTTTCTTGCAAATTCACTTAGATAAAAATTATACAAACTCTTTCCTGCCAGTAGCGGATTCAACGTGTTTCTTAAAAAAGATAGTATTTCACTAGAACTTGTAAATGTAAATGTAGTGGTTGGATTGGATTTTTGCAAGTAAATCAAACCATCATCTAAAACTAATGATGTTGCTGAAAAGGCACCAGTAACATCTTTCAAATCATAATATCTGCTAGTACCACTTATGGCTCTGTTGACAGATCTAACCTTAGCAATGCTTTGATTAATTGTTAGTGGTACAACTTGATAATCCTCTCCAGTAATCATTCTATCACTGGTGTAGTAACTTTGTGGAGCCAAAACTTTAATGGATGCATTTGTTTCTGCCGTAGTTGCATTTGATATAGTTTGTTGTAGACTTGCACTAAAACTTAAAGTATGATTTTGCCCATCTGCGTTTACATAAGGAATATCTACAGTAATGTCTTGCATGTCTCCCGGCACTATTTGATATTGAAGTCCATTACTTGTTCTGTAGTAGGATCTGAAGTTGCCAATTGGAATATTACCAAATGTACCATCAGCAAAAGTCAAATCAACTTGATCATTGGCTTTTGTCACTGCGGTATACACATTTCTATTGTTCACTGCCACTGAATTGTAAATCACATTGTTGCCTGCGATGCTAGGAATTTTGGTCCATTGTGTGTCCAACAAACCTGAATCTGTCAAACTGTACAACCATACATCATTGTCATTTATGTTATCATATGGCAAATTAACAATTTGGTTAGATGTAGATTCTTGAATATTGAAATCGACACTACCTAAACTACCTTGTTTGAAATACAAAAAGAATCCAGTGTTTGCAGAACCAAAACCAGCACCATCATTTTTGTAAATCATTGAAAAATTGTTTGATGGAATCGGTGATTCTTCATATATAAAATCTTCTCCTAAGAATGTTGCTGGCACAATTTCAAATGGCATAGTGATTCCATTTACGTTTCTTGTAAATGTGAACAATGGCACATCATTGTTAGAAGTGGCTAGTTTGTACTGTTCTGTGGCTATGTTACCAATAGTTCCTGACAAAATTGGTCTACCAAATTTTTGTCCTGAAGCCAAAGCGGCGTTGAATATTACTGTGAACTGCTCTAAAAAGTTTGAATTTGCGGCATCGTTCCACACAATGGCTGTGTTTGCTAAATCAATGCCTCCTGAATCTGTTACATTTTCTGTTGTGGCAATTGATGTGACTTTTAAAAAGCCAGTGGCATTTTGATTTCTTTTAGGAGCATAACTTAACAGTCTAGCAAGTCGCAAAATAGACTCACGTCTTGATGCTGTATCAATAAAATTTTCTCTTGCATTAAGATCAACTCTAAAAGAAATTGCTTGTGCCGTGTATGCTATCAAGTCAATCAGTGCTATGTATTCTGAAGATTCAATATAATCATTAAAAGTTTCTGGATAATTTTCCTTCAAATAAGCAATCATAGTTCTTCTTATGGTGTCAAAATCATAAGAAGTGAAATCAGCCTTTTTGAAAGTTTGATAAATTTTGGTCCAATCCTGGTTGACCAATAAACTATTTTGACGTTCTGTTGAACTCATTAGGAACCTTTATATTATATGAAAATATTTATACGTTTTTATAATGTGCTATTATAATTAGTAGCCTGCTGATGTGGTTGGACTCATGCTACTTGACACACTCAAAGACTGTGTTTCATCAAAATTAAGTGCCAATTGCTCCTGTACATTAAGTTGTCTGTACAAAACACTCATTGTAATTTGCAAACCATGTTCAAAATAATCTACATCAACACTTTCAAGTTCAACTCTAGGATCTTGATTGATAATATTTTGCACATCTGCAACAATGGCATCGCTGGTTGCCTGTGTGTTTGGCTCAAATATAGAATCCCATATGATTGTGCCAACTTCCGGATTTTCAAGTTTTTCACCTTTGCGTATGTTAAAGTGATTCAATAAGTCTGCTCTTACAAGTTCATAATCATACAGAGCAACATCTTGAAAATCACGGCCAACTGTTGAAAATCCTTTGAATAATTGCGTCCTTTTTTCATTTGTACTTTGTAAAGGCCGTCTTTGATTGGAATATGTTACTTTTGCCATACTAATATTTACCCTGCAAATACTTTGCTTGATCCAGCCGCAACTGATGTACAGCCTGATATACCATCACCTATTCGGCCACAACCTTTTGTATCAATAAAAACTTTGCTCGACCCTGTGGCAATAGGGGCCGCGTGTGAAGGACAAGGGATTGGCGGTAACAAGTGTGAAGTGTTATTGTCGCCTTGACGAGATATACCTATACCGTCAGCAAACACCTTACTAGAACCTGCCGCCCTAGTCATGCCTGAGCAATGTGCAACATCGGCATCGCCTATTCTTGTGACTGCTGGCATTATTTTTCTCTCCCCATTAATTCTTGTAATTTGTCATTGAACGTTGCCATAAATTCGTGATCTTCATCTGAGTGTGGATCAGGTGGAAAGTCAGGCTTAAAACTAATTACATGATCAAAAGTTGCTGGTATATCTTCATAATTTGTGTATGTGACAACTTCACGGTTTACCATAATTTTAAATTCACCTTGCATTACTTGTCTGCTCCCTGACCAAATTTACTTTTGCCCAAACCTTTCGATTGGAAATTTTTCCAAGATGGTTTTTTAACTCCACTTACTGCTCCAATGCTTGGTTTGGAAAATCCAGGTTTCACATTGCCTGTACCTACATCAGCAGTATCTCCGCCGGCGGTCGCACCGCCACCTCCACTGTATGGTGCTGTCTTACCACCTGTGCTTGATTCATTGCCTTCTCTGTCTGTAGACTCTCTACTAAATCTTGCTCGGTCTGAGTTTTCATGCTGTTGATATGGTTCATGAGTAGGCACACGTTTAGACACTGACACAATTATTAAATTGCCACCACTGTCAACTCTTGCCTGTACAGCACCGTCTGCCTTTTGATATGGATAATCAATCGCTTTGCCTGTTTCCGGATCGTTGGGCAATGCATCTGGCAGAATGTGTGTTGTAAGACCGTCAATTGGATCAGCATTTTTGGCAGGAGTAACTAATGACAATGCTGTTGAATCTCCATCTGACTCATCTTTGTACACAGAATTTTTTGGAAACACAATATCGTTTGTGCCATCCAAGAATGAATCTGAAGCCACAGCACCTCCTGCCACTGTAAGCACACTTGATGCAGTATTACTGCCACCTTGTAAATCAATAATACCACCTACATCAACATTGTAGTCTGTTCCTGCAAAGGCATTATAATCTGTTGCCGCCACGACATTTACATCTCTACCACCAAACATTGAAAGGTCTTGATCTGCTCTTATACCCACTTGATGTGCTAATAATGATATTGTTTTGTTGTCGGTCTTTTTTGCTTCAATGTTAATGTCATCATCTGCATACAATTCAAATTTGGATTGTGTTTCAACATTAATTTTGTCTGCAGAAAATATCTGCGTATCGCCACGTGCTATAATATTAAGATCATCTAATGCTTCTATGTTGACATTACTTGTTAAAGTATCACCTGTGTTTGCTTCATTTCCTGCAAGTATGTCTATGTCACCAGTTGCTGTAATTTTAATTCCTTTACGTTTAATAATTTCTTTGTTACCATCTTCTCTCGAATCACCTGTACCAACCTGATTGGTTCTAATATGTATTTCTCCTCGGTCAGCATTAATTTTTGTGTTGTTGAAAGAAAGTATTTCAACATTACCACTGCTTGAATTATCTGGCTGATCCACAAGGAATTTGTCTTTCCTTTGTACAGCACTTTCAATACGCACTCTTCCTGTGATGTTGTCTTTGCCACTTACTATTCCAGTTGCTTTGATGTTTACATTTCTGCCTGCTTCTAAATTAAAATCTCTGTCTGCAAAGAAATTCATGTCAACAGCAGATCTAACACTGATACTGTCTGATCCAAATATATCAATTTTTCCGTCCCGTGATAATTCAATCCATGCTTTTCCAGTTGAGTTTGATATGTACACAATGTCTTCTGTGTCATGTAGTAAAATTTGGTTTCCACTTCTTGTTCTTAGTTTAATCATTTCATTAGTGGGTTTGTCACCGGTTCCTACTCCGCCAGGCACCACTTCACCATCATCCATTATGAATTGATGTCCTCCAAGTCTTGAATTCTGTCCGTCACCGTGTGGATTGGTTGCTTGACTTCCCTTTTTTGCTACTTTTTGGCCATCTTGTGCTAATGGACCTGGTGTGGCTATTCCAAATGCTTGACTGGGTGACTCTCGCCTTGCAGATGATGTGGTAGTGCCTCTTACGTTGTCTGCTAACAGACCTGATATCACCAGTGAATTTGAAAAAACTTTGTTTGTTGGTTTTGTTGTGCCAGTGTAATTTGGATTGTTTGGATTACTCTTGTTTATTTCGCCTGTTGGTAGTAGTGTGGCACCTTCAAATTCATCACCACCCGTCACATTGCCAACATCAGAAAATCCACCACCAGGTACCATATTGTTAATTTGTTGATCTGGAATCACTGCGAACCAATATGCATTATTCATATTGCCATCTGCAAAAGTGACTAATACTCTGGTGTCAATATCCACAGTTGGAAACCACATACCATATGATTTTTGTGTATCTTTAAAGTCTTCTGAGTCATTATTATATCGCAAAGGTGTTTGTCCCCAAAAAGGTGACGCATATCTGCATGATAGGTAATTGTTGATGTTGTCCTGATCAGGTCCTGACAATGAAGGAATGTACACTAAAATATTTCCCATGCGTTGTGGATCGTTAATTTCTTTTACTATACCAATGTATGGACCTGCATTGTTTGGTGCATCCATGTCTTTTTTCAAATTTGCATTTGGTCCTAATCTTGATCTCGAATCAATCGGCATAATTTATCTTCCTATCTTGGTGCAACATACTTAGGTATGTAACCTTTCACAGCCTTTTCCTCACTGGCATCACTGCTGAATACTTTTTTCACAGTTCTGAATATATCACTGACAGACACACCTGTGGCTTGAGAATTTTGATTTTTGACACGGACACCCTGTAAAGATTGTGTGAACAGTCCGTTTTCAAACACATTGCTTACCTGTAATAATCTGTACACACCACTAAAGACTGCTTTTTTGGTCACAGGCGTATATCCTTTTGCTTGATCAATATCTCCACGTGCTGGCTGTTTGAAATTCACGTTGACATATACCATTCCATCTGTGCTACCCAAATCAGTTTCATTCTGCACAAACTGTTGCCCCATTTTTTGACCATCATTGAAATATTCTTTGGTTAAAATGTAAACTGGATCACCTATTATTGCAAGATCCAACTCGATCAAATCAGCGGCAGGATCGGCAAGTATGTCAGCCAAATGCTTTGCACGAATTACATTTTTACTGCTATTGTCAATTGGATCATCTTTAACATCATCTGCCGGTTTGATAACCACAGGATTAACTTCTTCTCTGTTAAAACCTTGCATAGCAATTTTGCCTTTGCCATCAACAAATAAATTGTCTGTCACAAGTGTAAAAAAATTTGCTAGAGCACTAGACCGCGGACCTATCCCACCGCCTTGCGGTTTGTCTTTATTTTCTGCTTTTGCCTGATTAGCGTACATTTGTGCGGCCTGATAAAATAATGCATTGTATTTTATTCTAAAGTCAATAATATCATCATTTTTTCCTGTGTACAAATAATCATATGTCCTTGTAATATCATAACCATTAATATTCGCATGGGTGTCAGTAATCAATAAATTTGCATCAATTGTTGATTTGTGTATCATGTATTTTACTTTATATGCTGGGGAGTTGCCTCCATTCTCTGGTCTAATTATTTCAATCTGTGGAACAATTTGATACCAATCAACTTTACCGTTGGTTATTGCTCCATCTCGTACAAATTTATTTCCTTTGGCATCTTCTTCAAATATTTTTGTGCAATACTCAGAATTGAGCATCACCTTGTCTAAAATACCTAAAATATCTTCACCACGCTGAAATTTCATACCCCTAGTTGCAACTGAATAATCAGTTTTAGGATCAAATGCAGTATCACCAGTTTTGGTTATTGGTCTTGACAGTATTTTTTCTTGGCCATCTACTTCTTTTCTAAGTTCTATTTCGTTTGGAAATAATGCTTGATCTGCCTTAGATGATGACATTCTTTGTTCAATTAGTTGTGCTTCACTTTCTAATTGATTTATTTCTGATTGCGTAAAATTATCTCTTTCAGTGGTTTCTATTGTTCCTTCTCGTAGATTTGGATTTGCTGGTTTGGCAACTGGCGCTTTGATACTTTGCACTTTCGGATTGTCTAAAGATGTTGCCACAAATCCCATTGGTACATTCACAAGATCTTCATTCATTTGTATTTCATATACGTTAGGAGTTTGAATATTTTCTTTTGTAGCATACTCTGACTCGTGTGCAGTCAATCTATCGGCAAAATCTTTTAGTTCACCTAATTTGGACATGTTCACTGTGTTTGCAATTTTACTGTAGGCAATGCTGTCCATCGTTGCCATTGCATTATAAGGAATAAAAGATAAATCATAAGTAGCCCCACTTGCATTAACTTCAAAATCACAGGCAACTATTTTGATTGGTATATGTTTAATAAGATCACTTGATGCTCCAGAATTAGCATCATTTTTAAAATTGTGATCAGTGCTCGGTTGAAAATGTATGCTTATCAAATAAGGCGCTTGTAGATAGTTTGTGCCAAAACCTGCTGATCTTGCCGCCGCTTGAAGATCCTCGAGAAAAACCATACTGAATGGTTCGAAAATTTCCATTGATCCTTTTGTTGTATTGCTTGTCCTTGTCTTCCTGTTGTATGCCATTATTGAATCAATCTCTAATCGATTTACAACATAATCTAGGTTGGTTGCCCCTCCAACACGTTTGGAATTTCCACCTGTTCCAGCAGTTTTAAGCACAACATGATTCTGCAAATTAAAGCCTGATCTGTATGCTCTATTGTATTCCAATTGGCCCAATGCTTTTAATGAGATTGTGTAAGTGTAGCCTCTAAAATTATGAAGAATATTTTCCGTTACCATGACTAAACTTTATAATTACTTCCGATACGGTTTCTATATAAATCTCGTGCCTTTGATTCAGTACTGGACATTATCCTAGCAGGATCCTGCACTGACACTCCTTCTATAGATTCTTTGGCATCGAAAAAGTTTACTGCTCCTGAAGATCCTTTGTAGTTTGGTTGACTGAATGTTGGAGTAACACTTGCACCGCCACCATTGCCGGCACCTGGCAGTCCGCCCAAGTTGACGCCAGTGACTTCACTTAAAACATTAAATCCATTGCTGTTAGTAAGATCACCAACAGCATCACTGACTGGATTAAGATTAGGACCACCTGCGGCTGACAGAGCACCAATTGCACCTCCTATGTTACCTGATTGTACAGCCTTGACCATGTTTATTGCATCGCCAAGACTTGCAAAACCTCCGCCTGTATCCGTTGGTGCAAGTCCACTGGTTTGAGTAGGTGTAGTCAGTCCAGCAGTATCATCACCTACAGTTATTCCTTGCACACCATTGTAAACAGTTGTCAGTGCCTGCGAAGCAATGTGTTCAAGTTTTTGAAAAGCGGCCCCAAGACCAAATTTTGGCACACCTCCTGTCAATGACTTTGCGCCTGCTACTGCGCCAGTCAATTTTTTTCCTAATTTTATACCTGATGAAATTGCTCCAATGTTAGGTCTCATTTATATCTCCAAAAATTCCTGTAGTGTTGTAAGTTTAGGAAGATAAATTCTTTTGCCTGCTTCAAATCCATACACAGGATCTATCAGCACATCAGGATTGCGTTGTGCAAAACACCACCATAGTTTAGGTGTGCCATACAAGTCTGCACTCAAAAGATCTGGTCTTTTGTCATACCATGAATCTATTTCATAATATATGTCATCTTCCAACGGCGGAAAATATCTTGGTTGCCAGATGCCCAAAGTTATATCATTTTGAGATGTCTTGCTGTAAGGTGATGTGTTTGAATATTCAGCCATTAAATAAATCCATCTTTTATATTGCCGCCACTAGCAAATTTTTTCAAATTAAAATTATTTGTAATCTCATTACGTGAGTACATTGGTTGACATTGTACGTTTAAATTTGAAACCATAGGTACCCTTGTTATATTTTTTCCTGTCCTTTGATTCAACTGACTGGCTAATTTTGCTTTTGCACGTCTGGCTCCACCTCGTATGGGATTTTGAATTAGTGTGTTTGCATTTGCAAAAGATGTGTTTGTGCCCGACACTTCTACAGGAATGTAATCAGTATCCTCTCCAAGTTCAACAGTAAAGTTCGTAATAACGACAGGAACATTTGGGAATACATAGTCACCATATCCGTTAAGTCGCAATATTGGAGGAGGTGATCCTCTTACTGCATCACCGCCACCATAAAACATTTTTGTTGCTGTTCTTAAAAAATGCACAGTGGCAATCCAATATTTGCCTTCTTCTTCATTAGACACAGGCAAAGTGCCATTGATGTTTATTGCCATTGTTTCAGAGTTTTGATACGCATAATAAGGATAATTTGTATGAACTAAACCTTGAGCGTTATAATGTGCAACATGTTGTACCAGTATAGTGGGAGTTATCGGAAACACAACACCACCAAATTCTGCCAATGGTTGTAGAACTGCTTGTGACATTTCTGTTGCAAGTGGATTATTTTGTGCACCGCCAAGAGTTAATTTTACTCTCCAATCTGTTTCATCGCCCTGTCTGTCAAAACTATTGATAGCAAAATTTTGATCTTGTGATCCAAACAAGCCGCCAAAAGGTAAACCTGATGCACTTAATCTCCTACTTGCAGACGTCAATAAAGCGTTGCCTAGGGGCGAACTAGCAACACTATTAAAAACTTTTCCTATTGAATTTATTATTCCCATTTTTTTCCTAGATATATAAAGATATTTATTGCTTTTTATTATATGGGTATATTATAATTATAGTATGGCGAGGACAAAATATCTAAACAACAAAGACTTGTTGAAACAAATCGCTCTATCGAAAAACTCATATTGTTCATACATAGACGACAAATACGCAACATATGATATAATTTTGCCTAGTCTGGACAAAATTAATGTAAGAACAGTTGCTCAAGCAAAACGTAATCAAGCCAAAAGACTTGCTAATCAAAATTATATTGAAGCAAAATCAGAAGGTAAGAAAGTAAAACAAGCAGAATTTGAAATCAATTGGAAGAAAATTGAAAAAACTGATCTTGTGTTTCGTGTGATGACATTTGATCACGTGCCTCTGGATTCTTCACGCAAAAAAAATCCAAAAACTGTTGCGGATCACAGAGTAAAACTGCCTTTTCCTCCATTTCAACATTTCATTTATAATGACAAAGACGAACTTAAATGTGTAGGCAAAAGTCACTGGGAAGGTGGATTGCGTAATGGACACTTCAATATTGAACATGGCAGAATCACAAATGAACTGGCCAAAATGTACATGATGTTATGCAGACGTTATGGCACCAGAGGGAACTGGCGTGGATACACATACAATGATGAAATGCAATCTCAAGCATTATTGCAATTATCACAGATTGGTTTGCAGTTTGACGAATCCAAATCTGAGAATCCATTTGCATACTACACAGCGGCAATAACTAATTCATTCACTAGAGTGTTAAACATAGAAAAACGTAATCAAAATATCCGTGATGACATATTAGAAATAAATGATCTAAATCCAAGTTATACAAGACAATTGGCAAATGAACAAAAAATAAAAGATGTTTTAGATGATGAACCAAAAAATGGACAGGTCATCAGTATCAATCCAAAAACAATGTTGCCATATACAAAACAACCAAAGTTAAAAAAACGTAAACCTTTAGAAGGAAAAATGATGTTTGGTAGACGCCCGAAAACAAAAACTACCACAGTCAAAAAAACTGTTGCTAAAAAAACTACAAAGAAAAAAACAACCAAGAAGAAGACAGCAAAAAAGAAATCAAAGTAAGTTGACCTGATTTATGTTTTTTGTTATACTTGTATAGACGTATGGATAATCTGTTTAAAAAAGTCGCGTGTTTCACGGACATACATTTCGGAAACAAAAGTAATTCAAAAATATTCAATCAAGATTGTGATGATTTCATTGATTGGTTTCTTGTGACAGCAAAGGAAAATAATTGCGAAACTTGTATATTCCTAGGTGACTGGCATCATCATCGATCAGCACTTAATGTAGACACAATGGCACACTCATTAAAAAATTTGGAAAAAGTTGCAGAAGCATTTGAACACACATATTTTATACTTGGTAATCATGATCTTTACTACAAAGAAAACAGGACTGTAAACTCTGTTGTGTTTGGTAGAAACATTCCAAATCTTACTTTGGTGAATGAACCAGTCACAAAAGGCAATGTTAGTATTGTGCCATGGTTGGTAGGAGATGAACACAAAAAAGTCAGTCAAATGAAATGCAAGTACATGTTTGGACATTTCGAACTGCCAAACTTTTTAATGAATGCGATGGTGCGTATGCCAGACACAAATGGAATACAATATGAAGATTTTACAGGAATCGAAAATGTTTTTTCCGGACACTTTCACAAAAGGCAAATTAATGGAAATGTAACATACATGGGCAATGCTTTCCCACACACCTACGCAGATGCAGACGATGACAAACGAGGCATGATGATCTTAGAGTGGGACGAGTATCCTCAATTTATAGATTGGAAAGACTGTCCGAAATATAGAGTTTACAATTTGTCTGAAGTGTTAGATGATCCAAGCAAATATTTTTCAAACAAAATGTATGTCAGACTAAAACTAGATGTTGACATAACGTATGAAGAAGCAAATTTTATCAAAGAAACATTTATGAAACAATTTGATCTGCGAGAAATAGCATTGTTACAGTCTGAAATGGTAGGTGAAGACAGTACAATGGTTGGTGCGGAAATAAAATTTGAAAGTGTTGATCAAATTGTGTATGGTCAATTAGACACAATAGATTCTGAAAACTATGACAAAGCAGTATTAAGAGAGATTTACAGAGACTTATAATGTTTACAATCAAGACTCTTACAGTAAAAAATTTTATGAGTGTAGGTAATTCTACACAGGCTGTCAAATTTGATAAATCTTTCCTTACTTTGGTGTTAGGTCAAAACTTAGACCTTGGAGGAGATGATACTGGTGCAAGAAATGGCACAGGCAAAACCACTATTGTTAATGCATTGAGTTATGGTCTTTTCGGAGATCCATTAACCAATATAAGACGTGATAATCTTATCAACAAAACAAATGGCAAAGCAATGTTGGTCACACTTGAGTTTGATTGCCTGGGCAATGCATACAAAATAGAACGTGGACGTAAACCAAATGTGCTAAAGTTTTATGTAAATGATCAGGAGCAAGAAATTGTTGATGAAGCACAGGGCGACAGTCGAGAAACACAAGATGCGATTAACAAACTGTTAGGTATGAGTCACCTAATGTTCAAACATGTGGTTGCCTTAAACACTTATACTGAACCTTTCTTAAGCATGAAAGCAAATGATCAACGCGAAATCATTGAACAGTTATTAGGTGTAACTTTACTCAGCGAAAAAGCAGAAACACTAAAAACACAAATAAAAGATTCAAAAGCATTAATGGCACAAGAAGAATATCAAATAGATGCCGCAGAAAAAAGCAACGCAAAAATACAAGAAACAATAGTGTCATTAGAAACTAGAAAAAAACTTTGGCATGAACAAAGAGACAAAGATGTTGTTAAATTAGATGGAGCCATTGCTGAACTTGAACAAGTTGACATAGAAACAGAAATAAAGTTGCACAAACAACTAGAACAATGGAATGAAAATTCAACTGCACTACAAAGATACAAAAGAGAAATGCTTACACTAGAACAGGCATTGGAAAGAAATCAAAAAGAAGTGTCTAAGATTGATAAAGATCTTGATTATGCCAAAGAAGCAAAGTGTCCAACTTGTGAACAGGAATTGCATGATCATAAACATCAAGCACTACTGACAGAATTACAACATCAACATGATGACGCAATGAAATATCAAGAACAAGTCACGTATGACATGGGCAAAGTGCAAAATAAAATTGATAATATTGGCGATGTAGTTATGAAGCCTGACACATATTATGATTCTGCTGAACAGGCATACAATCACAAAAGCACAATGGCACATCTCAAACAACAATTAGAAGACAAAGCAATGGAGGACGATCCATACACAGCACAGATTGAAGATTTGAAGAATGAGGCAATACAAGAAGTGAGTTGGGAAAAACTAAATCAAATATCCAAATTGAAAGATCATCAAGAATTTTTGTACAAACTTTTGACCAGCAAAGATTCATTTATTAGAAAAAGAATTATTGATCAGAATCTTGCATTCTTAAATCAAAGACTGGCACAATATCTACAAAGAATTGGATTGCCACACACAGTCAAGTTCCTAAATGATTTGACAGTTGAAATACAAGAACTTGGTAGAGATCTTGACTTTGATAACTTGAGCAGAGGTGAACGCAACAGACTTATATTAAGTTTGAGTTGGAGTTTCCGCGATGTGTGGGAGAGTTTATATACTCCTGTCAATTTGTTGTTTGTTGATGAGTTGATTGACAATGGACTAGATGCAAGTGGTGTTGAATCTGCACTAGGAATATTAAAACAAATGGCTAGAGAACGTAACAAAAATATTTTCTTAATATCACACAAAGATGAACTGCAAGGACGAGTCAACAATACATTGAATGTGATAAAAGAAAATGGATATACTAGTTACAGTAATGATGTGTCAGTCCAATAAGTCTGGATCGGCCACTGACAGCCAACCACCTAATGCATAACGATCAGACTTGGCCCATTTAGCAACCGGCGTAACAAAATGTCTAGTCGGGACTTCGACATCAAACAAACAAAATGAATTGTGATATGGTACAAATGTATCAACAATTTTGTCATCTTCAACAAACATAGTGTTTCCGCCCCAGTCTACCTGCCAGTCATCATTAAAATAAAAATAGTATGCAAGACTTCTCCAGCCTACATTATCAGAATGCGGTGACAAAAAGCAATCATAGTTGTATCTAGTGACTTGTGGATTGCCATGAAATTCTACTGGTTTGTCTGTAATCTTATAGGCGTATTTTGACAATTCGGTTTTTATAAACTCCAATAGTATCTGTAAATTTGGTCCATAATTATCAATCTTATTTGTTTTGTGAAAACGCCATGCAAATTGTTCATTCACAACTTCATATGGATTTTTACTGCTGGGATGATTCAGTAATGGCAAATCTAATTGTTTTATTTCTGCCAAACAGGAATCAGCAAATTCCTTTTCTAGTATGTTCGGACAACATATTCTTCTAGCATTTTGGTATTTGTTTTGTTCTAATGGTATATCAATATGGATTTTCATTGCAACCACATGTCTTTTACAAGATCGATTTTCAATGCAGTTCTTTCAACAGATGCAAGTATCATTCTAAGGGTCATTAATTTTCCATAATGTTTTACAGCATCACCTATGTCTTTGATGTTATCGGACCAATCTGGAAATGCCACATTCCAACCAAACTGTTTGGCTTGTTCAATTAATTTTGTGCCTGCCTCATCTCTATCAGGAACCACAATTACTTGGCGATTTAAACTGTTAATAAGGTCTTTTTGTAGGTCATTCACAGTGGATCCTAATACTGACACTCCCTCCATCATAATGGCGTCAATTGGCCCTTCAGTAACAATTACAAATTTCCGATTCCAGTCTTGTTTGTCCAAATTAAACACATAACCTTTTTGTGAATCCATGATGTATTTGTATTCAGTTGGAAACACTGATCTGGCTGTCGAACCAACAATTTGGTTTTTCCAATAAAATGGAATAATCAATCTATCACGCCATTGTTCATCCGATGACCAATGCCAATCATAGTCATCCAGATACAAGCCACGTGTTTGAATATACTCCATCACCTTGAGCAGATAAGGGTCAGTCATATCGCCGGTCGACCACTCTGCTATTGGTTTTGCATCACCTGGTAACTTCTTAGGCACAATGTTCAACACAGGTTTTTGTACTACCTGTGCGTCTGCCTGTTGTAGTCGCATGGCTTCGATACCTAATTTTTGTATTGTATATTGATCCATGCCTAGCCATCGCATAAACTGTTTCATCTTGTAATTCAATTGATATCCAGGAGTAAAATTTGCTTTGAATCCACAGTTAAAACAATGCCATTGAAAACCACCTTCTGGTGTGGTCTTGTATCCACCCCGGCTTCTTCTGTCTGGCCGTGATTCTCCCATAGGTACACAACAAGGCCCACTCAAACTTGTCCAGCCATCACTTCTTTGTTTACGTTTTGCCGGCAAAGCCTGCACCAATGCTGTATGAATAGCATTTGTCATACTGTATTATAACTTGGATTTATGTATTTGTCAAAGTCTATGATCTGTACAATATTTTGTCAACACCTGTTTGAGCAATTATAAAACTGCCGCCATCTGCTTTGGTAAGTTTAATATTATTTCCACTTGCAGACGCAGTTATATCACTAATTGATAAGTTGTTGATATCAGTGATCAATTGTGTAAGTGTTGTGCCAGTTGAAGTAACTGTGTTTGTGTTTAGTTTTCCATCTGATTGTATAAAGTTTATCCTGAATGTTTGACCTACTGTCAAACTAGGATTGTCTTCTGTGGAAGTAACACTTCCTGTAAACGTGCCTGGTGTAATACCAATTGTGTCTAATAATCCACTGGTTATAGTTGTTGATGAATCTGATCCGTTTGATACTTGAAATGCAACTCTTTTGTACACACCAGTAAATTTAATATGTGTTACCCCTGTGCTTGATGAAAAATCAACAAAGGGATTTGATTCTCCGTCTGGTGTGATAACGAAAAAGTTTTTGTATTTGTCAGAATCTCCAACCTGTAGAGCATCTGTTGCAAGACTGGCTGAGGCATCCATTGTGCCAAATATTTCTAATCTGCCTGTAAAGTCAGTTGTGTATACCGCAATACTGTGTAGGGCATTGTTGGAATTTATTTCAGGAGCCGCATCTACTGTGCTACTGATAAGTTGTGTGCTTCTCTTTGTGAATGATGATATCTCTGTGCTAGGTTTGAATTCAGGGTAAATGTTTTCCATAACTTCAGCAGTCCCACCTGGCATGTATTGAGTGTCCGAATACACAGGTAATTCATTGTCTTCCTCATCTTTGATATGCACTGAATATGTGTAAAATTTAGCAGGATGATCAAGCAAATCATTTTCTGCAATCTTAAGTTGTGCTATACCCTTGATTCCGTCCTTCACCGTCATTTGTTTTTGAATCGCAGTAGTTTTATTTTCAGGATCCATCAAATTAAAGAATATTGTCTTACCTGTTATACCAACAGGTTTTTGATCATCATTCTTGAAAGAGAACAGAACAGTATTGTCTATTCCTTTGAAAAAATTTAATTTGCGATCATACACTTTAACACTCCTGTTAGTAGTAAATCCGCCAGTCTCAGGACTAAAATATACAGTGACATTATTGTCATATAAGTACAAAGATTGCTTTAACATAATTATTTAACCTAATTTTAAAGTATTTATTGATGGATAAAACATACGAAGAACTAGCAAAAAATTGTCCTTACTTAACAGGACTTACTTTTTCCGGCAAGGATTATATTGGTGTTCTGCAGAATCAAAATGCAGTAGTGACGTCATTTTATGATTACGAGGACCTTCCAACCCCTGATTTGAAGAACAAATTGCTTGAACTGGCTGATTCTTGGTGGTGGGAATCCAACAGAATAATACCAATAAACATCTTTATAGGCAAGGAATTTAAGCAATTTAAGCCATTTCTAAAGACTATGGCTACAAAAGATGTAACAATATTATTTGGCCCTGTAACAAGTTTGGATAATGTTGCTAAAAAACGTGTCAAAAGACGCACACTTCAATTAGTTCGTAAGGTCGACTAACAAATTCATTTGTAAAACAATGGCATGAGCATAACCATATGCGTGGGCCTTTTTGAAAAAATAACTGTCATCTTTTGGCTTGACCCAGACTTCTTTTTCAATTTTTGCCCAATCACTATTCATCAAGTATTTTTTTGCAGGACGGATTATTGCCAACACAGCCGCCAATTGTTCTATACTTTTTGGTTTTAGTTTGCTAACTACATCAAAATGGCCATTCAAATGAAACAACTCATCCACAATTTCTTTATTTTCCAGCAAGGTCCAGTCTGGCTCTTTAGCCATCAGCCTATTCAAATGTTGGCCATCTTTGATATCCTTGTATATACTAACATTTAACATATCAATCTTGTAGTATCCTCTTGCTTCTGCTTCTTTGTAATCAATGCTAGATCTTTTTGTGAATGGATCTGTTGGAATGTCTTGAAAATACACGCCTGTCTTATGTTTGTTCTGGTCCTTGTCAGTTATAATTGTAGCGGCATGATGTCGCAACTTTTCTAAAATTATATCTCTATCAGCAAAATCTATATCAATATCACCACGTTTCATTCTATACCTGCCTGTACTAATACTTCTTTCACAAATGCATAATCATCTGGTTGTTTCTTAAATCTTGCTTTCCAATGTGCAGGATTTATTGTGTCACTGATTATTTTAATTTGTTCATCATTAAGTTCATTCAAAAGTTTTTTGCCAGTCTTGCATGAAAATAAAACCCATGGAGATATTTTTCCTGTTTGTATCATGTGTACTGCTCTGTTTAAATTTACATATTCAAAAAAATGATTAAACTCTGCATCTTCTTGTTCTGCCCAGTCTCTCATTGTTTTTATTGTGCGTTCCATGCCTGCTTGAGCATCTTCAAATAAAATTTGATGTGCAAGAAATTCTTGATATATTTTATCTCTACACCACCAGTCTAATTTGACTTGTTTTTTGATCACATAATCTATAAACAAATCTGGCCTTACCGGATTGATATCCAACAGATGTTTACCAAATTTGACAAATGCATTGTAATAAGCACTCTTGGCAAAGTGTTCATATGTTTTTTCATCACCGTTGCCTTGTGTTAATGAATAGAATCTTTGATATGTTGCGTATCCAACCTGCACCCATTTTTCATGTTGTTGTTGCATTCTACGTTTTGGCTCACACAGATGCACAGCCAGAGTCTTTTCTCTAGTAAACTGCCTTCCACAGTATTTGCAAGTGTATTTAGAACCAGTCTTTAAGTTGCTTGTCGTCATAGCCGTAATCTTTTGCCAATTGTTTTAATTCTTTTTTATCATTTATTTGGAGCATGAGTTGTATTTCATCTAGTTTCTTGTTTGGATACAATTCACGCAACATTTTTTCTTGTTTGTTTTTTGCTTCTTTTTTTGGACCTGCTATCCACGGATGGAACATTACTTTGAGCACACCACACATGCTAGTCAACATCCATAATAACTTTTGATGATTTTTACTCAGCGTCCATAAATTTTTGTTTACACATTCATTCACGGTTTCAATATAATGTTCTGTGTAAAATTGATCGCCTTTGACACTTGCGGTATACCGCATCAACATATATGGCGAATATTTCTTTTTGTCTTCATTACTCATTTTATCATAAAACTGTTTGTCACGCAGATCAACTGCTCTTAATGTGCTTTTAAGATCTAAAAATTTACTCATCTCAATTGTACTTCTTCTTTCCATTGATCTCTTTTGCTCATAGTTTTGCCACATGCTCTTTGACAAATAAAGAAAGGATCGTTGTTTTTTATTTTAACATCATAATTATCAAACAGTTCCAAATTATTATGTTTTCTCAAATCTGTATGTAATTCATATCCAATTTTGTTGAGATATGCTTCTGCCATATGACAACAAGGCCAAATTTTTCCAGTATAATCTAAAAATACACTACTGTCTCTATCTTTTTCACAGTCAATTTCTACATTCAAATAGTTAGGTTTTACATATGGTGTAACTGGTCTTATATTTTTTATTTCTGTATAGGTATCCCATCTATCTGTTTCTTTGACTCTGAACCATGTAAATCCTTTTTCATAAGCAAGTTCTTTCATTCTTGCAATCTGATGTTTGTTATGTTCAAACAATAATGTGTCCCATTGAGCACTGGCGCCTGTTGATATGTATGCTTCAACATTTTCAACAAGTTTTTTCCATTGAACATTACGTCTGTACAAATGATTTGTATCTTCCAATCCGTCAATACTGAATACAACATAATCAAGTGGGCCTTCAAATATTTCTCCAAGACGTCTCCACCATTCTGGTTTGCGAACACCGCCATTTGTGTTGATACCTAACACACAATCTGGATTGACTGCTTTTATGTAAGTACAAATCTCTTGCAGTTCAAGAGTCAATGCAGGATCTCCTACATTGCCACAAAAGAATATTTTTTCCATTTGGAACAATATGGGAGGTGTAATATATTTTTGAAAATCTGACAATGACATACTTTGCAAAGAAATATAAGGATTGATAGATTTGCCATACACATTTCTCGCACACATTGGACAACCAGCATTACATCTACTTGTTGGTTCCACGTGTAATTCTTTTATGCCATACCATGCTTTCATACAATAGGGTATCCCTCCGCTTGATCCCAAGTCATTCGGAAAAAAGTCGCAGTCTTATCATCTATAAATTCTAGTATAACACAATTCCCCATATATGTCACTGCTGATTTGAAAACTTTTTTTTGGTTATATGTTTTCCGCCAAGTTTCCAACAAACCTGAAATGTTTTGTTTATGGAAATTTATATCCAAACCCATACCAGGATCTAGGTTATCTACACCGACTGCTCTGTCCCATGCTCTATCATTTACTTTAATAATGACATAGTTATCTGCTAATTGTTCAGTGTATCTTTTTGGCAACATTATCAAACATTATAAGGCCTGCCAGTAAAGATTTCAAGTTTTTGATTGGTATCATGTTGGGTCCGTCAGACGGAGCATTGTCTGGATCCGGATGGGTCTCTATGAATACTGCCGCTACTCCTAGACTGACTGCCGCGGTTGCAATGGTTGGCACAAATTCTCTTTGTCCTCCTGATGAGGTACCTTGGCCACCTGGTTGTTGAACACTATGGGTGGCATCAATGCACACAGGATATCCTGTCTTTTTCATTATTGGAATACCACGCATATCGCTTACCAGTGTGTTGTAACCAAAACTTGTGCCTCTGTCTGTCAAAATTATATTTTTGTTTCTTGTACTTGCAATTTTGTCTGCCACGTTTTGCATTTCCCATGGAGCAAGAAATTGTCCTTTTTTAACATTAACAATTTTACCTGTACGTCCACAAGCAACGAGCAAATCTGTTTGTCTACACAAAAAAGCAGGTATCTGTAAAACATCAACTGCCTGAGCAACATCTTTTACTTGATCAGTTTCATGCACATCAGTCAAAGTTGGAGTGCCTGATTCTCTAATGTCAGACATTATGTTTAGACCTTTATACATGCCTATACCACGTTTGCCCAATATAGATGATCTATTTGCTTTATCAAAGGAACTTTTAAAAATATAGTTTATATCAAGTTCATCACAGATCTCTTTTATAGCCGCATTGCATTCTTCTGCGTGTGCTTTACTTTCTATCTGGCAAGGCCCAAGTATCGCAGTAAACGGCATCTGGTTGTTAATAATAAAATTGTTCAGTTTTACCATAAGTTACTATATTTAATTGTTTCCGATTGCCTTGCTATGTCTTTGACAAAAAATGCACATCTTGGTTTATCTCCAGACTCTAAAGGTATGGCTAAAATTTGGCCAGGACGTAATTTAGGAAAGTACCATTTAATTTCTGAAAATACATTTGTAATATTGATAGGAGCAAAATCAGGTCTCACATCAGACACAGGATTATAGCAAAAACAATCAAACCCTCTGTCATTCAAACTTGTTATAGGAACCACTTCTAAGTCTCCAACTTCTTTATCTCCAATCACTACATGCCAGTCAATGGGCATCTGTATTTTATGCTGACCAATCTCCATCACAACTGCTGGAGAAGAAAAAGATTCTAAAAAAATCAGTGGAATAAAAAAGAAGTCTGGATTGTCTGAATCTGAATTATCCAGCACAGAAAATCTCATATTATCATCGACTTCATCAGGAACAGAATTTAAAGGATATGTGGTGTTGTCTAGGGTGAGTATCTGCATATATCTAGTATATACAGTAATTTACCAAAGGTCAATCTAATAATCAATTTTTTCTATAGTGAAAGGATAGTTGGCCTCACGATACCATTTCTTTCTTGCAGTCAAATGTCTTTTTGCAAATTTGGCTGTGCTAGTTATATCCCATATCTGCACAAAATCTTTGTCTTCTGCTTTTCTGATACCACGGCCAATTGATTGAATAACTCTTACAAATGACTTGCCAGGCTCGATCAACACCAAATTAAAAATACGCGGTATGTTGATACCAACAGCCGCAACACCATATGTGGCAATGATCACTTTATCTGATGCCGTTGCAACTTCATCATATTCATCTTTTCTATCACCAACTTTAGTCTTGCCACTTACAAACACACTATTTGAAATGTTTTCTTCTAGTATTTCTCCTGCTTTGACTCTATCGACCAGCACAAGAGTATTGCCGGACTCTGCAAGTTTTGTAATTACTTTGCCAACATAGTTCATTCTGCTTTTGTTTGTTGTCAAATATTTTAGTTCTTCTGCATAACTTTTGTATTCTGTGTATTCTTGCAACTGTAAAATATTAACATGACAGTTTGCTAACACACCTTTGTCTTGCAGTTCACTTGCTCCTATTTTATTTGTTACATCGCCTATGCTGACTAACAATGCTTTGTAGGCAAAATCTTCTTTTGGTACTGTGCCTGTAAGTCCCCAACGTATTGGACAATGTGCAAATGGTTGTGTCAGTAATCTTTTCAATACATCTGCTTTTGCCATGTGTGCTTCATCAACCATGATGCAAGAAACATCTTCTATGAAGTCCTGCATTGTAAAAGTCATGTTGCCATTTTTTGTATTTTTTTCTAACACGTTCAATGATTGCCATGTGCAAATTGTGTGTTTGTGGCCAAACTCTTTTCTGTCTCCAAAGAACACACCAACATCTAAACCTAAATTTATATAATCTTCTTCTGTCTGTGTCACTAAGGATTTATTAGGCACAATCACAATGGTTCTTCCATATGGTTCACACATTTTGCTCAAGGTTGCAGTGATAATTGTTTTACCAGCACCAGTGGCAATTTCCTGTAAACTTTGTGGATTTTCTAAAAACTTATTGATAGTTTCAACCTGATAGTCTCGCAATACAATTGGTTGTCCCGCTGATGGATGATTTTTTGGCCACACATTGTCACTGAGTGTGTGTTCATTTACCTTATCAAATTTTATTTCATATTCTGGTCTGCTATCTTCTAGATCTATTTCATAACCATCTGCTTCTATAATAGGCAGTATTTCCGGTAACAAGTTCACAAAACTTGCTCCCCCCATTGAACAGAAACTTACAGTTCCGTCCCATCTGCCTAATCTGACAGCAGGCATATACCTGGCACCAGGTATTTCATATTTGAATGTGGATGCTAATTTACGTCTTGTGCTGAGTGCGAGACCTTCAAGTTTAACATTAACTTCATCTTTGATCTTAATTGTGCATTTCACTTTGGTGAGCCTTTTCCATTTGTTCCAATTCACCGTTGAAATTGGCAACAATCTTTTCCACTTTTGTGAAAAATTCATCTTTGGTCATCTTACCATTATACACTTGATCTACATACTTTTCAAGTAAAAATTCAATGTACATTACCTGATCTCCTCTCTGCATAATATATTTTTGTTCTTCGCCATAAAGTGTTTATAACAGATTGCCAATACTGCTTACCCCATTCAGACTTACAATTCGAACGAGCCAGTTCAGCATTGGCAATTAATCTGTTATACCATTCTATCATTAAGCGACAGAATCTTCAACAACTTCTACTGGAGTTTGCTCAGCAATATACTGTGCATTTGCTTTATTCTCAAGCATAAGTTGAACTTTTCTAGCAACACCAGTGAATCTCAAAATATTACCATCTGGAGATATTTTAAAAGAACCAGCAGTTTTGACAGTACCAGTAGTTTCATCGATCACTTTTCTAATGACACCGTTCACTGTGCCATCTAAAGTTTCTCTACCTAACTCATATTTGTAAGTACCTGACTTACCGTTCCATGAATTATCTGTACCAGTAGTACCTTGACATATATCGTTAGAAAAAATATCTAACACCATTTTTGCTTTACTCATAACTTAGTCTTATCCTCTTGTTAATTTTAAGTTACCTATATTATAGCACAGATACTGGTATTGTCAATATCTGTAAGTGTTTGATTTATTTGGATTTTTTTGAATTACTTTTAGGAGTATCTATATTTTCCATCAAAAATGGTAAAAACCAAGGGTTGTCTCTGAACACACCCATTAACCAATTTGATATGCTATTAACTGCTTGTTCTTCTCTGTCCTCACAATTTCCTCCATCTTTGAGAGCACCACCGTCCTGATTAAGTGAAGAATGATAAACGATTGCATGTAGAACTTCATGTAATAGTGTATTTGCAAGATCAATTCCTTCTGCTTCTTCTTGCACTTCAATTTTATTTTCCCTGGCTGTAAATTGACCCCAGTAATCGCTGTTATCTTTTTTGAAGGACGCTTTTGTTGGTTCTAATGCTATGTTTTTCCAACCTACTTTTACAAAATCTTCTGGGAACTTTTTAGTCATTTTCTCTAGTATATATTGATTTTATTCCAATGTCAATGATTTTCATAATTCAAACTTTTTATTAAAATTTTCTACTGTTACATTACGAACATTTGTAAAATAACCAAAAAACGGAATGTGTGCCATATCAACCAAATAGTAAGTTACATCTGGGTATGTTGCAAATATTTTTTGTAATTGTTTTACCCAAAGTTCATGCATTATATCTGTGCCTGCAGGCTTATAGCAATTTGTCCCATTGTATAAATTGTCGACTGTTTTTTGTTTTGGATCCGGATTGAAGCCGATTAGAAACACTTCTTTATGGCCATCAAATGATGCTATGTGTGTTGCAGTATTCCCTGTAGAAAATGAAGGATGCTTTGGTATAAGAGTAATATCTTCACCATGTGTTAAGATGCTTTTGTATCCACCATACACAACATTATTTTTGGCGTAACCACTTTCGACAATTTCTCCTGCTATTGCAACATCAACAGTAACCAAAAAATCAGGAGAAAAATCTCTGTACAGGGCATTACATCCATAAGTGTAACCATGTTCTTTCAATTTTGTTATATCAATTTTTGACCTGCTTGGAGAGTTGCCTAATATGAACGCTGGTTTGTCTGACGGATCGTGAAACACAGATCGTGGAATATATTTTCTATGATAATTTTTTTTGCCCCCACTTATAACAATTTTTTCAATTATTTCTTCACCTTCATATGTGCTGATCATTTCCAATACTCCAACACCAATGGATCAGGGTCAGCAACATTACGAATTGTTTCATGCGGTTTGGGAGGCCCGTGAAATACCAACACACACATGTCTTTCGGAATAGTGTGTTTAGTATATGTTTCTATGATTTCTTTTTGTCCATTTTTTATAATTGTTTTTGTAGTTTTTATACTGCGTTCATATTTGGTCATACCATACTGTTTGGCATATTGCTGATCGTGAGCACCTATTTCCCATTTGTAACTCATTATCCAATCACGTGGCCATAGTGTTGCTTCAGGAATCTGCTCTGTGATCCAGTCTTGATCTCCATGCAATCTGCCCATGATTTTTTTTGGATTTGCTAAAAATTTTGTCCATACTCGTTCATGCGTGCCTAGTTGCAATCTAAACACAGAACTATTTTTGACATGATACGTTGGTATTCTTACTCTGTTAAAATCTTGAATGATACAAAATTTTCCAGGTTCATAAGAAAACAATTTGTCAATGTTTTCTGTAATTACAATGTCCAAATCAAAGAACAATAATGTTCCTTCTCCAAGACCATTCTGAGGATCAAACATTTTTGTTTTGTACCACCATGACTTTCTGTCTCCATGTATGCCAAGATCCGGCAGTGGCAAAACATTTATTTCAGGGTCCAGTCCTGCAGTATTTTCTGTGAAGCAAATAAATTTGTAATCTATAGTACAATGTCTGCGTACCATATTGTAGATCACATTGACATATTCAGGAGAATATTTCTTGCCATGTTTGAGACAAGCGATATAGTTAGTCATCTAGTATCTCCTTCAGTTTTGGAACCAGTCTTTGCAGAGGCAATCCTTCTTCTATTTCATTCACAGTCCATTCTGTGTATGCTATTTCATTGCACCATTTTGTCCTGTCTGGCATCAATGGATTTTCAATGTTACTTAAATCGTGATTGCCCACATCATAGCATAAACTGGATGTGCCAACAAACACAGGAATGCCTTGTAAAACAGCCTCTATTGCTGGATTGGAATTGTGATTTACTACTGCCCATGCATTTTGCAAACTTTCTTCAAAATTAAATTTGTCATACTCACCTACAAATTTTGGTTGCTGTATTTCAACATTTGAATCCGTAATTTTAAAGTTCACAGGAGAACGTGGATGTGGACGTAAAATAATTTTTCTGTCTGATACTTTCCTTATTTCTGTAATAACATTTTTCCACCATGCTGATATATCTGGCAAATCCCATGCCTCAGAATTTGGATTTTGTCCACACACAATGATATGATCACCATTTTTTCGCCAGTCTTTGAGATCAAAATTAAATTGTTTCCATCTGCTGTCATCAACATCTGTGTTTCCAAAATATGCATCTCTGTTGATTCCGTTTATTGCAACTTTCCAAGTTTGGTTCCGCTTTAATCCGCCAACTTCTAAAATTACTTTTGTTTTGTAATAATCATAAATCGGTTTGCGTCCATACATATTTGTTAGCACAGACCACATGACTCCCACATCAACAGGCACTAGGTCTGTGTTTTCACATAGCCAAACTTGATGATATCTTAAACTTTTTCTAAATGCTTCGAATACTGGCTTGCCTGCTTTTGCACAGGTGTTTGGAAATAAAGCAAACTTCATGAATGATGTTTTTGGAACGTGTCTGGTTGTTGATATTCCTTAATGTCCTTCCTGTCTATTGCCCTTATATATTTGCCTTGGAATGGGACCACAAAAGGATTATCATTTGTTTTTCTTAAGGCGGCATACACCTGCACATTGTTGCCTTTGAATGTTTCGATTGTTTTTGCCAATTCAGTTTTTGGATATTTGTTCAACTTATTGTCTGGCAACACAGGTTCTTGCATTACAAATCCTTCAGGATCAACATTTTTGTATGTGGCTGATGTGTCTCCAATCCAGCAGAATACCCATTCATAATTATTTGCGTAAGCGAGATCTCTAAACAACACAGGATTGTAATTAAAAAATCCATGATTCAACCATGGACTAAATGGTAGACTGTGAAGCATGATGCCGTTGACTTGGCAAAGATTATGAATATTTTCAAAGACAACACGTTGATCAAATATGTGTTCTGAGGTTCCATTGTTTGTTACTAATGTAAATTGATCTTGATAATTGTACTTTGATCTTAAATCGTAGTTGAGATCCATTACCACCGCATTCATTTCATCATTGACATCTATTGCTAGATAGTTGTTGAATCCCAGTTGCACAAAATAATCTTTTGTCAGACCTTTTCTGACTTGTTTGTTTGCAGGAAAATTAAATTTCTTTCCTGTCATTTGTGAAATTCTTTCTAGGTTGGTGTCTGTCACTTTAAACCTTTGGTTGCCTAGTTCAACCACCGTAGGACTTGCAGACTGCAGATGCTTGGATGCTTCTGCTACTGCAAATCCCATTGTTTGGTGAAAACCCATTACTTGTTTTCTTTCAGATATGCCAACATAGTGTCTGCATCACTCACTTCAAACGGATCCGGATCTGAATCTTCAGTAAGTCCTGGCTCTACAAATTCTTTTTCAATAATGCCATCCATAATTACAGCACTATATCTCCAACTTCTTTGTCCGAAGCCACGATTTTTGAATGTTGTACTAAAGCCAACTCCTTCAGTGAATTCTGCATTGCCATCTGGAATCATTTTTACTTTGTCTATGCCTTGATCACGTGCCCATGCATTCATCACAAATGCATCATTAACTGAAATACAATACACTTCATCTATGCCATTTGCTTTGATTTCATCATAATGTTTTTCATATCCAGGCACTTGTTGAGAAGAGCAAGTTGGAGTAAATGCTCCCGGTAAAGAAAATACCACCACTCTTTTATCTTTGAAAATATCTCTAGTAGTTACGTCTTTCCATTCACCACCAATGAACCCACAACCACCATCAGCAAGTTGCTGGGTGTCGCCTTCTCTACATTTGAAAGTAACTTCTGGTATTCTTCTACCTTCCATATTAGTTCTCCTCTGGTTGCTTAATTAATCTATTATACATTTCTAACAATGATTTTTCAACCTTTTCGACAGGAATATTTTTCATTGATTCTAAACATTTATCACAAGTGTTATGGATTGTGCCACAGCCATATGGATACTCAGGATCATCAACAGCAAAATTTATGTTGCCTTTATATCCCAAAGATTTGGGATTGGTATAATGACCGTACAGAACCACTCCAGGTATCCCCACTGCCGCACCACCGTGCACCATACCACCTTCGTTAGAAATATAACAAGTTGCGTGTGACATCACACTACATGACAATCTGTATGTATAGGTTACAATCCTTTTGACATTGTCTAACCACTTTGTGTATTTCAAACCATCCTCACACTGAACAAAATTTATATTTGGATTGTTATTAACAATCTTTTGATACTTTTCAAATCCCCATTGTTTATTTTTTTCCGAAATTTTGCCACGCACAGCAGGATTAATAAAAACAAACGGCTTGTCAGTCAATGGTC
>CETH01047291.1_pt1 | contig 70924 bp, 64 predicted proteins | sample 361461 | NCBI WGS metagenome assembly CETH01 (sample SAMEA2622695, study PRJEB7988) | marine metagenome | isolation source: saline water (ENVO:00002010), including | reverse complement strand
CGGGGTTCGACTCCCTGTCCCCCAGCATGAAAATATTTAGTGGAAATTCTAATAAATCTTTAGCTCAAGATATTTGCAAATATCTTAATGTAGAGCTAGGTAAGCTAAACATAAAAAAATTTAGTGATGGGGAATTATTTGTTGATTTTGAAGAAAACATCAGAAATGAAAATGTATTTATTGTTCAATCAACTAATCCTCCAGCTCAAAATATTTTAGAATTATTGCTTATGTTAGATGCCGCAAAAAGAGCATCAGCTAAAAATGTAATTGCTGTTATTCCATATTTTGGATATGGTAGACAAGATAGAAAAGATAAACCTCGTGTACCTATTTCAGCAAGAATGCTTATTGATATAATTTCAGCCGTAGGGGTAGATAGAATCGTATCTATGGACTTACATTCTGCTCAAATTCAAGGATTTGCTGATATTCCATTTGATCATTTATATTCTAGAATTGCATTGTTTAGTCATTTACAAAATTTGAATCTCAATGAAAACAATGGAGTAGTTTTAGCTCCAGATGTAGGTAGCGCAAAAATGAGTCAAGCATATGCTAAAACTCTAGGTGTAGGTTTTGCTTTAATAGATAAAAGACGCCCCAAGCCTAATGAGGCTGAAATAGCAAATTTAATTGGTGATTTAAATAAAAAACATGTTTTAATTATAGATGATATGATTGACACTGCAGGAACAATTTGCAATGCTGCACAAGCCGCTACAGATAATGGAGCACTTTCAGTTAGTGCAATTGCAACACATCCGGTATTATCAGGACCCGCAATTGAAAGATTGCAAAATTCTGTAATTACAGAAGTCATTGTATGTAATACAATTGAATTAAATGAAAAGAAAAAATTTGACAAATTAAAAATAATAAATGTTGCGGAAGTCTTTGGAGAGTCTATTAGAAGAATTGTAGATGGAACTTCATTAAGCTCAATGTTTAAAAATAAGTAAAAAGGAAATTATCATGGCAAACGAATACAATTTAGATGTAAATAAACGCGAGACACAGGGTAAAAGCGATTTAAAACAAATGCGAAAAGAAAAGAAAATTCCTGGAGTATACTACTCTCACGATTCTAAACAAAGCATTCCACTATATATTAACACATCAGATTTAACAAATGCTCAAAAATCAAATGCTAGAATTTTTACCATTAACGTTGGCGGGAAAAAAAGAAACGTATTGTTTAAATCAGTACAATACCATCCAGTCACTGATCAAATTCTACACATTGATTTATATGGAATTAAAATGGATCAATTGGTTTCAGTAAATGTTGCAATGGAATTAATTGGAAGTGCAAAAGGAGTAATTGAAGAAGGCGGAATTTTAACCCAGGGTGCTAATGAAGTGGAAATTGAATGTTTACCAAGCAATATTCCAGATAATATTACAATAGATATTTCACATTTAGCGCTAGGAGATGTTTTTAGAGTAGAAGATGTAGAAAAAAATGATAATTTTACTATTAAAACTAGTTCAGATCAAATCCTTGTTTCTGTTACACAGGCTATGAAAGAAGAAGTTGTTGATGAAGAGGTGGCTGAAGAAACAGATACTTCTGATACATCAGAAGAAGCTGCTTCAGAAGAAACAGCAGATAGTAGTAATCAAAATAATGAGGAAAAAGAAAACGAATGAAAATAATTGTTGGCCTTGGTAATCCAGGGGACAATTATCGTTTAACTAAACATAATTTTGGATTTCGTGTGGTAGATAAGTTAGTTAAACAACGCTCTTTAAAATATAAGCTAGGAAAAGGTGATTTTGTGTTTGTCAAAGATCAAGACTGCATGTTTGTAAAACCTACAACTTTTATGAACAATAGTGGAATTGCTATTAGACAAATATTGAATTATTATGATAATGTCAACATTAAAAATTTAATAATAATCTATGATGATGTTGATTTAGATTTAGGACAAATAAGATTTAAAACACAGGGTTCAGATGGTGGACACAATGGCATAAAATCTATTATATATCATTTAAAAAGCAACAAATTTGATAGATTAAAAATCGGCATTGCGACATCATTAAAAATGAGACCTTCTGAAAATTACGTTTTAAAACCTTTTCCAAAAAAATATAATAAACTGGTTGAAGAGGTTATCACTAAAGCTTCTTCTGCTATTGATTATTATGTAAACAATGATATAGTTAAGACAATGAATAATTTTAATTAAAGGAAATATAAAAATGGATATTTATATATATTTAGTATTAGGTGCAGGAGTAATTGCAATGCTGTTTTCATTTTGGAAAACAAATTGGATTAATAAACAAAATCAAGGCACTGATAGAATGGAAAAAATTGGTGCTGCGATTGCTGATGGTGCAATGGCTTTTCTTAAAGCAGAATATAGAGTCCTTGCTGTTTTTGTTGCAATTGTTGCAATTTTACTAGCTTTTTCTGCTCCAGAGGGTCAAAATTCTTGGTTGGTCTCAGTGTCTTTTTTAATTGGTGCTTTAGCTTCAGGATTAGCTGGTTTTTTGGGTATGAAAGTTGCAACAAAGGCCAATAACAGAACAACTAACGCCGCACAAACAGGTCTTGCAAAAGCATTAAATGTAGCTTTTACTGGAGGATCGGTAATGGGATTAAGTGTGGTTGGTCTTGGCGTTTTAGGGGTAACGGGTTTATATGTTATATATACCTCTATGGAATTATTTGACAATACTGCAAAATTAATACAAGCCTTAACTGGATTTTCATTAGGAGCGTCTTCAATTGCATTGTTTGCTAGAGTAGGTGGCGGTATATATACCAAAGCTGCAGATGTAGGTGCTGACTTAGTGGGTAAAGTAGAAGCTGGTATTCCAGAAGATCATCCCTTAAATCCTGCTACTATTGCTGATAATGTAGGAGATAATGTAGGAGATGTTGCAGGAATGGGTGCTGATTTATTTGAATCATATGTTGGAGCAATAATAGGTTCTATGGTTTTAGGATATGTCCTCGATCCAATTGGTTTAGCTTATGTGGTATTACCTTTATATGTTGCTGGAGCTGGAATTTTAGTATCTATTGTTGGAACTTTTATGGTTTCTGTTAAAGAAGGTGGAAATCCACAAAGGGCATTAAATATTGGAGAATTTGGCTCTTCAGCAATTATGGTGGTTGTAATGTATTTTTTAATAACTGCTGTGATTCCTGCAAGTGCTGCAATGGGTGTGTTTTATGCAACTTTAATTGGTTTGGCTTCAGGGTTGGGTATAGGTATAATTACAGAACACTATACGGGTACAGGAACGACACCTGTAAAATCTGTATCTGACCAATCTATCACTGGTTCTGCAACTAATATCATTGCAGGTTTAGGTGTGGGTATGCAATCTACTGCCATACCAACACTAATAATAGCGGCTGCAATTATTGGCGCATATACTTTTGCTGGATTATATGGTATTGCAATGGCTGCTCTTGGTATGCTTGCTAATACTGGTATTCAGCTTGCAGTAGATGCATATGGGCCTATTTCTGATAATGCTGGAGGAATTGCTGAAATGGCAGAATTGTCTCCTGAAGTTAGAGAAAGAACAGATAAATTAGATGCTGTAGGAAATACAACAGCAGCAATAGGTAAGGGTTTTGCAATAGGGTCTGCTGCGCTTACAACTCTTGCTTTATTTGCATCATTTAGATCAGTGGTTGAGGCAAAACAAGGAACACCTTTATTAATTGATATTACTAATCCTTGGGTTATGGGGGGCCTGTTTGTTGGAGGCATGCTACCATTTGTTTTTTCTTCAATGGCAATGGGAGCAGTGGGACGCGCTGCAATGTCTATGATTGAAGAAGTAAGACGTCAATTTAGAGATATCCCAGAATTAAAGGCAGCATTAGAAGTGATGAACAAAGGCGATGAATCAAAATGGTCTGATGCTGATAAACAAACATATGAAGCAGGTCTAGATAAAGCTGAACATGGGAGATGTGTAGAAATATCTACCCAGGCAGCAATAAAAGAAATGGTTCTGCCTGGACTTTTAGCTGTATTAACACCAGTGGTTGTGGGATTATTTGCAGGGGCTGAGGCATTAGGTGGATTATTGGCTGGTGTTACTGTATGTGGAGTATTAATGGCGATCTTTCAATCTAATGCTGGTGGAGCATGGGATAATGCGAAAAAAATGATTGAAGAAGGCATAACAATTAATGGAAAGGAATATGGCAAGGGCTCTGAACCACATAAGGCTGCAGTTGTAGGAGATACCGTAGGAGACCCTTTTAAAGATACATCAGGACCATCATTAAATATTTTAATCAAGTTAATGTCAGTTGTATCATTGGTAATTGCACCATTTATATTTTAATTAAAAAATTAATAGGAGTTAAAAAATGAAATTTTATGAAGTTACTTATATTGTACATTCTGCTCTTCAAGAGGGAAGATTGGAAGATATTATAAAATCTGTAGAGAAGCTAATAACAACCAATGATGGAGAAATACTCTATCAAGATAATTGGGGAAGAAAAAAATTAGCTTACATGATTGACAAACAAAAATATGGAACATATATATTCTTGCAATTAAAAATCAAAAATAGTGAGGGGACTAAACCGCTTATTGCAGAATTTGAACATAATACAAATATTTTAAGACATTTATTAGTTGCTATTGAAGAACAAGATGTAATGGAAAATAATAATACAGAGGCTCCAGAAACGCCTAAAGAAGAAGATAGCAAAACGAATGATAAAGAAAAAGAAATTACAAAATAAATAATTACAAGATTAAAAAAGGAGATATAAATTATGGCAATTTTAGGAAAATCAAAAATTTGCCCCTTTAAAGAAGACAGTGCATTAATTAAACGAATTAATTATAAAGATGCAAAATTCTTGAAGAAATTTATTACAGATCAGGGTAAAATTATACCTGGTCATGTAACAGGAGTATCAGCAAAATATCAAAGAATGATAACACGAGAAATTAAAAAAGCAAGGATGTTAGCATTGTTGCCTTTTGTTGTCAATCCTAGAGATAATTAATAAATAAGGGAATCTATAAAAATGAAAATTATTTTAATCCAATCATATGAAAAATTAGGTAATGTAGGCGATATTGTTAATGTTAAAGCTGGATATGCAAGAAATTTTTTATTTCCAAATGAAATTGCTACGCCTGCTACAAGTGATAATATTAAAAAATTAAGCGTATTCTTAAAATCACAAGAAATTAAAGAAGCTAAAGAAAGAAAAAATCTAGAATTACTAGAAAAACAATTAAACAAAATGACACTTAAATTTGAATTACAGGCAGGAGAAGATGACAAATTATTTGGATCAGTCACTTCTCAAATGATTGCTGATGAAATTGCTAACAAAGGGTATACGGTAGATAGAAAAGAAATTGTAATTGAAGAATCAATTAAAACAATAGGCAATCATTATGTTAATATTAATCTCGGTCATGATTTAGAGGCTAAAGTTAAAATTAAAGTTTCTGCAATAGATTCAAAATAAAATTAAGGAACTTTAATTAATGTATGTCAAGGTATCTATTCCTATTTCATCATTTAAAACCTTTACATATTCTATTAAGAAAAATACAAAATTAACATTATTTTTAGGGCAATCAGTCGTTGTACCATTTAGACAAAAACTAGTTGATGGATTTATTGTTGAATTAGACTCTAAAACACCTCAGTTTAAAGGTAAAATCTTACCAATACAGTCAATAAATGATAATAGTTTCCCAATTAAAAAAGAATTATGGAAAACAATCATGTGGGTATCTAAATATTATATTTGCTCTATTGGCAACGTATTACAAACTGCTTTAAACTATCAACATAAAAAAAATTATAATTATGCTATAAAAAAAACTATTAGAATCACCAAATTGGGAAAACAGGCTATTGAGAACAGGAGAATTAAATTTACTAAACAAAGGGAGGTTCTAACATATATATATAAAAATAACAATCTAAAAATAACTACATTAAAACAAATAGCATCATCATATATACAAATATGTAACCGCTTACAAGATTTACGATATATTCAAATTGTATCTCACAATAAAAATAATAATTTCTTTACAAATAATAACTTTAATACAAATAATAGACTTCGGCTAAACAATAAACAGAAAAAAATATACCAATCATTAACAAAATCTTGGGATAATAAGATTAATAAGCCTGCACTAATTTCAGGGCTTCCTGGTAGTGGAAAAACTATAATTTATATTCATTTAATTAAATCTTATATCAAACTTAAAAAACAAATTATTGTATTGGTTCCCGAAATATCATTAATTCCTCAAACATATCATATGCTAAAAGACTTTTTTCCTAATGCCGTTGGCACATGGTATAGCAAAATGACACTATCTAATAGAAATTTTATTTTATCTAAATTAAAAAAAAATAAATTATCAATTATTGTAGCAACAAGAAGTGGTGTGTTTTTTCCTTTTAAAAATTTAGGTTTAATTATTGTTGATGAGGAGCAAGAGTCCTCATATAAACAAAATGGACGATCTCCCTATTATAATGCTAGAGATGTCGCAATTATTAGATCCCAATTCAATGAAAATAATATTGCATTAATTAGCAGCACACCAAGCATTGAATCATATTATAAATATCTAAAAAAAGATTTTTTATATTATTATCTTGATGAAAGATTTTATAAAAGCAAAATGCCAAAAATAAAAATTATTAATATGAATAATAAAGAAAATTATGGCAAGGATTTTGGAATGATTAGTAGAACGCTTTATTCTGAAATCAATGTAGCTTTAGAAAAAAAACAACAAAGTATTATTTTACATAATAGACTGGGAGAGGGAATTAAAAAAATTGAGGTTAGGCTGAAAAAACTATTTCCTTATAACACTATCGCTAGATATGATAGCCAATCAATAAAAACAGATTATTTCACAATTATTAATCATTTTCAAAAACAAAAAATTGATATTTTATTAGGAACTCAAATGTTAGCAAAGGGAATTAATTTTAAAAATGTTAGTTTGATTGGTGTAATTAATGCTGATTTAGGACACACTATACCTGATTTTAGGACAGAAGAAAAGAGCTTCCAATTGCTGTATCAGTTTCTTGGGCGTGCTAGTCAAAATATTAAAAACAGCAGGGCTGTTATTCAAACATTTTATCCTGATAATAAATTAATTAAAAACATTTATAAATATGATATTAAGGGCTGTTACACTACAATCCTAAACAATCGAAAAGATTTATTTTATCCGCCACATTCTAGATTAGTTCGTATTCTTCTAACTGGGAAAAATATCAGTAATCTAAAACTGAAATCAGAACAGATAACTCAGTTATTAAATGAAAACAATCAAATACAAGTATTGGGACCAAGCCCTGCCCCAATAGAAAATATTAAGAATACTTGGAGATATAATATTTTAATTAAAGATAACAAAAAAAATTGGCTAAAATTCTTTAATTGGTTTAATCAGAATAATGAAATTCAAAAAATAATAAAAACCAACACAATTAAAACAAAAATAGATGTTGACCCCAATTTATTTTTATGATTTATTATATACTATATATTATAATCATTATTAACATATTAATTGCACAAGGGCAATATCAAATTATACAATTGCCAAATAACGCCTTAGACCTTATATCTAATCAAAGCACATTAATCATTAATGATACAAATGTAGAAAAAGTAAATTCCAATTTTTCTACCTCTCTTATTAGCTATCCTGCCAATATTAATTTCTGTAACTTCCAAATGAAACAATTCTCAATATCTGTTTTCAATTATGGTGTTTTAGAAGACCAAGTAAATAATGATGTCTTAAAAACATTTTCTGCTAATGAATATTATTTGCAATATTTTATTAATAAAAAAATTAATAATAATATCAATTTATATTATTCTATTGGTACAGCATACAGTAAAATTTATAATTATAATTCTTTGTTAGTTGCATCTTCATTAAAAATAAAAAAATATTTTTCACAATATAAATTTCATGTTTCAGCTGGTATTAATAATGCTGGATTTATTATAAAAGAATATAGACAGGCTCATACTAAAATGCCAATGGAATATCAATTAGGAATTGGCTATTATTTTAAAAATATATCTATTGGATATGATCTAATTTATCATTATCAAGATAACCATATTACAGATATTATTTGTTTGAAAATTAATATAACAAATAATATAAACTTGATTTTAAGTAATACTAATCATTTAAAAAAACTAAGCTCAGAAAATAATTTAAATTATTTATTAGGGTTTTCAGGAGGAGTTGACTTTGTCGTTAATAATACAAATATTAATATGGGATTTTTAAATTTAGGTCCAGCAGGAATGTCATCTGCAATCACCATAAATTATAAATTGTTTTAAATAATATTATATTTTTTACCTACTTCATAAAAAGCATTTAATGCTAAATCTAACTGTTCTCTGGTATGTGATGCGCTAATTTGAACTCTAATTCTTGCTTCATTTTTAGGGACAACTGGATACGAGAATCCAACAACATAAATTCCATGTTGCAACATATCCGACGCAAAATTTTTAGCTAATTTTGCATCTCCCAACATTACTGGAACAATTGGGTGTACTCCTGTTTTTATACTAAATCCAAGGTTTTGAATTTTGTCTCTAAAATATTTTGTATTACAGTTTAAGCTTTCTCTTAAATTGTTAGATTTCTTTAATAAGTGAATTGTTTTAATTCCCGTGTATGCAATAACGGGAGCAATACTATTACTAAATAGATATGGCCTAGATTTTTGTCTTAAGAAATCAACAATTTCTTGTGATGATGATGTAAACCCTCCTGAAGCTCCACCTAATGCCTTCCCTAATGTAGATGTGACAATATCTACATCATCAATGACATCACAATGCTCAATAGATCCTATACCTTTTTCACCAACAAAACCAGTAGCATGTGAATCATCTACATGAACAAACGCATGATGTTTTTTTGCTAAATAACAAATTTCTTTTAAATTCGCAATATAGCCATCCATTGAAAAAACTCCATCAGTGGTAATTAACTTAATACGAGTATTTTTTGTTTCTTTTAAAATATCTTCTAATTGATTCATATTAGAATTTTCATATCTATAACGCTGAGCTTTAGAGAGTCTAATGCCATCAATAATTGAGGCGTGATTCAATTGATCAGAAATAATCACATCATCTTCATCTAATATTGTTTCAAACAAACCTCCATTTGCATCAAAACATGAAGAATATAAAATAGTATCATCTTTTTTTAAAAATAAAGAAATTTCTTGTTCTAATTCTTTGTGAATATTCTGTGTCCCGCAAATAAATCTTACTGAGCTTAATCCAAATCCATATTGATCTAATGCCTGTTTAGCAGAATTTAATAAGTCTGGATGATTGGATAATCCCAAATAATTATTTGAACAAAAATTTAATACTTTGTTTTTATTAACTTGTATTTCAGGTTTTTGTTGAGATAACAAAATACGTTCATTTTTATATAAACCGTTTTCATGAATGCCTTTTAACTCTTTTTTTAATTTATCAATTATGCTATTCATAATATTGTCCTATTTGAGGAATAATATATTTTTCAAAAGCGCTAGTAAAATCATATTGAGGTTGCCAATTCCAATCGATTCTTGCTAATGAATCATCTAGACTACAAGGCCAGCTATCAATAATGTTTTGTCTGTTTTGATTTACTTTATACGTTAATTCAAAATCTGGATAAAATAATTTAATTTTATGAAATAAATCATCTACTGTTGGATTAAATGAAGTAATATTATAAACATGTTTAGTTAAATTTGATTTACTGTAATTCATTAATTGAATAATAGCATTAATTGCATCAGGCATAACAATAAATGGAATTTGAGATTGTTTATTTACAAAACATTCATATTGTTTGTTTTTATATGCATTATAAATCATTTCAGGGGCATAATCACTAGTCCCTCCAGTTGGCAAAGTATTTGCGCTAATAATACCAGGAAAACGAATACTTCTAAAATCAATTGCAATCTTGTTTTCATTCCCAATTTGATCTAAAGCAATGCCCAGATTTTCGCAAAACAATTTATGTTTACCATAAACTGTCTTGGGGTTGCAATACATAATTTCATGAATATTATATAATTCCTTTTGATTCGTTAAATCATAAACCGCTATAGAACTTGGGAAAAAAAATTTAATTTTTTTCTTTTGTCTTAATGATTGCTGTAAACATAGATTAAACAAATTTAAAGTTCCATAAATATTTACACTTTCAGCTAAATCTGGATTACGTTCACATTTAGTGCTCAAAATTGCAGCTAAATGATAAATTTCTTTAATATTATATTGTAAATTTAACTCATCTAAAATAGATTGATCTAAAATGCTTCCATTAATATATTCATAGACACAATCCTTATTCCTTGGTTCATTAACATCTAATGCAACAATATTGTTCTGTAAACATAATTGTTGAATCAAGTGTTCACCAATTTCACCAGAAGCTCCTGTAATTAAAATAATTTCTTTCATAATTTTATGCGATAATATTATTAAGTTAATTTAATGAAAAATAAATTATTTTATATAGTAATCATATTATTTATTGGTTGCGCTGAAGATGATGATAATAATTTTCATAATTCATATAAATTTAAAGGAACTAATCATACCCTAGACATTGTATCATGGAACATTGAAAACTTTCCTAAAAATGATGTTACTATAAATGAAATTATCCCAATTATTGATTCACTAAATGTTGATATTATTGCTTTGCAAGAGATTGAATCTACTCAAGATTTTAATAATATGGTTAATCAATTAGGTGGTAATTGGATTGGATATAAAGCAGAAAATTCTTCCTATGGAGTGCTTTCATATTTAATTAATACAACATTGATTACAATAAACTCTGCACCTTCTACAATTTTAAGCCAATTTAATTATGACTTTACATATCGGCCACCATATGTTTTACAATTTGAATTTAATAATACGGCTTACACTTTGATTAATGTACATTTTAAATGTTGTGATGGAGGAGAAGAAAGACGAGCCAATGCGAGTGCTCACCTTGAAAATTATATAAAAAATAATTTGTCAAATAATAATGTCATTGTAGTTGGAGATTTTAATGATGAGCTTGTTGATGAGAATAATGTTTTTGATGTATTTTTAAATAAATCTCAAGATTATTTATTTAGTGATATACACATAGCTCAAAATAACCAAAAATCATATTGGTCGTTTCCTAGCTACCCAAGCCATATAGATCATATACTAATTACAGATGAACTGTTTAATCAAGAAGATACTACCTGTACTCTGTTGTTAGATCAATGGTTTTTTGATAACGCTAATGATTATTTTTTCTATGTTTCTGATCACAGGCCAATGGCAATCAGCCTAAATATTGATCCATAATTTTAATGTTTTTAAATAAAACTCTTTGTCTTTTGGATGTGTTAATAAATCTGCGACTTTATCATATGGCACCCATTTTGCAATAGGGTTATGAGGGTCTTGGGGTTGTAGTTTCTTTTGCGACGATCTAAATAAAAAAATAAAAATATTTTTTAATTCTGATTTATCATCTAAACCATCCAAACCAATTCGATAACGATTAAAGTCACCCAGGGGCTTGACAAAATGTAAATCTACAATACCAGATTCTTCAAAAATTTCTCTTTTTGCAGCCGTTAATGGATCTTCTCCTGGATCAATGTGTCCTTTTGGGAGAGACCAAGAATTGTACCTTTGATTAACAACTACAACTTCTTGATTAGTATTAATAACTACACCACCCGCGCATTCAACTCTTTTAGTTTTCATAAAATATGTTCTATAATTTGTTTTGCAATACGATCTTTGCGATCCAATGACAATTCTATTTTATTGTTTTTTTTATCAAAAATATAAACATGATTAGTGTTTACATCAAATCCTGCGTTTTCTTCATTGGCATAATTTAAAATAATATAATCTACTCCTTTATCTTGCATTTTTTTAATTGCATTTTTTTCTCCATCTTGTGTTTCTAAGGCAAAACCAACAACCGTACCTTTAGTTTCTTTTGCAATTAATTTTAAAATATCTGGATTTTTATACATTTGTAAATTCATCACTTCATCATTACATTTAATTTTTTCTTTAGCAACATTAAAAGAATAATCAGATACTGCAGCAGACATAAAAATATAATCAAAATCTTTTTCTTTAATTAATTTCAACAAGATATCAAGCATTTCATTAGCAGTTTCAATTTTATATAATGTGATTTGTGAGGGGTCCGGTAAATGAACTGGTCCCGAAACTAATGTAACATCTGCCCCCATGTTTTTAGCACTTTCAGCAATCGAAAAACCCATTTTACCACTTGATCTATTTGACAAAAATCGCACAGGATCAATCAATTCTCTTGTTGGTCCAGCTGTAACTAAAACGCGTTTTTTATCTAAAAACAACGTAGCTTGAAAAGCTTTTCTAATTGCATTCATAATACTATTAAAATTTGCTAATCTTCCTTCACCAGAATGCAAAGATGCCAACTTTCCTTCTTCGGGTTTAACGATAATTTTATCCCTTTTCTTTAACTGTTCTACCGCTTCTATCGTTGCTGAATTTTGCCACATTCTAAAATTCATGGCAGGAATAAAAATAGTTGGCTGTTCGCATATAGATAGTGTTGTAGATATTAAATCATCTGCTACGCCATTAGCCGCCTTACACAAAATATTAGCTGTAGCAGGTGCTACAACAATTAAATCAATATTAAAAGAAAAGTCAACGTGTTCCAACCCCCCTGTAGGATTTGCAGGAAATAGGCTGGTAATTACTTTATTATTTGATAACGCAGCTAAAGTGGCTACCCCAATAAACTGCTCAGCTGCATGTGACAACATAACTTGAACTTGTGCATTTTCTTTACGAAGCAAGCGTATAATTTCACACGCTTTATATGCCGCAATAGAACCCGTAATACATAATAATATATTTTTATCTTTTAAATTACTCATGTTTAAAACACACCATTACTCCATCTCTTATAGGTAATAAAACATTCATATTTCTCTGATCATTGGCTATAATAGCATTTAATTCATTTAATATAATGTCTTCATCTGTTTTGGGATTCACAACTCCTCCACTCCACAGCATATTGTCTAAAATAATCATTCCATGGTTTTTTAATAAAATCATAGCACGATTATAGTATTTTATATAATTTTTTTTATCTGCATCAATAAATATTAAGTCAAAGGTGTTGGCTGATAGATTTTCCAAAGAATCTAAGGCCTCTCCTGCATGTATAGTAATTTTATCTCCAAATTTTGATTTTTTAAAAAAACCTTTCGCTGTATTAATGTGCTGCTCCATTAATTCACAGGTATGTAATTCCCCATCAGCTGGCAATGATTCTGCCATTCCCATTGCACTGTATCCAGTAAACATGCCAACTTCTAAAATTTTCTTTGCATTTAATGATTTAATAAAATATTTTAAAAGATTAACAACTAATGGCCCAGAAATCATATTTGGAATTTTTTCATTATTAAAAGTGAATTCTCTAATTTCTTTTAAAATAGAAGATTCCTTTAGTGAATGTTCAACACAATATTGATTAATAATATTATTATCCATTATTTAAAATTTTATCTAATTGATTGTTTTGATAAAAATACAACAGCTTGTCATAACCTCCAATAAATTGATTATTAATTTGGATCTGTGGCACCGTATATAAACCTGAGAGACTTTGTAAGTCCTCTCGCGACATGTTGTTTTCTTCAATATTAATCTCTTCATATTCTAGATCTAATTGTTTAAATAAATTTTTAGCGGCTACACAAGAAGCACACCAGTTTGTTGTATATATTTTAATATTATATTTCATTTATTAAATTTACGTTATCATTTATAATTAATTAAGAGGTATTACATATGCTAAGTGTAGGCGATCAAGCTCCAGATTTTTCAGTATTAGATCAAGATAACAACCTAAAAACATTAAAAGATTTTCAAAATCAAAAAATTGTCATGTGGTTTTTTCCAAAAGCAAGTACACCGGGATGAACAGTAGAAGGCTGTGGATTCCGTGATGAATTCAAAACATTTATAAATCAAGGTTATGCAATTATAGGGGTGTCAGCTGATTCTCCTAAAAAACAAAAAAAGTTTGTTGAAAAATATAATTTTCCTTTTACAATGTTGTGTGATGAAGATCACAATATGCTCAAAGATTATAAAGTATGGGGGCTAAAAAAATTCATGGGCAGAGAATATATGGGTATTACACGTCTTACTTATGTTATTAATAAATCATCGAAAATTGAACATGTGTTTGATAAAGTTATAACCAAATCACACGCACAAGATGTTTTAAAAATTATTAAATAGGGGTTTTTAATTTGTTTGTCTACATTGTCTCTATGCTTGTCTACAGACGATAAGATTAAAATTATTTTTTATAAGACTTTAAATATTCTCGATTTAATTTAACAATATTATCAAGAGAAATTTCTTTAGGACATTCAGCCTCACATGCTCCTGTATTAGTACAAGAACCAAAACCTTCATTATCCATTGCTGTGACCATGTTTTGTACACGTTCAAAATGTTCAACCTGGCCCTGAGGAAGCTGAGCATATTGATTTACTTTTGCTGAAACAAATAACATCGCAGAAGAATTTTTACATGTTGCAACACATGCACCACATCCAATACATTCAGCAGAATCAAATGCTTCATCTGCATTCTTTTTAAAGATTGGAATAGCGTTACCATCAGGAGCGCCCCCTGTTTTAACAGAAATATAACCCCCTGATTCCATAATGCGATCAAAAGACTCCCTTTTCACTGCCAAGTCTTTAATAATAGGAAAACTTTTTGCTCGCCATGGTTCAACAACTAATGTGTCTCCATCTTTAAATGATCTCATATGTAGCTGACAAGTTGTAACGCCTGTTAAGGGACCATGTGCTCGCCCATTAATAACAACGCCACATGTTCCACATATACCTTCTCTGCAATCATGATCAAAAGCAATAGGAGACTTATTAGATTTAATTAATTTATTATTCAACATATCTAAGACTTCAAAAAAAGACATATCTTCCGAAACATTATTTACAATATAAACTTCAAACCTACCTGGATCTTCGTTGTTTTTTTGTCTCCAAATTTTTAAATGTATGCGCATTATTACTTGTAACTCCTTGTTGCCAGCTTAACATTTTTAAATTCTAGATGTTCTTTGTGTAGTGTGGCATGTTTATCTTTATTATGCTCCCAAGCTGCAACATAAGAAAAATCTTTGTCATTTCTTTTGGCTTCGTTTTCCTCAGTTTGATGTTCCTCTCGAAAATGTCCCCCACATGACTCTTCTCTATTTAATGCATCTTGCGCCATTAATTCACCTAATTCTATAAAATCTATCAGTCTATTAGCTTTTTCTAACTCAGGATTAAACTCATTATTTAATCCAGGAACATTAATATTATTCCAAAATTCATTTTTAAGATTGGATATTGTGGATATGGCACCTTCTAAACCAGATTTATTACGAGACATACCAACGTTGTCCCACATGATTTTTCCTAATTCTTTATGTAAATCATCAACTGTTTTTTCACCTTGAATATTTAATATTGTTTCAATCATTGTTTGACAGTCTATAATTTTATTAGAAAAATTAACATGCTCAAAATCTAACTCATATGGTGTTTGAGATAAATAATTTCCAATTGTATATGGCAATACAAAATATCCATCTGCAAGCCCCTGCATTAATGCACTAGCTCCCAATCTGTTTGCACCATGGTCTGAAAAATTAGCCTCTCCAATAACATGTAATCCTTTAATATTGCTCATTAAATTATAATCAACCCACAAACCACCCATAGTATAATGCACTGCTGGATAAATCATCATTGGAACTTTGTATGGGTTTTGGCCTGTAATTTGTTTATACATATCAAATAAATTGCCATATTTTTCTGTAACCCATTGTTGTCCTTCGCGCTCAATAACATCTTTAAAATCTAAATAAACGGCTAATTCTGTGTCTCCAACGCCAAATCCATTATCACACATTTCTTTGGCTCGCCGTGAAGCAACGTCTCTGGGAACCAAATTACCAAATGAGGGATATAGGCGTTCTAAATAATAGTCTCGTTCATTTTCCGGAATATCATTAGGACTTCTATTGTCGTTTTTCTTTTTAGGTACCCAAACGCGCCCATCGTTCCTTAAACTTTCACTCATCAATGTTAATTTTGATTGATGCCCACTGCTTACTGGAATACATGTAGGATGGATTTGTGTAAAACATGGGTTTGCAAAAAATGCCCCATGCCTATGTGCTCTCCAAGATGCAGTAACATTACTAGCCATTGCATTTGTAGATAAATAAAATACATTGCCATAGCCCCCTGTTGCTAGCACGACCGCGTGTGCTGCATGAGATTGAATTTCACCTGTTAATAAATTCCTTGTAATAATACCCTTAGCATGACCACCAATAGTTACTAAATCTAACATATCATGTCTAGGAAAAAATTTGACTTTTCCTAAATTCATCTGTCTAATTAATGCCGAATAAGCTCCTAATAATAATTGCTGTCCTGTTTGCCCTCTAGCATAAAAGGTCCGGGAAACTTGTGCCCCACCAAATGATCTATTGGCTAAATGCCCTCCATATTCTCTCGCAAAGGGGACCCCTTGTGCAACACACTGATCAATAATATTCCCGCTCAATTCAGCCAAACGATAAACATTGGCTTCTCTAGAACGATAATCTCCTCCTTTAATTGTATCATAAAACAATCTAAAAATACTATCGCCATCATTTTGATAATTTTTTGCTGCATTAATTCCACCTTGTGCTGCAATGCTGTGTGCTCGCCTAGGAGACTCATGATAAGAAAAGGCGAGAACGTTATATCCAAGCTCTGCCATTGAAGCGGCTGCTGATGCTCCTGCTAGACCCGTACCAACAACAATCACTGTATATTTTCTTTTATTGGCGGGATTCACTAAAGACAAATTAAATTTATGCTGACGCCATTTTTCTTGTAATTCACCATCAGGGATGTTTGATTGTAACGGGTTTTGATTATGCGAAGTCTTATATTTTCTTTCTAATAAAGATAAAGCCAAATCAAAACTACTCAAATCATTATCTTTTCCCTCATATGCCTTGCACAAATATTTCACCCTATCTTTAGTCTTGATGCTTAATGTATAATACCAATAATAACCCGCTCCTCTTTGTTTAATTTGGAACGTGCCCTTTGGCACAAAATCACAACGGCTACTAAATTCAACAAGAGCGGCATCATTATAGCCAAATTTGAATTTTAAATTAGCATTATTCATGTTATAAGTTAAGAAAAACAAAAAATGTAGACAATAGTAAAGGTGTAGACAAAAATAAAGGATGTAGACAAAAAAGTGTTGCCAGAGATATATAGCTAAAAAAAGTGTCTATTTAATAATCTCTAATTGAATGGCCAAAACAATAACGATGAACATTCCTGGAATGATTCCCCAAAAAACAAACCCTAAATAATTCAACAAAAATAATTTAGACCTAGAAACAACACCAAATGTTTTCAAGGAAGATTGAAACCCATGTTTAATATGAAATGCAATTAAAACAATAGACAAAATATAAAATAATGCTGTAGGGAGATGTCCTAAAAATCCTAATTTGTTACGTAAAATAACATCATAATATGTTTCGCCAGGTAAAAAACTATGAACCTGATAAGTATACCAGATATAAGATAAATGAACAATAAAAAACAATAAAATTATAGTTCCAGAAATAGCCATGGTTCTTGAATTTAAAGTTGTAATCTCTGATTGTGCATCATAGGCATATTTAATAGGTTTGGCTTGTTGATTTTTATAATTCAAATGTAACGCGTTTACAATATGCATCAATAAAACCAACAATAAACCCAACTCCATAATTCTAATGATTGGTTTAATGCTTTCTAATATCCCCACCATTGCATTAAATGTATCTGGACCTGCAAATAAAGCTAAATTATTAATTAAATGAAATAATAAAAATATTGAAAGTAATATTCCAGATAATGCAATCTGTATTTTCTGGCCAATAGTTGAAAATAAAAATTTCATCATTTTAAATAATTAAAATGGAATATCATCCTCATTAAATGATGTGTCTGCATTTGGAGTAGATACAGTTTCTTTTTCTTCTTGAACTGCTGGTGTTGCTGAATTTTCAGATAAATTTTCACCAACTGTTTGATCAAAGCTTTCAACTTGGCGAGGTTCTTGATTCATGCTAGATGACATGCTTTCATTATATGTATTAATAGCCAGCTGATTTAATTGCTCTCGCAATTCTTTAGAATCAATCCAAATCGTGTCATAATATTCGTTATCATTTCCTTTTTGACTTGGATTACTGACAAACAAACCATTAATGCCTTCAATTAATTTAAAGCCTTTAATAGTAAATCCTTCTTTAGTAGACAGATCAAAAAAAGCTCTTACTTTTCCCCAAGATCCTTTATTCATTCTTTCAATTTTCATACCAATGTTATCCTCCTAATTCTATATATCTTATAATAGATAACTTAATGTAGATATTATGGAATTACAATAAAATCCTATTTGAGCAATGTGATTTTTTGAGAGGCCTGTTGCGTGTCACTTATAATGCGCACAATATATGTTCCCGATGATAGGCTGGATCCATCAAAAGTAACATTATAAATCCCCGGAGAATCATATTCAACTATGTTTTCAAAAACAATTTTTCCTAACATATCATATATAAAGATACTATATTGATCGGCTTGAAAGACATCTAATGAAATAGTTGTTATTGGATTAAAAGGATTAGGATAAATGTTATTTAAATTAAAAGCAACAATGTGATTAGAATCGAAATTACTAATAACGTCTCCAATAATCATTAATGATTCACCAAAAACACTAGAATTAAACTGTGTTTGTAAATCAACATAAATATTTAAGTGTCTATTATATAATTTTAATTGAACGCTTTCACCATTAGCAAATCCTGGCAAAGAATATCCTTCTACATTAAAAGATTCCCACGCAGAAATAACAATTGGAAAGTTTCCATCAATAATTGCAGCACCCACAGGCCGGTTATCGGCATACACAACAATTTCATTGCCTATTTCATAATCACCTGTAATACTTTGCACAATAACAGGTTGAGAAATGCCTGTTTTATAAATAGAATGGCAAGATAATAATTCATTAGAATACCCCTTTGTAGAATTTGATCCAATTATTTTACCAGCAATCATTGCAGGATACTGAAATTCTACCGATTCTTCACTAGAAAGAAATGCAATATATGCATGTCCTGGACATAGCGCTTCTAATGTATTAATGTTTTGATTTGGAATATAATATAAACCTTCATCATTCTTTACCAATAATAAGTCTTCTTCAATATTTGTAAAAGCATATTCAACAGGTAAACACTCTTCATGAAAATATGGAATCATATTAGCTTTATAGGGTTCTAATAATATTGGATGAGTGTGATCAATAATTTGTCCAGACATGTTCATTTCAATTGCATGATCTGCAAACATCATATATCCCTCTGAAAAATCATATGTTTGAATTTGATTAATATCATAATCTGGAATATAAAAATTAGAATTGTCATCAAAAATTAATAATATATCAGAACCAAACATATGTTCAATGTTTTGGTTAAGTGTTGCAACATTTAAAGAAACTAAATTTAAAGAAAGGGGATCAATAGCAACAAAAAATTCCGATTCTTCAACTAACTCAATCTCATCTACTACATATAATGGCTGACCCCATACATTATTACCTATGCTATAATTTGCCACACCGTAATATTCCATTTGATCTGATGCTGACCACACCTTAATAATTACTTCGTTGTTGTCTTGATATCCTCCTAGCTGATAGCCGCCAAAATCACATAAATCAACAGAGCCAACTGCAACAATTTCTAATTGTGAATTTGTCCACAACCCAGAACCCACAAGTGTTTCACCCGATACATCAGAACAATCAAAATTAATTTCTGGTATCCCATTTAAATCAAAAATTCCAATTTCATCACCATAATCAAGATTTAAATTTTCATTAAAAATAAACAATGCAGAATTTCCAGTGTTTTCTAAATTAATATTATAGTGATAATCGTAATCACCATAAGTAAAAATATACGGATTGTTTACATCACCTATAATTAAGTCCGGTTCAAAGTTAATAGATTCATTTAGTGCATAAACTTGATCTGATTCAAAACTATAATATTTAAAGTTTACCTCTTCGCCTTGCTCAACATTTGAATATATTAACATTAAAAAAGATAAAGCGTGCCCCAAATCAGTTGGCACAAGCAGTGCCTGTGATACCCCCCTTAAGTCATCACCAACAAACGCTGCTAGCATATCATTTTCTGCAACAATGCTCTCGTTGCTATTAAACACTAGCCCTGTAACAGATAAAGAAAATTCATAATCTGGATTATTATCTAGCACACTGTCAAAATCTGTATCCCAAAATGGATAGTTTTCTCCAGCATAAAAACAAGTCCCATCATCAATAGTTGCCTCTGTATTATAATTTGTTGCTGTAGAATCAATACAGCCCTCAACACAATTAGTTCCGTCACCATCACATACATCACATTCATCTACAACGGCATCACCACCACAAACGCCCAAACAATCTACATCAATTAAACAATTGCCATCACAATCAAAATTGTCTTCTGCATATTCACAAGTTTCATCATCAAAATTAGCATTTATATTATAATTACATGCACTTTCATCAGTGCAGCCATATATTGGAACAAAATTCATCTCTCCAGGCGAACCTCCAACATTAACGCTCGCCTGCCATGAAACTGCTAGAGAATTATCTAAATTAACATTGACTAGTTCCAAAGAAGGCCCGCCCGCATCTGCAGCTGAAGGCCAAGGGTTAGAATCCGTAAAAACAACCGCATCAACAAGTTGATTTGCATTATCATATAAAAATATAAAATCATTATTGTTCTCTAATCTTTCTGATCCCCACGCAACCACATTATCAACTAAATACCAATATACTCCCGTATCTCTTGTTAAAATCATATAACTCTGTGCTGGAATATTTGAATTTTCACTAAAAGTGAAATTTGTATTCGTTGTTTGCAACGACCAATTTGCTAAATTAATATTTTCATCAGAATTATTATATAACTCAATAAATTCATATTCGGCATCAGAGCCTTGCTCTGCCAAACTAGGATTATAATGAATTTCTGTAACAACAATCAAATTAGAATAATTAAAATATTCACAACTTCCATCATCTATGCTTGCTTCAGAATCAAAATTTAGCGCATTGTCATCAGTACAGCCCACACACTCATTTAAACCATTACACTCGCCGCAATCATCTTCTATAGCATTTCCATCACAAACCCCTAAACAATCATATGTTCCACTGGGACAATCAACATAGGTGTCATCAAAATATTCAAAAATCACAGGATTGCCAACTGGATCTGATATAATAATATCAATTAAAGAAGACCCCTCTCCATCTAAAGAAAAAGTTGTTAATAAACCACATCCTGCTGGAATAACATCACCAGAAAACGAAAACCCAATAACCGTAGAAAAACTAGTAGAGACTGTAAACCCAGATGTAGCAGCAGCGCCCCCGCTAGCGCCTAAAATATCAGCACCTTCAACACCAAATTGAAATCCTCCAATATCAACTGAAGAATTATACAAAACATCATTACCCATTAAATATAAATTATTAGAAGGAAGATCGCAGCCATCTGAAATACCACCTCCACTACAATCATCTTCATTGCAGACTAAAGAACCATCTTCACATTCAAATTCTGCACCAGAACCACCACATACACCACAATCATCTTCTACGGCACTACCACCGCAATCACCAGCACAATCAAGAACATTACCATCACAATCACATGCACCATCTGGAATGCCTGAGCCACCACATACACCACAATCATCAACTTCTGCAGTTGATCCACACACTTCATCACACCCTGATGGGCCAGCTTCTCCGCATCCACATCCTAAATCTACATTACCATCGCAGTCACAAGCACCATCTGGAATACCAGAACCACCACATACACCACAATCATCTTCTACGGCACTACCACCGCAATCACCCGCACAATCATTTTGCAAACAACTTCCATCATCAACATTTGCATCAATATTATAATTACAGGCTTCTAAATCTGTGCAACCATAAACAATGTTTTCAATTTCTAAGCAGGGACCATAAATCAAATCAACCGCTTCTCCATTTGGATCAGAAAAAATTGCATCTTGAATGCATACTTCTGATATAATAGAGTCAACATATAAATTCATCAACACATAGGCTCCTGAAGGAATATTGTTGCCTGTTAAAGTAAAGCCAACTACAATATCTGTATCACTGCTATACTCTACAGAAAAACCATATTCCTCAGAGATTCCCCCACCAATATTTGTTAAATTTGCACCAGTAAGTTTAAATTGAAATCCTGCTAAATCAACATTAGACTCAACTAATAGTTCAATACTATTGTTATTATAATTGCCTAGTTCAACATATGCTACTAAATCTTCATCGTTATTATCATCATTGTCATCGTTGTCATCGTTGTCATCATTGTCGTCGTTGTCATCATTGTCATCTTCACTTTCAACACAATTACCAGACCACCAACCATCATCAACCCACTCACAATTAGCTGTTGCAACACACTCCCAATAATTTAAACCTGAACAAGACTCGTTGTCATCATTAAAAGATGAATTGAGTTGATTGGGGGTTCCCCCAATAACAAAACTTGCTTGCCATGATTCAGAGTCTTCATTGTCAAAAGAGGGATTCATTAATTCTAAGCTAGAACCTTGACCATCTGCTTCATTGGGCCAAGGATTACTATTATCATACTTCACATAATCAATAATATTATGTCCACCGCAATATGGTTCTGTTAAAAATAACTCTGTACCATAATTTGGCAAAGATTCGTTTCCCCAATCAATACTGTTGTTATATGTGTCGCCGTTTCGAGCCAACAATACATATTCATTTGAATCTATGTGAACATTATGTCCAAATTGATAAATTTTGTCATAGTAACAACCCCAACAACTATCATGTCTGTATAATGACCATTGGGATATATCAATTTGCTCATTGCATTGATTGTATAATTCTATAAACTCATAATCTTCATCAGACTGTCCTTCGCTAGAAGCGGGGTTGTAGTGAATTTCATTAATTACCACACATTCAGTAGAAAACAAATATGAAACAGCAAAAAAAAGTGCTATCAGCGTTTTATTCATAACATCTCCCTATGAAAAAATTAATATATTAGTATTGTCAATAATAATAGACTCGATGTAATTTACAAAATCCTAATCAATAAATTATGTAACAATTCGTGAAAGAATTATAATATGAAAAAATATGTTTATACATTTTTAAATAATTCCGCTGAAGGTTCATCAAAAATGAATGATTTATTAGGAGGAAAGGGGGCAAATCTTGCAGAAATGACAAACTTAAAAATCCCCGTTCCACCTGGTTTTACAATAACAACTGAAGCATGTACATATTTTATGAAACACAAAAAACACCCTCCTGGCCTTAAAAAACAAGTTGATGCTGCAATTAAACAAATTGAACAATTTATGAAAAAAATTTTTGGGGACAAAAATAATCCTCTATTGTTTTCTGTCCGATCTGGAGCAAGGCAGTCCATGCCGGGGATGATGGAAACTGTTCTTAATATTGGTTTAACATCGCAGTCTGTGCGGGGATTAGAAAAAACAACCAACAATGCAAATTTTGCATATGATTCATATAGAAGATTAATTATGATGTATGCTGACGTTGTAATGGAAAAAGGAAATATAAAAAACAACAATGCCAATATTCGCTATCAATTAGAAAAAAAATTAGACAGAATAAAACGAAGGAAACAATACACAAAAGATAGTCAATTAAATAAAGAAGATTTGATTAAAATCTGTGATAGTTTTAAAAAAAACATACAAAAAACCCTAAATCAATCTTTTCCAGAAAAACCCAAAACACAGTTGTGGAATAGTATTGAAGCTGTGTTTCAATCATGGAATGGAAAACGTGCTCAACATTATCGAAAAATTGAAAACATCCCAGATGATTGGGGCACGGCAGTAAATGTTCAGTGCATGGTTTTTGGAAATAAGGGAGCAAATTCTGCAACAGGGGTTGTTTTTACGCGTAATCCTTCTACTGGAAACAATCATTTTTTTGGTGAATGGTTAATGAATGCTCAAGGAGAAGATGTTGTTGCTGGAATTAGAACGCCATTCCCAATTCATGCAAAGACTAAAAATGATTTAGATAAAAAATTACCTACTATCTATAAAAAATTAAATCAAATACAAAAAAGGCTGGAAAGACATTATAAAGAAATGCAGGATATTGAATTTACAGTTGAAGAAAACAAATTATGGATATTACAAACACGCACAGGAAAGCGTAGTGGAAAAGCTACAGTAAAAATTGCTATTGATATGTTAAAAGAAAAGATATTAACAAAAAAACATATGCTTACAAAAATTCAACCAAATCATATTAATGAAATTTTATTACCAACAATTAATTATAATATGTTAAACCAAACACAGCCCATTACTACTGGATTGGCAGCTGGACCAGGAGCTGCAACTGGAAAAATAATTTTTTGTCCAGATGAAGCTGAAAAATTAACTAAAAGGGGCCAAAAGATAATTTTGGTCCGCGAAGAAACCTCTCCAGAAGATATACATGGAATGTTTGCAGCACAAGCAATTTTAACATCAAGAGGTGGTATTACATCACATGCCGCGCTTGTTGCTAGGGGCTGGGGAAAATGTTGTGTTGTGGGTTGCAAAGATATAAATATTAATTACAAGAAAGAAGAGCTTAGGGTAAGAGAGACTATTATTAAAAAAAATGATTGGATTACTCTTAATGGCTCTAATGGTGATGTATACAATACAAAAATGGAGCTTGTTCAGCCTGAAATTAAAAACAACCAACTATTTAAGCAGTTATTAAAAATATCAAAAACAACCAGCCGTTTAGAGGTGAGAACTAATGCAGATAATCCTAATGATGCAAAAACTGCGTTAGAATTAGGCGCCACAGGAATTGGTCTCTGCAGAACAGAGCATATGTTTTTTAAACCAAACAGAATTAAAGAAGTGCGCAAAATGATTGTTGCAAATAACCCTAAAGAACGAAAACAAGCAATTATGAAATTGCTACCATTTCAACAAAATGATTTTTATCAAATTTTAAAAACAATGAACAATTGTCCAGTAACAATCAGATTGCTTGATCCTCCTTTACATGAGTTTTTACCAAGTGATTCTAAACAAATTCAAGTTCTTGCAAAAGAATTAAAAATTTCAAATAAAAAAATGATGGATCAAATTAACAGTCTTCATGAATCTAATCCTATGCTTGGACATCGAGGATGTAGACTTGGTATAACATATCCCGAAATAACCGAAATGCAAACTATGGCTATTGTTAAAGCTACAAAAAAATTACAACAAGAAGGTTTCAAACCAAAGCCTGAAATTATGATTCCATTAGTTGGAAATTTGGGAGAGTTTCTTCATCAAAAAACGACTATCAAAAACTTAACAAAAAAACATAGTATGAAAATTCCAATAGGAACAATGATTGAATTACCTCGAGCATGTTTAATTGCAGATCAAATTGCTCAACATGCTGATTTTTTCTCCTTTGGAACCAACGATTTAACGCAAACAACCTGGGGATTTTCTAGAGATGATGTTGGTTCTTTTACTCCTAAATATTTAAGAGAAAAAATTATAACAGAGGACCCCTTTCAAGTGCTAGATCAAGATGGAGTAGGACAATTAATAATTATAGCAATTAATAAAGCGCGCAAAATAAATCCTAAAATTAAAATTGGAATTTGTGGAGAACACGGTGGAGACCCTCAATCAATTAATTTTTTATTTCAATCTGGAATTAACTATTTAAGCTGTTCTCCTTTTAGAGTTCCTGTTGCTTATTTAAAATCTGCACAATTATCATTATAAATAAATTTATTTCCTTTATATAATATATATATAGTATATTTGCGTCGTGAAATATTTGTTGATAGGTAAAAAGAGGAAAAACAATGATTAAAAATTTAATATTAATAAGCACGTTGATGTTGTCAACAATAATGGCAGATTATCAACAACCAACAACAGAGCAAGTTGAAAAAATAAAACAGGAGTTTTTTAATATTGTCTGGTCAAAAGCAATGGAAGCAAAAGATGCTGCTAATATTGTTATGCCTAATATACGTGAAGAATTACTAGAAAATTTATGTTCTTCTGCTCCAAGTGTATATTTTACAACACACGCTGATTTGTCAGACTCATTAACTCAAGCTGAAAATACGTCTGCTAGTGTTTTTGTATCTACTGATAATCAAAACTCTTGGACTGAAAATTCCAATGTTGCTCCACTAAATCAAGAAGGATATGAAACAACTTGGGGAGCAACAACAATGACTGATGGTGGAAATAATGTGGACTGGTATTTACAGGGCTCTATTGATTCAGGGTCTCTGGGTCTAGATTTTGGACAAATGACTGTATCACAAGCACCACACAATGTTAATAATGTATGGCCTCCATCAGACAATTTATATGCAACCTTAGTTTCTGATCCAACTGGAGACAATGTTGCAGGAGGATCTGGACAAGATATCATTAATCTGCGCGCAACATATTTTGCAGGCGACACCTCTACTGTTTCTGATGATAAACTATATGCATCAATGGGTCTTAATGGTTCTTGCTGTGATGACGGAAGTTTTTTTGGGCCTTGGAATTTATATTCCATAGCTATTGTTAATCCAGATGCTGAAAATCCCGTTGCCTATTCATATGCATATGGCAATGGTGGTTTTGGTCAACTATATCCAGCAATATATAAAATTGATGGAGATTTAACGACTGGTGAAGTTGGTGGATTTGAAGTTTTAAGTGAAAATTTTGATTATACTACAGGCGGAAACAATTTACAAGCAACTTCATTATTAGATATTATCGTTAATGATGGTGATTGGGGAGCTTGGCCAAATTCACTTAATGGTCTTGTTTTGGTTGGAGTCTCTGTCTCCGCGGGTCTAAACGGACTAGATATTGCAATTGATTTATTAGATACTACAGATCCCGGAGTGCTAGTTATGTCCACTCAAACACAATACGGTAATACGCCTCCTGTTCTTTCAGATGCCGTTTTTAGTGCAGACACTGGAGAACTATCAGTTATATATACTGATGCAGATAACAATTTAGCCGTTTCACATGATATGTTTATAGATGACATGGCTTTTGTTATGGTGCCGTCTAGTCATACATATTCTGAAGGTGTAACATTTACAGCCAATATAGGCGGAGTTGGAGGAACAGCAGAAATGCGCTTCAATGATGGTGCAAACGAAGTAACATTGGAGCTAGATCTTGGGAGCTCGTGTTCTCTATTGGGCGACTCTAATAATGATGGATTGGTTAATGTCTTAGATGTTGTGTTAACTGTAAATATTATTTTATGTGCAGACTGCCCCGACAACTATAATGCTTGTTCAGATATGAATGATGATGAAACAATCAATGTATTAGATATTGTGAATATTGTGAATATAATTTTAGGATTACAGTAGAAAAATTATTCAATCATATCGGCGTCAGATAAAATATCGTCAATATTTAATTCGCCTGCTTTGCCCATGTTTTTAGCAATTTGCAAAATGTCTAATTTTGCGTTTTCAGAATCTGATTTAGATAAGGGGTCTTTAATTGGCGAAAACATTGCTTGTTTTCTTTTTGGCAAAAAAGATAAAATATTTTCTATTATAGACTCCTCTGTTCCTTTTAATGCTCGTGCTAACACATCTGTATCTAATTCTGGATTTCTCCAGAAAGTTCTCATAATATGTTCTGGCATATTTAACAAATCATCAAAAGATAAAAAATATTTTTTAACCTGCGAAAATAATTCCGGATCATCTAGTTCAATTTGTTTAAGATACTGCTCTGAATCATCCATAGACATTTGATTTAAAATTGCGGCGATACTCTTTGCTCCGCCTCTTGTAAATTCTTTGGGACCAGGAATAAATGATATTTTTTTCTTTAATTCTTGGGCTGTATTTACAACAGCTTCCAATGGAATATCATTTAACTCTGCAAACTCAATAATAATATTGTGTTTTACTGAACTATTAAAACGATTTAAAATTTTAATTTTACGTTCTTCTGATAATTGATCAATTACTAGGGCTACAATTCGCGGCGATTCCGTGCTAATTAAATAATAAATTTGTTCATCGTTTAAATCATCTAAAAAACTAAATAGTTTTTTAGATTTACTAGACTCTCTATACTTTAATGTCATCATTTTAAAATAAAATTCTTCAACTATAGACTTTTTAACAGCAAAGGGAATATTGGCTAGTTCTTTAGAGCGCACACGAACTCGCAAAATGTCAGCCTCAGTAATGCCCTGAAACATAGACAGGGCCAAAGACTCTCCTAAGATTTGAAATAAAATTGCCGCTTTGTCTAGCCCCGGCAACTCTGCTATATTTTCTTCAGACATTTTTACTCTGTTTCCTTTTCATCTGTTTCCGAAGACCCTTCGCCATCATCTAACCAATCTTTAACAATCTGAGTTGCTCCTTCTTTTTGTCCAACGCTCATTGAAACAGCAGACTGTCTTAAAGAATTTAGTTCAGAGCGCTGCACATCGGTGTTTTCATTGGCCAGGGTTTGATTTTGGACTGCCACGGGCACCTCTAAAGCCGGAGTTGATTTTTCTGCATCATCATTTTCTTTAGGCTTTAAATAAATAGGCTTTTGTCTTTGGTTTTTTAACACAACTATTAATAATACAATCAATAACAATATAATAATTGAAACTACAATCCAAAGCATCATATTTCCACTAGACTTAAGATTGCGATCTAAATCAATGTTGTTGTAATCTTTGCTTTCGCTTTTTACAACATCTTCATTAACGTTGTTGTTAATTCCTGATTTAATAATCTCAATTAGCTTGTTATTTAAGTCTTCTTCAGATTGAATTCTTCCTCGAATAGCATCATCAAGCTTTAATGATGTTGTTAAATACAGGGAATCTTGGCGCCTTCTATACTCTGTTTCAATTTTTTGCAGCTTAGCCAATCGCAACGAATCTGCAATTTGACGAGATTTTTCTCTTTGTCTCGCCTGTTCCTCCCATTGACTTCTTGCGTCATCTGCAATTGCCAATTGTTCTTCTAGTTGATCAAACTTCCAATTCATAATCTGTTGCTCTGCCTGCCTTCTGTCTTCTTCTAATTGAGCAATTTTATCCAACATTTCTTGATAAGTGCCGGTCTCTTTAGAATTTTTAATTTGCATTGTCTCAAAGCGCAGACAATCATCACAATCAACAATTTCTGGTAATGTTTCTAATATTAAGCGTTTAATGTTTTGTTGTAATCCCCCGGTGACAATATCCTGATCTAAATAAATTGCAATGTCTAAACCATATAATAAATATTTCTCAGTTGAATAACTAAATGCGCTACTTTTTTCTGGTTCATAAATGGTTTGTTTTGGCATTGTAGGCAATAGTCCGGGTACAGGACTATAACCAGCGCCATTTTTTCTACTATCATTGTTTGGTGTTTCTGACATATTAGTGGCAGAGTTCATTTGAAAAGAGGGCTTTTGATCCATTCGAGCATTAACAATAATAACAAAATTATCTCTATCAACTAATTTGGTAATCATCACGCTCACCTTGTCGCGAATAGCATTTTCAACATTAATTTTTTGAGTGATTAGTTCAGCATTTTGTCCTATAAGTATAGCACTAATAACAAAAATTATATTAATAAAATAAAATTTGATTTTATTGTTCATATGCATTGACTCCAAATAATTTTTAATTTTTTGTAAAAATAATTTTAATTCTTCGATTTAAACGCTTTTGTTCTATTGTTTTGTTGTTTTCAAAAATGACAGCATCAGTTACTGCTCCACCCCTGACTTCTGACCAACTTAATGCTGCGGGCCATCTATCAGCATATCCCGATGCCTGTAATTTACCAGAATTTACACCAATATCAATCAAATAATTTACAACTTTTGAAGCTCTGGCAGCAGATAATTCCCAATTTGAAGGAAAAATTTCTTGTAAATTACCTGGAATAGGATCAGAGTCTGTATGGCCCTCAATAACCACCAATCTATAATCATTAGCGTTGCTTAAAATTTTTTGAGTTGACAAATCTAATATATCTTTTAATGTTTGTCCAAGCAAAGTGCTTCCTGATCCAAAACAAATATCTCCATCAATTTCCATCGCTACTCCCCTGGGGTCTCTTTTTATGCTTGCTTTGCCTTCTAAGTCTAATTCTTCAATAATTTCTTTAACCGTTTCATTAATTTCGCTTTGCGATTGAAGGTCAACCTTCTCTGGAGACATTCCCAATGATTCAGCCATTCCCTCTTGCATTTGTGACGCCTTAACAGGGTCAGGAGATGACATAGAGTACAGCAACACAAAAAAGGCAAAAAGAAGAGTCATCATATCTGCATATGTTAACAGCCAGGCCTGTTCTTCTTTTACATCTTTTTCTTCGTTAATTTTCATCTTTAAAATATTTCATTCTATCTTCAGCAGGAATATAAGCTGTTAGCTTATCTTTAACATCTAAGGGGTGTTTTTTCGCATGCAACATGCACAGTCCTTCAATCATAAGCTCATAGGCTTTACTATTTTCTTTGTTTCTAGATTTAATTTTTTCAGCAAATGGATTAAAAATTAAATTTGCCAAAACAGCGCCATAAAATGTAGTAATTAATGCCACCGCCATTGCAGGGCCAATTGCGCCAATCCCTCCGTCTCCTGATGAATTGGCCATACCAAACAACATAAAAACTAATCCAATTAATGTGCCCACCATACCAAAAGCAGGGGCAAACTCTCCCATTTTTTTCATTAAATCTGCCTCGTGAGATTCTCGCAAATAACGAAATTCTTCACGCTTTTCCATAATTTCTCTCAAATCCTCAATTTTAATTCCTTGAGTAATAAACTCTACGCCATCTTGCATAAAAAATTGGGAAATATTATCTTTTGCTTTTTCAAGCTCTGTTGGGCCCTGACGATTCACTTCGGCTAAATCAACAAACTCTTGAACAATTTGATGCAGTGTAAACTTGGGTTTAATAAATGCAAACTTAATTAAAGACAAAACCCTGCTCACCTCATTTAATCTAAATGCCACCGCTGCCGCGGCAAGAGTTCCTCCCAAAACAATCAACATACTAGAGGTACTCCAAAATTCTGTAATAGGAATTCCCCCTTTGCTTCCTTCAATAAACATTGACGCAATAATTAAGCCGGTGCCTATAATTAATCCTAATATCGTTGCTAAATCCATATTAACTCCTTAATTGTTATTCTGGAAGTTTTTTATTTTCTTTGTTGTTTTTAATTGACAGTAAAATATCACGCACAGCTCCAAATTCTGGATCTAATTGTAGCGCAATGTTCCAATTAATGGTCGCCTTGTTTATATCTTCCATTTTATAATAAATCGATCCCTTCCGTGCATAAGAAATGGCCAAATCTGGATAAATTTCTAAGGCCTTATCAACCTGATTTAAGGCCTCTAAATAATTGCCAGAATAATAAAATTCTAAAGATTGTGATAAATGTTTCATTGCTTCGTTTAATTTTTGTTGCAATATTTTATTAGTTAGGGTCATGCCGTTGATAGAATCTGCTAAAACATTAACTTTATATTGTAAAGATTGATTTAAATTATTTAATGTTTGATATTCTACATCTTTAATTCGCAGGGAGTCTTCTAAGGCTCCAATAATCATATTTGCTTTGTTAATAAGAGAGTCGCTGTGTACTTGCTGATTTGAATATTGTGACTGACCCCACTGTCCAACAGGGTCCTTGATTGCATTGTAATCAGGAGAAGGAATTCTCATTTGAAAACCAAGAGCAATTGCTGGAGCGCCTGGGAAAATAGTGCCATCTGAATCCCAGTCATTCAGTTTATGAATGTTTTGAAAATTTGTCATACCAACATTCATTGTCCAAAATTGATTTAGGGGAATTTGTGTGGCAACATTTAATCCCCAGCCATACATATATCCAAATTCAGCTAAAACTTTTAGCCCCCCTAAGGGTTCTAAAACAGGAACCTTGACTTGCGTAGAAACAAAAAAACTAGCAGGAGATCCTGTGTTGGACTCTTCATAATCATGCGAATCATACGATAAATATCCTGTGCCAAATCCCACGTTGTATGAAAGGTTGTATTGTGGGTTTAAATTAAAAAACTGAGAAAAAGTTGCAAACAAAGACAGTCTGTGTGTAGCATTTGCCTGATAAACAATATCATGTACGCCAACATTAACAATCATATTGTCTCTATTAAAAACTGTTTTGCCAACATGAATACCAAAATTAGACTCTACCGGGCTAGTGTCAATTGCCCTAGCTGCGTGTGTATTATATGAAAGGCCTAAATCAAAACCCCCAACATTTAAACCATGAAAATAAACAGCAGGACAATAATTAAAACTACTAAAACCTAAAATTTCTCCACCAAAACCAACAATATATTGGTTTGTTAAATCTGTATGTGATAATCCTGGCATTCGAACAATTGAAGAGGGGCGAGAAAATGCAACACGAGTATTGCTAAACGCCAAAGCGTTAAACAATAAAAGAAAAAGCAACCCTTGGCTGATTTTTTTAATCATATTGTTCCCAATCAATATTATAGGAATAACTAATAAATGGGCCAAAATCATTGGGAATTAAAAGTGCAAATCCTCCTGTTTCATTTGGAGAAAGAGAAGAGTTGGAAACAATGTTGTTTTCAAACTCGTGTATTGATCCATCAATAAATACGGTGTATTCTTTAGGAGCCTCATTATATTTTCGATCTTTATAAATAGTAAAATTAACTTTTATAAAATCAGCTCTTTTTGTACCAGTGTTTTGCACCTCACCTGATAATATCGTGTTTTTGTTTTCATCAAGCGTCTCTTGGAACTCTCCCAACAATACTATTTCTGCTAAATTTAAATTTTGAGGTATTTTCTTTTGTTTTTCGTTTGGGTTTTTAACAATGTCAATAATTTCTTTTGCTTCTTGTATTTCCAGCATTTTATGATCTACCACTCTAACAATTTCAGACTTTGATAAAGAAAGCGTGCCAATTAATGTTTCAGCCTGAACATATAAATCGTCTTGATATGTAATGTTGCCAAATACTGTTGTCCCATTATTTAAAATAATTTTTTTATTATAAACATCAAAGGGGTTAAATAAAATTTCTTGCGGTGTAAGCATGCTCTTGTTTTGATTAATTTGCAAATATTCTAATTCTGATTTTAGACGATTAATTTCAGCAATATTATCATTAATTAATAATAACATGTTTTCCAAATCTAGTTTTAAATTATCAACAGCCATGTTGGGCTGTTTTTTTGCTTGGGAAACTTCTCCGGCTGCGTTGCTTGCTTCAACGCTTTTTTGAGCATTTTCTGTGTTCGACTTTTGAAGGTTTTTTTTAGAAGAACAGCTGGAAAAAATTAATAACAACAAAACACTTAAAATTGTGATTATTTTTTGACTCATTTATTGTTTTTTGCCTTTTTGGACAGAATTATTAAGTTTCTTCACTATTTAAAATATTAATAAACATGGTCAAATAACAAGTAATATCTATGGATTTTTTTTATTAAATTATAAGCAAACAATTATTTTAAAAATTTAATTAATGACAATTGAAGTATTAAAATCCAAAATTCACCGATGTACTGTTACTGAGGCCAACTTAGATTATATAGGTTCTATTAGTATAGATGAAACTTTAATGATTGCTGCGCAATTAAACGAATTTGAAAAAGTACACGTTCTGAATATTACAAACGGAGAAAGGCTCATAACCTATGTTATTAAGGCTCCAAAAAACTCTGGTGAAATTTGTATTAATGGGGCTGCTGCACATTTAGTAAAACCAAAAGACAAGGTTATTATTGTTGCATATCGATCAATTTCTGAAAAAAGCACTGATTCGTATCAGCCAACCATTGTACACGTTGATTCAAACAACAAAATAACATCTTGAAGTCTATAACTATTGATTATATTAAAAACCTAAAAGACAAGGAAACTCCCTTTGCAACTTTAACAGCCTATGATTTTATTTCTGCACAAATTTTAAATGAGGCAAAAATTCCTTTAATTCTTGTTGGAGATAGTGCGTCAATGATGATTTATGGTTATGATACAACAATCCCAATTTCAATGGAGGAAATGTTGTTAATAGTAAGGGCGGTTTCTAGAGCCTCTAATTATTCTCTTGTTGTTGCAGATATGCCTTTTTTATCATATCAGCCCTCTGTTGAAGAAACAATAAAAAATGCAGGAAAATTAATTAAGGAGGGCTCTGCAAAAGCGGTTAAACTAGAAGGTGGAACACACATGTTTAAAAATATTCAGGCCCTCACAAACATGGGGGTTCCTGTATTGGGACACGTTGGGCTTACCCCTCAATCATATCACCAAATGTCTGGATATAAAATGCAGGGAAAAACCTCTCATGAGGCTACAAAAATTATCAATGATGCTCTTTCTGTACAAGAGGCTGGTGCGTTTGGGGTGGTTTTAGAGTGTATTCCAGAGCCCCTGGCTACACAAATTACTCAAAAACTTTCTATTCCAACAATTGGTATCGGGTCTGGCAATACATGTGATGGACAAATTCAAGTTTTTCATGATATTGTTGGTTTGCAAAAAAAATCGCCTCCAAAACATGCAATGGTATATAGCAATCTTTATTCTCGCATTCTTTCTTCTGTTCAAAAATATAAAAACTCTGTTGAAACGCTATAAATGAAACAAATTCAAAACATCTCTGAATGTTTTTTCTATAGAAAAAATTGTAGCGGGTCTGTTGGCTTAGTACCAACAATGGGGGCTCTGCATAAAGGGCATTTTGCATTAATTCAAAAATCTCTGGATGTGTGTAATAATACTATAGTCTCTATTTTTGTAAATCCAAAACAATTTGGAAAAAACGAAGATTTTGATTCCTATCCAAAAACAATAGAACAGGATTTAGAACAGCTTAGATTGTTGGGTGTGGATTGTGTGTTTATTCCTAGTGCATCAGAAATGTATTCAAACAACCATTCGCTATATGTAACAGAAGTGCTCTTGTCAAAATGGCTAGAAGGAAAGTCGCGTCCACATTTTTTTTCTGGGGTTGCAACTGTTGTGGTTAAACTTTTTAATCTTTTTCACCCAACACACGCTTTTTTTGGTCAAAAAGATGCACAGCAACTGTTTATTATTAAAAAATTAATTTGTGATTTAAACTATAATATTGAATGCGTGTCCGTGAAAACAATCCGGAACGACAGTGGCCTAGCTTTAAGCTCTCGCAATAAATATTTATCCAAAACAGATCAACAAAATGCTGCGGCTATTTATTTGGGGTTGTTAAAAGTTAAAGAGGCTCTTGATTTGAAAGAAAACAATGTTAAAAATTTATTAAAAATTTTCACGGCACACATTAATCAAACAAAAAAATTAAAAATAGATTATTTAGCTTTTTCTAGCCTGAAAACCTTAAATGATGTTGGCCCAACAATTAAAGAAAGCGTGTTGATTAGCACCGCTGTATATATAAACTCTGTCAGGCTGATTGACAATATTATTTATACTCTTGAATCTCCAAACTAATATCCTTGCTTTTAATGTGGTGAGTTAGGGCTCCCATAGAAATTCCATTTATCCCAAATATACAAAAATCTTTAAGTTTTTTTTCTGTAATTCCCCCTGAAATCTCAATATATTTGTTGTTTCCTTTGGGGTGAGCACGAATATGTTCAATAAGTTTTTTGATTTTCTTTGGCTTAAAGTTGTCCAACAAAATAGATGTTGCTGAAGAATTCAAAGCAACTTCTAATTGTTCTATGGTGTCTACTTCAATCTCTATGTCAGTGTTTTGATGTTTTTGTTTTGCTTCTTTGGTTGTTTTAATGATATTAATATTCTCTATTAAATGATTGTCTTTAATCATCATTGATTCAGAAAGGTCGTTTCTGTGGTTTGTTCCTCCTCCTACACAAACAGCAAACTTTTCAAACTCTCGCAATCCTGGGGTTGTTTTGCGGGTGTCTAGTAATTGAATATTCTGAGGTTTTGTATATTGAACAAGTTTTTTTGTCTTGCTTGCAATTCCGCTTAACCGTTGCAACAAGTTTAATACAACTCTCTCTCTGCTTAAAATAGCTTGAAAGGGGCCCTTAATTTCCGCAATAATTTCGTGTTCCTCTAATGCTTCTCCATCTTTTTTGCAGGTTTCTATTAAACAATTAGAAAACCCCTGCTGAATAATTTCTCTTCCTGCAAAAATTAATTTTTCTTTTGCAACCAAATTGGCTTGCACCGTTGCTCTTGATTTGGTAAAAAACAACGTGGTTAAATCTTTATGGGCTTGATCTTCTATAAAGAAATTTTCTAGTTTTTCTTTTACAAATTGAGGGTCAAGCCTTTTAATTTGCCGATGCCTTATCATTTTACTCCAATAAAATAGATTTTATAAAAACAACATGAATTGTTTTTTTTCTTTGTGTTTTCCTTTTAATATACATTATTTTAAATATTCAATGTTATCAGTAAATATTCCATCAAGCTTTATATTTTTATAGTGATTTTTATCATTAATAGTATAGCTGTTAATCTTGATCTTTTTTTTACGCGCCCAGCTTACAATCCAATGGTTTAGCAAAGAATAGTGAATGTGTAAGTTTTCTGGTTGTACTCGCAAGATCCAAATTAAATTACTTAAACCATGAAAAATTTGATTACGGTTATATAAAAATCCAATAATGGTTTTTGGGCGCTTAAGTCTCAACTTCATTAAAATTAAAGGATTAAAACTAGAAATTATACATTTATCATCTAAGTGGTTTTTGTCTAAAAATTTTATTAAGGGATTTAAAATGTTGTGGCCATGGAACAGGGAATTAGATTTAATTTCAATATTAACAACCTTTGCTTGCGCCAACAAAGAAACGAGCTCGTTTAAAGAAGGAATATAGGCTTCTTCCTTCTGCCCCTCTTCTTTTTTTAGTTCTATCGTTTGCAATTCTGCCAAAGAAAGAGATTCAACCATGTCTGATCTATTGCTTAGTCGCTTCAAATCTTTATCGTGAAAAACAACAATTTGCTTATCTTGAGACAGGCGAACATCCAGCTCTATGCCATCTGCTCCTTGTTCTAGTGCTTTTTGAAATGAAAAAATGGTGTTTTCAGTAATTTTTGTAGGAGACCCCCTGTGCCCCATTAAAAGAGGTTGATTGGGGTTATAATAGGGCTGACGGGCCTTGTTCCAATTCCAATATATAATTAAATAGAAAAAATACAGGCCAAAAAAAAATAATATACAAGACAGCGCTATTAACAAGTATTACAGCCCCCTATTTAAAAAATTAACTATAGCCGAAAACAGTATTGCTATAAACACATCAAAAATTGGTTTTGCTTCTGGAAAACCAAAATTCCAAAAAACAACCAAAAGCAACCAAAATAAAAAATTTTTATGTTTTTTTTTCATAAAATTGGTATAATAAAATTTTTAATCATTTTATTTAAAATTAATTTATAGATTAACCATGTGTATAACTTGTTAATAATTTAGCCTATTTATAAAAACTTTATGCAAAACAATTGGAACCAATTTTTAAAAATTATTCAAGCGTCTATTACAAACCAGTCTTTTCAAACCTGGTTTTCAAAACTGAAACACGTGCAATCTGATGAAGAAAAAATAATCATTGAAGTGCCAAATCGTTTTCATTATGAGTGGCTTGATAGCAAATATGAAAAAATAATTAATGACGCAATTCAAAAGGCCTTTAAAAAAAGACTGAAGGTTAAGTATAGTGTTGTGGTGAACCCTTCAAATTCTAATGAAACAGAAGACCACGAAACAAGCCTCGTTCCTAAAAAATATCATCATGCGTCCAAACTCAATAATCGTTATGTTTTTAAACACTTTATTGAAGGAAGGGGGAACCAGTTTGCTAAGGCTGCGGCTAGTTCTGTTGCAGATTCTCCAGGACAAACCCCTTTTAATCCTCTGTTAATATACAGCAACCCCGGCTTAGGCAAAACACATTTGTTACAATCTATTGGCAACCACATATTGCAACTAACGCCAGAAACAAAAGTTGTATATGTAACTAGTGAAAAATTTATGTTAGACTTTATATCGGCCATCCAAAATAACAAATCAACAACATTTGCACAATCATATAGAAACGTTGATGTTTTACTATTAGATGATGTGCAGTTTTTTCAAACAAAAGAACAAACTCAAGAACAGTTTTTTCATTTATTTAATGAACTTTTTCAGCAGGGAAAACAAATTGTTTTAACTACCGACAGACACCCTAATGACTTAACACACTTAAAGCGCCGGCTCGTTTCTCGGTTTCAATCTGGCCTAATTGTAGACATTCAACCACCAGACCTAGAAACAAGAATTGCAATTTTAATGAGCAAGGCAAACAATGAAAATTTAGACATTCCATATGATGTAACAGAATTTATTGCAACTTCTATTACAAACGATATTAGGTCTATGGAGGGTGCTCTGGTTAAGCTGTTGGCTCTTGCCTCTTTAACCAAACAAGACATTACTATAGAGCTTGCTAAAAAAGTAATTGAAGATGTTTTGGGACAAGAAGCAATTAAGCAAATTTCTATCAAGCGCATTATTGCGGCGGTTGCAAAAAAATATAATTTAAATGAAAAAAAGATTGTCGGAAAAAGCAGACAAATGGAATTAGTGTTTGCAAGACACGTTGCAATGTTTTTATGTCGAGACCTGACAAAAACATCGCTAAATAGTATTGGGGCATTTTTTAATAACAGGGACCACTCTACCGTAATTCATGCCTGTAAAACTATTGAAGAAAAAATACAGGCCGATTCAGGTGTTAAACAAGACATTTTTAATATAAAAGAACAATTAGTATAGGAGAAAACTATGGCTCAAAAACTATTAATTTTAGATGATGACATGGAAATTACCAATTTATTAGATGAGTTTTTATTTTCACATGGTTATGAGGTTGAGGCCTTTAATGATCCTGTTGTTGCTTTGAAACAACTTGAAAACAAAAAAAAATCTTTTGATTTAATGATTTTAGATATCATGATGCCAGAAATGGATGGCTTTCAGTTTCTAAGAAGTCTTCGCTCTTTTTCTTCTATGCCTGTAATAATGCTGTCTGCAAAAGGAGCTGTCTCAGACAGGGTTGTTGGATTAGAGCTGGGGGCAGATGACTTTATACCAAAGCCCTTTGAACCCCAGGAGCTACTTGCTCGCATTCAGTCTGTTTTAAGAAGGACCGCCTCTTCTGAATCTTCTATGGTGGATGTCCTTGAATTTGAGGGCCTTACTATTAACAAAATTTCTCAAGAGGTTTTGTTAGATAATCAGCCCGTTCAGCTGTCTACGGCCGAACTAGAGGCTCTGCTGTTGTTTGTAAATAACCCAAACCAACCTCTTCATCGTGATTTTTTAGTAGAAAACCTCCGAGGAATTCAGTGGCAAACATGTGATCGATCAATTGATGTTTTAGTTAGTCGATTGCGACAAAAACTAGGAGAAACTCCTTCAAAAAGCAGGTTTATCAAAACCGTACATGGAATTGGCTATCATTTTATTGGAATAAAAAAATAATTGTTTAATAAAATTAAAGATAGTTTTTTTATTTGGTTTAAAGAGACGACCCGCTGGTGGTTTAGAACTCTTTTTGGTCGTATTGGCATTTTGTTTGCTCTGGCTGCCTTTGTTTTAGTTTTTTTAACTTATTATGTTTTTAATTCTACCGTAAGTGAAAAGGACACCATTTTAGATATTCAAGATGCTTTTTTACATTTAGAATTTGTTCAGTCTTGGGAGGGCCTGCAAGACACGGCCTCTTTGCGTAAAAAATTAAACTCAATACTCATTAAAGCGTTTGTATATGAACTAGATGCAGACACATCCTGCGAAAAGAGCATATTAATTTGGTCTAATTCACAAGAAAAAATCAACCTCTGTAATTATGGGAGCTACAATGATTCATATCAAATGAACCAAAATGAATATGGCTTTGAGTTTAACAAACGGTATCTTTCTTTTGGTGAATATGAATTACCCAATCAACATTTTCCAGCTGTGTTTATCGTACAAAACAATAAAAAATATTTATTAATAACAGATGTTGTGTTGTTTAGTGAGGCATATCCTTTAATTCCCTCCATGGTTTTGGCTGTTGTTTTTATGTTTCTATTATATTTGCTAATTCGTCGCTTTTTGTTGCCAATTAATCTGATGGAACAAAGAATTATTGCATTACAACGAGGAGATTTAGATTCTCAAATTAAAGTTTCTGGGAATGATGAGCTTGCTCTGCTCTCTACAAACTTCAACTCCCTTATTTCTGAAGTAAAACAGCTATTAAAACAAAAAGAAAGGTTGCTTTCTGAGGTGAGCCATGAGCTAAAAACGCCTTTATCAAAAATACGATTGCTTTTGGCGATGTTGCCAAAACAAGAGAAGGTTAAAAAGATTGATCAACAAATTAAATACCTCGATTCAATGATTACCAACATTTTATTATCAGACAGTCTTTCTTCCCCTTATTCTAATTTAGAGCTTTCTACTTTTTTATTTGAAGATTTGATTAAACAAAGTATTCAAATTTCCATAAACGACAACATAAACGTTTTATCAAAGGAAACAATTAAAATTCATGGTGACCGCATTAAGCTGTCTATTGTTTTTAAAAATATTTTTGATAATATAAAAAAATATAGCAATTCTACAAAAGCTGGCGAAGTTGTTGTGTCCCAAAACAAAAAAAATAAAATTATTGTGATTAGGGACTTTGGGGTCGGCATTCCAAAATCAATTATTGATATTGTAGATAGGCCTTTTGTTAGAAACAATAAAAATAAAGTCTCTGGATTTGGTTTGGGTTTAGCAATTTGCAAAAAAGTTATAGAATGCCATGGTGGAAACTTAGCAATATCAAATCACAAAAAGGGAGGAGCAAAGTTTGTTGTTTGTCTGCCTCATAAAATAAGGAAAGAAAACAATGAATAAACAAAGCTTAAACAAGGTTTTTCTTATTGGTCGATTGGGAGACAGCCCTCTTGGAAAAACAACCCCCTCTGGGAAGTCTGTTACAACTTTTTCTTTAGCAACAAACGAGTCGTGGATTTCTGAGGATGGAAAGCCCGTGGAACACGTAGAGTGGCACCATCTTTGTGTTTTTGGGTCTTTGGCTGATTTTGCTGCACAATTTTTAAAAAAGGGGCAACTTGTTCTCATAGAAGGAACTATTCGTTCTCGCTTTTGGGTGGAGGGGGAAGTTAAAAAGAAAAAGACTGAAATTTTGTGTTCAAACATAACTCTTTTAGAAAAAAAACAATAAAATAAAAAAACTTTTGGTTTATTGATTTATTGTCTTATATTATTTATGAAATGAAAGACGTATATAAAATATTAGTTGTTTTTTTGGTTAGCTCGGTTTGTTTTGCCCGAGTTTCTGATAAGCACTCTATTTCTGCTATATCAAAAACTGTTGCACAACAAGCTTCTGGAACCATGTCAGAAAACCTAGATCAAGATGATGATTTAAACTGGAAAAGGCGTCACAAAAGAAGAAAAAAAATAAGAAGAAAAAAAAGAGGAATGTAGTTGGGGGGTGCTTTTCTGTTGCCCTCTATTAATTTTAATATTTATCAACAAAAACGCTTAACGGCGTTTTTTTATTTTTATGCAAAACAGCGACCCTTCATATAAAGACCTAGAAACTGTTCCTAATGAATATACAAAGAATAATTACGAAATTGAAATTTCAATACCCGAATTTAATGCGGTTTGTCCTAAAACGGGCCTCCCTGATTTTGGAACTATTTATATAACATATACTCCAAACAAAAAAATTGTTGAGTTAAAATCTTTAAAACTTTATATTGTAAAGTTTAGAAACCGGGGCATTTTTCATGAAGATGTAACAAATAAAATATTAGAAGACTTTAAGCGCGCCTGTTCTCCTAAAAAAATTAATGTTATAGGAGACTTTAATCCCAGAGGGGGCATAAAAACAGTTATAAAAACTGACACCTTATTGTAATTTATTTTATTTTTATTTCTTAAATTATAACAACAAAACAAAACATATTATTATGAAAACAACAAAGCACGTAAGTAACAGAAAAAGAAAAAATAAACACGGTTTCAAATCTCGCAACAGTTCTGCTGCTGGCAAAAAAATTATTGCCTCTAGAAGAAAAAAGGGGCGAAAAAAGCTAACAGTTAGCTCTGAAAAATAATGTTTAAGTTTGTTTTAAAAACTTCAAAAAAAATCAATTCCAACAACGCGCTTCTTTTTAAATATTCTCCGGGTTCTGGTCCTTTTATTGGGTTTATGCTCTCTAAAAACTTTGGAAATGCCGTTAAAAGAAATAAATTTAAAAACCAGTGTCGTTTTTTATATCAAAAGCTATTAAAAAAAAATAAGCCTCTTGGCTTAATTGTTCGCCCATTAGAAAACAACTTAAATTTTAAGAGTGTTGAATGTGCTTTTAAAGATTTTAAAAAGCAAACAGGTTATATTTAAATGCTTTTAAAATTTATTATTGGATTAATCCACTTATATAAATCTTATGTTTCTCCTTTTTTGCCACAATCTTGTTTATATGCCTGTTCGTGTTCTTCTTTTTCGATGTCCTGTTTTCAAAAATATGGAATAATTTTGGGTTTTTTCCTTTCAATAAAAAGAATTATAAGTTGTAATTATTTTTTAAATCACCAATATAAAGAGGTTATATAAAAACTATGTCTGATATAAAGAGAATGATACTTGCCGGATTTCTAATTACTGGAATTTTGTTGTTTTTACCCTATTATTTAAATTTAATTGGTTATATTGATCCCGCTCAACAACAGGGTTTAGAAGACAGTCCTGTTTCTGCTTTAAATTTAAAAAAAAACATTCCCTCCCCTGGCTCTGTAGAAGGGGCCTTTCTTAAAAAAGAAGCTGAAAAGGAGCTTGTTAACCATCGCTCTCAACAAGAAAAAACTTTCATTATTAACACTCCAAAATATTCATCTACTGTTTCTAGTCTGTCAGGAGGGTCTTTGACGAGTTATATAATTACTGAAAACAAGTCTCAATATAAAGGAGGTTATAGTTTTTCTGGAGAATACAATGATAGCGCTGGCGTAGAGCTTATTTTAAATAACCGCACTCTTTGTGCTCCCTGTGTTAGCGTTTCTTCTCCTTCTGAAACATCCCTATTAAGCGTTCCTTTTAGCCCTGTTGAAAACCTTCCCTCTTCTTTATTTTTGTCTGAAGAAGACTCTTTAAGTTTAAATTTTGAACATTCAAACAATCTTTTTACTGTAAAAAAAACAATTACTTTTTATGGTGATAGTTTTATAATAAACCACAAAGCTCAAGTTTTTTCAAATTCAGCTTTTTCCATTGGGCTTGTTTGGGACAAGGGCCTTCGCCCCACTGAAAAAAATCTTGTTGATGCTGTTAGCTATGCACATGCAAGCCTTGCAGAAGAAAAAAATATCGAAAACATGTTTTTCGCCCCCTCCTCTTTTTCTGAAAAAAAGAACCCCGTAAAGATAGATGGTGTAGATTGGGCTGCAATTAGAACAAAATATTTTTTAATGGCAATGTTGCCCCATAAAAAAGAGGCGAGTTTTTCTTCTGGAGTAATTTCAGCAGAGTCTTATGATTTATCAGAAAACAATTTTGTTCCCTCTTTTTCCGCATCACTAAAAGAAAATTCTTCTATTTTAAACTATAACCTATATTTAGGGCCCTTGGACCTAGACTATGTCCAAGAACTAAACCCCTATTTAGATAGAATTATGAATTTTGGGTGGTTTATTTTACAGCCATTCAGCCGCTCTATTTTGTGGTTATTAAAGTTTCTACACTCTTTTGGTATTAACTACGGAATTATTCTTGTTCTTATTGCTGTTTTTGTAAGGGTTGTAACTGGCCCTCTTACTAAAAAAAGTCACCAGTCTGCACAAAAAATGCAAGCAATACAACCTAAATTAAAAAAAATACAGGAAAAATATAAAGACAACCCCAAAAAACTAAATCAAGAAACTATTAATTTATATAAAGAGAGTGGGACAAATCCTTTAGGGGGCTGTTTGCCCGTGTTGCTGCAAATGCCCCTGTTGTTTGCTTTGTTTATTGTATTTAGATCAACTATTGAGTTTAGAGGGGCTTCCTTTTTCGGGTGGATATCAAACCTCTCTCAGCCAGACACTATTTTCTTTTTACCCTGGAACATTCCCTTATATGGTGATCAGGTTGCGTTTTTGCCAATTTTGTTAGGAATAACAATGTTTTTAAGTCAAAGTATTTCAGCCGCAACAATGGACAGCAAACAAAAACCCTTAATGTATATAATGACAGGGTTTTTCTTTTTAATTTTCAACAGTTTTCCTTCAGGTTTAAATCTATATTATGTTGTTTATAATTTTTTAAATTACTTACAACTTAAGTCTTTAAAACAGCCACAGGGTTAATGTGTATAAAACCAACGACACGATTGTTGCTTTAGCAACTGTTCCCGGAAAGGCAGCTCTAAACGTTGTTCGTCTAAGCGGGAATGAATTTGTTTTAAAGTTGTATAAAACAATAACAAAAAAAAGAGAGTTTCCAAAAGCAAACTTTGCTCATTTGTGTAACGTCTATAATAAAGCAAAAATAATAGATCAGGCCGTGTGTGTTTTTTATAAATCTCCAAAAAGTTTCACCTCAGAACACATGTTAGAAATTTCAACACACGGCGGAAAGGTTATTGTGCAACAAATTATAGGCCTTTTGTTAGATCTTGGGGCTCGGCAAGCTTCTCCTGGAGAATTTACATATAGAGCCTTTATTAATCAAAAAATAGACCTTTCTCAGGCAGAGGCAATTAATGCGGCAATTTCTTCTTCAAACCAAATTAGTTCTTTTTATCACATTAATTCTATTAGGGGTGGCTTGTCTAAAAAAATAAAAAAAACCCAGAAGACAATTATTGAGGCCTTAACAATTATTGAACATGAATTAGACTTCAATGAAGAAGAGATTGATTTTTTAGGAGAACAAAAAATTACAGAGATTTTACAGAGCGTTTATAATAACGTTGATAAAGTGCTGGATTCTTCTTTTTTTCAAGAAAAAGATACAAATATACGAGTTGCTATTGTGGGTGTTCCAAATTCAGGCAAATCTTCTTTGTTTAATTTGATTGTTGGGGATAATCGGGCAATTGTGAGTAAAATAAAGGGAACTACCCGAGATACAATTGAGGGAATTATAACATATAAAAATACTGATTTTACCTTGGTTGACACCGCTGGCATTAGAAAAACAAAAGACTCTTTAGAGCTTTTGGGAATAGAAAAAACTATTGAAGAAATTAAAAAGGCTTCAATTGTAATCTGTGTTGATGATAAAGACCCAAAAAAAATCCAAACAAAAATAAAAAAACACTTAAAAAACAAAGAGTGCTTGTTGGTTTTAAATAAAACAGACCTTTTCTCTTCTGTTCCAAAAACAAAAGGCCTTGGAATTTCTTGTAAAACAGGGAGCGGAAAAAGGGGCTTATTAACATTGTTATCAACATCTGTACAAAAAAACACCAATGAATATTTTAAAAAATACTCTCTTTTTCTTAACAAAAGACAGTTTTTAATTCTAAAGGAGCTTCTCAGAGGAGTGGAAAAGGCTTTAAAGGAATATAAAAACAACAAAGATGTGGTTGTTTTGGCATCGAACCTTAGGGGTTTATTGAGCCTTTTTGATGATTTGCTTAAACCTGTTGACAATCAAAAAATTATCAACAACATTTTTAAGGGTTTTTGTGTTGGAAAATAAAAGAATTGTCATTGCTGGGGGAGGTCACGCTGGAATAGAGGCTGCGCTTGCAGCGGCAAAACAAAAAGTTTCCTGTTTGCTAGTTAGCCTTGATCTTTCTGCAATAGGGCGCCTCTCTTGTAATCCTGCAATCGGGGGGCTGGGAAAATCTCACCTTGTAAAAGAAATTGATGCCCTTGGAGGAATAACCGCCGAGGCAACAGACTATTCTGCAATTCAATACAAAATGCTTAACAAAACAAAAGGAAGGGCCGTTTGGTCTCTTCGTGTTCAGGTTGATAAAAAACAATATCCAAAATATATAAAATCCTTTATTAATAAAAATAAATTTATTGATGTTTTAGAAGATGAGGTTGTTGGTTTTAAAGAAAAAAAAGGGGGAATTGTTAAGGCAATTCTAAAAAAAGAGGGGGAAGTGGACTGTTCCTCTTTAATTATCACCTGTGGAACCTTTTTAAACGGCCTGATACACATTGGAAAAAAATCTTTTTCTGCAGGAAGAATGGGAGAGCGCCCAGCAATCGGGCTAACAGAGAGCTTAAAAGATTTTGGTTTTTCTATTGGAAGGCTAAAAACGGGAACACCCCCCAGAATAAAAAGAGCCTCCATTAATTGGGAAAAAACTTCCCCCGCCCCAGGAGACAGCACATATGATCCTTTTTCGCTGTTTAGTCCCCGAACAAAAATTGTTCAAGAAAATTGTTTTATTGTAAACACTAACAAAAAGACGCACGAAATAATCAAAAAAAACCTTTTTTCTTCTGCTATGTTTTCTGGAAAAATAAAAGGAAGGGGACCAAGATATTGTCCTAGCGTTGAAGATAAAATACACCGATTTAACAGAGACTCTCATCATCTTTTCTTAGAGCCCGAGTGGTCAAACTCTTCTCAAATTTATTTAAATGGTTTTTCAACCTCTCTATCAGAAAGTTCTCAAATTGAGGCACTTAAGACAATTGAAGCCTTTAAAAACATACAGCTAATAAGGCCTGGTTACGCTATTGAATATGATTATTCTTTTCCCTACCAGCTAAACTCTGCCTTAGAAAGTAAAGACTTGAAAGGGTTGTTTTTTGCAGGACAAATTAACGGTACCTCTGGATACGAAGAGGCTGCTGCGCAGGGGTTAGTTGCTGGCGTTAATGCCGCCCAATATATCAAAAAAGAAGCCCCTTTGTTTCTTTCTAGAAAAAACAGCTATATTGGGGTTATGATTGATGATTTAATAACCTCTCATTTAGATGAGCCGTATAGAATGTTTACCTCTAGGGCGGAGCATCGCCTGCTGCTAAGATCTGATAATTGTTATTCTCGTCTTGTTTCTTTCTCTAAAAAGTTTTCTCTTTTTTCTAAACAAAAAAGGGGCGTTTTAAACCGTTACTTAAAAACAAAAGAGTTTCTTCTTTCTCAGGCAGAAACACAAAAAATTAAACTTCCAAAAAAAACAAGCTTTCTTAAAGATTATATAAAAAGGCCCGACGCTTCTTTGTTTAATTTTTTTGATAAAAAAACTCAAGCTCTTCCCTTTTTTAAGCGAGCGTGTTTTGAGGTAGAGACGTCTTGCAAATATGAGGGGTATATTGAAAACGAGAATCAAAGGATTGAAGGGGTTAGGCGCCTAGAAACAACAAAAATACCTGCCGATTTTAATTACGAAGAACTATCTAGTCTGTCTTCTGAATCAAAAGAGAGATTAGCTCTCGTTCGACCAGAAACCCTGGGACAGTGTTCTCGTGTTTTTGGAGTGCGCCCAACAGACATTATTTTAATAGCATCTAAAATTAAGGCCGTTTCACGTGAAACAATTTAATGACACTGTTGAGATTTTAAAAAAAAAGGATTTTAAACAACTAAACTCTTTTCCTTTGGCTTCTTTTTCATTTTTGTTAGATTTTTTTCCAAAAAAATCTGTTTTTTTTATGTCTCAAAACAACCTTGAAGAGCTTTCTTTTTTTTTAAATGAAAGAACAGAGAAAGATGTTGTTTTTTTGTCTTCCCCTCGCTCTTCTTCTGTTGATTTTTGTTTTAATTTTTTTGATTCTTTCTTTCGTTTTTCTTCTCATTTTTTAATCACGCATTTTCCTTCTGTTGATTATTTTTTTATAAATGAAAAAAATAGAAACTCTTTTAATATAAAGGTTCCTCAAGAAAATTCTTCTTGTATTGTTGATTCTTCTTTTGATTATGATGGGCTAACAACAAGGCTTCGCGATCTTAATTACCTGCACTCTAGCTCTTTGGAGTCTGGTTCTTTTTTTTGTAAGGGGGGGACTGTCGGTGTTTGTCCTTATGGCTCTAAAAAACAATACAAGGTTAGCTTTTTGGAGGAGGTCCCTAAAATTTTTCTATTAAACAGAGAGGGTTTTATAAAGAGAGGGGTTTCTTCTTTTGATATTTTTCCTGTCCAAAAAGAAAATAGTGTTAATTTGTTTTCTTTGTTGAAAAAAAAACACGTTTTTCACTATAAAAATAAATCCCTGTGTAACAAAGACTTCAAGAGAGATTTTTCCAAAAGTTTTTCTTTTCAAAAAATAAATTTTTCTTCTTTTGTAAGGAATCCTCCCTCTTCTGTAAAAATAAAAGAAAAAGGGGGTTTGCAGGAGTTTGGTTTGCTTTTTTGTGGAATTTCCTTTGTTCCTCACTGGTTTGTTTCTTCTCAAAAAAATACGCCTATTATTTCTGATTCTTTTTCTAAAAACGAATTTGTTGCTGGGAGTATATATGTTCACGAGGATTTTGGTTTGTGTTCTTTTTTGGGGCTTTCTGGAGAAGAGGGTTTTGAAAAAGCTCTTTTATCTTTTGCGGATGGGCGCATTTCTTTAGATGTTTCTCTTCTTTCTAAGCTGTATTTTTACTCGCAAGAAAAAGAAGGTGTTTCTTTAAGTTTTTTGTCAAAAAAGGGGGTTTGGAAAAACCGGGTTCTGCGAGCAAAAAAACAAGCCGAGGAGTGTGTTGACTTTTTAAAAAACACCTATATAAAAAAACTTTCTTTAAAAAAAATCCCCTCTACTTACCATCGAAAAGATGTTGATTCTTTTGTTTCCTCTTTTTCTTTTAAAGACACCCCCGATCAAAGCTCTTGTTGGAAAGAAATAGTTTCAGATATGTGTTCACCCACTCCAATGAATAGGCTTGTTTGCGGAGATGTTGGGTTTGGAAAAACAGAGATTGCAATTCGCTCAGCTTATCTTTCGGTTTTAAATGGGAGGGGTGTGGTTGTTTTGGCCCCTACAACAATTTTAACAAACCAACTTTATGAATGTTTTAAAGAAAGGCTTTATTCTTTTGGGGTTGTTGTTAGGGCTCTTTCTCGACTGCAAAAAAATCACAAAAAAACAATTTCTTCTTTTTTAAACAACAAAACAGACGTTTTAATTGCTACTCATTCTGTTTTATTTAATTTGGACGTTTTAAAAAAATGTGGTCTTTTTATTGTTGATGAAGAACACCGGTTTGGGGTAAAGCAAAAAGAGCTCATCTGTGAAATAAACCCCCTTGCAGACTACTTGGCTTTGTCTGCAACGCCAATACCAAGATCTATGCAGTTTTGTGTTTCCAAAATTAGAAATTTTTCTTTAATAAAAACCCCTCCAACAACAAGAAAACCAATAATTTCTTCTGTTCATTTTTTTGATTTAAAATTTATTTATAGCTGCATTATCAAGGAAATTAATCGTGGGGGGCAGGTTTTTTTTGTTGATAACTCTGTTGATAAACTTTCTTCTTTGTTAACTCTTTTTTCCCACCGATTTCCTGGTGTTGTGGCAAAAATTGTTCATGGAAAACTTCCTCCAAAAGAAATTTCTTCAACAATGGATTCTTTTGTTTCAAAAAAAACCCAAGTGTTGTTTTCAACTGTAATAATTGAAAGCGGAATAGATATTCCATCTGCCAACACTATTATTGTAAACAACTCTCACTTGCTTGGTTTGGCCCAGCTGCACCAACTAAGGGGGAGGGTTGGGAGATCCCAGATTCAGGCTTTTGCTTTTTTTCTTATTCCTTCTTTGTCTAAAACAACAAACAACGGTAAAAAAAGGCTTTCTTCTATTGTAAAAAACCAGCGCCTTGGATCTGGATATTCTTTGTCTTTAAATGATTTAGAAATCAGGGGGGGTGGTTTTTTGTTTGGTTTTAAGCAAAGTGGCTTTTCTTCTGTTGGTTTTGAATTTTATTCAAAGGTTTTGTCCTCTTTTCTTGGTTCGAAAGAAGAAGAGGGAGAGTGTTTTGTGGATTGTTTTAATGGTTTTCTACCTTTTTCTTATATCCCCGACTCCGGTGTTCGCTCACATTATTACAACTCTATTTTTTCCTGTTCTTCTTTTTTTGATTTAAAAAAATTGCGGCAGAATTTTTTAAATTCCTTTGGTTCTCTTCCCCTTCCTGTTTTAAATCTTTTTTATAATCAGGCTTTGTCTCTTTTTGGAAAAAGAAAGGGTTTGTTTAGCCTTTCTCAATCAAAGGGGTTCCTTGTTTTTTCTTTTTCTAAAGAAACTATAGATTTACACATTGACTCTTTTTTAGTTTTTGTTAATTCTTTTTTTAAAAAAAGAGGGGTTGAATATTCTTTTAAAAAAAGAGATTCTTTTTTAAATTTACAGTGTAATTTTAAAGATGTTAACTATCTTTTTATTAGGAGGTTTATTAAACGCTTGCCATTATGATTTACTTTATTTTTTTCTCTTTTGTTTTAGCCTTACACTCTCCTCAACCTATTTGTAAAATAGATGATTATTTTTATATATATGATGTTGACTTATATCAGTCTGTTGGAAAAAAAAACTGGGATAAATTAAAAACAGAAAAAAAACAATCTCTGTTTGATGACTTTATAAAAAAAGAGCTTGTTTGTTTTTCTGCAAAAAAAGAGTTTTTTGATTTAAAACCAAAAATACAAGAAAAATTAGAGGTTAGAAAAAACATGCTTTTAATTAACAACGCATATGAGCATTTTATAGCTCGCCCCCTCTTAGATTCTTTTGTGGTTGCTGAAAACTTTAAAAACTTATCAAAAAGTGTTTTTGTTTCTCATATTTTGGTTGGTTTTGATGGTTCTTTAAAATATGGTGGAGAAAAAAGAACAAAAAAAGAGGCCTTAGAAAGAGCGCTTTCTTTAAAAAAAGAGCTTAGTTCTTTTAGCCTTGGGGCGGAAACAAAAGTGGCTTTTGCTAATTCTGCTAAATCTTTTTCTGACGATCCTTCTGCACAAAAAAATGGGGGTTTTTTGGGTTCTGTTTTTTGGGGAAGCACCATTGAAGACTTTGAATCTGTTGTTTTTTCTTTAAGGGAGGGCGTTGTTTCTGACCCCTTTGAAACTCCATACGGTTTTCATTTAGCCCTTGTGGATTCTTTTGGTCTTTCTGATTATTATTATTATCCAAAAAAAATATTTAAAGATTTATCAATAAAAACCTCTTTAAAAACTCTTTCTTTTGATTCTCTTTCTGTTTTTTCTTCTCGATTTGATTCCTCTATTTTAAATGATGCGTCTTTTAAAATAAACCGTTCTTTTTTTAATGATGTTTTTGATTTTCTGCAAAACAAACAAAAAAAAGAGCGTTTAATTGGAAACAAGTTTTCAACTCTTGAATGGTTGGGTGAGTATAAAAAAGATGGTGTTTTTGTTGTTTTTAACAACAAGGGTTTTGGTTTGAGGTGGTTTTTAAATATTTTAAAACAAAGGCCAGCAACCCGATTTCCTTCTTTGCAAAAAAAATCTGATTTTGATTTTTTTGTACGTAGCGTTTGTTTGGAGTTTTTAGTTTTAGAAAGGGCGCGGTTTTTAGAAATAGATTCTTCTGTTTCTTATTTAAGAGACTTTAAAAACAACTATAAAAACATTTTATATAATGAGTATGTTGGTTTTTTGGTTGGAGAGGTTGGTAAAAAAATAGACTCTCTTTCTGTTGAAAATGTTTATAAAAATGGTGTTTTTAATGGAGATTTTCTTTCTCCTTTATCTGTTGTTATTTCAGAGGTTCGTTTTTCTAGTTTTTCTACTGCAAGGGCGGCTTTTGGTGAGTTTAAAAGTTTAAATGATTTTGATTTTATTTTAAAAAAATACAAAGGAGATGTTAGAGAACCTATTCCTGAAAACAAGGGTGGAGAGATTGGTTTGCTTGCTTTTTCTTTAAAAGAAGGCGATGTCTCTAATATAATAGAAAACAACGATGGGTCTTTTTCTTTTTTTAGGGTTGAGCGCTTTCTTGAAGAAAAACCCTTTACTTTGGATTTAGTTTATAAACAAATAGAGAGAAAGCTTATAAAAAAAGAACAGGAGAATTTAAAAGAAAACCTTTTGTCTTCTTTTTTAAAAAAACATTCTGTGGAGTTTTATTATGATGTTATTGGTTTGTAGTTTTTTAATTTCTTTGTCTTTTGTTTTTAATCAACAAATCGTTGATGGTGTTTTGGCTGTTGTTGGAGATAAGGCTATTTTAAGATCTGATGTAATAAACCAAGCTCAGATTATAGCAAAAGAAAGGGGGATAGACCCTCAAAAAACTCCTTTGTCTTTTGAATCTGTTTTTCAACAAACTTTAGAAGAAAACATAGACAGGCTTCTTGTTTTAAACGCTGCAGAAAAAGACACAAATATTATAGTTTCATATGAGGAGGTTAATTCTGCACTAAATGATAGAATTGATTATTTTGTTTCTTTGTTTGGATCAAAAGAAGAATTAGAAAAAGAATTTGGGGCCCCTATAGATGTTTTAAGATCAGAACAATGGGATTCTATTAAAGAAGAAATTTTAATTGAAAAATTTAAATATAGCCTTTTTTCTTCTGTCTCTGTTTCAAAAAAAGAGGTTGAGGTTGTTTTTGATAAACTAAAAGGCTCTTTGTCTGCTGTTCCTGCTTTTTATTCTTATTCTGTTTCAGAAATTCCATCTAAAGAAAAAAAATCTTCTTTGGACTCTTTGTCTTTTTTAATAGAATCTATAAAAGATAGTGTTGTTGCTTTAGGTTTTTCTTTTGAAGAGATGGCAAAAAAACACTCCATAGATAGTGGCTCTGCAAAATATGGGGGAGATTTAGGTTTTATAAAAAGGGGTTCTTTTTTGCCTGAGTTTGAAAAAGTTGCTTTTTCTTCAAAAGAGGGCTCTGTTGTTGGTCCTGTAAAAACGCGCCTTGGTTTACATTTAATTTTTGTTGTAAAAAAAGCTGGTTTAAAAACACAAGTTAAACATATTTTATTTTCAACAAAAAACATTAAAAGGGATTTTGAAGAAGCGAATAAAAAACAAACCAACCTTCTTTCTTTGTGTTTAAATGACCCTGGTTTATTTGATTCTTTGGTTGTTGATCAATCTTTTTTGTTTGGTAAAAATAACATTAGTGGTGTTTATTCTCAAGTTTCTGAAAAAGACGTTTTCCCCGCTGAGCTTGTTTCTGTTTTAAAAGAACTTAAACCTTTTTCATTTTCTTCTCCTTTTATTTTAAAGAACTCTAGTTATTTAGTATTTCTTTATGAAAAAGAAAAAGAAAAAAAACAAACTCTTTACAACTCGTGGCTTGATTTTGAAAACATTGCAAAAAATGAAAAAATAATAAAGGTTTTTAAAGAGTGGATAAAAGAGCAATATAAAGAAACATATGTAGAAACTTTTAATTTTTAAAGTTTATTAACATTTTAACATAGTTATCAACATTAAAGTTTTGCTTTATATTATTAATTTAACTTTGTTTTAGTTTTAGTTAATTTGTTTTGTTTTTTATTGTTTTAAACATATAAACATTTATAATAATAAAAAAATAATAAATAATTTATCTTTTATTATATTTCTTGTTAATTAAAAAAAAAGGAAATAATATTAGTGGTTTTATACTTAAATTTAATATCATAAAAATAATGAAATTCAATATAGAAAAATCAACTTTATTACAGGCTTTATTAGAGGCCTCTAAAATTATTCCAATAAGGACAACCCTGCCCATTTTAAGTTGTGCTCAAATAGAAACAGAAAAAAACACAATTAAAATAAAAACAACAGACTTAGAACAAACAATAATAGTAAATTGTGATGCTAAAATTATAGAAGAAGGAAAAACAGCTGTACCAATAAATAGATTAATAGAATTAATTACAGCTTTAAAAAACGGTCCTTTTGATGTTGTTGTTACAGAAAATAATGAGTTAGAAATAAACAGTTTAAACGGAAATTATAAAATAACAAGCAGGGACCCAGAAGAATTTCCAGATCTTCCAGAAACAACAACAAATAAAAAAATAGAAATAACAGGAAAAAACCTTTTAAATATTATACAAAACACAGGCTATGCTGTTAGTAAAGATGATTTAAAACCGGCGTTGTGCGGAATATATATAAACATAACAAAACAAAAAATAACAGCAGTGTCTACAGATGGACACAGATTAATAAAATATTTATTAACAACAGAAAACGAAGAAAACGAAGAAAGCTCCTTAATTATACCAATTAAATTTTTAAATATTTTAAAAAGCGTTATAAACAAAGAAGATAAAATAACAATAGGAACAGGCGAAAACCACATAGAAATAAAATATAAAAACATTTATCTCCTTTCTAGAATAATTAAAGAAAGTTTTCCAGATTTTAATAGTGTTATACCAGAAAACAATCCCATTTGTGCAAAAATTTCAACAGAAGAAGTTATTGATTCAATTAAAAGAGTTGCTATTTTTTCAAACAAAACAACAAAACAGGTGCAAATTCATTTTTGTAACAACGAAATAATTGTTTCAGCAGAAGACAAAGAAACAAAATCATCAGCTAAAGAACATATAGAATGTGATCATGGAGGGGAGGAAATTATAGTAAAATATAATGCACAATATTTAAAAGAAATTTTATCACACCTTAACTCTCAAGAAACAAATATTTTTTTAAGTAGCCCACAAACAGCGGCTGTTTTTAAACCTTGTTCTCAAGATATGAATGAAGAAAAAACAGCCCTTTTAATGCCACTAAGGTCTAATTAAATGTTTAGATCAATAAAAAAAATTTTAAAAGACAAAAATTTTCAAAATGAAGAATATTTAATGTTTGAAAAAATTAAAAAAGAGTGGAAAAAAATAAACAACACACTAACGAACAAAAATGTAAAAGTGTATGATTATACCAACCAAGAACTTGTTTTAAAAACAACATCTTCAGAGTGGAGATCGGAAATAACAACACAAAAAGAAGAAATAAAAAAAAACTTTTAAAAAACAAAAAAATAAAAATTAAAAAAATTACAATTATATAAATGACAGAAAACAATTATAGTTCCGAAAAAATAACAGTTTTAAAAGGTTTAGAGGCTGTTAGAAAAAGACCCGCAATGTATATTGGAGATGTTGGCAAAAAAGGGCTTCACCACCTTGTTTGGGAGGTTGTAGACAACTCTATTGATGAAGCAATGGCCGGGCACTGTGATACCATAACAATAACAGTAGAAACAAACAATAGCATAACAGTTGAAGACAACGGAAGAGGAATACCTGTTGACCTACATAAAAAAGAAGGAAAATCAGGACTAGAACTTGTTATGACGGTTTTACACGCAGGAGGAAAATTTGATAAAGATACCTATAAGGTTTCAGGAGGACTTCATGGTGTAGGTGTTTCAGTTGTTAATGCCCTATCTATACACTGTAAAGCAACAGTTTGTAGAGATGGGGGGGTTTTTGAACAAGAGTACAAACATGGTGTGGCACAGGGAACAATAAAAGAAACAGGAAAAACAACAAAAACAGGAACAACAATAAATTTTACTCCAGATTATGATATTTTTGTTGGACAAACATACGAACATGCTATTATAAGTGAAAGATTAAGAGAGCTGGCTTATTTAAATAGCGGAGTAAAAATAATATTAATAGATGAAAACACGAAAAACCAAGAAGAACATTTTTATGAAGGCGGTTTATCAGAGTTTGTTAAATATTTAAATAGAAAAAATTCCTCTCTTTTTGAAAACCCTGTTCACATAAAAGGGGAAAAAGAAAATGTTCCTGTTGATCTTTCTTTAAGTTATAATGAAACATACTCCTCAAACGTTTTAACTTTTGTTAACAATATAAACACAATTGAAGGGGGAACACATTTAGCCGGTTTTAAAACAGCCCTAACAAGGTCTTTAAATCAATATGCAAATAAAAACAACCTTATAAAAACAAAAAAAGGTGAAAACGTTTCTTTGAGCGGAGACGATGTTAGAGAAGGAATTACCGCAGTCTTGTCAATTAAAGTTCAAGAACCTCAATTTGAAGGACAAACAAAAACAAAGCTAGGTAATGGAGAAATTAAAGGAATTTGCGATTCTATTATTATGGAAGGTTTGTTAGATTTTTTAGAAAGAAACCCAGATGTTGCAAAAACAATTATTTTAAAAGCAGAAAACGCAGCAAAAGCCAGAGAGGCAGCAAAAAGAGCAAGAGAGCTAGTTAGAAGAAAAAGCGTATTAGACATTTCAGCTTTACCGGGAAAATTAGCAGATTGTTCAGAAAAAGATCCAGCACTAAGCGAACTTTATATAGTAGAAGGAGATTCTGCTGGAGGATCGGCAAAACAAGGAAGAAACAGAAGGTATCAAGCAATATTGCCCCTAAGAGGAAAGGTTATAAACTCAGAAAAAGCAAGAATAGACAAACTTTTAAACAACAATGAAATACAAACAATGATTACCGCTTTTGGTGCTGGGTTTGGAGGAGATGGAGAATCTGAAGAAACTTCTGCAGGAGATTTTAATGTTGAAAATTTAAGATATCATAAAATAATAATAATGACAGATGCAGATGTTGATGGTTCTCATATTAGAACGCTTTTGTTAACTTTTTTATATAGAAAAATGCCAGAACTTATTTTAGGAGGATATGTTTATATAGCCCTTCCTCCACTATATAAAATTTTAAAAGGAAAAACAGAAAAATGGGTTTATACAGATCAAGAAAAAGATGTTGTTGTAGATGAATATAAAAACAACAATATAAAATTTGATATACAAAGATATAAGGGTTTAGGAGAAATGAACGCTGAACAATTATGGGAAACAACAATGAACCCAGAAAACAGAACTCTTTATCAAGTAACTTTGGAACAATTAAAAGACCCAAATAAAGTTTTTGCTGATTTAATGGGAGACGATGTAGAACCAAGAAGAGAATTTATTTTAAAAAATGCAAAATATGCAACTAACGTAGACGTATAAAATGGAAGAAGAATTTAAAAATCAAAGCATTTTAGGAAGAGACCTTGTTGAAGAAATGGAAGAGTCATATCTTTCATATGCAATGTCTGTTATTATAAGCAGGGCCTTGCCAGATGTTAGAGATGGCCTTAAGCCCGTTCATAGAAGAGTTTTATATGGCGCATCTGGAATAGGGGCTCAGTGGAATAGAAAACACAAAAAAAGCGCAAGAATTGTTGGAGAAGTTATTGGTAAATATCATCCACACGGAGACCAATCTATTTATGATTCTTTAGTTAGAATGGCACAGCCGTGGTCTTTGAGATATTTATTAATTGATGGACAGGGAAATTTTGGATCTGTTGATGGAGATGGTGCGGCGGCAATGAGATACACTGAAGCAAAAATGTCTAAAATTGCTTCAGAAATGTTAAAAGATATAGAAAAAGAAACAGTTTCTTTACAACCTAATTTTGATGATAGTTTAGAAGAACCAACAGTATTACCAGCTCAAATACCCAACCTTTTAATGAACGGTTCAGAGGGAATTGCTGTTGGGATGGCAACAAAAATTCCTCCACACAACCTCAAAGAACTTGTTTCAGGGTTGGTTTGTTTATTAGAAAACCCAGAAACAACAGATGAAGAAATTTTTGAGAACCACATAAAAGGACCAGATTTTCCAACAGCTGGATTTATAATGGGAACAGATGGAATAAAAGAGGCATACACAAAAGGAAGAGGCCGAGTTATTATGAGAGGAAGGGCCAAAATTGAAGAAAAAGAAAATGGTCAAGAAGTAATAATTATTAATGAAATTCCTTATCAAGTAAACAAAGCCAACCTAATAGAAAAAATAGCAGATCTTGTTAGAGATAAAAAATTAGAAGGAATTTCTGATTTAAGAGATGAATCAGACAAAGACGGCATGAGAATAGTAATTGAATGCAAGAGAGACGCTATTGCTGAAATTATTTTAAACAACCTTTACAAACAAACACAACTACAAGACACTTTTGGAATTATTATGTTAGCCATTGTTGACGGGGTTCCTAAAATAATGCCGATAAAAGAGGTATTAAATCAATTTTTGCTCTTTAGAAGAGAGATTATTATAAAAAGAACAAAGTTTGATTTAAAAGAAGCAGAAGAAAGAGCGCATATTTTAGAAGGTTTAAAAATAGCCCTACAAAACATAGATGAAGTTATTGAGCTTATTAAGGGATCAAAAAACCCAGAAGAAGCAAAAAACCAACTTATACAAAAATTTAAATTTTCTATTCCACAAACTAAAGCAATTTTAGACATGAGATTACAAAAACTAACCTCATTGGAAACAGACAAACTATTAGAAGAACTAGAAGAATTAAATAAAAAAATAAAACACTATAAAGAGATTTTAAATAATTATGAACTACAAAGTTCTATTATTAAAGAAGAGTTGTTGGAGGTTGATACAAAATATGGGGATGAAAGAAAAACTGAAATTATTCCAATAAGCGGAGATTTAACAATTGAAGACATGATTGCAGATGAGGATATGGTTGTTACAATAAGCCACAACGGATATATTAAAAGACTACCTGTTTCTACATGGAAAACCCAAAACAGGGGCGGAAAAGGAATGAAGGGAGCAAACACAAAACAAGATGATTTTGTTGAACACCTATTTATAGCCTCAACACACAACACAATGCTCTTTTTTACAGATACAGGAAAATGCTATTGGTTAAAAGTTCATCAAATCCCGCAAGCCTCAAGAACCTCTCAAGGAAGAGCTATTATAAACCTAATTGGTTGTGAAACAAGCGAAAAAGTTAAAGCCTTTGTTTCTGTAAAAGAATTCACAGAAGACCAACAATTAATAATGTGTACTAAAAAAGGACTTATTAAAAGAAGCAAGTTAATGCTTTACAGCAAACCAAGAAAAGGCGGAATATATGCAATCGAAGTAAACGACGGAGATGAATTAATTCAAGCAAAACTAAGCACAGGTGATCAAGATGTTTTATTAGCAACAAACAACGGGAAGTCAATTAGATTTAATGAAAACCAAATTAGATCAACCGGAAGAAAAACAAAAGGAGTAACCGGAATAAGAATGTCTTTTTCTGATGATTTTGTAATTGGAATGTTGGTTGTAAAAAGAGAGGGGCAGGTTTTGGTTGTTTCTAGTAAAGGGTTTGGAAAAAGGAGTCAATTAGAACAATACAGAGAACAGAAAAGAGGCGGAAAGGGCGTTTTTACACTTAAAACAAACACAAAAACAGGCAAGCTTATTTCTATTATGGAGGTTGTTGATGATGACGATCTTATGATTATAACAAACCAAGGAATAATGATTAGACAGTCTGTAAACAAATTAAACATTATAGGAAGAAATACTCAAGGAGTAAAACTCCTTCGACTAGACGATGGTTCACAAATTGCTTCTGTTACCAAGGTTATAAAAGAAGAAGAAAATATTTCTGATGAAAAAGAAGACAACACCCCCCTTTTAAATCAGGATTAAATAGATTAAAAAAGTGTTAAAAAACACAAAAATAAACAAAAAAAACTTACAAAAAATAATAAAAGATATACAAAAAAATTCCCCCCATCCAGAAAGGGTTAAGATTATAGCAGTAACAAAAACATTTTCTTATTCAGCAATTAAGTCTTCAGAAAAAAACAATATTTTTGACATTGGAGAAAACAAAGCACAAGAAACAAAAAACAAAATTAAAGATAAGATTAAAAATAAGCAAACACAAATACATTTTATCGGAAATTTACAGAGCAACAAAGTGAACCTTGCCATTTCTTTGTATGATGTAATACAGTCAGTTGACAGTGAAAAAACATTAAAAAAAATAAACAGCGCCGCTAACAAGAAAAACAAAAAACAAAAAATTTTTTTACAACTTAAAATAAACAACGAACCCAATCAAAGAGGGGCAAATAAAGAAGAAATAAAAAAATTAATAAAAACAGCACAAAAATTATCAAGCGTTAAAATAATTGGACTAATGTCTATAGGCCCAAACACAAAAGATGAAAAAAAAATTATAAAAAGTTTTAATTTTGCAAAAAAAACACAAGAAGAAATGTATAAAATAGACAAAAACTGTAGACGCTTATCCATTGGAATGAGCAATGATTATGTTTTTGCCCTTAAAGCAGGAGCAACCGATCTTCGAATAGGAACAAGTCTGTTTGAAAAAAGAAATGAAAAATAAAATAATTTTTATAACAAAAGAAGTAGAAAAAAAAATAAAGCTAGAAGATTTTGGTTTGCAGGAATCAAACATAATTTCGCCTCAAAAACTTCAAAAGATAAAAAACAATCAAACAGAAATACATATTTATGATTTAGGTTTTAATAGAAAAAACAAAATAGTTCCTGTTGTAAACCACATAAATAAAACGGGGAAAAACCCCCTAAGAACAAAAAAAACAAAAGAAATACAGTTTTATGATATTACAAAAATTTATCAAAAACAAAAAGGGGGGAAAATTGCGGAATGTTTTGGCAACAAAATTCCGACAAGGCAGCAAAATCAATATATACAAACTAAATTTTTATGCAATTATGCAATTTTGGCACATTGTTTTGGATTTAAAAAAATTTTTGGCTACGTTATAGATTGAAAAAAAATTTTTCTAATTCAGAAACAGACCTTACAACAGAGGCTTTTGTTTCTTTTAATCTTTGAAAAGAAACATGCCCATGTGCAATTAATACAATTTTAGAACCCAAAGAATCAGCAACCTCTTTGTCGTGTTCAGTGTCTCCAACAAACAAAGTTTCTTTATTTTTTAAATTATGTTTTTGAAAAAGCTTTTTTCCTAAGTCTATTTTTCCTCTGGCGTTTAAATTGTTTACACCTAAACAGTCAGAAAAAAAGCTCTTTAATTTATAAAAATTAATAGAAGAATTTAACAAGCCTTGTTCTGAAGCAGACAGAACAAACTGTTTGTTCTTTTTCCCCATCAACAGAAATAAATCTGTAATTCCTTTGTGTAAAGGGGGTTCAAACATCCTTTTTTTGTATTCAGAAATAAAAAAATTATTAAGGAAATCAAACTCCTGTTTTGTAAAAGAAAAACCCAAAGATTTCCAATATTTTTCAATAGGAAAACAAAAATTTTTTTTATAAAAATTTAAAGTTGTACAGGGAAGGTTCTTTTCTTTTAGCAGGCCGTTCATAACGTCAACAAAAAGCCCCGCATCATTAACAATGGTGCCATTCCAGTCCCAAACAATATTTTTAATTTTGTTTTTCATCTAAATTTTTTAAAAAATCAAAAGTATAAATGCCGTCAGAATGATTGTCAGAAAAAAAGAAACGAACACCATAGTTCCCAATTAAAGAATATTTTGTTATTTTAATATTTTGATCTATTTTTTGAGAATTACCTGCATAGGTGTTGCCAAAAACATCCTTTTCTCCGGAACAAAAAGCACAGGGACACAAATTTCTTAACGACAAAAAAGAAAAAACAGACTCCTGTTTGTTTTCCCATTTTACTATAACAATATCAGAATAAAAAGAAAAACCAATCATAAAAAATAACCTTGTTTAATTTTGAAATAGAAAATAATACCATTAAATTTACGTATAATTTTTATTATGCAATGCAAATCATAAACAAAATTAAAAAATATAATAAAATATTTATTTTCTTATTTTTGGTCCTTCTTCAAGCCAACAATCAAAAGAATATTGAATTATTGTTGCTGAATAAAAACGTCTCTAATCGCACACATCACATTTATACCCAAACGAAGGGAGCTATTCAAATGTTCACTGTTAGCGATAAAAATGAATTTGTAAAAATTTGGGAATATTGGTTTGTTGAAGGAAAAGAAACAGAAATTATAGAAATGTTGGCAGACGATATAAGTGGCAATGGGCAGAATGAACTAGTGGTTTTAGTTAATAATTTTAATGTTGGGAGCAAAATTTATGTTTTTTCTATGGTTCAAAACGAACCAGTTGGCCCCCCAGAAACTTACGAACTTTCTTCATTGGAAACAGGATCTGTTCCAGGCTTTATGAAAAGCTTAAAATGGGATGGAGACAAAGACAAAGAAATAGCAATAAGCTTTAGCAGTCCAAGTCGTCAAATTGTTGTTTTTGATTATATGTCTAATTCTTTACAGCCAATTCAAAAAGTTGGAGAAAGGCTCCTTTCCAACACATATGGACCAGTTGAATTTCTTTTTGCAGATATTGATAATAACAAACAAGATGATTTTTTGATTTATAGCAATAACGACGTCTTGCAACATTCTATTCACTTTTCTGAAGGAGAAGAAGAAAAAATTGAAATTAACCCAATAAAAGCCACATTAAAACAATTTATGGCCTTTAAAAAAGAAAACATTATAAATGAAATAGCAATTAACCAAAAACAAGAACTATATAACATTAAAGAAAATGCACCAATTTTTTTACAAGACAAATTTTTAGTTTTTGATGCACACAAACTTAAAAAAAACAAACTATTGTTATATGATGGTAATCAAACAATTCAAACGGCTCAACTAAATGGTTCACAAATTGAAAGTTTAGAAATTTTAACCCTGGCCATTTCACCCCCCTTTTCTTTAAATGTTTCACAAAATAAAAAAGAAGCAATTGCATACAACAGAGAAAACGATGAATTTGTTTTAATTGATCTAGAAAACCTAGAAAATAAAACAATTACTGCAGTAAACAAAAAAGAAGAAATCCCAAAAAATCAAAAAAACGAAGAGACTGTTGCAAATACAATAGAAACAGCAAAAAAAACAGAAGAAAAAAAGGCGGTTGATATCCTTCTAAAAGAAGCTGAGTCCAAAAAAGCAAAACAAGAGGTATTCCAAGACACCCTATATGTTAATCAAGGTGAAAAACTAACCATTCTCCTAAAAACACTATCAGGGCTGTTGTTTAAAGATTTAAAAACTAAAAAAAAACCAGCAGAATTAAAACTTAATCAAGAAAAGCTCTCTTTTGAATGGACTCCAACAGAAAATGACATAGATCAACATGAGTTACAATATCAAATAACATATCAAACGCCACCTAAAATTATTGAAAAAACAGTTGATGACCAATTGGAGGTTAGCACAATAGCGGAAACACAGATAAACAGTTTTGAAACAATTATATTTGTTAATGCAAAACCACAAATAAAATTTGAAAACAAAAAAGACACGGTGCTAGTTAATCATTTTTTTGAAACAAAATATGAAATAGTAGATAAAAACAAAAAAGATAAGCACACATTAAAAGCCCTAAACACAAAAATACATCCTTTGATTTTTGATGAAAACAAAATAACATGGCAAACAGACCCTAAAGAAGCGGGTTTAAATGTTTTTCAAATTGAAGTTTCAGATCAGCACAGCTCACAAATTTTTGATTTAGAGGTTTTTGTTGATACAACTAAAAAAGAATTTAACTACAACAATAGAGTTGTTACAGAGGTCAACAAAGAATTTGTTTATAATGTTCCCTATCAAGAGGGAGATCAATTTAATTTAATAGATGCGCCAGAAAATCTTAGAATTAATAAAACAGGAAGAATTAATTGGATTCCAATTATGACGCAAATTGATAACAACAATATACATATAGAAATTGTTAACAAGGGAAACAAAAAAAATTATTTTTTACAAATTTATGTAAACGTCCCCCCTGTTATTTCTTATCGACCTATGGATAGAGAACACATTTATTTAGACGATAGTTTTGAGTTTAGTTGTCAGAGCTTTGACATGAATCAAGAGGCTAGCATAAGCTGGAATATTCAAACCAAAGAAAATCAAAAAATGGCAATTTCTAATGAAGGAAAAATAACACTTCAAGACAGCCTTGCTATAGACAATATTGATTATTTAGTAGAATTAAGCGATGGAACAAACCAAACAAATTTTTCTGGAGTTTTATATATTAATTCTTTGCCTGAAATTATTAGCAAGCCCCAAGACTATATTGAACTAGGAGACACACTAAAACATACAGTTGAGGTTGAAGACCGGAACAATGAAGCCCCTTTTTATTCCAATAAAAAAAATAAAATATTTTTTAATATGATAAAGTCTCCTTCTTCTGCAACCTTAGATTCAACAGGAAACTTGTTTTGGGTTCCTCAAGAAACAGAAATTGGCCTAAATAAATTTGTTATAGAGGTTTTTGATTCCCTAGATTATGATAAACAGGTTTTTGAGGTTTTTGTTAATGATCAGCCGAGCTTTATAAGCTCTGATAGTCTGTCTATTGAATTGGGAGACACGCTAAAACATCTATTTTCAGTACAAGACCTTAATAAAAACTCAGAATTAGTTTATAGCATTAAAACCAATTTAGATGAAATTACATTTAGTAAAAAAACAGGAATTTTAACATGGATTCCCACAATTGATGATTTAGGAACACATCAATTAGAAATAAATGTTTCAGATGGTTTTAATGAAAACAGCGGAGATTCACAAAAATTAAAAATTTTTGTATATAAAAATCCTAAGTTTTTAAACTCCCCAAATTTAGAGGCTTTTGTTAATACAGAATATAAATATTCTCCCAATGTTGTGGATTTGTTTGGCAATGAAATTTTTGGCAACAACATCCAATATTTTAGCCCAGATTCTTTAAACACAGCACAGTTTAATGAAAAAACCAATGAACTGATTTGGATTCCAGGAATAGAAGAAGAAGGAAAACATAAGTTAATTTTTGACATACAAGATGATTACCAAAATAGCACTGTTAAAGAATTTGATGTTAAAGTGCTTTTAAGCCCCTGTGAACCAGGAACAGAAATTATAGACACCGTTTTTCAAACACAATTAGACAGCATTGTTATTGAAAAAATAGATAGTGTTTTAATAGAAAAAACAGACACTCTATTTATAGAAAAAATAGACACGATTAAAATAAATGAAAAGAATGAAATTATTCAAGATCCAATTAACCGAATGTCTATTCAGTATAAAAAGAGCCCCTTTGAAAGAAATAAAAAACTAAAATAAAACCTTAATTTTTTCTTTTAAAATCTTTTCTGCCCCTTTATTTAAAACATGTTCGATATCAATAATGTGAAATTCTACAGAATAAGAACAAATAAGGGTTGCCATGTTTTGTATTTTTATAAAATCTTTATACGTTGTAATACAAATAAAAGATGACTTTTTTTCCTGTGTTGATAAAATAAGAGACAGTTCTTTTTCTGAATATAGATGGTGGTCTTTGAAAACATAGTAATCCGTAATATTTTTATATTTTTTTTCAGCGAGAATCTTAAAAGATTTTTCTCTAGCAATGCCACATATTAAAAAAGCTGGGCTTTTGGCCGTAGAAGAACAATCTAGGGGATCTAGCCCACCTGTTTTTTTGTTAAAAACAAAAAAACTCTCTTTATATTCTGAGCTAATAATGGATAAGTTGTGTGCCTGGGCCAAGGCAAAAACAGGAGCCAACAGGTTGTGTTGGTTTTTGCTTAGATTTTTTTTAGTTAAAATAATTATGTTTGCTCTCTTTAATCCAGAAAGAGGCTCTCGCAACAAACCAAAAGGCAAATAAGAAAAATCTTTTTTCGTAACAAGAGAATCAATTAACACACAATGAAAATCAATTTTAATTTTTCGTGTTTGAAAACCGTCATCGATTAAAACAAGTTGAGGGTTAAAGCGTTCAATTCCTAAACGAATGCTCTTAATTTTATTTTCACCAACAATTACGGGGATTCCGCTTAATTTTTTTGCTAACAAAAAAGGTTCTTCTCCACATAAGAAAGGATCCTTACAAACTAAACCAGAATTATCACTTACAATAAAAGAGCCGCCCCGTTTTTTTTTATAACCACGGCTTATAATAACGTGTCTTATGTTCTTTTTAGATAAAAGATTGGATAAATAGATAGTCATGGGAGTTTTTCCAGAGCCTCCAACGACAACATTGCCAATGGCGAGAAGAGGGGTTGTAAATGCGGTTGGCTTTAAAATGTTTTTATCATATAGTTTTGACCAGAAGACAACTAACACACAATATATTTTGCTTAATATATATAATAAAATTTTCATTTTGATTTAGAGCGCGCAGATTCCAAAACAGTTTTTTCTAGGGAGCTTAGTTGGTTGTTTAAAAAGCTTGTAACCTGTTCTTCTTCAGGGCTATCTTTTTTTATTAAAAGGGGCTTAGAAAAATCAACATAAATTGTGCTAAAGGGTTTTGGAATTTGTGTTTTGTCCCAGGAAGAGAGTCTCCAACAAGAAGAGGCGCAACAAGAAATAGCAATAATTTTTGCATTAGCCTCTACTCCCAATTTAATTGAACCCCTTTTTGCAATTCTCGGAGGGCCTTTTGGCCCATCATTTGTAATTGCGATAACAGTTTTGTTGTTTTTTAACAATTTTTTCATTTTTAAAATAACATTTCTCCAGCCGCGTGTACTAGAGCCCCTGATTAGCTTCCATTTCCAAGAAGACAAAGTTTTTGCCATGATTTCTGAATCTTGATGCGTGCTTGAAACAGCCCAAGCCGGTTGAAGGCTAGGATCTGAATTTATTTTTTTAAAAAATCGAGCGACATATAATAATCGACTATGCCAAGAACAAACAATTAGAGGGTTTTTGCTGTTAAGAGCGCTTGTAAAATTAATTTTGCTTTGTTTTGTTTGTTTAAAACGACAGGTTAAAAAAAGAAGATTAAAAAAAAACCGAAACAAGAACGAAATAAGGATGATTTTTAGTTTTTTCATTTTGATTGTAAAATAAATTTAGCGGTATTTAGATATGCGTCTTTTTGCTTTAAAGTGTTTTCTAGTTTTTCAAACTTGGCAATTTGTTTTTTTCTTTCATTAGAAAGAAGAAGAATATTAATGTTAAATATAATATTCTTTGCGTTCATTTGGTTTTGAAGCAACTCTGGAACAGCGTTTGTTTTTAATAAAATATTTACAATGCAAGCATACTGTTTAGTAAAAAATAGTTTTGTTATAAACCACGAAATCGTAGACATTTTATAAACAGCAATAAAAGGGGTTTTGGAAATAGCACATTCTAAGGTTGCCGTTCCAGAACTCACAATTGCAACGCTGCACTGCTTGAATATGCCAAAAGAAGAATCCTCCACAATATCAACATTCAATGATTTGAAGGGCTCAAATAAAGAGGCAGACAATCCGGAAACCTTGCTAATAATGAATTTTATGTTTTTATTTTCATATGTTTTAATTGTATCAAGAAAAATGGGGATGTGTTTTTTAATTTCTTGTTCTCTGCTTCCTGGAAAAAATCCAATTGTTTTTGTTTTAGTTTTTTCTGCGTTTTGTGTGTTCTCCTTGTTGTAGATTTGCCAATTATTTACAATTGGGTGTCCAAAAAACCTTGCGAGAACCCCCCTTTCTTTATACCAGTTTATCTCAAAAGGAAACAATACAATTATTTCATCTACAAATTGTTTTATGGTTTGTATTCTTGACTCTTTCCAGGCCCAAATTTGTGGGCTAATATAAAAAAAAACTGGAATATTAAAGTTTTGTTTGATTTTTTTTGCTAAGCGCAAATTGAAACCAGGATAGTCAATTAAAACAATTTTATCAAAAGACTGTTTTTGAAATTCTTTTAATATTAATTTTTCTAACTTAATAAAAAATGAAAGTTGCTTAACCACTTCCCAAAAACCCATAACAGATAATTTGTTCATAGAAATTAACGAAGTTAAACCGGCGCTTAGCATTTTTTCTCCACCAATTCCCATAAAACAAATTTCATTTTTTTCTTGTTTCATTTTTTTCATTAAATTAGCACCATGCATATCTCCAGAGGGTTCTCCTGCTAAAATAAAAATATTAGTTTTGTTTTTTTTGTTCATCAATTTTGTTTTTAATTTGTAGTGCAATTTTTAAAACATCTCTTCCCACTTCTTTAGAAACCTTTATAGGAATGTTTTCATATATACTCAATATAAAGGAATCAAGTTCCTCATATAGCGCATTAATAGGCTCTGCCAGCAGCTCTTTATATATAACATATTTACTATTGTGATTAAAGACTGTTTTTTCTGATGTTTTTTTGTTTTGTGTAACATAATGTTTAATCTTGAGTTTTTGAAAATTTAAAGAATAGTATTGATTTTTTTCAAATATCCGCATTTTTCGTAGAGGAGAAGTAGAGAGCCTGCTGGCAGTTAAGTTGGCAACTGAGCCATTATCAAAGCCCAGTCTGGCGTTTACTAAATCATATGATGAAGATAAAACAGACACGCCAGCGGCACGAACATCTGAAACATTGTGTTGCACAAGGTGCAGGACTAAATCAATATCATGAATCATTAAATCTAGAATAACATCTATATCGGAGCCCCTGACATTAAAAGGCGAAAGTCTTTGCGACTCAATAAAAAGAGGATTGTTTTGTCTCCCTTCAAATTTTTTAAACACAGGATTAAACCTTTCAATGTGCCCTATTTGAATTAATAAATCTTTTTTGTTTGCTAAAGCAATTATTTCTTCTGCGTCTTCTAACAGAGTTGTAAAAGGCTTTTCAATAAATAAGTGGCAACCATGAGAGAGACCCAACATTGCCTCTTGATAATGAAAGGGGGCGGGCGTTACAATACTTACAGCATCACAAGCTTTATATAATTCAACATTGGTTTTAAAGCTATGTGTATTATATTTTTTAGCAATTGTTTTTGATTGTTTTGTGTTTGTATCAAAAACACCGCCAAGTTCAATGCGGCTGTTCTTTTGAATTTGTTGAACATGAAAATTTCCCAAATGACCAACACCAACAACACCATATAACAATTTTGATTTCAATTAATTTATAAATTTATTTATAATTGTTTGCTAATGTTAATAGAAATTTTTTATTTTAGGAAGTAAAATTATGCAAAATAATTTCTTACAAATATTACCCTGGGCAAAATATTTATTAGGACTTAGCGTATATTTTGTTTTTATTTCACAACAACAGCTATCTGTGGCCATTATTTGGTTTGTTTTTGTTGTTTATGGGTGGACAATTTTATCTATAATTTTTAAAACTTATAAGTTGCAAGATTTTGTTTATGTTGTATGTTTTTCGGGAATTGTAGTTGCAATCACCTTGTTTTTTATGAATGGAGTTGAAGAGGTGCCCTTTCCAAAGGGAGCGGTACAATTTAAAGCAGATGGAATTGCTCAATCATTGCTATTGTTCTTTATTTTTACTTTGCCTCTAATTCTTTATTCACAAAAGGACCCTTTGATGTTAGAAAACAATGAGGATTCACACGTTTCAATAAACACAGAAGACTTAAAGCCCTCTGAAAAAGTTCATAGAGATCAATGGGAAGAAGCAACTCAAGATGATTTAGATTCAGGCAAATACGAACTGTCTGACGAAAGATAAAAACCTTTTAAAATAGCAGACCAAAGCCCTAGCCTAATAATTGTAAAATTAATTTTTTCTCCTGGTAAAACATTATATGTTTTAATAGAAGCGAAATAAAGACAATTGATAAAAATTTTAAACACAAAAAAAACGTTTAAAAACAAAGGATATCTAATAATTTTTTTTTGCAGTGCTCTGTTTAATAATAAAAAATTTGTGTTTCCAAATTCTAGCATTCTTTTGCAATGTTGTTTGAAAACAGGGTGATTTAATCTTGTGACAATTGCCCGTTTTGCAGCCAGGGCTTTGTTTGGATATTCTTTGTAGAGACGATACGCAAAATCAAGCTCCTCTCCCCCGTATTGATTTAGTTGAAAATTAAATGGAATACCCTGAAAAACCTTTTTATTTATGGCTACGTTTCCAAATAAAAGATGTTGAAATTTAATTTTTTCTTCATTTGAATACTGATTTATCCCGCGCTTTTTATTATTTAAATATTTTTCAAACATTGATTCTTTAGAGGTATATTTTATTTTTCCTGCCAGGGCAATTATTGAAGGGTTTTTTTGTATTATTTGTAAATATTCATAAAATATATTTTTTTCTACAACAACAGAGCTATTTAAAAACAAAAGCCATTCTCCAGAAGCACAATTTGCCCCGGTTTGTCTTGCGATTGATCGGCCTTGATTTAGAGATAAGGGAAAACTTTTTTTTGTATATTGTAAACCGTATGTATCGAAGGCTTTTTTTGAATCATCATTTGAGCCGTCATCTATATAAATAATTTCGATCTGTTTTTTGTTTTCTATTTTGTCCGTCTTGTTAATTGATTTTAATAGACTAATTAATTCTTGTTTAGAATTATAGCCAATAATTATACAAGATATGAGTATTGGATTATTCATTGTTTAATATTTTAATAAAAGAAGCATGTTGTACATCCCACGTAAACTGCTTCTTAATTGTTTGTTGAGTCTTTTTGTTTTGTTTGTGGCGTTTTAGAATCTCTTTAATTATTTTATTAATTTTGTCAACTTTAAAAGGAGGATTAATTATTTTTCCTAAATTGTATTTTGTTATTATTTTTTCCATGTTTGGCAAATTAGAAGCAATAATTGGAATGCCCATTAAAGAATATTCAAATAATTTATTGGGAAGAGCCAAACGATTGCTTAGGCTGGAATCCTTAATTATAAGCCAGCCAACATCAGCAGTTAATGTGTGTTCAAACAAATCTACATATGGAATTTTTCCCAACATTGACACTCTTTTGTGAATTTTGTTTTTAATAATTTTTTGCAGATATCG
>CETH01045622.1_pt1 | contig 71282 bp, 65 predicted proteins | sample 361461 | NCBI WGS metagenome assembly CETH01 (sample SAMEA2622695, study PRJEB7988) | marine metagenome | isolation source: saline water (ENVO:00002010), including | reverse complement strand
CGGGCTTCGAGCAGGTGGAGGAGTGGCTCGTGGCATCCGGACTCGAAGGAGGCGACGATGACTATTACGACAACCCCCCCGACTTCGTCTGCGACGACGGCGAGACAATCCCCCGGTACTGGTTCAACGACGGTTATCCGGACTGCGACGACGGCTCCGACGAATTTCCAACCGGAAACGGAAACGAGCCCCTGTACTATGAGTGGCACGATGAGCAGCCCACCGAGTTCCCCGACCCGACGGAGGGCAGCTCGCTGCACCACGTCCTGTCTACCGGTGAGCTGACCTACTGCACAGACCCCTTCTACCCACCATTCGAGGAATACGACGCCAACGGAGACATGGTCGGTTTCGACATCGACGTCGCCGACCACCTGGCATCAGCCCTGTCCGAGGAGTACGGGACCCCCGTGCAGTTCGTGCCGGTCGAGTCCGGTTGGGACCCCATCATACCCAACCTGATGTCCGGCGAGTGGTGCGACGCGATCATCTCTGCAATGACCAAGACGGAGATGCGTGACTCCGCCGTAGACTTCACGCGTGGCTACTACACAGCGAGCCAGGGAGTCATAGGAGGTTCTGGATCCGCACCCATAAGCGACGCCTCCGAGCTCAACCAAGATGGAGTCACCATCGGGGTTCAGTCCGGGACGATCTCCGAATTCTATGCCGCTGAAAACCTCCCAATGGCAACGACATCTGCGTACGACGACTACCCATCACTCATCTCAGCCCTGAACAACGGTGACGTGATGTACGCCCTGGGAGACACCCCCGTCCTCTCCTCGGATGGCACCATTATGGCCACATTCTCCGAGGAACAGTTCGGAATAGCCCTGCGAGAGGGCAACAACGAGCTCCTGACCGCGCTCGATGTCGGGATAACGAACCTAGTGGAATCCGATGATTACGGTAGCATCTTCTCGACTTGGCTCGAAGGCGAGCCACACGTGATCAACGACTGGTCGCCCGACTGGGACTTCGACTCCCAGGAGTACTACGGTCAGGGAACCAGCGACATCGGCTTCACCTGCCTCTACGAAAGCTGGCAGACCATCCCATCATCGGGAGTAGGTGACGGTTACCCGGACTGCTACGACGGCACCGACGAGGAGATGCAACCCCAGGTCTGGTCATGTGCGGTGGATGTGAGGGTAGATTCCCTGGATGATACCGGGTTCGATTCCTTCGAGGCCAAGACCCTCGACCATCCCGGATTCCCTGAATGGTGCGGAACGCCTGTCGGCGATCTGCAGATCAGCGAAACCCAGCCAAACCTCCCCCCTGCCGATGACGTCTATGGCGCATTGATCGATGACCCAGAATGGCAGCACATTGGGGCGAGGAACGCATCTCACTGGCACGAATTCTGGACTGAAGACTATGGTGGGTCACCTCAGAATTGCGAGGACATGGCAGGAACGTGGGTCGATGAGTACGAGTCATGCGCATTCCCAGCACCCTCGGACATGGCCATAGACGGGGAACTTATCCAAGGTGGAGACGGGCAATGGACTCGCTATGTCTGGTCCGGAGACTACCTGTACCTAGCCGTCCCTACCTCCGAAGGTGACATCTGGACTGGCACGGGGCCACGCGTCACCGACTTCATCTGCGACGATTGGGACCCATATCTTCGCGTTCAGGAGTGGCAGGTCGGAGACGGCATCGAGGACTGCGACGACGGCTCCGACGAGGACGATGGGAATGACGAGGACCAAGACCCTGACAATGGAGGGGGCGCCGATCCGGGCGGCTCCGCCGACCTCGAACGGATGGCCGAAGCTCTCGCCGAGTCGAACCTAGAGAAGACCGTCGAGGCATTCTCGGAAAGGCTGGAGGGCCTGCTTCAGGACAACGTACCGGAGGATCCCAAGTACGATCTGGAGGACCTATGTGCGACCATGCTCTGGGATGTCAGCGATGTCAGGGTCCTGGGAGTGGCACTGGTCCTCGAGGGGGGCCTCCTCTTCGGTCCGCAGATCAAGGACTCCATGCCACACCCAACGACCACCATCAACGTGAAGCTCCTATCGGGACAGGCAGCCAGGGACGCGAAGTCAGGCATCATGCCCCATGTATCGATGGACGAAATGGCGCCAGCCTCCAAGCACGACTTGGTCGAGCTCTACGAGATACTGGGGCCGGATTACCTCCCGAACCTGGACACCAAGGACAGCGACGGGGACGGGACGATTGACTTCTTCGACTCGGACGACGACAACGACGGAGTGCCGGACTGGGAAGACCCAGAGCCAAACACGGTCGAGGCCGAAGCCGAATCATCCAGCCTCCCTGCCCATGGCTTGGTGGCATCGCTATCTGTAATCGCCGCGGCAGCCATGCTCATCCCTAGAAGGGATGACTAGGTCCCGTCACCATGGCAGTCGGGCGCAAGGCGGCCCTCGGGCTCGCAGCGTTGCTAGTCATGGTGGCATGGTCCAGCGCGTGGTTCCAGATAACGGCCACTGGGACGTACGTAGAGGGACTCGATAGAGAACCCACTATCAGCACGCAGTACTCCATCGACAACGATGAGCAGACCTTCGAGATATCGATAGAGAACGCGACGCCCTTGATACTCTACTGGATGCAGAGGGAGGACATCACTGAAGGTGGGGAGCCTGATGACGACCCTCCAGAAGAGACATCCAACGAAGCAAAGGAAGAGTCAGAGGATGAGGGGCCCGAGCGTTGTGGAGGAGACTGCATGGGGCGTGCCAGGACATACCTGGCACTCCTCATGGTTACTTTCGTTGCTACTCTAGGATTCTCTGCACTAAGGCCCAGCAGGAGGGCAGATGCCGCAGCAGGAATATCGTGGCTGGCCTGCTTGTCCATGATAGTCCTAGGAGTCCCAATGGCCGCCGCCGCAGACTTCGGGATCTTCGGCTCTGATCAGGGTGGAGAAACCGGTTCCTCGACGGGGGGTTTCGACTCGGAGACCGACGGCTCCGTCTCCATCGACCAGTTCGCCCACTTCTCCTCAAGAACCGGCAATGGTTTATCCTCCACTGGTCTGGTGTTCACTTACGAATCGACTGGTTACGACCTGGGGCTGCTGGACGAGGGAGACAGGCAGGCTGTCATCGACTCGGCACCAAGCGAGGGCCAGCCGGGACACGAGTCTCTGATAGGGTTCCATGGCGAGTTGGTGGCCGGACCAGGCCCAATCTTCTCGTGGTGGTTCTTGATCCTCCCTCTCTACGCGTACTCTCTCAGGAGGGGGAAGAAGACCGACGAGGAAGAGTGAGGGGACTACACCCATTCGTCATTGGGGGCAGTCAGATCGCTATCCGCATCACCCGTGTTAACGACTCCCCTGGGCTCTACCAGCATCACCTTGCACTCGGAGTCCGCGCAGGGCTTGTGCCTAACCCCCTTCGGAACAACGTACATCTCCCCCTCGCCTAGTTCAACTGACCCTTCCTCGAACTCTATACGCATACTCCCCTCGATGACGATGAAGGCCTCGTCAGTGTCATCATGCTCGTGCCAGACGAACTCCCCATCTATCTTCACGAGCTTGAACTGGTAGTCGTTCATCTCGGCGATAACCTTGGGGGACCATTGGTCCGAGAAGCTGGAGAGTTTTTCCCTGAGGTTGATCTTGTCCATAATCCTCGCTTACCGGAAGCAGCAGACGTATTCAACTGTCTCGTTCACTAACGTAATTATTAGTGCGGACCAGTCACAAGGCACATGGAAACAGGACTTGGGGGCAAGGTGGTTCTGGTAACAGGCGGTGCCGGAGGGATCGGCCAGTCGATTTGCAGGAAGTTCTCCGAAGAGGGCGCCAAGGTTGCAGTACATTTCCACACGTCTTCCGAAGAGGCCGAGTCACTGGCAATGGAGGTCGGCGGAATGGCATTCCAAGCCGATCTCAGAATCCCATCCCAAGCCGATGAGATGGTGAGTGAGATTGTCTCTAAGATGGGGGGAATTGACGTCTGCGTGGCCAATTCAGGATCATATCCGCCCGAGCCAAGGCCAATGTGGGAGATCGACGAAGAGAGGTGGAACTCGACCATCATTTCCAATCTGGGAGTATCTGCAAACACTTCGCGTGCTTTCCTTTCCCATGCCTCAGAAAGGGGTTCGGGGTCGCTAGTCCTTGTTGGGTCAACAGCCGGGGTCTACGGTGAGGCCGGCCACTCGGACTATGCTGCGGCCAAGGGGGCGATAACCACGGGGCTCCTCCTGTCGCTGAAGAACGAGGTGTCTCGATTGGGCTCGGTCAGGGTGAATGCCGTGGCGCCGGGCTGGACTCTCACCGAGAAGAAGGTCGAATCCGGGCTAGAAGAGGCGGTAATGGAAAGGGCGAAGTCCACGATGGCACTCAAGAAGCTGGCTACTCCCAATGACGTTGCCATGGCCATAATTGCCCTGTCATCAGACGAGGTCTCAGGCCACATTACCGGACAGGTCATCGAGGTCGCCGGAGGGATGGAAGGACGACTGGTCTGACTCACTCCGAACGAGATCTGAGCCACTTCCAGATGTAGGCTGAGACGGCTAGGAGTGCTATAGCCCAGCCAGGAGTTAGTATCAGGACTATCGTGGCTGCCACAAACTCCTCGATCATCCCATCAATCCTCGCTGAGGAACTCGACTCCGGTTAGCCTCTCGCTTACCTCCCAGAGCCTCCTCGCAGTCTCCTCGTTACTGGCCTTCGCGTTTATCCTGGCCTTACCAGTCCACCCCCTCATCTCGATTATCCCAGACGGACCCCAGTATGGGTGGCTCAGAGCGTCATCCTCGGTAGCCGCATAGAGGGTTGCCTCCGCCCCCCTCCTCGCAGGAATCGCCACTATCAGATTCAGGAACCTCCAGAAGAGTGAGTGCCTTTGCAGGTCAGTCGCAGAGTATCCCGGATGACTCGCTATCGCGCAGACTCCCGAACCGCTCCTCTCCAGTCTCCTAGACAACTCTAGCGAGAAGATAAGGTTCGCAATCTTGCTCTGCGAGTAGAAACCCCACTTGTTGTACCTCTTCCTGTCTCCGTGAAGGTCTTCGAAGTCGATGACACCCGGGTTGTGCGCGATGCTCGAGACAGTCACAACCCTGCTTCCCTCGGTCTTCTCCAGGATTGGCATCAGATACCCAGTTAGTGCGAAGTGACCAAGGTGATTTGTCCCGAACTGGAGCTCGAACCCATCCTTCGTCCTTGACTTGGGAGGGATCATGACGCCAGCATTGTTGATCAGGATGTCCAAGCGATCCGCTCCCAAGGAGAAGCTCTTAGAGAAAGAATGCACACTGGATAGGTCTGCCAAGTCAAGTACTGAAGTAGAAACATCCGAGCCCGGAAACTCATCTTGGATACTGCGCATGGCGGCCCCGGCCTTCTCGGAATCCCTGCATGCCATGATCACCATAGCACCCTTGGAAGCCAGGGCCCTTGCCATGTGGAAACCTATTCCAGTGTTGGAACCCGTCACTATGGCGACCTTCCCGCTCTGGTCCCCCATCATCTCCTCGGTCCACTTCATGGGTGGTTCCCAAATCGAACGACTATTTCACAGATGGGTGACAGTTCCCCCAAACTCCCAGTCAAACTTGATGACTCACTCCCTCTGCCCCGCTCATGGCGAACCCCAGGGTGGAAACCGACGAGAAGGGGCACCTGATCGATATCCTCTCTGCCCTCCACCCAACCGCCAAGAAGAACTCGCTCCGCAGGATGATCGATCATGGGCGCGTTCTCGTTGATGGAATCAAGGCATCACGTGCCAAGGAGACAGTCCACAAGGGCTCCATCGTGGAGACCCTTTCTCGTTCGGAGGGCGATGGGCCAGCAAGGAAGAAGACAGATGGGATACCCGAACCCGAGGTTCTCTACGACGATTCCGAGATCCTGGTGGTCAACAAGCCTGCCGGACTACTCTCGGTCGCTACGCCAAGGGGGGAGGCCGACACCATGTTCGACCGGGCGCTCGCCTGGTCTTCCAAGAACCACTCGACCCGGGTCCATCTAGTCCATCGACTTGACAGGGAGACCTCAGGATGCCTCATTCTGGCAAAGTCAACTCAGGCGAGAGACATGCTACAGCGGCAGTTCAAGGATCGCTCAGTCGAGAGGATATATCACGCCGTCGTGTTCGGCAAGCCGAGTACCGAATCCGGCGTACAGAGGGCACGAGTCAAGGAGACAAAGGACAAGCGAGTCAGGCTGATACAGAAGGGCGAGAGAGGAGGCAAGGAGGCGATAACAAACTGGAGTATCGAGCAAACCGGACCGATTCACACGCTGATCAGAATCAAGATAGATACGGGGAGGAGGGCACAGATAAGGCTCCACATGAGCGATTTGGGTTGCCCAGTTTCCGGAGATACCCGTTACGGTCGCGGCAAGGCCAGCGTTAACAGGCTCTGCCTGCACGCTTCCTCTTTGGGGTTTGAGCACCCCAACGGGAGGAGGATGAGAGTCGAGAGTGATATTCCATCCCAGCTTTTCTCCGAGTTGAATCGCAAGTCACTGTGAACAGGGGGCCACGGCTTTCGTCGAATCCAGTTGCTGAGGCTCCCGCCCCCCCATTTCTTACTCTCCATACTAAATAGGGAGTGGAGGGCGCGGCGGATTAGAGGAGCAGGTTGGTTCGATTTTCAGATTTAGGGGTCGAGCCGGCATTGGTCGACGTTTTGCGCGGAGAGGGGATAGTGGAACCCTTCGAGGTGCAACGAGAGTCGATTCCCGATGCAATGCTCGGGAGGGACGTTTGCTGCAGAGCACCAACCGGCTCTGGGAAGACGCTGGCATTCGGGCTCCCATTGATCTCGCGAACCAAGGAGGCCAAGTCGAAGAGGCCGACATCATTGATTCTCACTCCAACTAGGGAGCTGGCAGAGCAGATACGGCAGGTCCTCCAGCCGTTGGCCAGGTCGTCCGGTTTCGGAGTTCTCTCGGTTTATGGGGGAACTCCATACAAGGGACAACTGAGGAGGCTGAATCAGGGGGTGGAGGTGCTGGTGGCCTGCCCGGGCCGACTCATCGACCTCCTCGATAGGGACGCCCTACGCCTAGATGACGTCGGCATCGTTGTCCTGGACGAGGCCGACAGGATGGCCGATATGGGATTCATGGAACCCGTTTGCTCGATTCTCGACAAGTGCAGCCCTGAAAGGCAGACGATACTCTTCAGCGCCACCCTGGACGATGATGTGGCAGAGATTGTCAAGTCATACCAGAATGACCCTGCCAGAATAGGGATAGGCCCCGAGGAGGTCAGCATGGACAGCATGCAACACCTCTTCTGGAAGATAAACTCCAGAGGCAAGGCCGACCTCTCTGCATACATCACCGAGAAGTGCGGTCGCAGCATCATATTCTGCCGGACTAGGGCCGGGGTAAACCGTCTGGGCGACGAGATGAGCGAGATCGGAGCATCATTCACCACTCTCCACGGGGGGATGAACCAGAAGCAGAGGGACAGGTCGATGCAGAAGTTCAGCGCTGGTCGTTCCCGGGTCCTGATAGCCACTGACGTCGCTTCCAGGGGAATCGATGTTACTGACGTAAACTGCGTCATCCACTTCGACCCCCCGGATGATGGAAAGGCGTACAAGCACCGAAGTGGGAGGACTGCGAGGGCAGGGTCTACGGGGACAGTCGTCTCGCTGGTCCAGAGGTCCCAGAATAGGAAGTACAAGAGGATACAGCAAGAGGTCGGCATCAAGTGCAGATTCACGGAGCCAGATGTCGACATCCTGGAGGAGCGGGAGTTCGTGATGGCACCCCCTGTGAAATTCACGGGAGGCAGCAATTCTAGGGGGCCCAAGAACAACAAGAGGGCCCGAAGGTCAAGGAAGAGCAAGCAGTATCGCTCCTCAAACCAGAACGGAAAAAGAAACGACCATCGAAATGGCCGGCGTAAGGGCAAGCACAAGGGCAAGCAGCCAGTCAGGTACAAGGATAAGAGAAAGGGAAGGAAGGGACCTCCAAAGAAGGCAAAAACCAGGTCATAGTTGCCAGAGTCTTGGTCTGCTATGGCTGGTAATCAATTCAAATACTAACCATACTTGGTTTGCCCGTGAGAATCTTCAGGTTCGACAACTCCATCGCAGTCCCTAGAAAATGGTTGACTCGACATCAGATTAAGAGATACAAGAGCAACACCCTCGGGATTCTGCACGAACCGGAGGAAGAGGGTCATTTCCTGGAAGCCCTCGACTCACTCACAGAGTCCGGGGCATACATCAACATCGGGGCCGCGTGGGGATACTACTCCTTGCTTGCAAAGAAGACACGACCAGAAATTGACGTTTTCGCAGTAGAGGCCCATCCGAAGATGTGCAGCAGAATAATGGAGGGCTCGATGATAAACGGGGTCACTGGCATATCCGTTCTCAACTCAGCAGTAGTGGGAAAGGATGGGCTAAATGATGGCCCGATGAAGATTAAATTCGGATACGGCGCATCCGTCAGATCCGCAAACTCCTCAGATGATGCTGACTCGATGGTCGTCCAGCTAGTCGACCTAGCTAGCCTTCTCGGATCGGTTCCGAACTCTGAACTCCTGGTCAGCATGGACGTTCAAGGGGCGGAAGAGGGAATCTGCCGGGATCTAGCTGCGGATCCTAACATTAGCGAGAGAATCTCCAGCATAATAGTAGGGACACATGGCGCGGATATTCACGAGTCATGCAAGGCATCCCTTGAGGAAGCAGGATTCTCAATCACTCTTGACGATAAGGACCCATTGGAGCAACCCGATGGGATAATACTAGCCTCCAGGAAGTAATCGGTTACTTGTAGGGGAGTCTCTCGCGAAGGCTGTGGCCCGGGAACTAATACGACTCGAGGAGGTTCACAGGGCCTTCGGTCCGCTCACCGTCCTCGAGGGAGTCAACCTCCGAATCGACGAGGGCGATAGAATCGGCGTCATCGGTCACAACGGCTCGGGCAAGACCACCTTGCTACGGACCATCAGCAACCAGGATCAGGATGTCGGTGACATCTCTTTCGCACCCGCACTCAGGCTCGCCTTCCTGACTCAGGTCCGGGACATCGATGATGAGGCCACACTGGGCCAGGAGCTCAACCGCAGAGGGAGGCAGTTCCTCGAGCTTGAGGAGGAGATATTGGATATCGAGCGGAGGATGGAGGAACCCTCTTTCTACGACGGTGAATGGCAGCCGACCATGGATAGGTACCAGGAGCTGCAGAGTCTAATGGCACGCTCAGGCGGGGGGGACGTAGCCGGCCACGCCACAGAGATTCTCAAGGCCCTGAACCTCGATCAGAGCTCTATGGAGGTCCCGCTAAACTCCCTCTCCGGAGGGGAGAGGGCAAAGGTAGCTCTAGCTCGGCAGCTCGTCGGACTTGACCAGATCGACGTCTTCTTCCTCGACGAGCCTACGAACCACCTGGACTTCAACACCCTGGAGTGGCTCGAGAGGTTCCTCAACAGGTTCGAGGGCGCGCTGATGATAGTTAGCCACGACCGATACTTCCTCGATAGGGTATGCAACAACATCGTGGAGATCCAAGACGCTCACATCAAGGGTTATCCCGGGAACTACACATCGTACCTAAAGCAGAAGGAGATCTTCCTTCAGACTCTCAATGACAGGATAGAGAAGACGCAGAAGGAGATCAAGAGGTTGCAGGGGGCGATGCAGTCGATGAAGAGATCCAACAAATTCGACAAGTCCGTATCCCAGAAGCACTTCATGATAACCCGTGCCCAGAGGGAACTGAAGTGGCTAAAGTCGATTAAGCCTAGGAAGAGGCAGAGCCTCAAGTTCAACCTTCAGTCAGCCGAGAAGAGCAGTCTGGACGTACTGGAGTTCCGGGATGCCAACCTGTCATTCGAATCACTGGAAAGGCCAATCTTGGAGGATGTCGGGGTGAGTATCAGGAGGGGGCAGAAGATCGGCGTGATTGGGCCCAACGGAGTTGGGAAGACCACGCTGCTTCGCCTAATAACGGGAGACCTCGGACTCGACTCCGGGGCGATAGAGATCAGTCCCGGTGTGCAAATCGGATACTTCCACCAGGACCATAGGACACTTGACTTTGATCTGACGCCAATCGATGAGGTCCGGAGACTCAAGCCCAGGATGGACTACGGAGACCTAAGGGCCCTGCTCGGCCAGTTCCAGTTCTCCAAGGAGATGGTATCCACGCCACTAAGCAAGCTCAGTGGAGGCGAGAGAGCCAGGATAGCCCTTCTAAGGCTCCTGTTGGAGGAGAACAACATGCTACTTCTCGACGAACCCACAAACCACCTTGACACGGATGCCAAGGAGGCTCTTGAGACGGCTCTGAGAGAGTTCGATGGAGGGATAATCACAGTCAGTCACGACCGGTACTTCCTGGATAAGGTGTGCGACACCATATGGGACCTGCAGGGGGATGGGAGCATCGTGGTCTGGCCGGGAAACTATTCGGAGTACAAGAGCCGCTCCATCTCCTCCACGAACAATGCCTAGTACTCAGAGACTCCATTCAAGTAGAAAGACTCCGAGGGGAGGTCATGCTTGGACAAGTCCACTTCCAATCACCCGGTCTGGTCTACCGGGGCATTCGAGGGCCGGTGACGTAACGTGATAGACGCATTGCTCGACCTCGCCCATAGCGAGGCGGTAGCATACCTGGGGATGATGCTCATCCTGAGTGCATTCTTCATGGAGACGCGGGACATCCTGCACAGCAAGGCCGCCCCATACCTGGGGCTGATGGCACTGGGCTCTGGTCTCCTCGCTATTCGTGCCTACCTAATTGACGAATGGGCATTCTTCATCCTAGAGGTCGCTTGGTTTGCAGCCGCGGCATTGGGGATGTGGTCATTGTGGACGAACCTGAGGGAAGAAGGCCATTAGCACAGGATCAAGCGAACAAACAAAGCAGGGAATGTCCCGGAACCAGTCGTCAATTGCTCTACCAGACTCTCTCTCACGAGTTGAACATCAAGTCATTGCCTCTATCCAGAGATCTGATATTGAGTAAATAATAGGTGGAAGCCCCTCCATCAACGTGAACGTACATTTCTATTTGATCCCCGATCTGAGGTGAACAGTTCCTCAGAGTGGCCTCGACTTTGAAAATCATTCTCGTCTCAATTTCTTCCGACCAGATAAAATTGTTTTCTTGCCCTAGTGTATTGGTTCCATCGATTAAGCTAGATCCAGAGTGTGAGATATTCTCGGAGTCGATGCTAGCGGTGGTGCCGTCTGAACACGAGGCCGCCCAGGAAATATCCCCAGCCATGAGATTGTCGGATCCAGATGAAAGCTTCATTACCAATTCTAATTCAAAACCTAATACCTTGAGAGAAGATATTTGATCATTGCAACTGGTTCCGCCACAATTTTGGGGTCTCGCTTTCTCATTAATATCGGAGAGGGAGTGGTCTCCAGGACCAAGCCTAGCTGACCAGGATGTTTGGCCACCTGGAACTCCCCCGGAGCCGAAATCATTCCCGTTGTACATGATTATCTCGCAGCCATCGTCTACTTTGATCGTCGTTGCGTCATCTGAGACAGCCTCGTCCACACCATCTCCATCGGGGTCCAAGAATGTGCCTCCAGCGGAATTTGGTACGTTGGAGTAATCGCCCACTGTGTATAGGGCCGACCATCCACTAAATCCAGAGTGCTGGTAAAGAGTGGCAGTACAGTCAGCAGCACCGTTGAAGCTTACGAACGCCGACTCCATTACCACCTTATTCGCTAATTGATTAACGGCCTCTGCACTGGTGTCCTCGTTATCTTGTTGCAATTTCTCAATGGTGCTAATTATGACTGTTGAAGCTACAGCAGCTACCAGAATTAGTGCTATGAAGACTATCATGGCTCCAATGCCAATGGACCCTGATCCGCGCTCACTCGGGTTCACGTGCGAGGGGATGTTGCGAACGATATTATTCTTATCTCCTCGTATATTTGACGAATGCATCATAAAGCGGCTCTCATAATTACGTCCATGGACTTAACGGCACCTGATTACATTCGAATTTCGATTGGCATAGTCATACTTCTGTATGTGGGAAATTGCTCGGTCAATCAGAAAGTATGGATTCGTAAGACGTTTTCATGGGGGGCGAGAGAGGAGTATCCCAAGATTTTCCAGATGAACATCATTGGGGGATCGTTGATTGGATCATTTTTGGTAGCAAGTCCTTTCTTGTTCTGACATATTCCCTAGCGTTATGGTATCGCAGTAAATCTATTCTACAGCATCCGCTTGAAGCCCTCGTGAGTGGCCCGAAAACCAATCTTCTCGTAGAAACCAATCGCCTCAAGACGCTGTTTGTCCGATGTCAACTGCACCATTGAGCAACCCCTCTCTTCGGCCCGCGAGATTGCCCAACCTAAGACGCGAGTCCCGACTCCTCGGCGACGATAATCACTGTGGATCCGAACGCCCTCGACTTGACAGCGCCAAGCCCCTCTATGCGTTAGATTGGCTAAGAAGGTCAGCTGAATAGTTCCCACGAGCCTCCCCTCGCTTTCTATAACAATCACCTCGTTATTCGGATCACTATCGATGGCCACAAAGGCAGCACCGTAAGCGGGATTCAGCGGCATGGAGGGATCCTCTCGTTGAGCGCCTAATGGGTCATCGACGAACAGTGACACGAGTGCGGGGAGATCTGCTTCGTCCGCCTTGCGAAAGCTCAGTTCCAGCACAGTTCCGTTACGGACTATCCAGAAATAAACACATCCCTAATTGAGGCATTTGTGCGATCAGGGAAGGCAATGTTTCCGATTAGGATTGACCCTTCTCTGGAAGCATTATCTCCGAGGGGGGTATTCTGTTCGCTTCAAATTTGTTTACTTGGCCCTGACTCGGATATCCAACACATATCCCACAAAGAAGGGAGTAATTTCTGCTAATCTCAAACTCCTTTCGAACCGCATCTTCCCAAACTGCGACGGAGCCTTGAGCGCAAGTCCCCAATCCTTTGGAATGCGCTGAAAGCATTAGATTCTGCATGAAAAGTCCAGCATCAGAGGCTGCGAACTTGCCTAGACTTTTGTGAGTGAACAAGAACAACTCCACGGGTGCGCCGAAGAATTCGTAATTCCTAGCCCAGAATCTATCCCTGGCATCTTTGTCATCCCTATCAATTTCCATTTGAGTGAATAATTCCTTGCCAATTCTTTGTGATCTTGGCAGTAGATCCTTGTGATATCTTTTGAGAACTAACCAATTGCTAGTGGGCAACCCTTTCCTGCGAATTAGAGCCTTGATTTTCCCAAGCACCCCCTCTCCTTGTCCCGTTTTTACTAACTCAAATCGACTTAGGAATTCCTCAGATAACCGGTCTCTGACCTCTCCTTCTGCTACTGCTACCACGAACGGTCTGGTGTTACTCCAACTCGGTGAAGTCAGTCCGGCAGCGATAATTTCCTCGATCACCTCACCTGGAACTGGTGTTGGAAGAAAGTCTCGAGTAGATCTTCGAGAAGCTGCGAAAGTGTCGAAATGTCCAGCATCGAACTCTCGTTCCATAATTTTACTAAATGGGTTTGTTATTTCATATGTGGTTTTGCTACGTCACAGAGCAACCGTCGTACTCGAGGGATTTTCAATCACTATGGGGCCGTAGTTAGGGACCAGGATTGGCATAGTCATGAGGTCAGAAAAATGATCCCCGCACCATGAGAATGAAGACGAATCCTATCACTGCGAATGCCAGCCAGTTAGGTATTCCCATAAATTCGAGACTACCCATGTCTCCGTCTGGGGGCCTCGGCTCTTGGTTTTTGAGGACGATTCTTCTGACACTCATCTAGCGTGGTTGTTCCCTAGGGGCCATGATGGTGAATCACAAATGCCAAGGGAAACCATTCAAGACCAGCACCCTCTATTGGTTTCATGCTCAAGCCCGGCTTTTACTGGGGATGGTTGGAAATGTGCTGCATCTGGGCCTTGTTCACCTTCCTCTTGTTTTACTGGGTCTTGCTAATCAAGCAACAAATGTTCGAAGAGGAAGAGGCTTGATTTCTCATGGATCCAATCCAGGTGTTCGTTCTACTACTCCATCCCTTCGCTGCACTGCTCGTCATTCGAGAGTTTGTTCGGCAGCGAGAATGGCGTACAAAGAGCATCGAACTGAAGGGTGCTGACAGGGTTGCTGCGCTTGAGCGCCACGAGATCGAGGGGGGACGACTTTTTCGCCTAGTTATTGCCGTAATAGTCCTGGCCTTCATGGCTCGTATCGCATCGACCTTTCTGGCTTCTGAAGATCTTGGAATCGAGACCTTGAAACCTGGTCATTTCCATGGTTGGAGTGGTTTACTTGGACTTGGTTTGATGACATATTTGTGGAGTCTTGGGCGCAAGACCAGCGCGAAGAAGGTTGCTGGCGAATCATTCGCACGCATGAAGGATTTGCACGGCAGGTTATCGGATGTGATGATGGGATTAATCATCATTCACGCTTTCCTAGGTTTCCTATATCTGCTACAACTAATGTTATGAGCTCATTACGCCCAAGCAATTCTCCCTGCCCATTATGATGCGGGTGTAATAGAAGTGGCAAAGGGCCCAGCCTAAAGATTGTGATACACGCCGGCACAAAAAATAAAATCTACTCCTTCAATCATTGCCCATGCCTCCTGTAATGTGCCCCCGGTGCGTTACGGAAATGGAGGAAAAGGGCGAGTGGTGGAGCGGAAGGACCTGCGAATGCGGGAAATGCAAGGGCACACTCGCCGATAAGCCCTGGTTGGAAAGCAACATGGAACAGGGTGACTATCTGAGACTGAAAAAGAGAGTATTCACAGGCTCTCCGGCAGGAATCTTTTGCCCGGATTGCCTATCTATTCGACCCCGACGCCCGATTGAGATGTCCAAATTTACCGTCTCCCCGGGTGGAAAAAGCTACGAGGTCGATGGTTGCCTAAAATGCGGTTCGATGTGGTTCGACCAGGGAGAATTGGAATCATACGAGGAGGGGGAAGTTGGCGATCCATCTCTCGTAAAGAACAGACAGAAAAGGGACCCAGTGGAAAAATTGGCAGATCTGGACACCGGCGCTACTGCGATTCAGGCTGCCGCTGAAACAACGGTTGGATTTCTCGATTTATTGGGGGCAATCCTCTCTGGATTCTAGGTTACCCATGTAGATGCGATGTAAGAAATAGTAAAGCAGTTAACTCAATCGGAGATGTATGAATGCATCACCCGTGATTAGGATGTGGGTAACCAACAAAAATAACAGTGAAATCACAACTGAAATAAATAACGCAATGGTTGAATTTCTTTCGTCTGCAATGGAAAATGGTTGTGATGGTTTTACATTCGCCGAAGATGCTGAGAGAGTGATTGTTTACACGAAATGGTCGGATGAAAAGATGCTAGAGAAATTTCGCTCATCTAATGATTACAAGATTCGTGAAAAAGAAATAATAAACTCATTTTTTGCAGCAGGTTTTCATCTTCCTGATGATATTCTATTCAATTCTACTGCCAAAATTTTACACACCTAACATAATAATGAGCAGGCGAGATCATGCAGGCATCAATCGGGGGCTCAAGAGGAACTGCGGATCCTACACCAATTCCTAGAGAACTACCCCCTGGCACGGGCGAAGAGGATGAGTCCAATTCTGAGGGATGGTGGACTGAGAAGTAACGTGAACTCTACCCGTATCATCGAGGGTTCACTCACCATCCCTTGTGACCTATTCATCCTCTAAGTGAAGATATCCGGACAAGAGAAGACCAGCAGCCATTACCATGGGCGGTGCCCAATTAACAGGATCCTCCGTGAAGCCATAATCCAAATCACCAGCTGCAATGAACACTAGTATGAAATTAAGGATATTACATCCTCCGATAGTCATTGCAAGAATCGCCTGAGATCTCCCTTCAACAAATTGGCCAGAAACCACAGAAATAATTGCTATGGTGAGGTAGGTAGCAGCCCACGCTTTCTCGTAGAATGCGTCGTTCGCAGTGTAATCAGCACCCCAACCCGTTTCCGCTGCGTTCATGATTTCAGCGTAAGTCAACAACATAAATATTGTAAATATCGTACCTACGCCTGTCAGCCACAACTTTGGTTTCATGTATTGTTTAATTGCATCCATAAGATCACTCTCAATTTTGATTCAGTAAATCGGCATATAGTCATTTCATCAGTAACTTGGCCCTCGATTAACCCGACTCACCAGGGCCACAAGAGAGAATCTGCCCCCAAGTTTAAAACAAATAATTCCAATGGATGGGTATGCACAACGCAGCGAGAGCCACACTGGCCATTGGAGGTTTGTTTACTATTGTAGGAATAATTGTTGTAGCGCTGGGAGTCGGTACTGCCGCTACTGCGTTTGATTTGGAAGATAATGCCGAAATGATCGGATCTTCTGGTTCATTTACAAGTAACGATGACGACTGGGGTTTCGAATTCTTCGTCAAGGGAGAGATATCTGAATCAGAATGCGAGGGCATCTCAGTAACCGTCACAGACTCTACTGGGTCAGACGAGGATGAGTTCTGGGGCTCCTATTACGACGAGGACTGTTACTCCGGCGCTTATGAATATGAGGGATACACATACATTGGGGCCTTCTCGATAGTTCATGATAATGGCGTTTACAATGTTGATGCCAGCCGAGAGGTAATTGTTGTAGACACCGCAGAAGGCACTGGAGATGCTCTTGCAGGAGCCGGTCTGGCTGCATTTTGTGGTATGCCTGCTCTTGGTTGCGGAGTCCTCTTCCTACTAATCGGAGGGGTCTTGGGGCTAGCTCTAAAGGATAAGCAGAATGTCCAAGTCACCCATTCCCCAGGTATAGAACAGAACCAGCAGCCTCCTCTCTGACATTATCTCTTGATATCGATTTAGAGGGTTGGAATGGGCTCGATCTCGCGTCCTGATTTACCTCCTCCCGCATCGTCAGAAGTACCACCAGTAGTGCTGATAATGAACGGAAAAACTACCCCAAGTACATACCCATTCCAAAGTCTGGAAATTTCCTTTGGAGTGATACTGAACATTGCCGGGCTTTCATTGGCGTTGGGGTGGACTGGCTGTTTCTGTCTCCTGCCAGTTTTCTTATCCGTCGCACTGGTGGTAGGAAATATGCTCAAGAGTAAACGTGAAGAGTATTTCATGAGAAATGGATCAGAAGCCACTCGGCATCCAGCTGCGAAAGCACTGTACATCCTGGCGATTTTCTCATTACTAGTAGGAATCATTTTCGGAATGGTTGTAAATTCAGTGACCGCCTGAAGCATCACTTCCCAACTCTGTTTCCGGGAATCTTTCAACGAGCCACAGGAAGCAGATGTAGAATACCACCGGCGCCACGACCCACACGGCTTGAGGGATCAATGTGTAGCCCGGAGACATTGGTGCCGAGCCAGGGACAGGTGGGATTATCACAGGGTTCCAAGAAAGTGGTTCGTAGATCCAGACCCTTCCGTTGAACAGGTACTCAACGAGCAACTCCTGGAATATCCCCCATCCGGACATGATGCCTAGCTCCTTGCGATTGAACCCCTGGAAAAGTTCCCCATCAAGCCAGCGATGGCAAAGATAGACCCCGAACATGAAGATTGCACCATCCCAGATAGAATGGGAGACCTTTCGTGGCCACCCGTCCAACCCCCACGGCCATTCGACCGCTCCATGGAGGAACTCGGGGCCTAGGAATAGGAACGTGAACTCCCAAGTCGACCCAATTAGGGTTCCGATCCAGAAAGCATACAGATACGACAGGGGGATCTTACCATTGCGATGCAACCAGTGGAAGAGGAAGACGAAAACAACAGCAAGAGTGAAGTCGGCAATCATCAGGAATGCTGCCAGTGGCTCCACGACCCCCGAGAGAATAATCGACTCATAGTGCCATTGGTGCTTCCCTTATCGGTAGGGTTGAAGGCAATCAGTTCGAGCGGAGAGCATGTCCGAGGCACGTCACCCACTGGCTAGACTCATGACTCAGATGAGGGATCAGAGAGGAACAATCATCCTAGCATCGATATGCTCGGTCCTGAACAAGATATGGGATCTTGCACCCCCAGTTCTGATCGGGATGGCCATAGACGTCGTTCACCAGCAGGAGGAGTCATTCCTCGCTGACTACGGTTACACTGATCCTTGGGTGCAGCTCCAGGTTCTTGCCGGAATCACAGTGGCAATATGGGTTCTCGAGTCTCTCTTCCAGTACTTTTACGGGGTGCTGTGGAGAAACCTCGCGCAGACGGCACAGCACGAGCTCAGGATGGATGCATACAGGCACATACAGGACCTAGAGATGCAGTGGTTCTCCGAGCAGAGCACAGGAGGACTCATGGCGATTATGAACGACGACGTAAACCAGCTCGAGAGGTTCCTAGACCACGGAGCCAATGACCTCCTACAGGTGGGTACCACGGTCATAGTGGTCAGCGGAATCATGTTCTCACTCGCCCCTGAGGTAGCCATGCTCGCTATTCTCCCAGTACCGATAATCGTCGGAGGCTCATTCCTCTACCAGAGGAGGATTGGGGTGCGCTACACAGAGGTTCGCAAGGAAGTGGCCGAGCTTAACGCCATACTGAACAACAACCTTCAGGGAATCACCACGATCAAGTCGTTCACCGCCGAGGATAGGGAGGCACAGAGGGTTAGCGAGGCCTCCCAGTCGTACAGGGACGCAAACAGGTCCGCCATCCGACTCTCGGCCTCCTTCGTCCCGCTGATTAGGATGGCCATACTGTTCGCATTCACGGCAAACCTGCTCGTGGGCGGCAAGTACGCACTGGAGGGCAAGATAGGCCTCGGCGAGTACTCGGTAATCGTATTCATCACCCAACGCCTCCTATGGCCGCTCACCAGGTTGGGAGAGACATTCGACCTCTACCAGAGGGCTCTCGCTTCGACGAGCAGGGTCCTCGACCTCCTAGACACCGAGGTGGGAGTGGTCGAGGGCGAAACATGCCTCGATCAGGTCGAGGGGGAAATCAGGTTCGAGGGGATCCAGTTCACATATCCCGGTAGAGAGGACGTCCTTCGGGGTATAGACCTCGAAGTCCCCGCTGGCAAGACGGTCGGACTAGTGGGGGCGACCGGCTCCGGGAAGACCACCCTGGTCAGACTCCTGCTCAGGTTCCACGACCCCCTCAAGGGAAGGGTCACCATGGACGGACACAACGTAAGGGATCTCAGGCTCGACTCCCTCAGGGGCGCAATCTCCCTCGTCAGCCAGACCACGACCCTGTTCCCTGGGACCGTTAGGGACAACGTGCTCTACGGCAGGCCAGATGCCTCTGAGGAGGAGATGGCCGAGGCAGCCGGCATCGCAGAGGCCATCGGATTCATAGACGAGCTGCCCGAGGGCTGGGAGACCAACATAGGGGAGGACGGGCACCGACTATCTGGAGGTCAGAGGCAGAGGATAGCAATCGCCAGAGCGGTCCTGAAGGACGCCCCAGTACTGGTTCTCGATGAGGCAACCAGCAATGTGGACAACGAGACAGAAGCGGCCCTACAGCGCTCTATAGAGAGGATATCCAGAGACCGAACAACACTCATCATCGCCCACAGGCTATCCACTGTCAGGAACGCCGACACCATCGCCGTGATGGAGAGGGGCCAGATAACCGAGATGGGGAGCCACGACGAACTAGTTTCCCAGGAAGGACTGTACGCTAGGCTATGGGCAGTACAGACGGGGGCGGCATCCGAATGAGCAACGAGGCGGGCGTACCGAGGCTGAACAACCTGGCCGAATCCCTCGGGATGGAGATCACCGAATTCAACAAGGGTTCATGCGTAGTCGAGCTAACCGTCGGGGAGAAGCATCTGAACATGGGTGGCATGGCTCACGGAGGGGTGCATGCGACCCTCCTCGACACGTCAATGGGGGGCACGCTGGTCTCGATTATCTCCAAGGAGGAGTGGTGCGCAACCGCGCAGTTGGACATCTCGTACCTGAACGCGGTCAAAAAGGGAGACCACCTAGTCGCAACTGCCGAGGTTGTTAGAAGGGGGAGGAACATTGCTCACTTGGAAGGCAGTCTAGTCACCGGAGATGGCAACTTGGTAGCCACTGCCAAGGGCACATGGGCAATCTGGGAGACGCGACCCAAGAGCCGAGGCGGCTAATTCAGGCTCATGCAGGCGTCATATTGAAGAGGGGCATTATCCTCTTGATACCATGGCAAGGAGAGACTCACTGACTTGGTTCATGATGGGGATAGCACAGATACTGATAGGAGATGCGATAATCTCTGCTGGTACTTCCGAACTAATTGGCCAACTAATACAGTGGTCCGGAGGGGGAACATTAGCACTAGGGATATACTTCCTTCTGTTTGTCGCCCGAAACGAGTCAGAGTTCACCGAATTATACAGCAAGGCTGAGAAGACCATATTGCAAGTAGATCCAGCAACTGGAAGGAAGGAACTAGTGGATGACTCCCCGAAGGCAGTAAAGGCAGCTTGGTACGCAATTCCCATGACGATGACATTCATAGGCGCTATGGCCTGGCTTATTGGCTGATGATGGCCGATGTCTGCTAAAGAAGAGGAAACAATAGTCGACAAGGCGATTGGAAATCCCGCATTCGACCAGATGTTCGGATACCACATCTTCTTCAGAAGAGCCGCGATACCTGTTACTCTATTCATCATAGGGCTACTGACTTACACGCTAGTAGAACCCTATTTCTCTTCCGACACTTCTCTCACTATCGCATTCGTCTTGGTCGGAATTTCATTGGGTCCCATCCTGAGTCTTGAAAGGTACGTCGGAGTCATACTTTCCAGAAAGTGAAGCATTTCTGCAACAATTCCGCCGAACAAGTCAAATCGTACAAGCCATACGCGATGTCAATGGTTGAACTGAATTTGTTCGAACTAGTTGGGCTTGGAGACGCAACTGGAGTGGAGCTGCTTTTCGCGGCAAGCGCACTCGTGGGGGGTATTCTGTTCGTTCTGTACTTCTTCTTGCTAATGATTGGAGGAATTGCCACCGACGTATTCGATGGGTTGTTCGGCATAGACGTCGACATGGGTGCCGATGCTTCATTCAAGGCACTCACATTCCAAGGAATCATGGCATTCATGATGTTCTTCGGGCTGGCTGGCTTGTACGTCTTGAAGTCAGACGGGGGTGCTAGCATGTCAGTGGTGGCGGGTGCTGTTGCCGGGGGTGTTTCCATGTACTCCACTGGGAAGCTATTCGAACTCTTCGTCACTCTGCAGCAGGATGGCACAACAGATCTCTCAGAGGCAATCGGATCCAAGGGCCAAACATACCTCAGGATATCAAATAACGGCGTCGGACAGGTCACCGTCGACGTCAACGGGGCCCAGAGGACATACAATGCGAAGTCTGAGGACGATGCAGAGATTGGGACGGGTGATTTCATCGAGGTTGTGGATGTAATCGGCGAGGTCCTAGTAGTAAAGAGAATCTAGGCCCTGAAAGATTTCCTCACCCGTCCAAAGAGCGTGGCGGGTAAGGATTCATAGGTAAGCAACCCCTCTTCTTTGATGAGTTGAGCCAATGGTAGAAGCAGAGGGAATACTAACAATAATGATTTTTGCAGTTGTACTGATTCTTGTGGCTGCTGTGATGTTTTTCGCACAGCGATACAAGAGATGTCCACCTGATCAGATTATGGTGATTTATGGTCGAACCGAAAGAACGGCGGATGGTCGTCCGAAACCTTCCAAGACCCTGCATGGTGGTGCCGCCCTAGTTTGGCCACTGATTCAGGACTACGCGTACATATCGCTGAAGCCGATGACCATCAATATCGACCTAAGGGGGGCTCTATCCCTACAGAACATCAGGATCAACGTCCCGAGCACCTTCACAATCGGTGTTTCCACTGAGCCTTCCATAATGGCCAATGCAGCCGAGCGTCTTCTGGGATTCAAGGTCGAAGACATTGAGGAGATGGCGAAGGAGATAATCTTCGGGCAACTTCGTCTAACAGTCGCCACCCTGACTATCGAGCAGATAAACCAAGACCGTGACTCATTCCTAGAACTGATCCAGAAGAACGTCGGACAGGAGATGAGGAAGGTCGGGCTATACCTGATTAACGTAAACATCGCTGACATTACTGACAATGCCGACTACATCGAGAGCATCGGTAAGAAGGCAGCATCCACTGCAGTGGAGCAGGCCAGGATAGATGTCGCAAACGCCGAGAGAGATGGTGCAATCGGTAAGGCTGAGGCAGACCGAACAAAGGACATCCAGGTAGCTCAGAACACAGCAGAGGCCGAGAAGGGAAGGAAGGCGGCAGAGGCGGACCAGCGTGTGTTCGTCGAACAGCAAGAGGCAATGGCGGTGGGCGGTGAGAACGCAGCCCAGGCAGAGATAGCCAGGGCAAACGCCGACCTAGCCGAGGCCGAGGCATCAGCCAAGCAGAGAGCAGACGTGGCCACAGCACAGGCAGAGGCTGAGATTGCTAAGGCGACCTACGACGAGGAAGAGCAGAAGCTCAGAGCCAGCGAGATTGCCAGAGAGACCGTTGCTAAGCAACAGGTCGAGATAGCAGCAGAGGCCGAAGCAGAGAGGCAGAGGAGAATCGCTCGTGGTGAGGCAGACGCAATTCTTGCCAAGTACGAGGCAGAGGCCGAGGGTATCCAGAAGGTCCTGGAGTCCAAGGCTAAGGGTTACAGCAACCTAGTCACCAGCGCTTCTGGCGACCCCAAGGCAGCCGCAACCCTCCTGATGGTCGAGAAGATAGAGGCCATGGTCAATGCACAGACAGAGGCAATCCGGAATCTGAAGATTGACAAGATCACAGTCTGGGACAGTGGCAACAACGCCGATGGAAACTCGGCTACTAGCAACTTCGTAAGCAGCCTTGTGCAGAGCCTGCCACCAATCCATGACGTAGCCAAGATGTCCGGGGTAGAGCTCCCTGACTACTTGGGTTCGATGACAGACGATTCCAACAATGAGTCTTGATCGTTAGCGGAAGTAATGGCATGACCGAGAGCGCGGTTGTCGTGGGAGGGGCCAGAACCCCATTCTGCGAGTGGCTAGGTGGAAAGAGAGGGGACGGAGGTCCCGGCGGAAGATTGGCATCTGTGTCTGCAGAGGAACTGGGGACCATAGCAATCAAGGGCGCAATGGAGAAGTCCGGTACCTCTCCTAATTCAGTTGAACACGTAGTCATGGGGCATGCCCTACAGACTTCCGGCCAAGCAATTTTCGGAGCCAGGCATGCTGGTCTCAGGGCCGGAATACCGCAAGAAGTACCGATGCTCACGCTAAACCGACTATGCGGAAGTGGAGCCCAGTCGATAATCAGCGCAACCCAGATGATAATGCTGGGAGAGGCAGAGGTGGTCGTAGCAGGAGGCATGGAGAACCTCAGCCAGGCCCCACACGTCCTCAGGGGCATGAGGGGGACTTACAAGCTCGGAAGACCGCCTTCGGCCGGGGAAGAAATCCCGCAGGACATGGAGGACTACCTATTCACCAACCTGGTCGATGGGGTCAGTGGCATGTTCATGGCTCAGACCAGTGACGAATTGTGCCGTAGAAAGGGCGTAGTCCGTGAGGAGGCAGACGAGTACGCAGCTATGAGCCACCAGAGGACGGAGTCAAGCGTCTCATCTGGTATTTGGCAGGACGAGGTAGTTTCAGTCGAGACGCCAGAGGGGGTAATCGACCACTCCCACGAGGATCACGTGGTCCTCGGGACGACCATCGAGACTCTCTCTGGTCTGAGGACGCACTTCGGACCAGATTCGCTTGTAACGGCGGGAAACGCATCTGGAGTCGTAGATGGTGCCGCTGCGGTGGTAGTGAAGTCTGCATCCCGAGCAGAGGCCGATGGAGATGAACCACTCGCAAGAATTGTCTCATGGGGGATAGTCGGTCTTGAGCCCAGCATCATGGCCTACGGCCCCGTCCCCTCCAGCCAGAAGGCTATCCAGAATGCAGGCCTCACGGTCTCAGACATAGACCTCTGGGAGATTAACGAGGCATTCGCAGGACAGGCAGTGGCCTGCATCAAGGACCTCGGGTTGGACTACGACAGGGTCAATGTGAATGGGGGGGCCGTCGGCCTAGGTCACCCTCTAGCGGCAACCGGAACAAGGCTGGTCCTGACTCTATCGCACCAGTTGAAGAGGGCAGGTGGACGCTTCGGCGTTGCAACAGCCTGCATCGGTGGCGGCCAAGGAATCGCTCTTGTAGTGGAATCAATCTGATTATTTCTAGAACTCTACATCGGAGGGGTTATCCCTAATTGAATTGGTCGTAATACATGGCCCACATACCCGGCACTGGACACGCAACTGCAAAGAGAAGCCTCGCTAAGACTATTTCATGGCGAACTATAGGAACACTAGATACGATAATCATCACTAGGCTAGTGACAAACAGCTGGTCGGCGGGAGCAGCAGTAGGAGTCACCGAACTCTTCACGAAGATGATCCTGTACTACTTCCATGAGAGGGGTTGGAGTTGGAGTGACTGGGGCCTCGAAGATGTCGAGCCCATAGATCCGGCTTCAATTCCGGCTGTTCCTCCTTCCTAGTAAAACATCCAAACTCAATATTCCGGACCGCTTAGGTTAATTGCTCTATGCTAGGCCCCGCCGATGATATGGCGATGGGAATGTACACTAGGGAACGCGTCCTTGCAAAGACATTTGCATGGAGGATAATTGCGACTTTGACTGGGGCTGCGGTAGCCGGGATGCTCACCGGACAGATAGAGACCGCGGGATGGTTCATCGTCATCGAGTTCCCATTGAAGATGGGATTCTACTACGTCCACGAGAGGGCATGGGAAGCCGTGGAGTGGGGAGTAGCAGAACCATCTGCATGACCTATTCTCCGATGAACCAGTGTTCCTTCCTTGGCGGAAGTGGACGCTTCATCCACAAGGGCCGCCTTTCCCCACGGGGATGTACCTCCCTTTCCTTTGCCATTTCGTTCCATTTCTTGTAGTACTCAAACGACTTGTTCGTGTCGACCTGGACGTCTCCGTATCTCTCTCCCTCGACCGGTTTCGAGATCCTAACCTTCTGTAACCAGCAGTGCGCACCGCTGATCGGGTCCGGCTGAACGGCATGAGTGATGTTCTGGTGCACCCCCCCATCCCTCCACCAAACTCTGTTTGTGTCCGGGTCGTCAGACTCCCAGGGCCTGACCCCTTCGACTGTCCTCATCCTCATCCTGCCCTCGCCCAGATCCTCTATCTCGACCTCGTTTGTCATGTACCTGTTACCTGAGTCCTGCTTCCTCCTCCATCTGCCAATGTGGTGCGAGCATCCGATGATGCCCGGTTTGATTCCCTCAGTAACCCAGACCTTGTCTATGAACCACCCTATCTCCGTCTCCACCTTCAGCAGGTCCCCTTCGCCGACTCCTAGCTTGGCAGCATCATTAGGATGCACCCATAGGGGGTTCCGATGGGCTATCTCTGCAAGCCATTTGGCATTGGCAGAGCGAGAGTGGATGTGCTGGGGCAGTCTGAAGTTAGGAAGTAGGCAGTACTCGTCCTCACCCTGCAGATTGTCAGGATGGACGTGACTCATCACTCTGTAGTGGGGAATGGAGTGCTCGGGATATCCGAACTCAACCATGCTGTTTGAGTAGATCTCCTGCTTTCCGCTCGGAGTGGGCCAACCATCCTCCTCGTGCTTGTTGTAGGTGGCCTCCTCGATCAGGAAAGCGCCGTGCTTCCTCATGTAACCGAGAGGATCCGTTCCTTCGGCCTCAGCTGCTTCAGGTAGTCCCGGAATCCTCTCGAACATGTACTGGTAGTATTCGTCGATGGTGATTCTCTCACCTTCTCGGTACGGGCTCATGAAGTGCTCTCTGATTCCCATCGTGCCATCGTCTATCCTCCACGAGAGTTCGTTCCAGAACTCGTCCTCTTCCCACACCTCTCCTGGGTTGACCTCGTGAGTGAACTCGACTTCCTTACCCTCTCTACGAGCATATTCTCTCAAAACTGGTTGCCTGAAAGCTACCCACTTACCCGAGCTGGTTGCGTATGAGTTGACGTCATGCCTCTCCGAGGCGTGCCCCATGGGAAGGACGTAGTCTGCGAAGAAGGCAGTCTCGTTCCAAGTAGGGGTCAGTGCTATGTGGCATCCAACGGAATCCTCGTTCTGCAGCATTTCGATCCATGAGAACCCGTCCGGATATGTCCAGACGGGGTTGAATACTCTTGTGAAGTAAACGTCCATCTCTCCCCTGCCGTCCTTGACTAGGTGAGGCAGGATGTGACTCATCTCGTAGTGTGACATTGTGTACTCTGGTGGGAAGTGCAACTCGTTCCATCCATCTGGATCTGGAGGTACGTCGAAGAGGTCGGGCTTGTACTTGGACCAAGAGTTGGGGGAAGTCCCCCCCTCAGTCCCCACGCTCCCAGTTAGTACGTTTAGCAGATGCAGGGATCTGCTGACTTGCCATCCACCGAGATTTCCTATGGCAGCCGCCCTCCATACGTGCGTGGCCAGTCTGCTTCCAGCATTCGCCACAATCTCCCCGACTTCGATTACCTGCTCAACTGGGATTCTGCATTCCCTGGCAGCGAAATCTGGTGTGTACTGTGAATACTCCTCCATCAGAATCTCGACGAAACGATCGAACTCTCGAGGCTCTTCTGGGTAGTCGGCCTCCAACCAGTCCCCCCAGTTCACCCATTTTTCCACGAATTTCCTGTCGAACAGGCCCTTCTCCAGGATCATGTTCGCCCAAGTTAGGAAGAGGGCCGATTCGGACCCGGGCCAAGTCGGAAGCCAATGATCGGCCATTGCAGCGGTGTTGGAGAGCCTCGGATCGATTACGATGAGTTTGGCCCCATCCATCATCCCTTCCAGAATCCTTTGTGCATGCGGGTTGAAGTAGTGGCCAGTCTCCAAATGTGAGGATGTGAGGAGGATTACTTTGGCGTTGGCATGATCAGGTGATGGCCTGTCGTGACGATGCCAGAGAGCATACCCGGTCCTCGCACCAGCGGAGCAGATGTTGGTGTGACTGTTGTGCCCATCAACACCCCAAGCCTTCAGAATCCGGTTTGTGTATCCCTCGTGCCCCGGTCGCCCAACGTGATAAACGACCCTATCCTTGGCCCCAGTCTTCAATGAGTCACGTATCTTGGTTGATATCTCATCCAAAGCTTCGTCCCACGATACCCTCTCCCAGCCCCCCTCGCCCCTGGGGCCAACCCTCTTCATTGGGTGTAGTATTCTCTCTGTGTCATTGATCTGGTTGATCGTAGCAGGCCCTTTCGCACAGTTCCTACCTCTGCTGCCGGGATGGTGGGGGTTTCCCTCGAACTTCGAAACCTGTCCGGACTCCTTGTCCACATATGCTAGGAGGCCACAGGCAGATTCGCAGTTGAAGCATGTCGTCGGTACCAAGGAGTATCTCTTCTCGACCATCTTCGGCCACTCGTTGGCATCAAGCTCCACGTGGTCGTGCCATTCCTCCGGTTCGGGGAAGTGCCTCAGTGACTCACTGGCTCCGCTTGCATTCGGCCTGTCCAGATTGGGGATGATTCGGAGCCTCTGCGCCACCTTTTCTATGAATGTCCTACTCAATCAAGCACCTCACAACAACGGCTCCATCTGAGGCTTCATGACCAATTTCTTGTCATGGGCTAGAATCCCAAGGAGGACTGCCCCGCCTATAGCGAATGAGAGTGGCTCCATCAATGAGAGAGGGAAGAAAACTGCAGCCCCGATTGCCAAGGTCTCAATCAGGAATTTTGCTGGCAGAAGGGAATCTTCTGACCAGGACCTGCCCTTGGCCTGCATCAGGAGCCAAGCAGTGTAAACCCCCGTCAGCAACGCCAGCGGTACCCCTGCGATAGCCAGATAGGCAAGCAAGGACCTGTCCAAGTCCATGATAATGACTCCAGCACTAAGGGCCAGAATTCCACCATAACCGGAGAGGATGTATGCTCCCTTGACTAGCCAAGAGTCCCAATTCGGCCTCAGCATCACGTATAGGAACCTCTCTGGTCTGTCGAGGTCCATGACGAGGAGCAGGCCAGTGATGGCCAGGAAAACAATACCGACGCCGATGGTCATCGTCCATAGCCCATCACTCATCTCGACCATTCCGGAAAGCATTGCCAGGGCTGCCACGACGTAGGTTCCCGCTGCAATACCCTTCGTCCAGATGTAAGCAGAAACCTCCCAACCCCATAGGACGCCCTTGCTCGGCTGGTCGTAACTTCGCTTGGCTCCACCCGTCTCTTCTGACAGCCTGTGCATCACATCTCTGATAATCGCCTGGTCACGAGGGGATGACTGCTTTGCCTTCTTTTCCAGAGCTAGCTGTACTATCATTGAAGTTGTGTCGGCACCCTCCAACCTGCTATCCGCGTACTTTGCGAAGTGACCAACACCGAACGCCTGATCCGTCCACATTCCTGAACCAGTAACCTCCGTGGCATATGGGTCGAGCATCTCCTCGCTGGCGTCAATGTAGTACAGGTTGGGAACCGCTCCCGACTGGGGCTTCCTCACAGTCGTCTCATGCGAGGCAATTAGGTTGGATATCGCAGAATCGGGGTCGTCCAAGTCACCAGACACAATTGACTCGGTGGGGCAGACGATTACGCATGCAGGCTCGTATGAGTGCTCGATTCTGTGGGCGCAGTAGTTGCACTTCGCTGCAGTGCCCTTGTTGGGATCGATGTACAGCGCGTCATAGGGGCACGCCTGCATGCATGACTTGCATCCTATGCACCGCTCGTCATCGAAATCGACAATCCCATCGGATCTTGTGAAAAGCGCTGTAGTAGGGCAGATTGTCGTGCAAGGGGAGTCCTCGCAATGGTTGCACCGATGGACGCTGAACTCTCTAGTCGAATCCGGGTATGTACCAGTTTCGATATACTTGACATGGGTCCTGTTGACTCCGATCGGGACATCGTGCTCTGACTTGCAGGCAACGGTGCAAGCATGGCACCCGATGCAAGTCTTGTTGTTTATCACGAATCCGTAGTTAGTCACTATCTCTGCGATGAGGCGCCAACGCAAAATGGTTCTGTGTCATCCAAGGAGCATTCCAAGAATGGCACCACCTGCAAGCCAAGCTCCAACCATCGAACCCAGATTTCCCATTGCAGTGACCATCAGGACCCTTCCGACACGGTTCTTCCAGAACAGGGAAACCTCGTCAAGGACCAGGAAGTCCTGGGCATCCTTTCCAGTCGGAGAGGCTACTTTCAGCTGCGTGTATCCGGCGAACCATCCGGCTGCAAGAGTCGGATTGAGGGATGTGATTGGGGATGCGATGGCCCCTACCAGAATAGAGAGCGGGTGCCCTCTTGCAATCAGAACCCCGGCACCGGCCAGAACTGCATTCAGTACCAACCAAGTCTGAGCAGTCTGCTTCAGAGCATCCATCTCCCCGTTAGCTACCATCCAAGCAACGGCCCCAAAGAGGAAGACGGGGATTGCAGCCATCAGCATCCTAGGCCAAATGGACTTGGGTGGTTCCTTGCTGAGTTCAGACAACCTAGACGTGGTTTCGATTGCAGGCTCTCCCAGGTTGTGAGCAACCCCGCTGAGGTGTCCAGCGCCGATTACTGCCAGGATCTTTCCCTTTCCTCGTATCTGCTGAATCCTTCCCGCTAGGAAAGAGTCGCGTTCGTCGATCAATACTTCTCCTGCTCCGGGAGCTATCCCCCTTGCTTCTTCCATCATGCTGCTGAGCAGGTCAGAGTCCCCGAGCACCTCGTCAATGGAAACTTCGTCATCGTCGTCTTCCCACAGAAGTGCGTTCAGGATTCTCCATTTCTCGATAATCCCCATCTTCCTCCATGCCCTTCTGAGAGTGACTACTACGTCCCTGTCGATCATCTCCACTGGAACTCCGGAGGCCTCGGCCGCGTTCACCGCTGCCAGGAGCTCCGACCCAGGTTTTTCTCCGGACGAGACTCCCATCCTCCTCTGTTGCGCCGCAAGTGCCGATTGTAGGAGTATCATCGCCGATCTCCCCTCTTTGATAATCTTCAACAGGTCCTCAGATTCTAGTGACTCCGGCTTTGTCAATGCGGCCATTCTCGATGGGCAAAGCTCCACTGCAACCAAGTCTGGCCCCCATTCCTCGATCTGACTCCGCACTAGGTCCACCGATTCACTACTTACGTGAGCAGTCCCCAATAGTCTCAGACCATCATCGATGTCGATGATGTTGTTGCTTTCTCCCGACATCTGCTTACCTCACCGCCTTCATTGCGGCGAAAGCATCAGAATGCTCGGTGACGTCATGGACTCTGATAATGTCGACCTCCTTCTGCATGGAAGCAGCAGCTACACCCAGTGTACCAGCGAGCCTCTCCTCACTCCTCTCCCGGCCGAGAAGGTCACGGAACATGCTCTTTCTGCTGACTCCCCACATCAATCCCATTTGCCTGTCAGGGACAATTCCTCTTCCAGAAGAGAGTAGGGCCAGGTTATGATCCAGAGTTTTTCCGAATCCTATACCAGGATCGACGACTATTCTCGATGGGTGGACGCCCGCCCCCACCAGTCTGCTCGTAGTATCTGTCAGGTAAGATCTAACTTCACCTACCACGTCCCCATACTTTGGGTCATCCTGCATACTCTCTGGCATCCCTTGCATGTGCATTAGGCATACTGGACAGCCGAATTCGACAATCACGTCTAGCATCCCCGGGTCGCTCATGGCCGAGACATCATTTACCATGTCGGCCCCGAATTCTAGGGCTCGACGAGCGACCTCTGCCCTCCTGGTGTCAACAGATATGCAGATTTCGGGGAGCTCGACTCTTATTCTCTCTATTGCAGGAATAACCCTCCCCAACTCGTCTTCTACTGTAACAGGCTTAGCACCCGGCCTAGTCGATTCGCCACCCACGTCAATCCAATCGGCTCCGTCTGCAACCATTCTGATTGCTACGGAAACGGCCTGACTTGTGTCTGCAGACCTAGAGTCGGTGTGAAATGAGTCCGGAGTTACATTGACAACTCCCATAATCCTTGGAAACCCATCCCCTCGGCGATTTAGCATAGGTCGCCAGTCGGCCATATGGGACTCGCAAACGACGATTGCTTTATGATGTGACGGAGGGGCAATCGGGCGATGGTTCTGGGCGAGGATGCTTCCCTAGAGTCTCCAGAGTCACAAACAGCTCAAGACTCAGGAGACTCCCACGATCCGGAGACACTGTTCATTCTCGACTCAATTGTACAGAGGCTAAAGCCTCGGGATGCACACCATGTTAGGGACATGATTACCGAGCGAGGCAGAACCTCTGGGGCCCTATTCCTTTCAAGCGCACTATGGTGGTGGATCACCATTAGCAAAGGCTCAGAGCAAGTTGATGATTCGCTAATCCCAGCCTCCACACTAGGCTCGTTAGACTTCGAAACAGTCAGCATTATAATTCCCGCTCTAGTAATCGCAGCGATACTCTTTACGGGAATCGGGAGGGAGAGGGGGAATGCCACAATGTCTCAAATCGGCGGTGGCCTCGGAGTCCTTGCTGCGTTCTACATCATCGAGCCAGCGATGATGAACTGGGGTGAGCTTGAGGGAGATGCTCTTTTCGCAACTGGAAGGGTACTAGTCCTTGCAGTGATGGTGGGTTTCGCTTCGCACATGATGTTCGATGCCCTACTTCTTCAATGGGTCAGAGCCAGTATGCTGAACATGGGAGTCGACGTCTTCCCGACCTCTGCACCAGACTCCCTAGAGGGTCATGCTGATGAGTCGGAACCTTACCCATGAGTCATGAACGACGGGATGTCGCCAAACCTCTCTGTGCTTCGTCTGGGGCACCGACGTGACAGAGACAAGAGGATAACATCCCATCTCGGACTTACTGCTAGGGCATTCGGGGCCGATGAGGTAATCCTGGCCGGTGACAGGGATCCTTCTGCACTGGAGACTTGGGATTCGGTGACAGATCGCTTCGGTGGCTCATTCTCGAGTAGGTTCGAAGAGAGCCCCTTGTCTTTCCTGAGGAAGGAGTCTAAGTCTGGCGAGATTACAATTGTCCACCTCACGATGTACGGCAGCCCCTGGCTGGAATCCATACCAAGAATACCGATAGACAAGCCAGCCTTGGTAGTCGTCGGGGGGACGAAGGTTCCCGCAGAAGTTTTCCACTTGGCCGATCATAACGTATCTGTTGGCAACCAACCGCACTCGGAAGTGGCCGCTCTTGCAGTATTTTTGCATTCCTGGCTGGGTCCCGTAGACAATGACTCAAGGTTCACAGGAGCTAAGATGAAAGTGGTCCCATCGGCCAACGGAAAGATCGTAATCAACGATGATGAAGAGTGAAATTGCCATAGTGGAAATCCCCATTCTCTGTCAACCATTAAGAATCGTACTTGGGCAGCGTTGCTGATGTCGAAGAGTCCAGCAGACGGGGGCTTCTGCCCCGGCGCTGGTATCCGAGGCGTTGATTCTCCCCCGACATTCCCAGATGCAGCGGACTTGCTCCTAGATTCCGGGCCCCCAGAGCAGCCTAGTGGGTCCCAGGGGATTCTACTTCTTGCGGATGGGACTAGGTTAGAGGGACGACTATTCGGATCCGAGGAAATTGCAGAGGGGGAGTTGGTATTCACTACTGGAATGTGCGGATATCAGGAAAGCCTGACAGATCCCTCTTTCGCGGGACAGGTCCTAACTTTCACATATCCACTTCTGGGGAACTACGGAATCCACCCCGGAATATCGGAGTCGTCTTCGGTTCATCCCCGAGGAGTCGTATGCAGGCAACACATGACTTATCCAGACCATCGAGACTCCGTGGGAAGTGTGCATGACCTGTTGGTAGCCCATAACATTCCTGGGATAGAGGGAATCGATACCCGATCGCTAACTAGGAGAGTTAGGGAACATGGGACGCTTCTCTGTGTTTTCGGGCCAGCTGAGAGAATGGAGGAAATGGAGGTGATTCTCGATGAACTAACTTCTCCTGATTCGGACGACCTGGTCGCCGAAGTAACCTGCGAAGAGCCGACCCTGCTCAACCCGGGGGCCGAGGATGGTGAAGGAAACCCATTCCCCCGCCTCGCTGCTATCGATTGCGGCGTCAAGCACAACATCCTGAGGGAACTATGCACTAGGTTCGAGGTTGTCTGGTGCCCCGCTGACATGCCCCTGGAGGAAATTGCCAGAGATTGGTCCCCCGATGCTCTTTTTGCATCCAATGGCCCTGGTGACCCAGCCCACCCGGGAGCTGCAACCGATGCGAGGAGGACCTTGGCCGCCGCCGTCCGCCAGGGGATGCCAGTCATGGGAATATGCCTAGGGCATCAGCTGATGGGGCTAGCAGCCGGACTAAGGACGTACAAGTTGAGATACGGTCACAGAGGGTCTAACCAACCAGTCATGGACTTGGAGACGGGTAGGGTCCACATCACAAGTCAGAATCACGGATTCGCAGTCGAAGATCCATTGCAGGGGATGCTCGCTCCCCACCCTAGCGGGGCATGTTCAGAAACTAGTGACAATGTACTGGGCGCTGAGTTCAGAGTCCGCCACGTAAACTCAAACGATGGAACCGTAGAGGGACTTGACCTATTGGACAAACCTGCATTCACAATCCAATTCCACCCCGAGGCTTGCCCGGGACCCCATGATGCATCGCCACTATTCGACAGGTTCCAGAAAATGGTTGCAGAACATCTCGCTAGTCCGGAGGCTGAACTAGTAAGCAAGGAAGGCGGTTCCTGATGCCTCGCCGTGATGACTTGAAGCGAATCCTCATACTTGGAAGCGGACCTATTCGTATTGGACAGGCAGCAGAGTTTGATTTCTCAGGATCACAGGCCTGTCGAGCACTCCGTTCAGACGGTTACGAGGTCATTCTCGTAAACTCCAATCCAGCAACAATCCAGAACGACCCGGAGATGGCAGACCGGATATACATCGAACCGCTACTTCCAGAGGTCGTTAAAAAAATCATGGAGTCTGAGAAACCAGATGCACTTCTGGCGGGAATGGGCGGTCAGACTGCGCTGAACATAGCATCAGCCCTTGCCAAGGACGGAACTCTCGATGAGTTAGGAGTTGAGCTAATTGGTTGCAACCTTGCTGCGATAGATGAAGCTGAGGACCGAGACCTCTTCAAGAGGGTCTGCGAGGAGATTGACCTTCCAGTATGCAAGGCCATGGCTTGTGAATCAATCGAGCAAGTCATCGCAGCTGCAGAGGAATTGGGATCTTTTCCATTGTTGATTAGACCTGCCTTCACACTAGGTGGGCTTGGTGGGGGTACTGCATTCAATACGGGAGAGTTGGTTGAGATTGCGAGCCAGGGAATATTGCACTCAGCAATTGGCCAGGTCCTCATCGAGGAGAGCATTCTGGGTTGGCAAGAGCACGAGTATGAGGTGATGAGGGACAGTTCAGACAATGCAATCATCGTTTGCACGATGGAGAACATCGATCCGATGGGAGTTCACACTGGCGAGTCAATAGTCGTAGCCCCCCAGCAGACGCTTTCCGATCGTGATCACCAGGGACTCCGCGACTCGGCCTTGAAACTAATCAGGAGACTCAACATAAAGGGAGGATGCAATGTTCAGTTCGCAGTCGATCAGTCCACTGGAGACTATAGGGTAATTGAGGTGAATCCTCGTGTCTCTCGTTCCTCTGCATTGGCATCGAAGGCAACGGGTTACCCAATCGCAAGGATGGCGGCATTGATCGCAGTTGGTTACACTTTGGATGAACTACCCAATCCTATTACAGGAGAGGGTACGACGGCTGCTTTCGAACCAACTCTGGACTATTGCGTCGTCAAGATTCCCAGATGGCCTTTCGATAAGTTCAGGACTGCAGACAGGAGTCTGGGAACATCGATGAAATCAACAGGGGAGGTAATGGCCATTGGCCGTTCTTTCGAGGAAGCATGCCTGAAGGCATGGGCTAGCTTGGAGTATGGAAAACCCCATCCCAGACCATTGACGATGTCGGATGCCTCCGATGGCGAGACAATGGATGAAAGGGCATCTGAGAGGCTACCAACCGCACTTCATGAGGACTGGCTCCGAATACCCACCGATAGGAGGCTGGGGGCTGTCATTGAGTCGTTCCGGAGAGGCTACTCGATAGAGGACGTTCGGGATCTTACTGGAGGAATTACCAGGTGGTTCCTCAGAAGGTTCGAGAGAATTGCGGCAATAGAGACTGAGATAAGAGCAGCAGGAGAGATTGGCATGACTCCAGCGGAAATACCCCAATCCGAGATGGGATCATGGAAGGGAACAGGGTTCACCGATTTGCATATCGCGGATGCGCTTTGCGGCTTCCCCGAGAGCGGTTTCAAGAACCTCCCAACCGGACAAGATGAAACTGCTGTCAGGATGAGGAGGCACGAACTAGGAATCCACCCAAGATATCGAATGGTTGACTCCTGCGCAGCAGAGTTCGCCGCGGTTACTCCATACTACTACTCGACTTATGAGGGGGGATCAGTCGATTCAGGGGTGGATTACGTTCCAGGGTTAGCAGCTTCCTCCAAGCAGAGGATAGCAGTGATCGGCTCGGGACCAATCCGAATCGGACAGGGGATTGAGTTCGACTATGGTTGCGTGCACGCTGCCGGAGCGATCCAGGACCTAGGTCACGAGGCGATAATTATCAACAACAACCCAGAGACTGTCTCCACCGACTTCGACACCAGCGACAGGCTTTACTTCGACCCACTTACTTTGGAATCTGTATCGGAGATTCTCCTTAGGGAAGATGCTAATGGAATACTACTCCAGTTTGGCGGTCAGACCGCAATCAATCTCGCCCTCCCACTGTCAAATGAACTCTCACACCTTTCCTCCATGGGTCTAGAACTGGTTATGGAGGGAACTTCCCCAGAATCCGTAGACGAGGCAAGCGATCGAGAAAGATTTGAGGAGTTCGCATTAAGGTGCGGCCTCAGGATGCCCGATGGCGCAACTGCAACCACTCCCGAGGGAGTAAGGCACGCTGCGAACGAGATTGGTTACCCGGTCCTAGTCCGCCCCTCATACGTCCTCGGTGGGAGGGGGATGGAGATTCTGGCCAACTACAAGCAGTTGGAGTCATACATGAGGGATGCATACCTTTCATCTGATAGGCCCCTGCTGATCGACAAGTATCTTGGAAACGCAATGGAGCTTGACGTAGATGCCGTGTGTGATGGCGAGGACGTCCTAGTGGGGGCAATAATGGAGCATCTCGAGGAAGCAGGGATCCACTCAGGAGACTCAACTTGCTTCATCCCCCCTCAGAACGTTCCAGATGAAATCCTTGAGCAAGTCCATGAATGGACGAGGGTTATTGGTCTGGAGATGGGAATTCGTGGCTGCTACAACATCCAGTTTGCAATCCACGATGGCCTACTGTACGTCCTCGAAGTAAACCCTAGGGGATCTAGGACGTTCCCATTCGTAGCCAAGTCTACAGGAATACCACTAGCCAGGATTGCTGCAAGAGTAGCCTTGGGGGAGAGATTGTGCGATCTTGAGATTCCAGAGCCTCAGACGGATGCGGTGTGCGTCAAGGCACCAGTTTTCCCATTCATCAAACTCCGTGGTCTGGATCCCGCACCAGGGCCCGAGATGAAATCGACCGGAGAGGTCATGGGTTCTCACGTCAGAGCCTCAGCTGCTTACCTCAAGGCAAGACTTGCAACTGAAATCCCAGTCCCGACTGAAGGAGGCGTGTACATCACCGTCAAGGATGAAGACAAATATGCAATGATTCCACTGGCTGAGAGGCTCAAGGAAATGGGATTCACTATTTTTGCCACCAGGGGGACTTCTAGAGTTCTTCGAGGAGTCGGGGAACTTGAAGTAGAGACATGTTACAGGATTGCAGAGGGACGTTCCCCCGATGCCCTTGATCTGATGCGCCAAGGAAAGATACAACTCGTAATCAACACCCCTAGGTCAACTGGTGGAGCAGTTCTAGATGGAAACATGATGAGGAGGCTTGCTGTCGAACTTAACATCCCGTTCGTCACCACCATGGCTGGTGCGAGAATGGAGGTCGAGGCAATACAAGAAGCCCTCTTGGGAATGCCAGAACCACGTTTACTCGATATCAAGTCCCTCAAATAGAGTGAGATTCCCTCACTGAATCAGCGTGGCACCAGTTTCAGTTCTGACTATCTTCCCTTCCTTCTTGGTGTGCACGGCCATAACAGCCTCCGTAGTCCCGTCCGGGAAATCCATAACCGAGTGCTCTACTAGTATCTCATCGTTCTCGTAGATGCATCTTGGCTCTTTGATTACCACATCTTCATTGGCCATCATGCTGATCATCATCTCGCTCATCTTAGGTTTGCCCATTGTAGTCCCAGTTTGATGGCGCACAAATTCGTAGTCATCGTGTAGTGCCTCAATATAGTGCTTCGCGTCCCTCTCTTCCATTGCCTTCATCAGTAGTTCGTAAACTCCCATGGGGTTCGGTCAAGTATTGTGAATTTGATATTTTTCTATAGGTCCAACCTATGCGCTTCCCAGGAGGGAAAGAACTCCCTCCCTGTCAATCTCCGAGAGTAGGGAGGAAGCCTTGGGCCCGTAACTTCTGCCTATTAGGGCCCAATATAGCGAGGAATAACCCTCTCTTCTTGGGATTCCTGCAGTTTCGCAGGCATTTGCAATCGCCTCATTGATTTCTTCATCTGTCCATTCACATTCAGACAGGAGAGAGGAAAGCGAAGAAAGGAATTTCACCCCCTCCTCACCAAGGTTCCCCCTTGCCTCATCACTAAGCACCTCTCTGATCTCAATCTTCGCGTCTTCTGGAAAGTGCGCTCCATTGATCCAAGTTCTCATTCTCGCAAGCCGAACAACCAGCGAATTCCCTGGCTCCCCTTGGATATGTCCGGACCTGTTCAGTGATCTCCACACGTCTTCATCGGAGGACTTGATTTGTGCGAGCATTGAGAGGTGACTGAATGATACCCCTCCAATGGATTCACGGGGGTCAGAACCGGGTTCCACTTGACTCATCCTTATCGCGCCCACCTGGGTCTGGGCTGCGACCAACTGCCTCTTCGTCATCCCCTCTTCTTCCTGAGTGGGGTTGGAAACCAGTCTTTCATACTCATCCGCGGTGCGGAATAGAGCACCACCAGTATCGAATTCGATATGCCTGTTTATCTTGCTTCTCGCGATAACATAGCGAAGAATCTCTGGAGGGACTAGGGAGAGGGCCTCCATCGGCCCAATGGTAAGGCCTGTCGAGCTGGACATGGGTCCCATCCCTTTCAATTGGATCCATTCGTAGACTATTTTGTCTGGTGGATCACCCCCCAGGAGCCTGCAAATAGGGATTCCAGTGTCGTAACTACCTCCTGCGGCCCCGTGGTCTTTTCCTGCTGGCTCGCAAGTGATTCCATGAATTGCCCACCTGGCAGCCCAGTCGATCCTCCATGGCATCTTACCATCTGCCTTCCTGATGTCGGACTTCCCCTCAATGCCATGTGAGTCTACCCAGTAAACAAATGGCTTCTCATAGCCCGTAACCGTCACTCCATCCATACTTCCATCAGATCCAATTGGATTGTATGGAAACCACTCTTCGTCCAGTTCCCGCCCAGAGATGTCCTGAATAATTCTCTCAATCTCTCCTTTCTTTCTTATAGCTGAGTCGATGTGCTCGGCGAATTGCCCCGATTCGTAAGTCTCGTGATTCATCACCACCTCTGGTATTACTCCAATCTCCCTCAGAGCATCCAGGAACGGACCCAGGAAGTGCTCAGCGTAGGTTACCCCTCCCTCGCTCGGTTTACCATTGGGACCAGGGGCTGGTATGTATGCTAGTGGATGGCCGATATACTGCTCGTAATCTGGAGAGAGGAAATCATACACCCTCCTGAGGGGATCCATCGAGTCAACGATGAAGATGTATTTTGACTCAATACCAGCATCAATGCATGCCCTGTGAATCATCTCAGCAGAGAGAATCTCCCTCAGGTGACCTATGTGGAACTCTCCAGAGGGAGTAATCCCAGATGCGGATACTTGTTGCCCTCCACGCTCCATGAGCCTTAGTGCGGTATAATCCGCCCAGTGCATGTGTCACCTCATACCGTCGCCGCTCGAATCAGCGCCCTCAATGGCACCCCATCGACGTCATCGTCCCAGGACTTGTTCACAAGAACCATGCACATCTTTACATCGGCACCCGAGGCATTGAGGTCAGATGCTGTCTTCTTCATGGTCGTGCCCGATGAGTATACGTCATCAACGATAATCACTCTTTTGCCATCGATTCCTGCATAGACTTCTGAGAGGTGACCGCCAACTTCCTCGTTGATGCTTCTTACTACTGCCATTTCTAGGTCCATTGTGGAAGAAATTGCCTGGGCGAAAGCGATTCCGTTGATGCTCACTCCGACAATAGTGTCTACTTCGTCCCCAACCATCTCATCTATTATGTCACAGAAAATGTATGACACCGCTTCTATTCGGTCGCCTTTCACAGCAATTGACCTCCATCCGACCTTTACGTCAAGCGGCTTGTCATCTACCTCGTAGTCACTGGCGGAGAGCCACTGTACGGTGGTCTGAGACAATGAAAGCTCATCTGCTATTTGCTGGGTGTTGAGTCCACTCGATCTGAACTCTTCGACCTTGGACCTTAACTCATCTACACTTAGGTGCATCAGTCGATGCCAGCGTTAGAGTGCTATGAATCCACCGGGAATATTCTATGGTTGGTGTAGTATTTCCTATATTCAGAATCTACCGGTGCTTCCGAAGCCACCCTCGCCCCTCTCTGTATCCCCTAGATCCACAACCTCGACTTCAGTGAATTGGACGTCTGGAATCGGTGCTATCACTAGTTGGGCTATCCTCTCTCCGGATTTTACCTTGTAAGACTCACCTTCTCCAATCCACGTCATTAGTACGAACAACTCGCCCCTGTAATCAGCATCAATTGTACCTATGCTATGAGGTAGGATGAGTCCTTTCGAACCCAGTGATGACCTAGCCCTGACCTGCCCTTCGAAACCTTCTGGAATCGCTACTCTCAACCCAGTTCTGAGCTTCACGCTAGACCTGAAACTAACGATTGTTTCCTCCAAGCAGTATAGGTCCCAGCCAGCAGCATGGGCGCTTCCCTTGGTGGGCATCTTGGCATGGGGGTCAGTCTTGGCTACCTTGACAACCGGCGTCGAATCCATATGTTCCCGAGCTAGAACCGGTCCTTGACCGTTCCCAAGACTCCCGGTGGGGTGAAAAGCCACCCTATTCTCGCATGGCCATGTCGAACCGCGGATATGAGGACCTCTTGGATCGTGCTAGGGAGAGGATACCCAAGGACATCAGCGAGCGTTCCCGGTGGACAATGCCACAACCGGACATCATGATCGAAGGGAGCCAGACGATCCTCAGGAACTTCTCAGAGATTGTGGATGCCATGGATAGGGATGCGAACCACGTTTTCCAGTATCTGCTGAATGAACTTGGGACCTCGGGGAGCAGAGAGCAAGTCAGAATCATGCTGAAGGGCAAGGTCCCTCCCAAGAGAATCAAGGAGAAAATCGTCTCATATGTGAAGACTTACATCCTTTGTGGAGAGTGCAAGGCCCCCGACACGAGATTCATGCGAGAAGATAGGACTACTCTATTGAAATGCCAGGCATGCGGAGCTACAAGACCGGTTCGCCTGTAGTCACACAGGTGAGAAGTCCAACAGTACCTTCCCTCGATTTTTCCTATTATGCATGTGCATCTGCGCATCCGCCACCTTTTCGAATCGCCACACGGAATCTATTACTGGATCTATCTCTCCCTTCTCCAGCATCTCGGACAAAGAAGCAAGATGCCCCTTGAAAACCGTCTCATCCTCAAGGAGACCCATATGGACTCCGAAAACTGCCTTGTTTGAAGTCATGAGCTTGAGGGGGTCGAATCTAGGCATGCCCCACCACATTCTCAATTCCGACAACCTAGATCTCCTCTCTCCCTTGACCGCTGCAGATGCTCCGAAGTAGTACAATTTCCCCCCCTTCCGAAGAGACTTGTATGAGCGTAGCAGATGACTGCCGCCAACGGGGTCGATGGCATGGTGAACTCCTTTCCCATCGGTTAAATCCTTGCAGACTTCTTCGAAGTCCTCCCTCTCCCTATCTACGAATCTCATTCCCATCGATTCGACAAAATCCCTCTTCGGGGTGGAGGCAGTTCCCACTATCAATGAAGAGTCAAAGGACCGACATATCTGGGCCACTGCAGTCCCAACTCCGCCAGCAGCGTGATGGATGAGGACCGAATCTCCCTTGCTAATTCTGCCTAGGTGAACTAGCATGTGGAATGCAGTACCATAGGTGACTGGAATTGCAGCCGCTTGATCGAAAGAGACCGAGTCTGGTATGGGGATAACTCTTCTAGCGTCCAGACAGACCTTTTCCGAATATCCGCCGAATCCGGTCATCGCTAGTACTCGGTCGCCTTCCTTCAGATTTTCCACCCGGTCCCCGACTCCGATTAGTACGCCCGATGCCTCGTATCCAGGGGTGAATGGGAAGTCCGGACTAGAGCCGTATAGCCCCTGCCTCATCATCAACTCTGCGAAGTTAATGCCTGCCCTGTGGATTCTGACACATACCTGGTCGCTTTGTGGAACCGGGTCACTTTCTTCCACAATCTGGATCGTCTCGACACCACCTGCCCTAGGATAGACAATTTTCCTCATTCAAATTCCCCGTACTAACTTACTCTATACCAAATCATCATTCGATGTATTCTCTAATTTCGTCTAGCCCCTTCTTGTTCTTAGATGGAACCCCTCCTGAGGGATAGCCAATCTTGATGAAGCCAATTATCCGTTCTTCATCTGAAGAAGCACCGATCGCACCATAGGAAACCTCTGAGCGAGTAATAGCACCAGTGCTCCACTGGGATCCGATTCCATTGCCCCACAGGGAAAGTACCATGTTGTGCGTTGCACATACAGTAGCAGCATAGTCTTCCTCTTCTCTAAATGGGTCTTGGGGGCTCAAGGCGCTAGTCACGCAGATTAGAACAGGAGGTGACAGGATCTTGTCCACTGCCTTGGAAATGCCTGCCGCTGCATCCTCCCCATCGGAGACTTTCTTCTCAGCCAGTCTTTTTACCTCGGGAATTATTTCTTTTCGGGCTTCCTTGCCCATGACGTAGAATTTCCAAGGATGGGTATTCTTGTGACAAGGAGCATTCCTAGCCGCATCAAAGGCCAACTCCAGTGTTTCTGTGTCTATTTTCTCGTCACTGAATCTGTAGATGGTGCGTCTTGAGGTAAGTATATCCTGGAATTCGGGCATTTCCCTCACCGTTCGATTGCATCGAACTTGGAAGCTAGCACGAAGTCTGACTCAGTCAACGCGTCGATTTTATGCGTGTAAATTACGGCTACCAATTTGCCCCATCCAAGGTTGAAGTCAGCATGGTGTGATTGCTCCTCGCATATCTCTCCAAGTGAGTTGGTAAATTCAAGTGCTGTTGCAAAGTCTGGAAAGTCCCAGGTTCTGGTAATATGATGGTTCTCCACTAGCTCCCAATCATCATGTATTTGGGCTAGGAATGACGCAGACTCTTCTTCATTCAGAGGTGGAACCCCTCCCTCGCAAGGGACACAGTCCATAGCAGATAGTTTATCCAATCATTCACCCCCATGAAAGGTTGTTCCCATGCCCCTCACTGGTCTTCTCAGCCATCTCGTGGACCTCTGATCTCCTCTTCATGTCGTCCTTCTCGAATTTTAGTAACTCCTCATCCTCAATGTACGTTTTCCTCAGATGCGTGACTAGTCTTACTTCCACAATAGCATCACGAGAAATCGACCTGAATTCTCCATTCTCATCTAGCACATCTATCGAAGAACTCCTGCCTCCAACCATCATCCCACGAACCCATGGGTCTCTGTCATCAGGCAGCATCCTTCTGTCCAGCAGCATCTCGACCAAGTCATCCTTCCTCAGCCCGTATTTCCTATCGAGAAGCGGACCGTGGAAGACGTCTCCAAGATCATCTAGACTCGGAGACCCATAATCCTCTAAGAAGCTATAAGCCCATGGGGGCAAATCGGACTCTTTCCCGCCACCAGCTGCGTCGGACACATGCCTTCGTTCCGCCAGTCATAGAAAAACCAACGGGTCGCCTATGGCCATCATTTTGCACCATACATTACTAATGATTGAAGTGCAATACCGTGGCGGAGTCGTCGGAGGTAGTTGCTTGGCATCGGTTGAATGGAGGTCGATTCCGACCGTTCTTTACCCTCAGGAGATTCTTGACAAGGCATTTGGAAGGGCGAGCAGTCAGGCGGATTTAGTAGAGGATCCGGACAAGTACCATCGTGTCAGGAAGCAGATGAGTCGGATGGTGCAGTCTGCTTGCGACGTCGCGACAAAGACCCTAAACTCGTATGTTGGCAGGTGGCCTAGCCTAAACGCGTTATCCGAGTTCGACCAGGCGCTCGTTGACGCGGCAGTCGGGTGTGACGATTACAAAAAGAACCTAGCAGCATTGCAATGGGCCGCAGAGAGGTCACAGAGGATTTCTGGAGAGGCACAGTCAAAGATTCTCAGACTTAGAGATATTGACGGATTCCACAAGGCTAGGAGGCACGCATATGGGCGATTATCCTCAATTATTGACCAGATTTCACCTCAGATATTGTGGTTGGGAGAAGCTCGCGACGTTCTTCGAAAACTTCCCTCTACCGATCCATTCGAACCTTGCATTGTCGTGGCCGGGTCACCCAATGTCGGAAAATCCGCATTAATTGGTGCGCTGTCGAGTGGGGAGCCCCAGGTCGCATCTTACCCATTTACAACCAAGCAAATACACCTTGGTCACTTCACACATCGCAGGAGAGTGTACCAGATGGTGGATACCCCTGGTCTTCTAGATAGGCCAATGACTGAGAGAAACCAGATTGAGATGCAGGCGATTGCCGCTCTGGAGCATCTTGGGGACGTCCTATTGTTTCTGATTGATAGGACTGATGATTCGACAACTCCGGTTTCTGAGCAAGAGCACCTCCTAGGGGAGGTGAGGGGTTTACTGTCCGGTCGGAGAGTCCTCGTGGTTTCGACCAAGTCCGATCTCATCGAGGAAAATGAATCTCAAGACGATCACAGAATCAGCTCAATTACCGGGGATGGATTAGAGGAACTGAGGACTAATCTAATCGAGATAATTGACGCAGATAGGGTGGAAGATCCGCTGTCGCTCCCTGAACATTGGCCTCGTCAAGATGAGAACTAGATACACCCTGGAATTATACGTGCCACGAATGGCCGCATACTACGCAGTAGAAGTTGTGCCCGCCATATGACTCAGGAAGGCCCGTGACGTCCACCTCAGACCCGCAGTTGGGGCATTTTGTCACACGCATGACCTATCCAATGCGGATTGGTTATTCAACGATACTGAGGAAGACCCACCTCTAACCCTGCATTCGCTTCAGGAGGTTCCTAATCGGAAAAGCCATCTCCCCGGCCCCAAGCAGCAGCAGTCCAGAGGTAGCAGCTAGAATTATCTCAACGAAATTGTCTAAGTGTATCCTCGAGGTCACCTCCACCAACTGCTCATCGAGATCAGACCCCTCGTAACCAGCAGTTATGAAGCGGTAGGAACCAGGATCGAGCTCGAAACTCAGTGAACCTTCATTCTGTGGGCCTCCCGCAACTAGGAACTCTTCAATTTCTTCTTCTGTGCACATGGTAAGCCCGAAACCATCCGGAGGACATTCTTCTGCAGCAGAGGAATCTACCACCCCCAACCATCCCCTATCTGGCTCATTCCACTCGACATCGAGAGTGATTTCTAATAGTCCGAATGCCGTTGGAACGTCCAAATCCTCATCCATCATTGCGACATAGCACCCCGAGTCATCATCAGAGCAGGGGACAATAGGAACTCGACTGCCATTAGCGGGTGTTTGGTATCCAATTAGGCTCAGAACCAGAATCAGGGCGCACAGCAATCCGACCAACATCGGTAGAATGGAAAGGACCCTGACCATCATTCTAACATTCCTCCTGGTTCAAAGCGATTTAACCTGACGCCCCCATGATAATCTGTAATGCAAGTAGTCCAACGAAGATTGCAATACCGAAGTACATCAAGAAGCTGAACCTTTTCCTTGTTTTCTCTCGCCGTTCAAACATTGTTTGGCAACCATCATCACCACATATCGAAGGTTCGCTATCTAATGAGATAGGCTTCCAGCAAACTGAACAATGCCTGTGCGGCTCTACCGCGACTCTCGTTCTTGACTTGCTACCCCTGTTCGACGCTGCTGCGTGAGCCTGCTTCGCAGTCCTCTTTGCCGCCTTTAGGATGGTATCTTTCCTGCTAGCCATTAGACCCTCACCTTCGTCCCCTCGAAATCATCACCTTCTAGTGATTTCTTGATTACTTGAGTGTCCCTGCCGTCAAGCACATCCAGGGGCATCGAATGGTCAACCGCCTCGCCCACGCCAATCGGGTCAACGACCTGGGAAGTACCTGCCTCTGCATGTTCTGGTGGTCCCACTATCTGTTGCAATTCTCTTAGTGTCAGCTCATTGAAGGATTCTGCATCATGATTATCTCTGGGATCCTGTGAATAGACGTGAGAGACATTAGTAGCGATTACACACTTCTCAGCCCCGCTTTGTATCGCCAACCTAATCGCAACTGCATCGGTGGTGTGCCCTGGCTCGGTCCCCCCCATTACCACAACATCACAATTCTCCAATTCTAAAGCCGCTTCTGCTGTGCTTTCTGGAATTTTTCTTGATACTGCAAGACCTCCTTCTGAAATGGCCTCTCTGACAATGGTTGCGTTGAGCCTCGTTGCGGCAATTCCAATCCGGTCCAAGTGAGCCACATCTTCAATAAATGGCTTGGCTAATTCTATTCCCTCCCGAGCTGGGGCTCCACCTCCAACCACCAAGGCAACCTTTGACCCCGATTCTACACTTGCAACAATTACGCTGACCAAACTCTGTAACCAGTTGTGCCTCTCTTCGACTTCTGGCCTAAGCAAACTCCCGCCGAGCGCAACAACAACCGTCGCCATCGACCATAGGTTGGCACCTTGCCTTTCAATACGTATGCTCTACTGGCGCTGAAGGGTTGAAATGCCGCCCGTGATGGCAAATCACGGAGGAGTATCATGTCTGACGAGATAGCGCAGCAGCAGCGTAGGCTCCGACTCAAGAAGTCACTGGCCGAACTCTCCGGAATGAAGGGCATGGGGACTGAGTTGGTAACCGTCATAATCCCGCCTGATAGAATGATTAGCGATGTTCGTCAACATCTTGGAAATGAGGCCGGTCAAGCAGCCAACATCAAGTCAAAATCCACGAAGAAACATGTTACTGATGCCATAGAATCAGCAATCTCCACAATTAATCGGTACAAGACGCCTGGAGAGTCTGGAATCGCAATTTTCGTCGGCCACGTAATCGTTGGAAACAACAAGACTAGACTCATGTCTACAGTAATTGATGACCCTCCCGAACCATTCCCATCATTCAGGTACAGGTGCGATTCAACATTCGAAATCAGCCAGTTGGAAGAGATGCTAATCGATCGAACTTCGTATGCCCTTTTCGTGATAGATAGATCCGAGGCAGCTTATGGTTTGGCATCAGGAAAAAGGCTTCATTGCCAAGAACATATCACTTCACTAGTTCCCTCGAAGCATGGCAGAGGGGGGCAATCCGCACAGAGGTTCGAGAGACTGATCGAGGAGGCCGCTCATAACTTCTTCAAGAAAGCAGCAGAGAGGGCGTCAAACTATTGGCTCCCAATGGTCCAGGATTTGAAGGGGGTTATCATTGGAGGACCAGGAGCGACAAAGGACTTCGTCGTGAAGAATGACTACTTTCATCACGAAATAAAGAAACTGATTGCCGAACCTTTCTTTGACGTCGGGTATTCCAACGAAAGCGGCCTAAGGGAATTGATTCAACGTGCCGGCTCAACGATGGATCAGATCGAGCTAGATGTCGAACGGACAATCGTCGATGAATTCTTGCAGGAGGTGATGAAATCAAATCCAAAGGCGACTTATGGGGAGATGATGATTCGTTCCGCACTGGACCAAGGGGCAGTTTCCACTCTTCTACTATCAGAGGCACTAACAAAGAGGAGAGTCACGTGGTTCTGCAAGGCTTGCAAGAACGAGTGGGTAAGGACGCATGAAAAGTCCAGTTCAACCCCATCTTGCCCTGATTGCAAATCAGAAAAGGTCATTGAGGACGAGGAGAATTCAGAGGATCTTATCGACGAACTAACAATATTGGCTGGCCACACTTCCGCAAAGGTCAGGCTAATCTCTCTGGATACCGAGGAGGGTTCGACACTCAATACGGCATTCGGCGGAATTGCCGCATTGTTGAGGTACCCAATTTCTTGAGGTGATTTGGATTAGAGATCTAATTGATGAGATAACCCCAACCTTCTCCAAAGCCATGAAATCACTGCAGGTGGATGATTCAGTGTGGCTTCCACTAATCGGAAGGGCAACTGTTGAGGATCATGGAGACATCGCGCTTCCATGCCATTCTCTGGCAAGTAGGCTGAGAAAATCACCCCGGGATATAGCAGAGCAAATTTGTTCACTCGTCAAGGAAGATTTAGCCCCGATTGCAAACGTCTCATCAATAAGTGGATTCGTTAACGTCACTGCAAAACCAGCATGGCTCTCGAGATCACTTTCGCTTCTCCTCTCTGATCCGAGATTGGGCATCGAGTCAGAAAAGCCATTCACATTCGCCATCGACTATTCTGCTCCTAATGTAGCCAAGGAGATGCACGTCGGCCACCTGAGGTCCACGGTGATAGGTGATTCCATAGTCAGAATGCTTGAGTTCAAGGGCCATAGGGCTATTCGGGAGAATCACGTAGGGGACTGGGGTACTCCATTCGGAATGTTGATCGAACACCTTCTAGATCTCGGCGAGGATCAGGCGGCAAACGAGTTGGGAGTGGGGGACCTGGATTCATTCTACAAACAGGCTAGGGAAAAATTTGTCTCGGATGATGAGTTTGCTGACAGATCCAGAAGCCGGGTGGTTCTTCTACAAGGGGGCGATTCAGAGACACTCCGTCTCTGGAGGATACTGGTTGATGAATCAATGAGGTACTTCAACGAGGTTTACTCGATGCTAGGAGTTCTACTAACCGATGAAGACATCAGAGGTGAGTCTAGCTATAGGGACTTACTTCCAGAGGTCGTTGAACGGCTCAAGGACGTAGGAATGCTGGAGGAGAGTGAGGGTGCAGATGTGGTGTTCCCGGGCGGATGGGTCAATCGGGAAGGTGACCCACTTCCGATGATAATTAGGAAGGCAGACGGAGGCTACAACTACAGCACATCAGATCTGGCATGCATTATCGATAGGGTAGAGAGGATAGGTTGTGATGGGTTTCTGTATGTAGTAGGAACCCCTCAAAAGCAGCACTTCGAGATGGTTTTCCAAGTTGCTATCCAAGCCGGATTTATGGATGAAAATCATCAAGCAGTCCATGTCAACTTTGGCTCAGTTCTAGATACCGATGGGAAGGTTCTCAAGAGTCGAGAGGGCGAGGTAATCAAGCTACATGATCTACTCGATGAGGCGATAAGGAGGGCAGAGGATGCAATCAATGAGAAGAACCCGGACCTGGTTGGCGAGGAGAGGAAGCAGGTCGCCAGAACAGTGGGAATTGGTGCAGTGAAGTATGCAGACCTCTCCACTGAAAGGACGAAAGACTACGTTTTCGATTGGGAGAGGATGCTATCCTTCGACGGAAATACGGCTCCATACCTACAATACGCATACGCCAGAATTTGCAGTATCTTCAGAAAGTGGGACGGAGATAGGGAGTCACTTAGGGAGAACTCCGAGTCTTTACTGGAAGATGACCTTGGCATACTAACAACAGAAGAACTGACACTAGCTCGTAGACTTGTAGAATTTCCATCAATAATGGATGACTCCATCTCTACGTTTAGTCCTCACAAGCTTTGCAAACACCTTCATTCGATAGCATCCTCATTTGCTTCCTTTTACGAAAATTGTAGCATCCTGAAGGAGGATAACGATGTGCTATCCAAAAGAAGACTTGCATTGTGCGATCTCACTGCTAGAGAGCTCCAACTTGGATTGGGCATCATGGGAATAGATGTCCCAGAGAGAATGTGAATCTAGGCATGTTCAAAATATGCAACCTCTCGCCTTCTCCATGGTTAGAGTAGGAGACAAGGCCCCAGATTTTACATTGAAGAATGCCGCAAAAGAAGATGTAACACTATCCGAACATCGCGGAAAGACTGTGATTCTAGCATTCTATCCCGGAGCATTTACTGGTGTTTGCGACAAAGAGATGTGCTCTCTTCAAGAAAATCTCGCCAACCTGAATGATTCCAATGCGAGTGTTTTGGGCATTAGCGTAGACTCTCCATGGGCAAATGCAGAGTTTGCGAGGAGATACAACTTAGAATTCGAACTACTATCGGACCTAGATAGAGATGTAGTCGAGTCATACGATGCTAAATTCGTCGGACTCGGTGGACTCGATGGTTATGTCTGCGCAAACCGTGTCATAATTATCATTGACAGCGAGGGTACGGTCCAGTATCGATGGGTTGCTGAGAATCCTGGTGTCGAGCCAGACTACGAAGAAGTTGTTTCCTTCTGCGCTGCCTAGCCCCAAGCAAGGTGACGAACCAAGGAACCGTAGATTATCCCGGATACAGCAAGACTCTCTTCGTTGAACCTGTCCATGTTGTCCAAGTAGGTGTGGTATTCTGACGAGCCGGAGCCATAACACATCATTGCCAAGCCAAAATCATCCGATTCTTGGTGGATTCCAAACACGAATGGTGCATGATCAGAGTTGTATGGCATCTCCTCCGAGGCAAGCTCTCTGACGCTAATACTGTATTTCTCGTACAGTTCTGGTTGCGACTTGGCAAACTCGTCAACCAAACCCTCGATGTGTTTCACATCCGTTGCACTGTTACCCTGCAGGGTCACTCCGGAGTTCCTCTCGGTATCTACGTGGTTCATATCCAGATTGATGTAAAGTCTGAGGTTATCCTCCAACATTTCCCTATGCTTACTGACCCACTCCGATGACCCCCAGAGTCCTTCTTCTTCCCCTCCCCATGTGCAGAAGTAGATAGTCAATCCAGGATCACCAAGCTCTTCTTGCAACAAACCGAATTGCCTAGCCATTTCCATGACGGTAGCAGTTCCTGCAGTGTTGTCCACAGCACCTTGGCCATTGTATACGGTGTCGTGATGAGCTCCAATTACAACCAACTCTTCGGTCTCACCCTCGATAATGCCGCACGGTACGTGGACGTTGCCATTGTTCTGATTGTCTACGTCAATCTGGAATTCTAGCATCCCTTCTGAATTGACTACCTGGTCGCGGATAGTCTCGCCTACACTCTTTGAGACCATCACGAAACCGATGTCATAGGGCCTTTCCTCAAACTGGGTGATATCAAGAGATTTCGAGTAGGGGACGCAATCACCCGAAACCAACTCGTCACAATTTTGCCTGGAATTTACCGCAATTAAACCTCTCAGGCCATTCTCTTGGGCTCGCTTCATCAGGATGGTGTTGCTCTCCGTCCCCGGCTCTCCATTCTCGCCATCCAATAGCCATACCAATCCAACGCCATTACTTGCTGAACTCCAATCCTGAGTTTCATTCCCCATAGCCAAGTCAATCACGTTGACATCACTACTAGCTGGGATATTCACGCTTCCGCTGTATCCCTGGACGACGAAATCTGATCTGTGTTCGAATTGCAACTCGTCTCTGTCTAAATCGGCAACAGAGCAAGGAGTCGGACCCCCGAAAATCCCTCCGACGTTGCCAGGAGTGCAGATCATCATTTCGAATGTGTTCCCCATGTAGTACAGTGGGACCTCAAACTCTTCGAGAGTGGAGGGCAATCCACTATTCGAGAAATTGGTCTTGATCGATTGTGCAGCATTCTCCTCTTCCACTGTTCCTGAGAGCCTCCCTCCCCAGTCCGGATCCCCTAGATCCACCAGTCCTTGGGCATACGCCCTAGTTTGGTTGGTGTCGAAGTCAATCAACTCGTACTGTTGCCCTCCTTTGACCCACTTTGCTAGATTATCTCCGAACAATAAACCGCCCCCTGCCGCCCCAAGGACAATCATCCCTACAACGATAATTGTGGAAGTCGGTTTCCCAAAACTAGGTGACCATTCAGTCATGTTATGGCAATTGAAATCTTTCCACCACTATTGAACCCATTCCAGTACAGGTCAGGGGAGGCATCAATCTTCAGCACGGACCTCTTCGCCAGTCCATCTTTTGCCCAAGGAATGATCAACTCCTAACTGGTCCAGTATCCTTGCAACTACAAAGTCAACTAGATCTCCAATGTTTCTAGGGGAATGGTAGAAACCCGGACTAGCTGGAAGGATTACTACCCCCCACTCGGAGAGGTTGAACATTGCTTTCAGATGGGGGGTGGAGTAGGGGGCCTCCCTTGGAACTATGATCAGCTTCCTCCTTTCCTTCATTGCCACCAGTGCACTCCTGGTTGCAAGATTGTCACTAATTCCGGCAGCTATCTTTCCAATGGTTGTTCCACTGGCCGGACATACGACGTAAGCATCGAATCTAGCAGATCCAGATGCTGCTTTAGCTGCAAGGTTGGCATTATCTTCGAGGGTCACGCCTTCTCTATCGGCCAATTGGCTAGGTGTTATCCCACATTCCAGATCCAGATTAATGGCTCCGGTGCTAGTTACTATCAGGTTCACAGACCATTTGTGTTCCACCAGTGCTTCAATTAGCCTGACGCAGTACTGTGCTCCCGATGCCCCCGTTAGTGCGACAACTGCCTCGGGCATGCCATCGCGGCATACCCCACTCCATTCAATGGTTTCCCAACCTCACATCGACTGTTCCAGGCACTCTGCAAGGAACTCATACTCTTCGAGACTATTGTAAAGTTGCGCTGAAATTCTGATGTACCGCCTTCCATGGTGCCTCCATGGAAAAACTGGGACTTGCACCCCAAACTCGTCCAGCAGATAGTTGTGATAGGGGTCGCCTTCCATGCTCATTGGCCCCACATCCCCCTCTCCGGGCATCTCCACAGACGCTATCGATGAAACCAGTGAATCTGGAACCGGCTCTGTGGTCCCAAGTGCATCGCAGAGAATCTTCCTACCCTCAAGCGCCAATGCCCTGTTTCTTTCCATTATCTCCGGCCATCCGCCCTCGACTAGTCCACCTAGGAAATCGATTGCTAGTGGGATACATAGCCAGGGAGTAGGGTCTTGGGTTCCAGGCCATCCAAATTCAAATTCGAACTTTTCTTGTTCAGTACCTTCGAAGCTGGCACCGTGACTGATACTTAGAGGTCTAACCATCTTCTTCAGGTCAGACCTGATGTGTAGAAAGGCAGAACCTTTCGGTGTGCAGAGCCATTTGTGGCAATTACCTGTGCAGTAAGCCGCATCTAGATCACTGAGGTCTAGAGGCACAATGCCCGGACCATGCGCCGCATCAAGGAGAACATCTACACCCGATGACTGCAACTCTCCGACGAGCCTTTCGAACGGCATCCTAAGGCCCGTGGCGCTAGTCACGGTATCCACCATTGCTAGTACTGTTCGTTCGGTAACAGATCCCATGATCAGGTCTACGATTTCATCCTCGCTCTCGACTCTGAATGGTACTTCTACAACCACTGTCTTCGCGCCCGCCCTCTCAGTAACGAAGTCGACCGCATTCCAACATGCCTGGTAGCTGTGGTCGGTGACTAGAATCTCGTCACCCGGTTGAAGTACAAGGCTTCTGAGTACAGTGTTTACACCTTCTGTGGTATTCTTAACTAATGTCATTCCTCCAGGATCAGCATTCATGAATTCTGCAAGTTTATTGATCGAGGATTCTATCATGGGGGTGTATTCCCTTTCAAAGAACCTTACAGGGTCACTCTCGATGATTCCCCTAAGCCTACTTTGTTCTTCAAGGACCGCTATTGGCGTAGCTCCGAAGGAGCCATGATTGAGAAAACAAGTATCTGTAGAGAGCATCCAGTGCTTAGACAAATCACTTCTTACAGGCCTGTTCACACTACCATCTCCGGACTCCAATCTACAGGATTCCTAGGCACTCTTCCTAGGAAATCCTCACAAGTCAGCCTCAGGCTCTTCTCAATTCTCATGAAGTCTAATGGAACGCCCTTCTTGTCTTTCTCATAACCTAGGTGGGAAAGGCTGGTATGGGCCCCCGCGTCAATGCCGCAGCATTCCAGATCCTGTACCCTGGTCCCGGGAGTGTCTATGTTGATTGACATCCCATGGCGGCTAACCCAGTGGAGGAATGATAGTCCGATTGAGCAAATCTTGTGCCCATCGACCCATGCTCCTTGCATCGCTTCATCCTTGTAAGCAGAAACCCCGCATTCGGCAAGAGCAGCAATCGCCCAGTCTTCCAGCCTACCAATTACCCCTCTAACACTCTGTTCCCCGATTTCCCACTTCACAATTGGATATACGACAAGTTGACCTGGACCATGCCAAGTAATGCCTCCGCCTCTGTCTGTTAGGCAAGTTGGATAACCATCAACGATAACATTGTCACGGACTGCCTTTGGGCCAATTGTCACAACTTCTGGATGTTGGACGAAGATTAAGGCATCACCAATATCCCCTGCTATCCTCCTTTTTTGCAGTTCCTTCATCGACTCAGACATTACTTGATAATCTACTATCCCGCACCTTAGTACGTCGATTCCGCCCATTCGAAACCTCAGTTGATGTGGATGGCGTGACCAAGGGTCTTGAGTACGCTTTCGTGGAATGCCTCGGACATGGTCGGATGGGCGTGCACAGTACCTGCCACGTCCTCAAGCAAAGCCCCCATCTCCAGAGCCAACACGAACTCAGAGTGTAACTCTGCAACATGGCTTCCCACTGCTTGGACTCCAAGGATGACGTGATCAGACTCTCTTGCAGTTACTCGTATGAAACCCCCTGTCTTCTCAGCCTCCAGACTCAATGCTCTGCCATTTGCAGCAAGTGGAAACTTGCCCACAATGATTTCTTCTCCCCTTTCTTCTGCTTCATCAGGAGTTAGTCCGACAGAAACTATCTCAGGCTCGGTAAAGACGATTGCAGGGATAGCTATCTTGTCGAATTCTCTTTTGTGACCAGCAATAATCTCGGCCACCATCTCCCCTTCCGCACTAGCCTTGTGGGCAAGCATTGGCTCACCAGATACATCTCCAATTGCATATACTCCGGGAACCGATGTTCTGCATTGCCTGTCCGTTCTGATGAAGCGTCCCGATCCATCCATCCTAACTCCGGTGTTCTCCAGTCCCCAGCCCTTGGTGTTGGGCTTCCTACCTACGGTGACTAGGACCTTGTCCACCTTCACCTTGTGCTCAGTTCCTTCTTTTTCGAATGTCAATTCAGCCTTCTTCGATGCGCCCCGCCCCTTGATTTCTACACCTCTTGCCAGTGCATCGGTATGGACTGAGACCTTGTGCTTCTTCAGCCATAGTTCCAGGGGTCTCCTGATTTCCTTGTCCATTATGGCCAAGACGCTACTCATACCCTCCACAACAGTAATTTCGGAACCAAGCTTAGCCAGAGCACACCCCAATTCGAGTCCGATATAACCCCCTCCGACAATTGCAACGCTCTTAGGCAACGATTCTAGATCCAATGCACCGCTTGAGGAGAGGACAAACTCCTCGTCACACGGCATGAATGGCAAATCTATGTGGCTAGATCCAGTAGCAATGATGACGTTCTCGGCCTCTATCCTCACACTACCGCTGCTAGAATCTACTGTGCAACTCTTCGGCCCATCGAAATTTGCCCACCCCTTGATCAGGTCAGCTCCCGCTGCTTTCAGTAAACCCTCCACGCCCTTGTTCAATCTATCAACAATGGAATCCTTCCAAGATACCAGTCCAACCATGTCAACTTCGGCTTCACCTTTGACAGAAAGTCCCATATGCCCCCCATCAGCAGAATGCTGGCGAAGGGACTCAAACCTCTCTGCAGCATGGATAATTGCCTTGCTAGGTATGCATCCCCTGATTAGGCAAGTACCTCCTGCCTTGTCACCCTCTACAACAATCGTATCAAGTCCCAGTTGCGCTGATCGGATTCCCGCTACGTAACCCCCCGGCCCAGCACCAATTACCAAGACTTGGCATTTGCGTGAATCTGCCATTATAGTCCCTCACATGAAAATGAGTGCTGGGTTTTCCAGCATTCTCTTGAGGTGCTGAATTAGGGACGCTCCATCCGCCCCATCGACCACTCGGTGGTCAAAGGCGCTTGAAAGATTCATAATTCTCCTGATGACAACCTTCCCGTCCTTGACAACAGGCATCTCTCTTGCCTTGTGAACCCCAAGGATGGAAACCTCTGGATGATTGATGATCGGGGTCGCCCCCAGGCCACCCTCTCGCCCTAGGCTTGTTATCGTGAAAGTGGAACCGGTGAGCTCATCTAGACTTGCACTACCATCTCTAGCAGATCCGGATACTCTTTGCATTTCTGATGCAGCGTTCCAGATGTCCATGGCCTCAACGTGCTTAACCACTGGGACATACAAACCGCGCTCAGTCTGAGTAGCAATTCCTATGTTCACAGCTCCCTGCCTATTCACAACGCCGCCCTCATCATCGAAGTGCGCATTGCATTCGGGATGTTGGGGCATGATCTTAGCAAGAGCCAGCATGATGAATGGAAGATATGTCAGCTTCGGTTGGGAATCGTCCTTTGTCGAGTTTAGGACCTGCCTCAAAGCCTCTAGCTCGGTAATATCGACCTCTTCGAAATATGAGAAGTGTGGTATTCTGCTCTTCGAGAGGCTCATTTGCTCAGAGATCTTTCTCCTTAGTCCTACCACCTTCACTGGAGTAACCTCGGTCCTCTTAACGGAGTATGCCATAGGCGCGGCACCTGAAACTGCCCCACCCGCTGCAATGAATGCGTCCAAATCAGCATGTCTGATCCTACCAGCCGGCCCCGATCCTCTTACGGTTGCAAGATCAACGTCATTCTCCCTTGCCCGCTTCCTAATCGCAGGACTAGCAAGGACTCGCCCGGTTGTTGTTTGGGATGGCGCCTTGGGTGCAGGAGCAGGTGCAGGAGCAGGTGCAGGAGCAGGAGCAGGAGCAGGTGCAGGAGCAGGTGCAGGAGCAGGAGCAGGAGTAGGAGCAGGTGCCGACACAGGTTCCGTTTTCGAGGGCTCGTCTTCGTCGCTCGATACTTCCTCACTTGCCGTTGCTTCTCCCTCGATTTCGATTTCCAGAAGAGTTGTTCCAACTGCAATCATGTCTCCAACACCCCCACTTAGGGAATCTATTACCCCACTTTTAGGGGATGGAATTGTCACTGTTGCTTTGTCTGTCATCACATCCACAATAGGGTCGTCCTCAGAGACAGAATCTCCAACCGATACGTGCCATTGGACCACTTCTCCTTCAACTACCCCCTCTCCAATATCGGGCAACTTGAATACGAAATTTCCCATCTCACTCCTCCTGTGTTTTCACTATCGCCGCTGCGATTCTAGATGGTCCGGGCATGTAATCCCATTCAGTAGTATGGGGGAATGGTGTGTCCCAACCAGTCACCCTCTCAATGGGTGCCTCAAGGTGGTAGAAGCACCTCTCCTGTATGGAAGCCGCCATTTCTGCACCGAATCCGCTGGTTTTCGGTGCTTCATGGACAATTACACACCTTCCTGTCTTCTCAACCGAACTTACGACTGACTCCCTGTCCCATGGAACAAGGGTCTGTAGGTCAATCAGGTCACACGACACTCCGCTGTCCCTAATTGCTTGCTCACAAACATGAACCATCGCACCCCATGAGATTACCGTGCAATCGCTTCCTTGCTGTGCAACTCTTGCCTCGCCAAGTGGGATTCTGTAGTGGCCCTCGGGAACTTCTGCCTCTGGATGATCAGACCATGTTGGCACGTTGTGAGGGTCCCCATAGAATGGTCCTCGGTAACACCTCTTCGGCTCGAAGAAAACCACAGGATCATTGCTCTCAATTGCGCTAATTAGCAGACCCTTCGCATTGTAAGGGGTTGAGCAGTAAACTACCTTTAGCCCAGGAGTGTGTGTGAACTGGGACTCTGGGGATTGCGAATGATGGTGACCTCCCCTAATGCCGCCCCCAGCTGGAGTCCGTAGTGTGACAGGAGACCAGAACTCACCTCCAGACCTGTGTCTAACCTTTGCCATCTCGTTCACAATCTGATCATAAGCCGGAAAGATGTAGTCAGCAAACTGAATTTCCACTACAGGCCTGAGCCCATTCAATCCCATGCCAAAAGCAGTTGCAGCAATGCCTCCTTCCGAAAGTGGAGAATCGAAAACACGATGACTACCATGTTTTTCTTGCAGTCCGTCGGTCGTTCTGAACACCCCTCCAAAGTAACCCACGTCTTCTCCGAATATGATTACATCCGGGTCACTATCTAGCATATTGTCGAGAGCGCTGTTCAATGATTGAATCATGTTCATGTTTGTCATTTTCAGCCCTCCATCATCTCATCATGCTGCTCCTTAAGGTGCCATGGCATCTCCTCGTAAACCTCAGTGAAGATTGTCTCTGCCGAGGGATATGGGCCATTGGCTAGGTCTCCGAATTTTACCGCCTCCTTGTAAGCATCAATCACCTCTCCGTCTATCCTCTCCTCCAGTTCTTTTTGCTGATCCTCGCTCCACTCTCCCAATTTAATCAGGTGCTCTTTCAGCCTATCTACCGGATCCCCGCCGGGCCATTTGGTATGCTCGTCCTTGGGCCTATATCTGCTGGGATCGTCGCTGCTGCTGTGTGCTCCGGTTCTGTAAGTTAGAACCTCTATGTGCGTGGCACCAGAACCTGCTGCAGCTCTCTCTCGTGCCCACTTGGTTACAGAATATAGTGCCAAGAAATCGTTTCCGTCCACTCTAATTGAGGCAAGACCGAAGGGAATTCCTCTCGATGCGAAACTACCCATTCCGGTGGCGAAGTTGGAGTGAGTGGATATTGCCCATTGGTTATTGACCAAATTCAGAATTACAGGGGCGTTGAAAACACTTGCGAAGTTTAACGCATAGTGGTAATCCCCCTCAGCGCTAGCCCCATCGCCTATCCAGGTAATAGTCACTTCATCGAGTCCCTTGTAACTAGATGCAAGGGACACCCCTACTGCCTGGCTGAACTGCGTTCCAACAGGACTGGAAACAGAAATGAAACGACCCTCCCGATACGAATAGTGTACCGGCATCTGTCTGCCCTTGATGTTGTCTTCTACATTTCCAATGCAGTGGCAAATCATGCTAACCATGTCCCTACCCCTGACGAATTGAGCACCCGGTTGCCTGTAAGTTGGGAAAATCCAGTCTTGCTCCTCCAAAGCCATTGTTTGGGCAATAGCAACCGCTTCCTCTCCCAATGAACGCATGTAGAAAGAGAGAAGCCCAGTCCTCTGCATTTTCATCATCCTATCATCGAAGATCCTCAGTCTGACCATGTGCTCCAAGCCGATTAGGAGTTGATCCGCGGTGAGTCCCGGGTCCCACTCCCCCGAGGCATTTCCATCATCATCAAGCACTCTGACTAGTCCATTAGCTAGTTCGATCGTGTCTTGAAAATGACAACTCTTTGGATCGGGCTTGGGGAAATCGCCAGGTTTCCATGGCCAGTTTTCGAAACTCGCTTCCTCTCCCGGCCTGAATGGGGCGTCCGGCACGTGAATTTTCCCGCCGGTGTCCCTAGGAGTCATGTTTCATCCCTCCGCTCATCATGAATTATCAACCTCTGCAACAACCAATCTCTTCTGTGACATGATGTGACTAACCGCAGAACCAGTAGAGTCTCGAGTCACCACTGGCTCACCCCCCATTGCCTCCTCCCAAAGAAGACCAGCCCTGTAACTTGACCTAACTAGCGGTCCACTAGCGACGGCACCGAACCCAAGCTCCCTTGCTAGTCGATCCCAGTCTGCAAAATTGCTTGGCTCAGGAAACCTGTCAACAGGGAGGTGCCTGAAGCTAGGCTGCAGATACTGCCCTAGGGTAATCATGTCGACCCCAGCTTCACGAATCATCTTCATGGCCTCTTCCACCTCTTCGTCGGATTCTCCAAGGCCGACCATTAGGCTAGTCTTGGTTAGTATATCCGGGCGCACTTCCTTTGCCTTCCTCAGTATGTCTAGGGATTGCCCGAATGAGGCCCTGCGATCTCGAACTATTCGATCTAGGCGAGGCACGCACTCGACATTATGCGCGAAAACCCTCAGGGGCAGGCCATCCAACATTTCCTCTAGAGCCTCTAGATTGCCGTCAAGATCGGAACAAAGCAATTCCAATCCAACATCCGGATTCTTGATGGAAACCTCTGAGATGCAATCCCGGTAGTGCATTGCTCCGCCATCTTGAAGGTCATCTCTGTTTACAACAGTAATTACTGCATAGCTCAGCCCCATATTGAAAACTGCATCAGCTAACTCTTTGGGTTCTTCCGCATTTAGCTCCGGAGGATCCTTCACCGTTCCTACTGCACAGAATCTGCATCCCCTGGTGCACACTTCCCCGGCTACCATGAATGTAGCAGTCCCCCTGCCCCAGCAATCGTGTACGTTCGGGCACCGAGCCTCTTCGCAGACTGTATTCAATCCATGAGTTTCGACATTGCTCTTGGTTTCGTTGTATCTAGACTGAGCCAGACCAGTTGGAAGTGCGGTCTTGAACCATGATGGCAGCCTCTTCCTCAAGTTTTTCCTTTTTTCCAGAGGGCCTATCGAACTGGTACTACCACAACCTAAGGACGCCTCTGCCCCGGTATCGATGATTGGCAACCGCCTCTCCATCGCTATCAGCGGATAGAAGAACGACATTAACCGTTCTCATTGCGAAGTCCCGCTTGTTGTGAGCAATCGGTAAAGTGTGTGGTCCCCTGCGGAATGCGTGCGCGGGTCGGTATTGGTCACTGGAGGTGCCAAAAGGATAGGTCGAGAAATTTGCTTGAGGCTTTCTGAAGAGGGATTCTCAATTGCCATCCACTACAGAAATTCCGAACAAGAAGCAAACCAGCTAGTCGGAGAGATAGAGGCCAGTGGCGGAAAGGCAATCTCCATTCGATGCGATCTCAATGATTACGACTCAGTGAAGGGATTAATTCACAGAGTAACAGAATCACTTGGGACTGTTGTGGGAGTGGTAAACAACGCCTCACTCTTCTCTTTCGACAGGATTGAAAACCTCTCCGAAGAACTGTGGACAGAACACATGAAAGTAAATGCACTCGCACCTCTAGTCTTAATCGGAGAGTTGTCCAAGTCTGCCAAAGAGCCCTCATGGGTGGTGAATGTGTTGGATTTCAAGGTTGAATCCCCAAATGCAGATTACCTGTCATATACGGGTTCAAGATTTGCAATGCACGGATTGACCTCTGCACTTGCAATTGACCTCGCCCCAAGAATCAGAGTTAACTCAGTTGCACCAGGGCACGTTCTTACTAGTGATGTTCTAGATGCCGACTCACTCGAGGCAATCCAATCTAAATCCCCATTAGGGTTCGGGCCATCTTCACATGATGTCTCTGAATCAATAGTCTTCTTGGCGAATTCTCCATCCATAACGGGGCAAACCATCTTCGTTGACTCTGGTGAGAGGTTTAGACAGGTGGGAAAAGATCCAGCGTTTGACAAGGAGTGAGAATATTGACAATAACAACTCACCATCTTAGTTCTATCATCGGAAGACTCGAGTCTTCTGGTTGGACAACATTGAGACTAGAGGACGTTGTAATTGAACTGGACATAGGAGCACATGATTACGAGAAGGGAGTGAAGCAACCCGTTAGATTCGATATCGAAGTTCTGCTCGAAGGCTCCGAACCCCCAATCAATGATCAGATTGGAGACGTGCTAGACTACGAGTATCTTCATCTCTCGATAGAAAAGGCAACTTCCCAGAGGAACACCCTAATGGAGACAATAGCCTCTTCGATTCTGGAATCTATACTAATTCCAGATAATGTTGTAGCCGGAGTGGTATGCTTGACCAAGATTTCTCCAATCGGATTTGATGGCAAATTTGGCTGCACCCTTGCGAGGGTGAAATCCAGATTTGAGAATTAATGGTGCAGGGGATGGGATTCGAACCCATGAAGCACTAAGCACCGGAGCTTAAGTCCGGCCCCTTTGACCAACTCGGGTACCCCTGCAGCCTAACGAGGCCCGACTTTCGATTTCAACCGAGCGGACGATAACGTGCAATAACCGACGCATCAACTACTCCAAACTCCCGAACTCTTTAACATCCCGGATGCGGCGCACAATCGTGCGAAATCGCAATCCCCACTCCTCAGTTCGTCAAACTACACTGGTCTCACTGTCGTTGGCATTATTGATGCTGATTCCCACTGGCTTCGATTTGGAATCATCAGAACTTCCCGATTACAAGGCCTTCAATGCCTCAGAAAGCGCCCCAGACGCCAACTTGTACAAGTTATACTTCGTACAGCCGGGTCAGAACCAGACTGCTGGAATGGACGGGCTGATCAGTACTCAGCCACCTGAAGGGAACGAGGACCAGGAAGTGGCAAGCGCCTTGGATGACGATGTCCAATTCATGACCATTTCACTGATGTCATCGATGGATTTCTTTGGGAGGAAGTTCCATGCCAATGACTCATACTACATTCCAGTTGAACTATTCCTAAAGTCAGAGGGGTCTCAGAATTCAAATGTAGATTGGACAGTTTCCATTATGACTTCAGAGAGAACCATCGGTTCCACAACTTACTCCGGTTCCGTCTGCTCCTCATCATTCGGCAGTAGTTGCGACTTCGATCATGAGATTATCGACGTGGGTATAGGAAATTCCGAATCTTTCCAAGTAGGGAAGAACGAGCGATTGATCATCAGGGTCAGGGCTAGCATGTCTGGATGCGACAGTAGCGACAGCCCCTTCGGCGGGTCTAGCTGTACTGCAGATGTTGCATTCAACAACATCGACAACGAGCCAAACAAATTCTCCAAGATGGAGGCAAATGGAAATGCACTGATGAACAGCATCATTGTAGTTCAGAGAGAAGGTGCAAACATTGCCGAGGGTTCTGAGATAGACTGGTACCCGAATGACATTGTCGAGGACAGGGAGATGCAGTTTTCCATAGATGCGATCAGTGCATTTGGGCGGGCGGACATATCCAGGGTCGACATACTCATGAGGGGGCCGGATGGAAACTACGAGGTCGATGAAAGAATCACTGGAGACATGGAGGATATCGAGGATTCCAGCACAGGGATATTTGGCAAATTCCTTTTCACATACGATAGTGGACTTTCACCCGGGGAGTATACGGTATTTCTCAGGGTTCGAGATGTCGGTGGCAACGAAATAGAGATAGAGCATGAACCAATAGAGATGCACCAGTTTGGCGTTTCACTGAAGCATCGTTTCGACCGTTCAGTGGAGTACTTCGCTCCCGGGAAGGTCACTCCCGTCCCCATGGTTCTTATCCATAGGGGCGATTCCACCAAGTCGATGAACGTAGAACTGGAAGTTCTGACTAATCTGGGTAGCTCTTGGTTGGTTGAGTTCGATTCACCAGCAGGGTACGAGATGAGTTCCGGGGGTACGGTGATCAATCCTACTGTGACACTCACAGCCCCAGATGATCTGACTGGGATGCCGAAGAAGATTGAGATCCGAGCCGTAGCCGAGGCGGATGTGGATGGGGTTATTTCGGTCGTCCATCAGGATACCCTCGTACTGAACGTGGAGAAGATTGACGTCTATCAGCCCCCTGTAGTCTCAGTATGGTCCGAGGATCATAAAATACCAATAGCGAACTCATCCAGGGGGGAAGCTCTTGATTCGACGATCCCTAGATTCGCTGAATACGGGGAATTCAACCCGTTTATTTTAGAGATTTTCAATACTGGTTTCGATGCAGACACCTTCAGAATCGACATTCTGAAGAGATCAAAATCAATCTTCCAATTCCACGATAACCTAACCGGCCAGCAGATCCTTCAATCCGAGGCCGACGGAACTTACCACACCCCTCTTCTGGAGAGGCACAGCACAAAGGTCCTGATTCTCGGGGTGAAGCCAAGCCTGGATAGGGAGGACGAGGATATCGGGGAGATTGAGATAGAAGTAATCAGTGGAGGCAATTCCTCAACCACAACTACCGTTTCATTCACAATCCAGAGGACATATGGCATTAGGGGGGAGATCTCACAGGATTGTGACGGAACTCCCCTCGGACACATGCAGGTGTCACTCTGCGCACCCGGACAGGATAGGCCCGTATTGGACTTCAGAGCACGATTGACCAATAGTGAGACGGATTTGGAAGCAGCATCGTGGTGGCTGCTACAGAACCCCTCCACATTGAAGGAAAATACGGATAGAAACTCCGCATATGGGCAATGGGATTTCAGAATAACAAATTCGGACGGAGAGGCAGTCCCTAGGGTTTCCCTTGGTCCCGGGGACTTCACCGAGGTCTTCATCAGTGCAACTCTGACCAATCAGGTAGAGGTGGGGAACCACACCGTCTATCTGAGGATTGTCGAGGACATTGAAGAAGACGAACCAAGATATTTCGATCTCCCGATGACCTTTGAGATTGAAGCAGATCAACCCATGTTGGAGATAGTTCAGGTTTCCCAGAATACCAAACTTGCTCCTGGTAATGACTATTCTATCCAGATGAAGGTAAAGAATGAGGGCAACAGTCCGATGACTGTTCTTCTGGAAGCCGATGTAGACGAGAGTGGTTGGGATGTGAGCATCGGTGGACTTTCTGGCTCCCCACTGATAGAAATTGATGCTTTTGACGAGGCAACCTTCACAGTCGAGGTTTCCGTTTCCAGTTCAGCAAACAACGGAGACTCAATTCCAATAATGGTCACTGCTACCCCACTAGACACGGAGCAGAGCTTCTCAGAGTCTCTAACCGCCAAGTTCACCCTTACGGCAATCGTTGAGATTGGCTCATTCGTAGATATAATCGTCAACGAAATGTCCCACCCCAGACCAATAACCCTTGTTCTTGTTTTGGTCAGTGTTCTGTTGCTTTTTGCCGGGATTCAGAGCAGGCTCAATAGGAGGAGGTGGGCAGCTCAGATGAGTATGTTGGAGTCACTCTCTGAAGATGAGGTAACGGTCGAAGAAAACACCCCTGAGATTCCCGCACCTGTCACGGTGGAGGAAGAACACAGTGGCCCAGACAGGTACGACGATGAAGATGTCGAGCTATTGTAGTCTGCAAATGTACGAACGACGCTCCATTCTTCTTAAGACCCTGAGTTAGCGGCCTACAAAACGAGACTGACACCCATGCAGTTAGTAACTTCAAATTATGAAGAATCTAGTCCCATGGGCAAGAAGATGTCAGCCACATTTCTGACATTCTTGCTTCTCATGACCGGGATAGCCTCGATGCAGATTGCAGTGTTCGAAGTTTCTGCTACTGTGAACGACCAGGATGCAGACGGTCTCCCATATGGGATTGAGTTCTTGATCAACACCCAGCCTCAGGATTGGGACTCGGATAACGACGGCCTCCCCGATGGATGGGAATGGCAATATGGATTAGACCCCCTGTCGTCATTAGGTGAAAACGGCTCCACGGGGGACCCCGACTCTGACGGACTCACAAACCTGAACGAGTATCTTTTCGGAATCCCTTCTGGTTGGGATGAGCCCTCTACTACAAACATCCTGGACAATGGTGTTTGGTGGAATGGCACTGTTCCTGTCTCAAACTGGGATGAGGAGAGTGCCATGCAAGTGATACAGGGCTCAGGTTCAGATGGCGCAGACGAGGATCCAGTAGGGAACATCTGCACTGATACGTTCGACAACGATCACGATGGAATGGTCGATTCTCATGATCCTGACTTCGATGGGGATGCCGATTGCAGCTCCAATGATGATGATGGAGACGGAATCGAAGACGAGGACCCCAATGGTTGGGATACCGATGGCGATGGAATGCCAGATGGGTGGGAGGTGGCAAATGGACTCGATCCAACTTCTAACTCAAACCAAGATGGGACCTTTGGAGACCCTGACTCAGATGGGCTTTCAAACATTTACGAGTACGTGAACCCAGCATGGGGGACTAGGAACGGAACGACATTTCCTCCTACGCAGTACTTCAGACCTGGGCCAATCAACATGACGATCACTGAATCACCTTGTAATCCAGTACTTTCACTCGGCCCGGGTGGGTGTGGAATTTTTACTGCAGAGGTGGATGGAATCACCCAGACCGACCCTCAGAACAACGATACCGATGGCGATGGTCTGAATGACTCCTTTGAGGGACTAGTCTTGCTCACTGACCCAACCTCCCCAGATACTGACTCTGACGGAATTCTAGATGGAATAGAATTCAATGGGTCGTACGGGGATCCAGCACAGGGGTCTGACCCTAGGAGTAACAACACAGACGGGGACCATTTGGATGATGGTGACGAAGATCTGAATGGCAATGGCGTGATTGATCCCGGTGAGACTGATCCAACTAGGATCAACGACGAAGGCGATTTCGATGGCGACGGTCTACAAAATTGGGAGGAGAACAACTCCTGCACTCTATGGAACGTATCCGATTCAGATGGGGGTGGCATAAGTGACGGGGACGAAGGATTCCCCGGACAGACCGATCCGTGCACATCCATTTTCGAACTAGTTTTCACAATCATTGACTGGGATGCAGATGCTGATACGCTAACCATCAACTCCACTGAAGGGATTAATCCCAACCCTGTTGATTGGAGGGGAAACGCCCCGATGGCTTACTTCGTTTCCCCCAATGGTACGCGGACACCGTTCAGCTATGCCTCCCTGGAGGAACCATCATTCCTGAAGGGAGTAGATACAGACCCCCCATTAGGCTCAACAATGATTTCGTTCATCAATGGCTCTTGGTGTTGGGATGCTTCTGCTAATGCAACCAATGACCCATGGTGTGATGATGACTACAAGGACACGGACGGCGATGGTCTTGCAGACTGGGAGGAATTGACAGCAGCATGGGGTTATCTATCCGATCCGACCCTATACGATACCGATGGGGATGGCGTCAATGATCTTTCTGAAACTCTGAACCTAACAGACCCTAGAGAGCCCTGTGACAACCTGCTTGATACCGATGGGGATGGGTTGAACAACTATTTCGAGAATACCACAGGGTGCTCAATGATTTTCGGTATTGGTGGCTTTGGCTTCGGGGGGAATTTCACGTCTGACGTTTGGTTCACTCTTTGGAACGTCGCAGATACGGACAATGGAGGAGTTGAGGATGGCCAGGAATATCTAGACGGGACAAACCCTCAGGACAATCCAGACGATGACATCAATCCTCTCGATACCGATGGGGATGGTATCCCCGACCTAATAGAGCAGGAGTTAGGAACTGACTGGCTTGACCCCGATACTGACGGTGGAGGAATCCCAGATGGTGAAGAATGCCCCGAGGATTTCTGGGTTCTGGATTGTATAGGTTCCCCGGGCGATCCCTTCAATCCAATTGACGATATACAGGAGAACGCACTGATGTTCACTGCCACAAATAGCTCCGAAGGACTGGATCCAACCATCAAACACTACTGGAGATGGCATACCTATGACTTCTACACTGGGGTATCTTGGGGCGTGAATAGTACATTGGTAGGGAATACTCAGGTTATCCCAGAATTCTCTACAGAACAAGGTGTTGCAGACCAGTCTTTCTGGAATCACTCAGGCCCACTATCCTGGGAGATAATCTTCGATGAAGCCGGATACATCGGACCCGGGCAAGAACTCATCCAGCCCTACAACGTTGTTAATTTCACAGCATGGGTGGATAACTCAGCCGGACTCAATTTCTCAAACTACACTCGTGACATAATGGTTGACAGTGCCGTCATTGAGGCACTATACGTCAATGCTCCTGAGGTGATATTATCAGCGGCAATAAGAGACAATTCCACAGCCTTCGCCGGTTCTGATTACGGTAAGGACCTACCTCAAGATTTCATTAACAACTCGGGGTTCGTCGCAAACCTTACCCAGGATGTTATTGATCAGTCAGGAGCGATATCAGCTTGGGACAAGGTCACTGCAATTCAGAATTTCATTGTTAACGGAAATGACACTATCTCTTTCCTAAGAAATCACTACGGCTCTGGAAGAGAAAGCGGCCTTGGAATAGATAGTGATGTTTCTCACTGGATCCTAAACTCTTCCAGGGAAGGAGACTGTGATGAGTTCACTTCTGTCTTCGTGACCATGCTTAGGGTAGCGGGAATACCCGCAAGAAAGGTCACTGGATTCTCAGGCGGGTCGTGGGACGGCAAGGCATTCAATGTGTATGGCAAAGACTTCACTAGATGGGCCGAGGTTCATTTGCAGACCAACCAGAACCAAGGAGAACTGGATCTTGGTTGGATACCCTTCGAGGCCTGCCCGCCGATGTCCGAAGTCAGGGTGAATGTGCAGTCATGGGGGCCAACTTCCGTTCAGAGGAACACAACTACATCGGAAACAATCTGGGTCGAGGGGACATTGGAGTTCGTAGAAAACCAGACTCTGGTGGAGAACATCTCTCTCTCGATGTACCTTGTCGAACCCAATCAATCAGAACAGGTGCCGGGGAGTGCTGCCATCATAGAGCATCTGGTTTCCAATGTGTCAACTGATGAAAACGGGTCATTCAATCTAACCGGTCTCCCACAACAAATAATCCAACCAGGATTCGGCTCATTGGTAATACTGACAACTGAGAGGGGATATGTCGGAACTCAAGGGATTTCCATGCCGTGGCAGGTCAATATCACAGATAACGTATCTATGACTATCACCAGTCCAATCCCAGTAGGGCAGCCAATGCTGGGAATAGGAGTAAACTCATCAATTACAGGTCAACTTTCTTGGGCTAATTCACCTTTCTTGGATCCTTCAATCGTAGATGACCTGCAGGTTACTCTGAACTACTCTTCAGATGTGGACGGCGAAGTTTCGATTGTTTCCGGCGTATCTGGAGGGGGTTACTACGAGTTCATCGTGCCAATCGACGAGTCAGAGCCCCTCGGCTTAATGGATGCCGCGATTTCATTCGATGGCTGGCATTTCGACGATCTGAACAACGCCACTACTCCATCTTACCACGCACTTCCAGGTTCCCTCCCCTTCATGCTCAACATCACGCTTTCCCCTGACCTAACCGTGGATATTCAGTCCCAGGGGCAGAATAACTCGATTTTGGAGATTGGCAGCAATATCTACCTTAACGGAACGGTGCTCAGCAGAGGGCCATCGCCCACCCCGCTAAACGGGACATTGATTCTAGAAATGCGTAGGGCCGACCTCTCAGGCCCATTCCAAGAGCTGACCACGTGGTACCTCAACAATTCCTCTTGGAGTTCCAATCCCGGTGAATTCTCCATCGTTTGGCCCTTCTCTGCCTCTGAAGTACCCCTCCCCGCAGGACCGGTCGATGTGCGCTTGCAGTTCGACTCCGATGACTTGAACTCGAATGATCAGGAGCAATTTGTCGATAACTACGGAATACGTAGCTTCGTCGTTTTCGACTACGAACTCCCCTTCGCAATCAGAGGCAGGGAGTATGCTGTTGACGTATTCCTTGAGGATCACACCGGCTCATCATTTGCCCCATTCGATGGCGAATACTCCCTAATTTTCGATGGCGATACTGTTTGGAACGAAACAGACCCCGATGCAGGACGGGTTACTCCCACATTCACCCCTTCTTTCACGATGACTCCTGGAGACTATGATTGGAACCTCAGTTATGGGGGTTCCACTTGGCTAAGCCCTAATTCCACATCGGGAGTTCTAAGGGTCAGAGGCATGGGCAATGCTTCTGCAATCCTCTCTAGTGATTGGTCTGTCAGGGGCTCAACAAATTGGGTCTCTGGATTTGCAAACGATATGGTGTTGCAGAGTCAAATAACTGGCAACAACACTTCTGTATTGGTGCAACTCGTCTTACCTTCGGAACTCCCTCCAACACCCGGTGGATTCCCAGCAGCCGGACCTACCTACAATATCGCAAATGGTTGGGTGGATGAAACCACTGGTGCATACAACCTATCATTTGAGATCCCACAGGGAGTCCCTTCGGGAGTTTACGAGCTCCATGTTACATTGAGTTTCTCTGTCAACCCACCAGAAGGAGGAAGCTACTACAATGCTGGAGATACAACAATTATCGACTTAGGCGTACAGACTGAGTTTGTTGTCGAGACCGAACCCCAATCTGCCATAGTTACCGCAGGAGAAGAATTACTACTCCAATCGACCGTGACAGATGTCGAGGACCCAGATGTGACACTTTCTGGTGTTTCTCTGGATCTATACTTCGACTGGGGAGGGCCCTTGCAGACAATACTGCAATCTGGTACTACTAACTCACAAGGCGAGGTATCCTTCGACCCAATTGTTCCATCTACCGCACCGCCCGGTTTCTACGACATTAGGGTGCACGCACCAGACGACCTTTCCGACACACTAACAACGACTGAAGCAGGAAGATGGCTCGGGAACGAAAGCTTCGTGAACCTAACAGTGCAAGTTGCTAGCTCTGTTGAGATAACCTCAATCCCGTCTCAGGTTACCGCACTGCAGTCATTCAACCTAGTGGGCAATGTGATGGATTCAGCAGATATCAACAGGACAGTAGACGGGCCGGTTGGCATCAATGTGTTCTTCCTAGACGAGCCAGAAGAACTTCTGATCGATAATCAGACCACGAATATGACGGGTGCTTTCAACCTCACAGTCCCAACCGATGTTCTAGGAAACGGTGTACTCAGGGGTGAAAGGACCGTTGTCGTGAGCGTAGTCAACGGCTCGACACCATTCTATCTTACAGGCAATGGAGATGCTTCAATACTAGTGGTGGGAATCTCCCAATTCGTCGATTCTAATCCTTTCATTAACACCATCGTTGACAGAGGCGAATCCATCACCATCACAACTAGGCTAGTCGAGTTCAGCAACAACGAGAACCCGCTTTCTGGTTTCGAAGTCTTGGCTCGATTCCATGATACCTGGCTAGATTCCGGAGTAACGGCCGCTGATGGCAGTGTAGCCTTCGAATTCGAAGTCCCCCATGATCATCCTCTTGGCCTGGTTAATGTCACCTTTGTCTTCAATGGGTCTGCTGACCTCCAACAAGCGGTGCAGGTCCTGAATACAATTACAGTGAGATCTTCGGCTACCATGGCAATAGATCAGATAACAGCGAACCCACTACCGGGGGAATTCTTCAACGTCACCGGATCTCTGACATCGAGTAACGGGTCGGGGCTATCTGACGTTTCTGGAAACCCATTGAATCCAACATTGACATTCTCTATTGACGGTGAATCCAGTACATTCACCGTTTCCCAAGTCACATTCAACGTCGATGGAACTTGGTCAGCGGAACTAAGGCTCGATCTTTCTTTCCCACGAGGACCGCATGGATTGGATGTTTCCTTCACCCCACAGGTGACCTATTTCACCTCTGCATCCGGGTTTGCCACCTTCGATAGCAGAGGTTTTTCCGTTCTAACTATAGAAAGCCCCGATGATCTCGACCCTGATAACAGGACAATCAGGGGCGAAACTTTCGATATATCCCTCTCCCTGATAGATAACGCAGGCGGACCTGTAACATCTGCGACTATAGTGGTAAAAATTGACAATCTCACCGTATGGGGGGGCCTGTCCGATTCGAACGGCACCGCCTCAGCATCAATACTGGTTAGGCCCGATAGAGAACCCGGACCAATGGTAGTCACAGCAACATTCTCGGGAATCAATGGGACTATTGGCCTTGTAGGTGATTTCGCATGGACTAGAATAGTGGTTCTAGCTCCCACAGAACTAGTCCTAAAGGAAGCATCCTCGCCATCCATAGCAGGTGGTTCGGTGACTCTGGTCGGCTCACTTCTGGATGAGAGGGCGCAGCTACTGCAGGATGGTGGCAACTCTAGTGGCGGACTGATTCACTTGTACATCGATGGTATCGACGTGGGTCCTTCCTACACTACTTTATCCAACGCTACTACGGGACAGTGGTCCATAACATTCCTAATCCCTTCAGATATGGATTTCGGCTCTCACACGGCCCATGTAGAATTTCTTGGAGGATTTTCTTGGGTAGATCCAATGGGGCAAGGTGACTCTCTAAATCCAGAATACTACTTGGGCTCCTCTGACTCAATGGTGTTCAATGTGACTCAACCGACTCAAGTAGTAATCTCTACCCCTCCGGCCGAGATCGACAGAACAGAGGTAGCAGTAGTAGAAGGATTGCTAACAGACGGCGTAGGTAGAGTAATCCCAAACAGAGACCTTGTCATGCTGTTAAACGGACAGGAAATAACCTCAATATCGGTA
>CETH01023804.1_pt1 | contig 71645 bp, 63 predicted proteins | sample 361461 | NCBI WGS metagenome assembly CETH01 (sample SAMEA2622695, study PRJEB7988) | marine metagenome | isolation source: saline water (ENVO:00002010), including | reverse complement strand
ATGTTCCAGTAGCGGTAGAGGTAGGAGTTCCATTTAATTTAACTCTACCCGTTGATGCCGTATAATTTGAGGTTACCCCTGGAGGTAAACCTGTAGCTGATACTGTTGTAGTATCTGTACAGTTAGTAGAAATTTGATAGACAATTTCATTAATAGTTGTAGTTGGAGAAACAGTTTGATTATCTGTATTAGAAGCACTTGCCAAAATCATAGAACCAGAACAAGGGGGTGGTAATGTAGAACTCGCCGTTGTAGAACTAGCTGTTGTTGCTGAAACTGATGTTGATGAAACAATTGTTGTAATTTGATTAAAGACCCCATTAAAAGCTTGAGAACTAATAGAATTTAAAGAACTACTAGAGGTATTTGCAGGAATTGATGCTGGAGGTACTAATAATCCATTTTGATTAACTGGAGGTGTATTAGTTGACCTAGCTCCCGAAAAATTAATCGTATTAGATGATGTGCTTGCTGGAATATTTGATATACTAGTTGGTGTTGGAGTACCAGTAGGTACTAATGATAAATTAAATGATAAAGATGCTCCTGTATTATTTACATTACTTAAAACAGCAAAACTTCCCAATACCAACGCATTGGTGCCTATGGGCTTTATTGGAGCAAAAATATTTGTAGTTACTCCATTAATGTTGGTTTGAAATATAGAATTCATTCCAAAACCAATTGTTATGAAAAAAGTATTATTTGATTTTTGAGAATTATTATTTTTTCCTGAATTTTCAGAATCTAAATTTAATTCCCATGTCCCAACAATATCTTTAGCAATTTTATAATCAAATTTCACATCAATTTCTTTATTACCATCAACTGTTATTTGATAAGGATTTAATGTGTCTAAAACATTTTTATTCCAATTATAAAATGCAATACCTGAACTTGGAACTGCAGTAAGTTTTAAGACAGTTCCTGAGGAATAATCTGTTTTTTTACCCGAAGAAACAATTTCTTCAGTAACAGTTCCCCAATCATCTTCGCCTTCAATATTAATTTTTACTGAATATTTTACTTTTTGAAAAATAGGAGATATAACTAGATCTGACTCAAGAGTTATGGTAAGAGGGTTATCAGTTGAGGTAGTTCCATCCCATCTAACAAAATTGTATTCTGCATCTGGAGTGGCAGATATAGTTACAGTTTCACCTTTTTTGTATATGCCACCTGTAGTAGATACGGATCCGCCATCAACCGTTTTAACCGTCAAGAGATACTCAACAGGTTTATCTTTTTTACATGAAAAAAGCAAAACCATTAATATTAAAACTATTCTTCTCATTAAGAACATTATTTTCAGTACTTAATTTAAGAAAAAAAATAGAATAAAGTTTGTTAATTAAAAATAATATGAACTAAGATTAAGCTTAGTAATAATGTTATTCCATAGTATTTATGTTTTGGAGAGTAGAATTGAAGTAAGTTTTTAAATGAATTTATATGTTTTCTGTTTAATAAAATTGCTAGGCTTAGGACACTTGAGCAAACAATAAAAATTCTGAAGAAATAATTTATTTCAGGTATAAAAATTTTGATCATGAGATTTATAGGTATACAAATTAAAAAGCAAAACATGATTGATTTTGCTTTAGGCTTTATTAAGATAATAGATGAACATATTAAAACAATTATTGAAGTGAAAATCAAATATCTAAGTTCGTTAGTTGTATGAGTAAAAGCAGCTTCAGGATTATTAAATTTCATATATAAAAAAATCATACCCATGGTTAGACCTGATATTAAACTTAATATAATTGAAGACTTACCCGCATTTACCTTTTCTTTAGAAGAGGCTTTTTTATTAATTAAAGTGCTATAAATATCAATTGACCAAATGGTCGCAATTGAGTTGTAGGTTGAGTCAACTGTGCTCATAACTGAAGCAAATAATCCGCAAAGGATTATTCCTTTTAAACCAATGGGTATATAATTTTTTACAACAAAAGGAAAAGCCATATCAGGTTCACTTATCAGGCTTTGATCGTAAGCAAATAATGCAATGCCAGGAATAACAATCATTATAGCCATTAGATATTTTAAAATCCCACCAACAAGTAATCCCGTTTGAGCATGACCTAAATTTTTTGCAGCTAATGCTCTTTGAATAATCATTTGATTACCACACCAATAATTAATGTTAAGAAAAAAAAGTCCCAAAATGTGAGTCCATGGTAAAACTTCATGGTCTGATGGTAAATGTAAATGCATTTTTTCTGGAGTTAAAACATATAAATTTTCCCAACCACCAATATTTTTTATTGTAACAAAAAGAATAGCTAATCCCCCAATTGTTAAAATTGAAAATTGAATAATATCAGTTCTAACAACAGCAGAAAGACCACCGAGGTAGGAGTAAATAAATGACAATAATCCAAGAATAATAATGATTACTGCAATTCTTGTAATTCTATTATTACTGATAAAACTTAACTCATCACTAAAAACAATATCAGTTGCGTATGCCCCCCAAAATAAAGCTGCACCTAATGTAATTGTAGAATAAATTATTAAATACGAGAATGAATATGCATAAGACATACTTTTACTTATTCTGTTTTTTATGAATTGAGATACTGTAAATATTTTTTCTCTTAAAAAAAGAGGAACAAAAATAAAGGCAGCCATCAATAAACCTTGTATTGCATCAATTTCAAGTGTTGCCTGAGCCAAACCAAACAGATAAGCTGAACCCATCATACCAAGTAAATTATTACCTTGAATATTTGTAGCTATTGTTGAAAAAGCAATTGAATACCATTTTAAATTCCTTGAACTTAAAAAATATTCTTCAGTAGTTGGATTTTTGATTTTTCCTGATAGTGCAACTATAAAAACAATAATAAAATATATTAGTACTATTGATATATCAATCATTATTTTTTTATGAAATAGATAATTATGAAATAATTTCTAAGGGTTTAGTAGTTTTCCAGTTTCCTCTTGTAAAATCTGGAAATAATTGGGGTGCACCATTTTCTTTAATTGACTTGGCACTTAACGGTGTAACAGAACTCCAGAAACAACCCTCATAAACATTTTGATCAAGAGGTATTCCCTTGTGAAGACATTCTGCAATTCTTGATAACATAATTCCATCAGAACCTCCATGATCACTTCCTTTTGCAGTTTCATTTAGTCTTTTCCAAAATGGGTGTTCATATTTTTCAATAATATTTTTTAAATCTTTACCAGAAACCCAATCATGAGATGAATTAGTAATATTTTCGACCCCGCCATCAAATGCAACCTTAACTGGATTATTGGTTTTTTTAGGATCATTTTCTATATCATGACCAGTTAATATGCCCTTTGTACCTTGTATCAAATTAATTCTGCTATAAGGTCTTGGACTTGTTTCATCCCATTGAACAAGAATTGTCCTTCCAAGTTCAGTTTTTATAATTGAAGTATTTAGATCACCATTTTTGTAATTAAGCTTATTCCATTTGTGATTTTCAGGATAATTTTTTTCGGCATATAATTTTCTTCCCATTGCAGGAGAGGAATAAGATATTATACTTTTAAAATTATCCTCTGTTCTTGCTAAATTCATATATTGAGCAATAGGTCCTAAACCATGAGTTGGATATAAATTCCCTGAACTTTTTGAATAATGATGTGTTCTCCAGGATCCAGTTCCTCTAGATTCTTGATTCATTTGATCTCTTAGATCATGGATATAGGCTGCTTCTCCATGTTGAAGTTCTCCTATGACATTTTGCCTAATCATATTAAGAAATATCATTTCAGCACGAAAATAATTAACGTTTTCAAGCATCATACAATGCTTCTGTTCTTTTTCAGAAGTATTAATAATCTTCCACATGTCTTCAAGATTCGTGGCTATTGGAACTTCAACAAATACATGAGCTCCTTTTTTCATTGATTCAATTGCCATTGGAGCATGATTGTCCCAGTTTGTAGAGATGAAAACCACATCAGGTTTTACCTCATCTAACATAAGCTTCCATTTGTTTTCTTCACCCCAATATTTAGAAATATTATTTAACTTTTTAGTGCTAAGTTTATTATTTAGTCTTTTAATAGAATTATCTATATTATCTTCATATAAATCACTAACAGCAACTACCTCTGTATTTGGAATTCCACCAAAATATGCTAAATGTCCACTGCCTCTTGCTCCAACTCCGATAAATGCAACTCTTATATTATTTAATTTTGGTGCTGAAAAATCTCCCATGTATATTCCTTCTGATGCGGGAATATTTTCATTACAAGAATTAGCTATAAAATTACTAGTAATAGCAGTTGCTGCAGTCAGACCAGAATTTTTTATAAATTTTCGTCTATTTATTTTCTTCATTTTATTAAAATACATAAAATGTAGTTTAATTTATAATCGTTATTAAAGATTTTTTATATTGAGAAAAAAAATTATGATCAATACAATCAAAATATTACTGTTATCATTTTTAATTCTTTCTTGCTCAAACCAAAATAAAACTAAGAGTGATTGGATAATGCTGTTTGATGGAGAAACAACTAAAGGTTGGAGAGGATATAATTCTGATTCTATGCCACCAGGGTGGCTTGTTAAAGATGGAGCTTTAACATTTGACACCCAATTAAGATTAGAAGCAGACTGGAAAGGAGGAAGAGATATTATTTATGGAGATGAGGAGTTTGAAAACTTTGAATTATATCTTGAATGGAAACTTCCTGAAGCAGGAAATAGTGGAATATTTTATCATTTAAAAGAAGGATATAATTCACCACCAGGTCATTCTCCAGAATATCAACTTATTGATGATTTGAAATGGGGAGTTGCCAACAATGCAGAGCTTTTAGATTGGCAAAAAACAGGAGCGGACTATGCTATGTATGTTCCTGATGAATCTAAAAAAATTGTAAAACCTGCCGGAGAGTGGAATAGCAGTAAAATTATTTTTACTCCTGAAAAAGTTGAGCATTGGCTCAATGGAAATTTGATTTTATCCTTTGTTCCTTGGTCTGAAGATTGGTATGAGAGAAAAAATAAAGGAGAGTGGAAAAATTCTCCAGAATATGGAAAACATAAAAAAGGGTATATTGGTCTTCAGGATCATGATAGCCCCATATGGTTTAAAAATATTAAGATTAAAAAATTATAGACTATTATTTCTAATTTATTATTTTAAGCTTTTTTCCGATTTCTTTAAAGGCAGATAAAGCTTTATTAATATCCGAATTTGAGTGTGCTGCAGTTATTTGCACCCTGATTCTAGCTTCACCTTTTGGAACAACAGGATAGAAAAAACCAATAACATATATTCCTATTTTCAAAAGTTCATTAGCCATTTTTTGAGCCAAGTAATCATCATATAACATAATAGGAATAATAGGATGATTACCAGGTTTAATTTCAAAACCAATTTTTTTAATTTCATCTCTAAATAGTTTGGTATTTTGTTTTAATTTATTGATATAAGATTTATTAGATTTTAATATATCTAAAACAGCTAGAGTTGCCCCTACAATTGAAGGAGCAACACTATTAGAAAACAAGTATGGTCTCGATTTTTGTCTTAAAATTTCAATTATTTCTTTAGGACCACTAGTAAAACCTCCTGAGGCACCCCCCAAGGCTTTTCCTAAAGTTCCTGTAATTATATCAACTTTATCCATAACATTTAATTCCTCATGAGTTCCTTTTCCATTGGGGCCCATGAAACCTGTAGAGTGACATTCATCAATCATTACTAGTGCATCGTATTTTTCAGCTAGATCACATATTTTATCAAGTTGAGCAATGGTGCCGTCCATAGAAAAAACACCATCTGTAACTATTATTTTAGATCTACAATTTTTTGCAGAAATAAGTTGCTTTTCTAAATCATTCATGTCATTATGCTTATATCTATATCTTTGAGCTTTACAAAGTCTAATTCCATCAATTATTGAGGCATGATTTAGAGCATCACTGATTATAGCATCCTCCTGTCCAAATAATGGTTCAAATAAACCGCCATTTGCATCAAATGCAGCAGCATAAAGAATTGTATCTTCAGTTCCTAAAAAAATTGATATTTTTTTTTCTAATTCTTTATGTATGTCTTGAGTTCCACAAATAAATCTAACTGATGAAAGTCCAAACCCATGAGATTTCAAAATTTTTGCTGCGTTTTTGATAACCGTTTCATTGGATGAAAGGCCCAGATAATTGTTAGAGCAAAAATTTAAAACTTTTTTATTTTCTTTAATTTTAATCTGAGGACCTTGAGGTGATTTTATTATTCGTTCATTTTTAAACCTATTATTTTTCTTTATTTCATTTAACTCTTCAATTAATCTATTTTTTATTGAATTATACATAATGAATCTTTTTATCATTAAATTTAATCTTTTTAAATAATATGGATAGGGTATTAATTACTGGTGCTTTAGGTCAGTTAGGAACCACTTTACAAAAGGTTTTGTATAAAAAAGGAGATTTTGTAATTGCTACAGATATTCGAGATGCGACAAAAAAAATTGAATGTCAATATGAGAAGTTAGATGTTTTATCTTATGATGAATTACAAAGAATAGTTGAAAAATATGAAATCAATGTTATTTATCATCTTGTAGCAATTTTATCAGCAAAGGGAGAAAAGAATCCATTTCATTCATGGAAAATTAATATGGAAACTTTTCAAAATATAATTGATGTTTCAATAAAAAGTAAAATAAAAAAAATTTTTTGGCCTAGTTCAATAGCTGTTTTTGGAAAAGATTCTAATTTAAACTTTGTTCCTCAAAATGCACATATGAACCCTACAACTATTTATGGAGTTAGTAAACTAGCAGGAGAAAAGCTAATGAATTATTACTATCATAAATATAAATTGGATATAAGATCTATAAGGTTTCCAGGTATAATTTCAATGGAAACAAAACCAGGAGGAGGTGTTACAGACTATATCATTGAAATGTTAAAGGCATCAAAAAAAGGAAAAGATTATAATTGCTTTCTAAATAAAGATAAAAGATTACCAATGATTTATATGGAAGATGCTATTTCAGCCATTATATTACTAATGTCTGCTAATAGATCTAAATTAACAATTTCCTCTTCATATAATATTAAAGGATTTACTGCCACACCTGAAGAGTTTTATTCAGCCATAAAGTCAAATGGCTATAAAATTAGAATTAATTATAAAGTTGATTATAGACAAAAAATAGCCAATACTTGGCCGGAAGATCTTGATGATACTAAAGCTAGAAAAGATTGGGGATGGCATCCAAAATTTGGATTAGAAAAAACAATTAAAAGTGCATTAAATATATAGGGTATTAATTACTTAAGATTTTGATTTAACATATACCCAAGCTTTTTCTCCTGACTCAAGTATTACTTTAATTCTTTTATATTCTTCAACTTCATATGAATCAGCTTTAATTAATTCTTCATTATTAATGTAAAACAAAACTCCTTTAACTTTATCTTTATAATTTCCAGTAAATTCTATAATGGGATGTTCCGATTTTTCACTTTTTGATACAACATCTTGATTATTGATTTTAATTATTGAAATTTTATAACCAATAAGTTTATCTATTTTTCCTTTTAGCTCCCTTCCAAATGTTTCAATTTGAACTTTTTTATATTGAAGTGTTCCGTAAGAAAAAAGTTTATTCAAAAGAAAGGTTTTTTTTCTATTAATATAAAAATTCTTTTCTAGTTTAATTTTTTTTATATTGAAAAAATTAATTCAAATTATAAATTACAGGGTAGTTTTTTTTTAATTTGTAATGAATATACTTTACAAACTCATAGTTCAATAAACATAATCTCTTAAAAAATGGATACTAACAAAAAAAATTATTGGAAACAAAATTTGAAATATCTTACTATACTTCTTTCTATATGGTTTTTAGTTTCTTTTTTATGTGGGATTTTATTTGCTGATTATTTAAATCAATTTATGCTTGGTGGTTTCCCTCTTGGTTTTTGGTTTGCACAACAAGGAGCAATTTACTTTTTTGTCATTCTAATTTTTGTATATGTTTTTTTGATGAATAGGTTAGATAAAAAATATAAAGTTGATGAATTGTAATGTTTGTTTAAAAAACTTTTAATATGGATTCTCAAATTTGGACATATATTTTAGTAGGGGGAACATTCTTTTTGTATATAATTATTGCAATCTTATCAAGAGCTTCCTCAACAAATGAATTTTATGTAGCTGGAGGTGGAGTCCATCCTGTTCTTAATGGAATGGCAACTGCAGCAGATTGGATGTCCGCAGCCTCATTTTTATCGATGGCTGGGTTAATTGCTTTTATGGGGTATTCTGGGGGTCAATATCTTATGGGTTGGACTGGGGGTTATGTTTTATTAGCTTTATTACTAGCTCCATATTTAAGAAAGTTTGGAAAATATACAATACCTGATTTTATTGGAGAAAGATACTATTCAAAAAATGCTAGACTTGTTGCTTTAATTTGCGCTTTGTTTGTATCATTCACATATGTTGTTGGTCAAATGAAAGGGGTAGGTGTAGCTTTTGCTCGCTTCTTGGATGTGCCATTTGACACTGGAGTTTTAATAGGAATTGGAATAGTATTTTTTTATGCTGTTTTAGGGGGAATGAAAGGAATTACTTATACTCAAGTTGCACAGTTTTGTGTTTTAATTTTTGCTTTCACAGTTCCTGCTATTTTCATATCACTTCAAATGACTGGTAACCCAGTTCCTCAGCTAGGTTTTGGAAGTAAAACAAATGAGGGTATTTATCTTCTTGAAAAGCTTAATCAGTTAACAGTAGATTTAGGTTTTGACGAATACACAAGTGTTAACAAAGAAAATATGGTAAATATGTTTTTTATAACTGCAGCTTTAATGTTCGGCACAGCAGGTTTGCCTCATGTTATTGTTAGATTTTTTACTGTTCCAAAAGTAAAGGATGCCAGAATATCTGCAGGATGGGCCTTATTGTTTATTGCAATTTTATACACTTCGGCTCCTGCGGTTGCTGCCTTTGCAAGAACAAATATCATTAATACAATTTCAAATACTTCAATTGAAAATCTTCCAAGTTGGTTTAAAAATTGGGAGAATACAGGTCTTTTAGCTATTGATGATAAAAATAATGATGGAATAGTTCAATATGTTGCCAAGGAAGAATTAAATGAACTATCAATTGATAGGGATATTATTGTTTTAGCTAATCCTGAAATTGCTGATTTACCACCTTGGGTTGTAGGTTTAGTTGTTGCTGGTGGCTTGGCGGCAGCTCTTTCAACTGCTGCTGGTTTGTTGTTAGTTATATCTACTTCAATTTCTCATGACCTTCTAAAAAATTATCTTAAACCAAATATTTCTGAAAAAGGTGAATTATGGGCTGCCAGAATTTCGATAGCTGTTGCTGTAATTGCTTCGGGTATTGCAGGTATGAATCCCCCAGGTTTTGTGGCTCAAGTAGTTGCGTTGGCATTTGGTCTCGCCGCTTCATCCTTTTTCCCTGCTATTATTTTAGGAATTTTCGATAAAAGAATGAATAGAGAAGGAGCTATATCTGGAATGATTGTCGGTATAGTCTTTACAACAACTTATATTATTTATTATACACCAAAATTAGGGGGTATAGGAACACCAGAAGGGTTTTGGTTTGGAATTTCTCCTCAAGGTATTGGTACATTAGGAATGATTTTTAATTTTATTATATCTATTATTGTTTCTAGAATGACGGACTTACCTCCTCTAAATATTCAAAAATTAACTGAAAACATAAGAATACCAAGAAACTAATTAATAATTTAAAAAAATGAAGAGTAAAATAAATTCACTTGCAGAATATTTTAAAGAATATGAAAAGAGTATTAATGATCCTGAGAAATTTTGGGAAGGAATTGCTAATGAATTTATTTGGAGAAAAAAATGGGATAAAGTTTTAGAATATGAATTTAATACTCCAAAAATAAGTTGGTTTAAAAATTCAAAACTTAATATAACTGAGAATATTTTTGAGAGGCAACTTGATAATATTTCTAATAAAACTGCTATAATTTGGGAGCCTAATAATCCAGAAGAAGATGTAATTAAAATATCATATAAGGAATTATATAAAAAAACATGTCAATTTTCAAATGCCATGGAATCTAATGGAGTAAAAAAGGGTGACAGGGTAGTAATATATATGCCAATGGTTCCTGAAGCAGCTATTGCAATGCTTTCATGTGCAAGAATTGGAGCTATTCATTCAATTGTTTTTGCAGGATTTTCCTCTAACGCTCTAGCAGACAGAATTAATGATTGTAATGCTAAAATGGTTTTAACTTCTGATGGGAATTTTAGAGGGACTAAAAATATTCCTGTTAAATCTGTTGTTGATGATGCTCTAGATAATTGTAAATCTGTTTCTAAAGTAATTGTTTTGAAAAGAACTGGAGAAAAAATAAATATGATTAATGGTAGAGATTTATGGTGGCATGAAGTAATTGAAAATCAGTCAAGTGAACATGAGGCAGCGAGTTTAGATTCTGAGGATATGTTATTTATTTTATATACTTCTGGATCTACTGGTAAACCTAAAGGTGTTGTTCACACTAATGCTGGCTATATGGTTTATACTTATTATTCATTTTTAAATGTATTTCAGTACAATAAGGAAGATATATATTGGTGTACTGCCGATATTGGATGGATTACTGGACATTCTTACATCGTATATGGACCTCTTTTGGCTGGAGCTACTACTTTAATGTTTGAGGGAGTTCCTACATTTCCTGATGCTGGAAGATTTTGGGAAATAGTTGATAAACATAAGGTAAATCAATTTTATACTGCTCCTACAGCTATAAGGGCTTTACAAGCTTATGGCCTTGAATATGTTAAACCATATTCTTTAGATTCGTTGTCAGTAATTGGTTCAGTTGGAGAACCAATAAATGAGGAAGCATGGCATTGGTATCATGATAATATTGGAAAAGGAAAATGTCCTCTTGTAGACACTTGGTGGCAAACAGAAACTGGGGGTATAATGATTTCACCATTAGCAGGAATAACACCAAATAAACCAGCTCATGCATCTTTACCCTTGCCAGGTATTCAACCAGTTTTAGTTGATTCAGAGGGAAAAGAACTTGAGGGAAATAATGTAGAAGGAAATTTATGCATAAAATTTCCTTGGCCATCGATATTAAGAACAACTTATGGTGATCATAAAAGATGTAAGGAGACTTATTTTTCGACATATTCTAACATGTATTTTACTGGTGATGGTGCAAAACGTGATCATGACGGTTATATAAGAATTCTTGGACGAGTTGATGATGTGATAAATGTTTCTGGGCATAGAATGGGTACCGCTGAAGTGGAAAATGCAATAAATGAAAATTCAAAAGTAATCGAATCAGCAGTTGTAGGATTTCCTCATGAAATAAAAGGTCAAGGAATTTATGCATTTGCAATTTGCCAAAAAAATGATAATGATACTGTCAAGACCCTAGAAGAAGAGATCAAATTAACTGTCAGATCTATTATTGGGCCAATTGCAACACCTGAAACAGTTCAAATTGTTTCAGGTCTACCAAAGACGAGATCTGGAAAAATTATGAGGAGAATTTTAAGGAAAGTTGCTAGTAAAGATGTCTCAGATTTAGGAGATATATCAACTCTTTTAAATCCAAAGGTTGTTGAAGACATAATAAAGGGTGCGGGTTTATAAAAAATCAATGATTTTTTCTAATCCAATTTTCCTGGAACCTTTAATTAAAACTTTATCATATTTTATTTTATTCTTTTTTAGATGATCATTTAGTTCATTAATACTTTTGAAATATAAAATATTATAATTGTCATCTAGTCTTGATTTTAAAAAAAAATCACCCACTAATAAAATATTATGAACTTTAATTTTTAGACATTTTGATATTATTTTTGCGTGTTCTTTTATTGAATGTTTACCTAATTCAAGCATGTCACCAAGAATGACACAAGATTTTTTTGTTATATTATTTTCTTTAAACGCCTCTAAAGCTTCATTCATGCTTGATGGATTAGCATTATAAGCATCTAAAATTATAGTTGTATTCTTTTTCTTTATAATTTCTGAACGATTATTTTTTGGTTTATATGATGATATGCCATTTTGAATTGAATCATTTGAAATATTAAATATTTTACCAAAGACAATTGCCGCACATATATTATTAAAATTGTAATTTCCGTAAATAGACGATGAAAAGATAAATTCATCATTTTTTATAGAGAGATTTTCATTTTTAGAAGAAATAAATTTAAATACAAAATCAGATTTTTTTGAATTACCAAAAGTTTTCTTTTTCTTATAATTATGAGTTTGAATTAGTTGAGTTTTGTCGTTTGAGTTAATTAATATTTCTCCGTTTTTTTCAATCAAATAATTATATAATTCAGATTTGCCTTCTATAACTCCTTTCAAGCTTTTAAAGCCTTCTAAATGAGCTTTGCCAAAATTTGTAATATATCCTATGTTTGGCATTGCAATTTCACATAGATTTTTAATTTCACCTTTATGATTTGCACCCATTTCAATAATTCCAATTTCAGTTTCTTTTGAAATGTTAAGAATTGTTAGTGGTACACCTATATGATTATTTAAATTTCCTTTGGTTGCAATAGTTTTGAACTTTTTTTCCAAAACTACCTTAATTAATTCTTTTGTAGTGGTTTTTCCGTTACTTCCAGTTATTGCAATAATTTTAGTTTTTATCTTTTTTCTATGAAATTTTGCTAACTCTTGTAAACAAACAAGCACATCTTTAACTAAAATTATTTTATCATTATTCCTAGTATTTTTTGAATGCTCATCGATTATTGCGTATTTAGCACCTTTTTCCAAAGCTTCTATAGCAAATTTATTTCCGTTAAAAGAGGGTCCTTTTAAGCTAAGAAACAGATTGTTTTTTACTATAATTCTTGAATCAATCGATATACCCGAGGATGAAATAAATAATTTATAAATTTCAGATATACTCATAAAAAAGGCATCTTTTTAAAAGATGCTAAGAAAAAAATTAACCTTTTCTTTTGTGCCTAGCAGTTTTTTTAACCCTGCTCTTTGAGCCTAGTCTTGACATTGCACATCTAAAGCCTATGTAATCAGTAGAGATATATTGAGGAAGGTATCTTCTTTGAGCTGGATCTAACCAATAAGCTCTATCTTTCCATGAACCTCCTTTATATACTCTTGTTTCATCTGTAATTAGTGAAGTTCTGGTAGATTTCGGATCCATTTCTGCTTCAAATTTTCCTTCTTCATTAATTTGAGCTTTAGGTTGTCTTGGCGAATCGTACATTAATGATGATTCAGGTGTTTCAGAGTCTAATTGGTCTTCTGCTTTACCCCCTGCATATTTTCTTGAAGATTCAACATCTCCATCTCTATAATTTCTATTATCACTTTCTGAGAAGTTTTGTCTTAAGAAAGTTTCTTCTTCATCAATAGGCATTTGATTTAATTGTCCAGGTAATCTTTTTAGCAATATTTTTCCATTAGGTAATGTGTCAAAAACAATTTGATCAGGAGCAATTACTTCAGCTTTACCTTCCTCACCAATAACACTTTTCATATAAACATTTCCTCTATAATAATTAAAATCATTAGCCTCGTCATCAATAATTGGCCTGTATACGTCAGAAACCCACTCAGCAACATTACCTGCCATATCATAAACCCCAAAATCATTAGGAGGATATGATTTTACCTGAATTGTTATATCAGCACCATCATCAGACCATCCAGCAATTCCGCCATAGTCACCTTTACCTAATTTAAAGTTTGCAAGTTGATCACCTTCAGTTCTTCTTTGATCAGATCTAGTATATGATCCTGACCAAGGATATTTTTTCTTACCTCTGTAAGTATTATATTCTCTATCACCTACCAAAGCTAAAGCAGCATATTCCCATTCAGTCTCTGTTGGGAGTCTATAAGATGGAAGTAAGAGACCTTTTTCAACTCCTGCATAAACTGGAACGGTTACAGTTTCTTCATTAACTTCTTTTTCAGCAGTTCCTTCTTTTCCAGAATTAATTAGAAGAGTTCCATCACCAACTTCTGATTCTTCATCAATTTTTCCACCGTAGGCTGTTTCAGGTCTTTTTAAATAAGCTTTAGTACTAAATGTAGCGCTAGGATCAACACTATTATATCGAACACCTTCTTTAACATAGTCTTCTCTTTCAAGAAGATATTCGTTTACACGATCAGTTCTCCACTCTGCATATTGAACAGCTTGAAGCCAATTAACTCCGACAACAGGATATTCTGCATAAGCAGGGTGTCTCAAATAATTTGAAGTTAATTCTTCAACATAACCTAGTGTATTTCTCCAAACCAATGTATCTGGTAAAGCTCCTTCATATATTTGACGATATCTAGGATCATTAGTTGGAAAAACAGTTTCTAACCAATCAAGATATTCCATATACATAATGTTGGTAACTTCAGTTTCATCTATGTAGAAGGACATAACATGCTGTTGATTAGGTGAGTTGTTCCAATCATGCATTACATCATCTTGAACTTGTCCTTTAGTAAAGGTACCTCCTTCAATAAAAACCAATCCAGGACCAGTTTCTTGTTCATCAAAGTCAGTATTATATTGAAATCCTCCATCTTTAGAATTGATTGCCCAACCAGTTCCTCTGGAGGTATTGGATTTACCACACCCTATAAGAGTAATAGTAAAAATAAACAGAATAAAATATTTTTTTAAAAAATTTAGTTTCATTTTAACAAATATTATGCAATATACGAATTATCAAATTTTCACTTAACAAATACAGCATATCTAGACAATTAACGTAATTAAACAAATAATATTGTATCAAAATTAAGATCAGTTTTTTCTGAATTACATAATATCAAATAAATGTTTCAATAACATTTATAAGTTTATTTCGTTTTTTATAATGAGATATATCAATATAATGAGAAATTTCATAATATTATTTGTAGTTTTTTTTGAAATTTTAAATGCTCAAGACAGAGTTATAACAACAGGAGTTCCTTTTTTAATGATTTCTCCTGATGCTAGAGCTGCTGGGATGGGAGAGCTTGGTGTTGCTACCTCTGCTGATGCATATTCACAACAGTGGAATCCTGCAAAATATATTTTTTCAAATTCAGAGAGAGGCTTAGCTTTAAGTTATACTCCTTATTTAAGCAAGCTTGTTGATGATATTTTTTTGGGAAACTTAAATTATTATAAACATTTAAATGACAGGAGTTCATGGGCTTTTAGTTTAAAATATTTTAGTCTAGGCGATATTCAATTTAATGAATTAATCGGAGGGTCAATTATTGATCAGGGTCTAGAAAGACCAAATGAATTAACACTAGACTTATCTTATTCTTTAAAATTGAGTCCTTTTTTTTCTATGGGAATTGCAGGAAGATATATTAGATCAGATCTTAAAATAACTTCTGAAAGTGGGTCAAAATCTGCAAATTCATTAGGAGTTGATGTGTCTGCATATTATCAGGGTCGAGAATTTCAATTTATTGATAATAGTAATGGTTTGTTTAGATTTGGAATAAATATTTCAAATATTGGCCCAAGATTAAATTATGATGTTGGAGGTAAAAAGAATTTCATTCCAACTAATTTGAAATTTGGAACAGGATTAGATCTAATTTTGGATTCTTCAAATATTTTTGGATTTTATTTGGAATTCAATAAACTTCTAGTTCCATCTCCAGTTTCTAGTTATAATGAATCAGGAGTATTTCAAGGATATAAACAACCTGACATAAGTTTTTTAAAGGGTATTATAACTTCTTTTAATGATGCAGAGGATGGATTTAAGGAAGAGTTTCAAGAAATTACATATGCTATAGGTTTAGAATATAGATTTGCTAAAGCATTTTCAATAAGATCCGGATATTTTTATGAAAATGAAAATAAAGGATCTAGAAAATATTTAACAATGGGTACGGGTTTTAATTTAGGTCTTATTGAAATCGATATATCTTATTTGTTTTCTGCTTCAAAAGTTAGAAATCCTTTAGAGAATACAATTCGTTTTTCTACAACTTTTAAATTAGAAAATAAACAGGTTGTTGATGATCCAAACTAGTCTGAGTAAAATTATATAATTAAATTTTATTCATTACTTATAATTAAGTAATTTTATTGGCGTTTTGTTTAAAAAAAAATTTTTTATTTAAATGAAGAAAATAACTAAAACTACTTATTTAAAGTGGTATGAAGATATGCTTTTTTGGAGAAAGTTTGAGGATAAGTTAGCTGCAGTTTATATTCAACAAAAAGTTAGAGGATTTCTTCATCTTTATAATGGTCAAGAAGCTGTTTTGGCTGGATCTCTTCATGCTATTGAAATAGGTAAAGATAGAATGATAACTGGTTATAGAAATCATGTACAACCCATTGGGCTTGGTGTTGACCCAAAAAAGGTTATGGCAGAATTATATGGAAAATCAACAGGTACTTCAATGGGTTTAGGTGGGTCAATGCATATTTTTTCTAAAGAACATAATTTTTTTGGTGGACATGGTATAGTCGGGGGACAAATTCCTTTAGGGACAGGAATCGCTTTTGGAGATAAATATTTTGGAAGAGATAATGTAACACTTTGTTACCTTGGGGATGGTGCAGTAAGACAAGGTTCTTTTCATGAAAGTCTTAATTTAGCTTCTTTATGGAAACTGCCTGTTATTTATATTGTAGAAAATAATGGTTATGCAATGGGGACATCAGTTTCTAGAACTGCTTCTCATGAAGAAATATGGAAACTAGGGAAGGGTTATCAAATGCCATCTGAATCAGTTGATGGAATGGATCCTGTTTCAGTAGCTAAGTCTGTATCAAAATCGGTTGATTTAGCCAGAGGAGGAAAAGGGCCTTCTTTTATTGAAATGAAAACTTATAGATATAGAGGTCATTCAATGTCAGATGCTCAAAAATATAGAACAAAAGAAGAGGTAGAGGAGTATAAAAAAATTGATCCTATAAGTCAGGTTAAGAATGTTATTTTAAAAAATAAATATGCTGATGTAAAATTTTTGGAAGAAATTGATAAAAAAGTTAAAGAAAAAGTTATAGAATGTGAAAACTTTGCTGAATCATCTAATTTTCCAGAGAAATCAGTTATGTATGACGCTGTTTATGAACAAGAAAATTATCCATTTATTAAACATAAATAATTTATATGGCTGAAAAAATTAATATGCCAAGACTTAGCGATACAATGGAAGAAGGTACAGTTGCTAAGTGGTTCAAAAAAGTTGGTGATTCAGTCAAAGAGGGAGATATTCTTGCCGAAATTGAAACTGATAAAGCAACAATGGAATTTGAATCCTTTAGCGAGGGTGAATTATTATATATTGGAATTAAGGAAGGTGAAACAGCTCCAGTAGATTCTCTTCTGGCAATTTTAGGAAATAAAGGAGAGGATATATCAAAATTAATTCAAATAAATGATGATATTAATGACGAAGATTCTAATGAAAAAATAGCTGAATCAAACATTAAATTTGAAAAAAAGGTTGAAGATTCAAAATTATCTTTATCAGATGTTTCTAAAGAAGTTGAAATAATTACTATGCCAAGATTAAGCGACACAATGGAAGAAGGTAGAGTTGCTAAGTGGTTTAAAAAAGTTGGTGATTCAGTAAAAGAAGGGGATATTCTTGCAGAAATTGAAACTGATAAGGCTACAATGGAGTTTGAATCATTTTATAGTGGAACTCTTTTACATATTGGAATTAAAGAGGGAGAATCTTCTCCTGTGGAAAGTACTTTAGCAATTATTGGAGATAAAAACACTGATGTTTCTGAGTTTATTAATAAGACTATTATTAAAGAAAATAGTTATCAAAATAAAAATATTAATAATGAAGAAGTAATTGATGAAAAAAGTGATGAGATTAATAATGATAAAGAAAATTATATAGTCGAATCGGATTCAATAAATCTTAGTTCAGGTATTAGGATAAAAGCTTCCCCGTTAGCAAAAAAAATTGCTTTTGAAAAAGGAATTGATTTAAATAAAATAAATGGTAGCGGAAACAATGGTAGAATTATTAAAAGAGATATTGATAATTATAAAGATTTGCCTTCTTCATTAAATCGAGAAAAATCAATTTCAATAGGAGAAGAATTGACAAAATCATTTCCTAATAGTCAGATGAGAAAAGTAATTGCAAAAAGACTTTCAGAATCAAAGTTTTCGGCTCCCCATTTTTATTTAGGTGTTGAATTTAATATGGATAATGTTATTACATTTAGAGAACAGTATAATACAATACCTAACACTAAAATATCATTTAATGATATAATTGTTAAGGCATGCGCAATGGCACTAAAAAAACATCCAGAGGTGAATTCAGTTTGGCACGAGGATCAAATTTCACACAATTATCATATTCATATAGGAGTTGCAGTTGCAGTTGATGAGGGATTGGTTGTTCCAGTAGTTAAATTTACAGATGAAAAAAGTTTACCGGAAATAGGGAGTTTAGTTAAAGATTTTGCTAATCGTGCAAGAAATAAAAAACTTAAGCCCAATGAAATGGAAGGAAGCACATTTACTGTTTCTAATCTTGGTATGTTTGAAATTCAAGAATTTACTTCAATAATTAATCAACCTAACTCAGCAATATTATCTGTTGGTTCTATTGAGCAAAAACCCATCGTTAAATCTGGCAAAATTATGATTGGCAATACAATGAAATTAACTCTAGCATGTGATCATAGGTCTGTGGATGGTGTAACTGGATCAAAATTTCTCCAGACTCTTAGAAAATATATTGAAAACCCTATAACTCTCTTAATATAGACCTGCAAATATTATTTTTTTGAAAAATATTTTTGATTTTGTTCCAAAAGCTTCTATTCCTTATATTGAAAAACTATTGGTTGATAAAAAAATAATTTTTTTGTTAAAAAATAAAAGGAAAACTAAACATGGAGATTTTAGAATAACAAAAGATAAAAAAACGTTAATTACTCTTAATAAAACAAAGAATAAATATCAATTCTTAATTACTTTATTACATGAAATTGCACATTATGACACCTATATTAAATATCAAAATACTGTAAAACCTCATGGAATTGAATGGAAAAATAATTTCCGATTATTAATGCTCCCTTTTTTGAATAATTATATTTTTCCTGATGAAATATTAAATAATTTAATCAACTATATAAAAAATCCTAAGGCAAGTACTGAAAATGATTTTAATTTAATAATGTCATTAAAAAAATATGATTTTAATATTAATTCCAATTTTATTTTTGAATTAAAGGAAGGTGATTTTTTTAAGATAGAAAATGGTAAAAAATATAAATTTATTAGAAAAAGAATAAAAAGAATTGAGTGTATGGAAGTTGAATCTGGTAGAAAATATTTGTTTAGCCCACAGGCAGAGGTTCATTTAATTTAATTGTTATAAATTTTTTTTACTTTTTTAAATAGTTCAGATGAATAAACGAATTCATTTAAGGATTTGTTTTCAGATTTAAAAATTTCAGTATTATTTCCTTCCCATTCCTTTTGACCATTTTTTAAAAATATTATTTTTTCGCCAATTTCCATTACAGAGTTCATATCATGAGTATTAATTATCGTTGTTATATTATATTCTTTAGTTATTTCTTGAATTAAATTATCAATAATTATTGCAGTTTTAGGATCTAATCCAGAATTAGGTTCATCACAAAAAAGATATTTTGGATTCATTACAATTGCTCTAGCAATTGCAACTCTTTTTTTCATACCACCAGATATTTCATTTGGCATTTTATAGTTAGAATTTTCAAGATTTACTCTCTTAATTACATCATTTGCTCTTGATAAAATTTCTTCATTTGATTTATTAGTAAACATTTTCATTGGAAAAGTTATGTTATCTATTACATTCATTGAGTCAAATAATGCGCTACCTTGAAAAACCATTCCTATTTCTTGTCTAAGTTTAATCCTTTCCTTAGAATTCATTTTGTCAAGAATGTTATTTTCAAATTGAATTTCTCCCTTATCAACATTAATTAAGCCTAACATACACTTTATAAAAACAGTTTTCCCTGAACCACTTTGACCAATTACTAAATTAGTTTTAGCTTTTTCAAAGTTTGCTGAAATATTATTTAAAACGTTAGTTTGGTTGAAAGATTTGTATATGTTTTTAACTTTAATCATTATGCAAGAAGACTTTGAGTAATTAAATAGTTTATTATAATAATTGTTACACTTGTCCAAACAAATGATATTGTACTTGCTTTTCCAACTTGTAAAGCTCCACCTTTCATAAAATAACCATGATATGAGGGAATTGTTGCTAAAATAAAAGAGAAGAAAGCTGTTTTAATAAAAGCATATGTTACATGAAATGGAATAAAATCAAGTTGGATGCCTTCAATAAACTCTGAACTGGAAGTCCATCCTCCATAAACACATGCTATATAACCTCCTAGAATCCCCAAAAACATAGAAATTCCAATAACAAAGGGGTATAAACTTAATGCAATAATTTTAGGGAAAATTAAATAATTATATGTATTAACACCCATAACTTCTAAAGCATCAATTTGTTCAGTTACTCTCATAGTTCCAATACTTGATGTTATAAATGACCCTACTTTTCCAGCCATTATAACTGAAATAAATGTAGGAGCAAATTCAAGTATTACTGATTGACGAGTTGCAAAACCAATTAAGTTTTTTGGTAAAAAAGGATTCTCCATATTTAAAGCAGTTTGGATTGCTACTACACCTCCAACAAAAAAAGAAATAAATGAGACTATTCCAAGAGATCCAATTATTAAAACATCAATTTCTTTAAATATAAGTGGTTTAAGAACTTGCCATTTGGTAAATTTTTCGAATATTTTGGTTAACATGATAAAATAATTCCCTATGTGCCCAAGTAGTTTCATTTTAAATCAAAGTTAATAATTTAATGGGTTAACATCTCAATTCAAGTTTAAGTAAAGATTAAATCTGATATGTTAACGCATTGATATTCATTCCAGCTCCAACAGAAGCAAATAAAATGTGGTCACCGGTTTTCAAATAATGATTATTATAATTTTTTTTAATTGTTAAATCAAAAAGAGTGGGAATAGTTGCCACTGAACTATTTCCAAAATCTTTAATATTCATTGGCAAAATATTATCAGGAGTTTTTGTCTTATAAAGTTTATAAAATCTATTTATAATGGCCTCGTCCATTTTTTGATTAGCTTGATGAATAAAAATTTTTTTAATTTTTTCTATAGGAATTTTTGAAAAGTCCAAACATTCTTTCATAGCTACAGGTACATTTTTTAATGCAAATTCATATACCTTTCTACCTTGCATTTTAATAAATTTAGTTTCTTCAGAATTTCTTTTATTAGAGGTTCCATAATATATGTAACTATTTTCAGAATTAGAAGTATAAGAAGCGCTCTTGTGGGATAATATTCCGCCTTTTTCATTTGAAGTTTGAATAATAGAAGCTCCAGCTCCATCAGCATATATCATAGAATCTCTATCACTTTTATCCAATACTCTTGATAAAGTTTCCGAACCAATAACTAAGCATGTTTTAGCAATTTTCGATTTAATAAATGCAGAAGCTTGAATAACTCCTTCCAGCCAACCAGGACAGCCAAAAATAATATCGTATGCAACACATGAAGGATTATTTATTTCTAATCCAGATTTTACTCTAGAAGCAATAGATGGCAGAATATCTACTTGATTTGAGTTAAACGTTATATCTCCAATATTATGAGCTAAAATTATGTAATCGATTTCTTCTTTATTAATACCTGAATCTTTAATAGCAATTTTTGAAGCTTGTATAGCGATATCTGATGATTTTTGATTAGATGAAACATAACGGCGATTTTTAATTCCTGTTATTGAATTAAATTTTTGAATAATTTCTTCATTAATTAATTTAATTTTATCACCATTAGTGTCATAAAAAGAGTTATTGATAAAACTAGAATTGCTTTCTTTTATTTTTGGAATTACACTACCTGTACCTATTATTTTTATACTCATTATAAATTAAACAGTTATTATTTATAATTTAACTTGTAAAATTATTTAAAATATTTCTACAATATTAAAACTTTTAAAAAAGATTATTAATTCATTATTATTACTTAATTATTAATAAAATCATTTATTTCTATACAGCTGCAAATTAAATTTCGATCTCCATGGGCCTCATCAACTCTTCTAACAGAAGGCCAGAATTTATTTTTGTGTAAATAAGGTAAAGGAAAAGCTGCTTCAGCCCTACTGTAAGGAAATTCCCATTTATCAGAGGTTACCATTTTTAAAGTATGAGGAGCATTTTTTAATAATAAAATTGTTTTTTCTGTGTTTTTATTTATTTCTTTTTTTATAGAAATTAATGCATCACAAAACCGATCTATTTCTTCTAAATTTTCACTTTCAGTAGGCTCTATCATCATTGTACCTGAAACTGGAAATGATACTGTAGGGGCATGAAAACCATAGTCAATAAGTCTTTTAGCAATATCATTAACTTCAATTCCATTTTTTCTAAAATCTCTACAATCAATAATTAATTCATGTGCATTCCTTCCATTAATTTCTCCTTTGTATAGTATTTTAAAATCACCATCAAGTCTTTTTTTTATGTAATTGGCATTTAAAATTGCAATTTCAGTTGCTTTTTTTAAACCTTCACCCCCAAGTAGTTTTATGTAGGCATATGAAATTATACAAGCAAGTGAAGATCCATAAGGTGCTGATGAAATTGCCGAAATTGAATTTTTTCCTCCAACTTTTATTATTGGGTTTCCAGGCAAGAATTCAGAGAGATGTTTAGCAACACATATTGGCCCAACTCCAGGACCACCACCTCCATGAGGAATAGCAAAAGTTTTATGAAGATTAAGATGACAAACATCTGCTCCAATAATTGCAGGGCTAGTTAATCCTACTTGAGCATTCATATTAGCCCCGTCCATGTATACTTGTCCTCCGTAATCATGAATTAATTTAGTAATTAGTTTTATTTTAGATTCAAATACTCCATGAGTAGATGGATATGTAATCATAAGGGTTGAAAGATTTTTTTTAAATTTTTTTGCCTTTTCATTTATATCATTCCAGTCAATATTTCCATGTTTATCAGTTTTCACTACTACAACTTTCATTCCAGCCATAATCGCAGAAGCTGGATTAGTGCCATGTGCAGAAGCTGGGATTAAACATATATTTCTATTTGTTTCTCCTTTTGAATTATGATATGCCCTTATAACCATTAGGCCAGCATATTCTCCTTGAGCTCCAGAATTTGGTTGTAATGATGTTGAATCAAAACCTGTAATTATAGTTAATTGTTCTTCCAGTTTAGACAATAATTTTTTATATCCACCAGCTTGAGAAATTGGGACAAATGGGTGGAGATTATTCCATCTAAATGAACTCAACGGAAACATTTCTGATGCGGCATTAAGTTTCATTGTACAAGAACCTAATGATATCATAGAATGATTAAGTGATAAATCTTTTTTTTCTAAATATTTAATATATCTCATTAAACTTGTTTCAGTGTGATAACTATTAAAAACATCATACATTAGAAACTTTGATTTTCTGGAATGAATTTTTAAAGATTTTTTCTCATCAATAGATTCATATTTTTTTGAATTTTTGATTTTTGTATATTCCTCAAAAACGGATATTATTTTATTTAAATCATTTATTGTAGTAGTTTCATTTAATGATATGGTAATATTTTTATCATCTACATAATTAAAATTTATTTTTTTACTTTCTGCAATAGGTCTTATTGTTTTTGAATTAACTTTAATCATAATAGTGTCAAAAAAGTGATCATTCATTTGTTTAATACCAAGAGATTTAATGATATCGGATAGGTTTACTGATTTTTCATGAATTTTTTTGGCTATATGTTTTAATCCTTTAGGTCCATGGTAAACAGCATACATTCCAGCCATTATTGCAAGTAACACTTGCGCGGTGCAGATGTTTGAGGTTGCTCGATCTCTTTTAATATGCTGTTCTCTTGTTTGAAGTGCCATTCTTAATGCCTTTCTGTTATCTAAATCAATTGTCTCTCCTATTATTCTGCCAGGAATATTTCTTTTATATATTTCTTTTGTAGCAAAAAAAGCAGCATGAGGACCTCCATAACCCATTGGAATTCCAAATCTTTGAGTAGAACCAACAACAACGTCAACTCCCATTTCACCAGGAGGATTTATAATAGTTAAACTTAATAGATCAGCTGCTACTATGGTGTTTATTTCTTTTTCTTTAAATTTTTTTATGATTGGATTTAAATCTTCAATTTTTCCATTTTTTCCAGGATATTGAAATATTCCACCAAAAAATTTTTTATTAAAAGTTATTTTATTTAAATCTTCAATAATTAGTTTAATTCCTAAAGGATTCGATCGAGTTTCAAGAATAGAAAGGGTTTGAGGAAATATATTTTTGTCAACATAAAAATAGTTAAAGTCGTTTAATTTTTTTTCTTTATTTCGATTATTAAATAACATAATCATGGCTTCAGCAGCTGCAGTTCCTTCATCTAAAAGTGATGCATTGGCAAGATCCATTTTTGTTAAGTCACAAACCATTGTTTGAAAGTTAAATAAAGCTTCAAGTCTGCCTTGAGCTATTTCAGCTTGATAGGGTGTATATGAGGTGTACCAACCAGGATTTTCAAGAATATTTCTTTGTATAACTCCTGGAAGAATTGTTGGATTGTAGCCAAGGCCAATGTAACAATCAAAGATTTTGTTTTCCTCAGAAAGTTTTCTTATTTCTCTTGCAAATTCATGTTCTCCTATTCCATTTGGAATTTTTAAAGGGTGCTTTAATCTAATTGTTTCAGGGATGGTCTCATTTAATAATTTTTCTATTGAATCTAATCCCATAGTATCAAGCATTTTTTTTATGTCTTTATCCGAGGGGCCTATATGTCTTGAGGAAAAATCGTCAAAAATCATCAAATATTTTTTTCAAAAATACATCATAAACTTCTTTTATTAATCTTTGTATTAGCCTATATTAATTTTTTTTTCAAATAAAATTGTTAATATTTTTTTATTTTAGATGAACAAAACAATTTGTTAAAATGAAATATTTTTTTTTAATATTCTTTTTAATTATTCAGACCAGTAACTATGAGGCTCTCGAATTAAATGATTATATAGAAAAAATAAATAATGGATACCAAATAATAGATGTAAGAACTCAATCTGAGTTTATACATGGTCATATACCTAATGCAATTAATCTTGATTTTTACAATTATAATTTTGTAGAGGAAATAAATAAATTAAATAAGATTGAACCAATTTTAATTTATTGTCGTTCGGGAAATCGAAGTCAAAAAACAGGAATCATTATGGATTCATTAGGGTTTAATAGGGTATATGATTTAAAAGGGGGATACTTGGTTTGGAATCCTTAACTAAAGTTTAATTTTTTTTTAAATTTTTACTGGTTTTAATAATTTTTGATCTAAGATTATTTTTATAGTCTAGAACCTTTTTTTGAATTTTAATATCATTAGCTCCTAATATTTGAGCAGCTAAAATTCCAGCATTTTTAGCACCATTTAATGCTACAGTTGCAACTGGAACTCCACCTGGCATTTGAAGAATTGATAAAACAGAATCCCAACCATCAATTGAGTTTGATGATTTAATAGGCACTCCAATAATTGGAAGTGGACATACGGATGCTATCATTCCTGGTAAATGAGCTGCACCACCTGCTCCAGCAATAATTACTTTTATTCCTTTTTTATGAGCATTAATTCCATAATTCATCATTTTTTCAGGTGTTCTATGTGCTGATACAATATCAACATCAGTTTTTATACCAAATTCATTTAGTATGTCAATAGCATCTTTCATTATTGGTAAATCAGATTTACTTCCCATTATTATACCTATTTGTGCCATAATTATTTTGATATTACTTTTATTGTTTCTTTTACTTTTTTTGCAATTTTTATTGCATTTTCTATTTTCTCGTTAACTATAGTTACGTGCCCCATTTTTCTGTTAGGTCTTGTTTCTTTTTTACCGTAAATATGAGGAGTAACTCCCTCAATTGTCATTATTTGATCAATATTACTGAATTTTACTGGGCCATTATTTTGTTTTTCACCTACTAAATTAACCATTACTCCTGAAATTTTATTTTTTGCTTCTCCTAAAGGTAACCCTAAAATAGCTCTTATATGTTGTTCAAATTGACTTGTATATGACATTTCAATTGAAAAGTGACCACTATTATGTGGTCTTGGAGCTACCTCGTTAATTAAAATTTCATTATCGGAAGTTAAAAAAAGTTCAATTGCCATTATTCCAACATGATTATAAAGTTTTGATAATTTTAAGGCAATTGAAATTGCTTTTCTAGAAATTTCATTGTTAATTCTTGCAGGACTTATTATATATTCAACTTGATTGGAATCATTATTAAAAATCATTTCTACAACTGGAAAATTTTTAATTTCTCCTTTTACATTTCTACAAATGATCACTGACAATTCTTTTTTAATTTCTACAAGATCTTCTATAAAACCTGGGGTATCATTTAATTCTTCTATATCCCTATTTGATTTTATGATTTTAACTCCAAATCCATCATATCCCATTGAATTAGATTTCCATACGAATGGAAAACACAAATTTCCATGAATTATTTCTTCTTTTATTGATTTTATAGATTTAAACTCTCTAAAGGGAGCAGTAGGTATTTTATTTTCTTTATAAAATTTTTTTTGTTTTAGTTTATTTTGAATTATTGCAAGAACATTTGGTTGTGGATAAACTTTAATTCCTTTTTTTTCAATTTCTTCAAGAGCTTTAACGTTAACATTTTCAATCTCAATAGTTAAAACATCAATGTTTTTTGCAAAATTTAATACAGTTTGGTAATCCATTAAATCTCCAACATGAAATTCATCACAACTTAATTTAGCAGGAGCATTTGGATTATTGTCGAGGACTTTGGTCTTAATATCCCATTTCCTGGTATTATAGAGAAGCATTTTGCCCAATTGACCTCCACCAAGTATTCCGATAGTTTTTGAAGATGAAAAAAAGGTCATTTATAAATTTTTACAAAAATAAGGATAAGTTTTTTGTAATTTATAAAACACACTCAAATTGGATATATTTGTTCAAATTTATACTATGTTAAATATTATTTTATTTGGAAAACCCGGATCAGGAAAAGGTACTCAGGCAGAATTCATTAAAGAAAAATATGAACTTGTTCACATTTCAACAGGAGATTTATTTAGACAAAACATTAAAAATCAAACTGAATTAGGAAAGTTGGCTCAAAAATATATGAATAATGGAGATTTAGTGCCAGATTCAGTTACTATTGGAATGTTAAAATCCGAAGTTGAATCAAATATTTATGCAAATGGATTTTTGTTTGATGGTTTTCCTAGAACTGTGGATCAAGCTGTTTCTTTAGATAAATTTTTGGACAAAAAAAATTTAAGGATTGATTTAACTATTGCAATCGATGTAAATGAAGAAATATTGATTGAAAGAATTTTAAATAGAGGGCTTACTAGTGGCAGGAAGGACGATCAGGATAAAATTAAAATTAAAAATCGTTTTGATGAATACAATAGTAAAACCTCTTTGTTAGAGGATTATTATAAAAATCAAAATAAATTTAAAATTATTGATGGATATGGAAATATTGAGGAGATTACCAAAAGATTATATAATCAAATAGATCAATTTATTTAATAATTATGACTGAGGGTAATTTTGTTGATTATGTTAAAATAAACTTGTCTTCTGGTAGTGGAGGAAAGGGATCATCTCATTTACATAGAGAAAAATATATTTCTAAAGGTGGACCAGATGGAGGTGATGGAGGAAGAGGTGGGCATATAATAATTGTAGGCAATAAAAATCTTTGGACTCTTTATAATTTTAAATTTCAAAAACATTTTAGTGCTGGTAATGGTAAAGATGGATCTAAGAATAGAAGAACAGGAGCAAATGGATTTGATAAATATATTGAAGTCCCTTTAGGGACAATAATTAGAGATTTAGAAACAAAAAAAATAATTTATGAGATAACTGAAAATAATCATGAATTTGTTATTTTAAAAGGAGGCTTGGGAGGAAGAGGAAACTGGCATTTTAAATCAGCTACAAGACAAACACCTAGATATTCACAACAAGGAATTAAAGGAAAAAATTTAAATATAATTTTGGAACTTAAGGTTTTAGCTGATGTAGGTTTTGTTGGATTTCCAAACGCAGGGAAATCTACTCTTTTAAGTGTTTTAACTTCAGCTAAGCCAAAAATAGCGGATTATGAATTTACAACATTAAAGCCAAATCTAGGTATAGTTAATTATCATGATTATAAATCTTTTGTTGTTGCCGACATTCCTGGCATTATAGAAGGGGCATCAAAAGGAAAAGGTCTGGGGCATTATTTTTTAAGACATATTGAAAGAAATTCAATTTTATTATTTATAATTCCGATAGATTCAAAAGATGTAAAGAAAGAGTTTGAGATTTTAAGAGGAGAATTGTTAAAATATAATCCTGAATTAATAGATAAAAAGTTTTTTATAGCTTTTTCTAAATGTGATTTATTGGATAATGAGTTGATAAAAGAGTTTAAAGAAGAAGTAGAAAAAAAATTTTCAAAGAATTCATTTATTATAATTTCCAGTATTTCCAAAAGGAATATTTCTAAATTAAAAGATAATCTTTGGGATAAATTAAATTAATATAAAATTTAAAAAAATATAATTTTAATTTATTATAAGTTATTATGAGAATTCATTTTATAGCTATTGGTGGTACTGCTATGCATAGTTTAGCTATTGAGGTTTCAAAAAAAGGACATAAAGTTTCAGGAAGTGATGACCAAATATATGAGCCGTCAAAGTCTAATTTAATAAAAGCTGGTTTATTTCCAAGTAAACTAGGGTGGTTTTCCAACAAAATTTCTTTAAAAATTGATTTGATTATTTTAGGAATGCATGCGAAAAATGATAATGTAGAATTAAAAAAGGCACAATCTCTGGGATTAAAAATTAAATCATATCCTGAATTTATTAGTTCAATTTGTTCTGATAAAACTAGAGTTGTAGTTTCAGGAAGTCATGGAAAAAGTACAATTTCAGCTATGGTTTTACATGCCATGAAATATAATAATATTGAAATTGATTATATAATAGGAGCCTCTATTAAAGGATTTAAAGAAACTATATCATTATCGGATAATAACGATTTTATTCTTATTGAAGGGGATGAATATCTATCATCATGTTTAGATTTAAAGTCAAAGTTTTTATGGTATAAGCCTCATATTGCAATAATTAATGGTATTTCATGGGATCATGTTAATGTTTTTCCAACTTTTAAATCATATTTAGATCAGTTTAAAAAATTTGTATTATCAATTTCTGAAGGGGGTGTTCTATTTTATAATTCTTCTGATGAAAATTTAGTTGAAATTATTAATAATATAGATCATTCAATTAAAAAGATTCCTTATAAAATTTCAGATTATGAAGTAAATAAAGGTGTAACTTATGTTAAAAGCTTTGAAGGAAAAATTAAACTAAATTTTTTTGGAAAGCATAATTTAATTAATCTTGAGGGAGCAAGATTATTATGCCAATATATGGGAGTAAATGAAACAGATTTTTTTGAATCATTTTATAGTTTTAATGGGGTTTCTGGAAGATTAGAACTATTAGCTTCAGGAAAAACCAGTTTTTTATATAAAGATTTTGCTCATGCTCCAAGTAAAGTTAAAGCAACAAAGGATGCCGTTTTAGAACAATTTAAAGGCTATAGAATAGTTATTTGTTTTGAGCTTCATACATATAGTAGTTTAGATTTAACTTTTTTAAAAAATTATTCAGATACTTTAAATGGTGTTGATAAGATTATAGTTTTTTATAGTTCAAATGTATTAAAGGCAAAAAATAGAGATATTATTTCTTCCTTTCAAATTAAAGAATCATTTAACAATCAAAATATTGAGTTAATTACTAACTCATCAAGTTTTAAAAAAAATCTTTATAATGATGATTATTATAATACATTAGTTTTAATGATGAGTTCAGGAAATTTTGATGGATTTAATTATAAAAGTTTTGTAAGTTATATTGAGGGTTTTTGATAAAAATAAAATCACGGATATTTTTTTTGATTTAGATCACACTTTATGGGATTTTGAAAAAAATTCTGAATTGACTTTTGAAAAAATTTTTATGTTATTAAAAATAAAAATTTCTTTGAGGGATTTTTTAAGAATATACAGTCCAATTAATCATAAGTTTTGGAAATTATACAGGGAAAATAAAATTTCTAGAAACCAATTAAGATTTGATAGATTAAAATTAACATTTTTTGAGCTTAACATTAAAATTGATGATAATATGATAATTAAAATTTCAGAAATGTATTTAAAGTATTTATCAGATTTTACATTATTACATAAAGGAGCATTTGATCTTTTAGATTTTTTAAAAAAAAAATATAATCTTCATATAATATCAAATGGTTTTGAAGATGTTCAAAAAAGAAAAATAAAAAACTCGGGTTTATATAAATATTTTGATAATATATATACTTCAGAATTAATTGGATACAAGAAACCAAATCCAAAAATTTTTCATTTTGCATTAAATAAAGTAAATATAAAACCATTTTCAGCTGTAATGATTGGAGACAGTAAAGAGGCGGATATATTAGGTGCTTTAAATATTGGACTGAATGCTATTCACTTTAATTCAAATAATGAAAAAACTCATGACTTATGTGTAATTGTTAGGTCTTTAAAAGAGATTAAAAATTATTTATAATTATAAACTCTTAATTAATTTTTATTTTTGACTTATGAATATAAAAAAAGCTCAGAAGCAAGTTGACGATTGGATTAATTTACATGGTGTAAGGTATTTTGATGAGTTAACTAATATGGCTCAATTAACGGAAGAGGTTGGTGAGGTAGCATCAATAATTGCAAGAAGATACGGTGAGCAATCAGAAAAAATTACAGATAAAAATAAAGATCTTGGTGAAGAATTAGCTGATGTTTTATTTGTCCTTCTTTGTATAGCAAATCAAACAGGAATTAATTTACAATCATCTTTTGATTTAAAATTAAAAATTAAGACAAAAAGAGATAAAAAAAGACATAAAAATAATCCAAAGTTAAAAATCTAACATGAATTTGGAGATATTTCATCCATCTAAAGTTTGTAATGGTGTTATTAATATTAAGGGTTCTAAAAGTATTTCTAACAGGTTACTTTTTTTACAGTCCGTTTACCCTAAAATAAATATTATTAATATATCTAATTCAGAGGATACTGATGTTATGAAGAAAGCTTTGAAATCAAAAAATAGTTTAATTGATATTGGACATGCAGGAACAGCAATGAGATTCTTGACCTCTTATTTTTCAACAGTAAAAGATCGAGAAATTATTTTAACTGGTTCAAAAAGAATGCAAGAAAGACCTATCAAAATTTTAGTTGATGTTCTAAAAAAAATAGGCGCAAATATTTCTTATGAAAAAAAGGAAGGATTTCCTCCACTAAAGATTATTGGAAGTAATTTAAAGTCAAAATATATTTTTTTGTCCGCTAATATAAGCAGTCAATATATTTCCTCTTTAATACTTTTAGCCCCAAACTTAGATAATGGACTTAAAATAAAATTAAATGGAGAAATCACATCAGCACCTTATATAAAAATGACTTTAGAGATATTGAAGGAATTGGGTATTAATTCATTTTTTGAAAATAATATTATTACAATTCTTCCAAAAAAAGAAATAAAAAGTATTTCATACAAAGTTGAGTCAGATTGGAGCTCTGCATCATATTTTTATAGTATTATTGCTTTGTGTGAAGAGGGAGAGATAGTTTTAAATAATTTTAACAAAAAAAGTCTTCAAGGAGATTCTTGCTTAGTTCAAATTTATGATTTATTAGGTGTTTTAAGCAAATTTGATAATGGAAAGTTGATTTTGTCAAAGAAAAAAATAGAAGTTAAAAACGAATTAAATTTAAATTTGATTGATTCTCCTGATATTGCCCAAACTATTGCTGTAACTTGTTTTGGTTTAGGTTTAAAGTGTAATCTAAAAGGATTACATACTCTAAAGATAAAGGAAACAGACAGATTGGTTTCTCTTAAAAATGAAATAACAAAATTAGGTTCAGAAGTCAGGATAACTGACAATTCTTTTCATTTAAATAAAATAAATAAAAAAAATAGTAAAAGTTGTTTGATAAAAACTTATAATGATCATAGAATGGCTATGGCATTTGCTCCATTATCAATTAATTATCCAATTCAAATTGAGGATTTCGAAGTAGTAAAAAAATCTTATCCTGATTTTTGGTCTGATATAGAAAATATTGGATTTAATATCATTAAAAGTTAATTTACTTTTTACTTGACTTTTGGTATACATAGCCCTTATATTTGCAATCAAATTATTAACTATGAAATTATCTAATTTTCATTTTGACCTACCAAAATCACTTTTAGCTCAAAGACCTGCAGAAGACAGAGATGGATCTAGGCTAATGGTATTAAATCGTAAAGAAGAAAAAATTTTTCATCATGAATTTAAAGATATTATGGATTTTTTTGATTCTGGAGATGTGATGGTTTTAAATAACACAAAGGTTTTTCCAGCTAGATTGTTTGGTAATAAAGAAAAAACTGGTGCGAGGATCGAAGTTTTTTTATTGAGAGAACTTAATAGAGAACAACGATTATGGGATGTTTTGGTAGATCCTGCTAGAAAAATAAGAATAGGGAATAAATTATATTTTGGAAATGATGAAAGTTTAGTAGCTGAAGTAATTGACAATACTACTTCAAGAGGAAGAACTCTGAGGTTTTTATATGACGGAAATTATGATGAATTTAGAGAAAAATTAACTGAATTGGGAGAAACCCCACTTCCAAAATATATAAATAGACCTGTAGAAGAACAAGATAAAAGTAGATATCAAACAATTTATGCTAAACATGAAGGGGCTGTGGCAGCTCCAACAGCAGGTCTGCATTTTTCAAAACATCTTTTAAAAAAACTTGAAATTAGGGGAATTAATTTTGCTGAATTAACACTTCATGTAGGTTTAGGAACTTTTAGTCCTGTTGAAGTTGAAGATTTGTCAAAGCATAAAATGGATTCAGAGGAGTTAATCATTAAAAAACATGCAGTTGACAAAATAAACGAAGCAATAAAATTAAAAAATAAAATCTGCGCTATAGGAACAACAACAATGAGAGGTTTAGAATCTTCGGTTTCTTCCTATGGCACTCTTAATGAATTTAGAGGATGGACTCATAAATTTATATTTCCTCCATATGATTTTTCAATAGCAAATTGTATGGTAACAAATTTCCACACACCTAAATCTACTTTGTTAATGATGGTATCAGCTTTCGCAGATCATGATTTTATAAAACATGCATATAAAGTTGCTGTAAAAAAGAAGTATAATTTTTACTCATATGGTGACGCAATGTTAATTTTATAAAAAGAAAATATTAATTTTTTTGATTTTAATTTGGGTGATTCTGAAAAAATAGACATACGAGTCCTAACATTATTTCAGTTAAGAGAAATATTTGAAAAAAAAGGGTTGCTTTCATATCGTGCTGATCAAGTTTATAATTGGATTTGGAAAAAAGGTATTCATTCATTTGATTTAATGACTAATATATCAAAAGAATCAAGATCCTTACTCAAATTAAATTTTCAAATAAATAGAATAAAATTTGATATTTCTCAAAAAAGTATTGATGGAACTATAAAAAATACAGTAAGATTAAATGATGATAATTTAGTAGAGGCTGTTCTAATACCAACAATGAAAAGGAAAACAGCATGTATATCATCTCAAGTAGGATGTAGTTTAAATTGTGAGTTTTGTGCAACTTCAAAAATGAAAAATATTAGAAATCTTAAAAAAGATGAAATTTTTGACCAGGTTTTTTTGATGAATAAACAGAGTTTAAATTATTATAATAAACCATTAACAAATATTGTTTTTATGGGTATGGGAGAGCCATTAATGAATTATAAAAATGTTGTATCTGCTATAGACAAGATTACTGACCCATCATATCTTGGGTTTTCTAAAAATAGAATTACAATTTCAACCTCAGGCATACCAAAGTTTATAAAAAAATTAGCTGACGATAATATTAAAGTTGAATTAGCAATTTCTCTTCATAGTGCAAGAGATAGAGTAAGAGAAAAGATAATGCCTTTTACTAAAAAAATATCTATTGAAACTTTGAAAGAATCATTAGTCTATTGGCAAAATAAAAACAAAAAAATATTAACCTTGGAATACATAGTATGGAATTCTATAAATGATTTAAAAGAAGATGTAAATGCTCTTATTGAATTTTGCAAAGGATTACTTGTTAAAGTAAATTTGATTGAATATAACCCAATTGGCGATCCTTTATACAAAAATGCAAATAATTCTGTCATTGAATTATATAAAAAAGAACTTAGAAAAAATAAAATAACTATAACAATTAGAAAGTCTAGAGGTAAGGATATAGATGCAGCTTGTGGTCAATTAGCAAATAAATCTAAAAAGTTTTTGAATTTAACATAGTAATTCATGAAAATAGTTCAAAAAATAAAAGAACCAATTAAAGAAGAAATGGAAGTGTTTGAAAAAAAATTCAAGAATTCCATGATGTCTAAGATTTCATTATTAAACAGAATTACTTTTTTTATTGTAAAAAGAAAAGGTAAACAGATTAGACCTATGTTTGTTTTTTTGGTTGCCAAGTTAATGGGAAATGGAAAAATTGATGAGAGGTCATACAGAGGAGCTGCACTTATTGAACTTATTCATACTGCGACTTTAGTTCATGATGATATAGTTGATGACAGTTATAAAAGAAGAGGATTTTTCTCAATTAATGCTTTGTGGAAAAATAAAATTGCTGTTTTAGTTGGAGATTATTTGTTTTCTAAAGGGTTGTTGTTATCAGTTGATAATGAAGATTTTGATTTACTTAAAATAATTTCTAAAGCAGTAAAAGAGATGAGTGAAGGGGAATTACTTCAATTAGAAAAATCTAGAAATTTTGAAATTACTGAAAATGTATATTATGAAATCATAAAGAAAAAAACAGCAGTTTTAATTGCTTCTTGTTGCTCCATCGGTGCAACTTCTGTTGTTTCTACTCAGAATGAAATTGATAAAATTTATCAATTTGGAGAATTATTAGGTATGATTTTTCAAATTAAAGATGATTTATTTGATTATTCAGATAAAATTATTGGGAAGCCTACTGGAATTGATTTGAAAGAAAAAAAAATTACACTTCCTTTTATTTACGCAATAAACAATGTAAATATAAAAGAAAAAAAATGGTTGATTAATTCATTTAAAAATAGTAATAAGGGAAAAAAGAATATTAATAAAATAATTAAAAAGGTTATAGATGTTGGAGGGTTAGAGTTTTCAATAAAAAAAATGAATTTTTTTAAAAAGAAAGCTTTAAAAATTTTATTTTCTTTTCCTAAAAATAAATATAGAGATTCTTTGGAGCTTATAGTAGATTACATTATTGAAAGAAAAATATAAGTTGTTAAGTTATTATTTTTTAAATAATAAAATTCTATTTTTATAAAAAACAGATTTTTGATTAAAAAAGATACTATAGATAAGATTTTTGAAGTCTCACGTGTAGAGGAAGTTATTGGCGAATTTGTTTCTTTAAAAAAATCAGGCTCAAATTTTAAAGGCTTAAGTCCATTTACAAATGAAAAAACCCCAAGTTTCATGGTTTCCCCGGTTAAGCAAATTTGGAAAGATTTTAGTAGTGGAAAAGGTGGAAACGTAGTGGCTTTTTTGATGGAGCATGAACATTTTAGTTATCCAGACGCGTTAAGGTTTTTAGCAAAAAAATATAATATTCTTATTGAAGAAACACAAGAAACAGAGGCTGAAAAACAAAAAACTAGTGAAAAAGAAAGTTTATTTTTGATAAATCAGTTTGCATCTAAATTTTTTATTGAGAACCTTTTTAAAAAAGATGAGGGGCTTTCAATAGGCTTGTCTTATCTTAAAGAGAGGGGCTTTTCAAATGAAATTATTGAAAAATTTGTTGTTGGATATTCACTAGATTTAAAGAATGATTTTTTTAATTCAGCAATTGAATTTGGCTATTTAAAAGAAAACATAGAAAAGTCTGGTTTAATCATAAATAATTCAAAAGGTATAGTAGATAGGTTCAGAGCTAGAGTTATTTTCCCTATAAGAAGTATTGCAGGAAGAATTCAAGGTTTTGGAGGTAGAATTCTATCTAATAAACTCAATGTAGCAAAATATATTAATTCTCCCGAGAGTATAGTTTACATTAAGAGTAAAGTTTTATATGGAATTTTTGAAAGTAAAAAAGCTATTGCTAATAAAGATCTTTGTTATTTGGTAGAAGGATACACTGATGTAATTCAAATGCATGAGTCGGGAATTGAAAATGTTGTCTCATCCTCTGGGACAGCTTTGAGTATAGATCAAATACAAATAATTAAAAGGTTAACAAAAAACGTAACATTATTGTTTGATTCTGATGAAGCGGGATTAAGAGCTTCCTTGAGAGGTATAGATTTGTTTTTAGACCAAGGAATTAATGTAAAGATTTTAGTTTTTCCTAAAGGAATGGATCCTGATAGTTTTGTTAGAGGTAGACAAAAACAAGACATTTTAAAATATTTCAATAAAAATTCAAAAGATTTTATCCAATTTAAGGCTAATTTATTGTTAAAGGATTCATTAGATGATCCAATAAGGAAATCAAGTGCTATTAAGGATATAATAATAAGTATATCAAAAATCCCTGATTTAATTCAACAGGAAATTTTTGTAAAAAAATGTTCGGAGTTAATGGATATTTCTGAAAAAGTTTTGTTTAATGTTTTAGAGCAAGAAAAAAATAAAATTAGATTTAAAAATAAAAGAAATAATATTTCTAAAAACTCATTAGAAGTTGTTGAAAATATTTCAAATGAAAAAAAAATTGATTTAGAAATAGTTTCATTAGAAAAGCAAATAGTTCATATATTATTGCATTATGGAAAGGAAGAAGCGTTTTTTGATGAGATCTTTTTGTTACATGGAGAAAATGGACAAATAATTGAAGAATCTAAAATTGTAAAAAGTAAAGTTTATGAAAAGATTTTTCTTGATCTACAGCAGGATGAAGTAGAATTAATTAATCCATTATATCAAGAGCTTTACATCAAACTAATTGAACTTTATCAAACTGAAGGAAAAGTAACTATAGACAAATTAATTAGAAATCTTAAACCAGATTTGTCTCAAATAGTTTCTGATCTTTTATTATCTGATGAAATTTATGAGCTTCATAATTGGGATAAAAGAAATGTATTTGTGAAAGAAAAAAAAAGTTTGGTAGGCCAGCTCGTATCAGAAACAATTTTGTCTTTGAGAAAGAACTTGATTGATCAAAAAATCAAAACTTTAGTTAAAAACTCCAAAGAAAAAAAAGGTCTGTCAAATAATCCCGATTTTCTGTCGGAGGTTATTAATTATCAAAATTTGAAAAAACTTTTATCTAAAAAACTAAATAGAGTTATTTAAAACAATCTAGATTCATTAGCATATTTATATAAGTCTATTGTGTTTATAGCCTTAGTTTTGGTGAAGACTCTTGTTTTGTATGTATTAACAGTTTTTTGATTTATCTTAAGAATTTTTGATATTTCAATGTTTCTTTTGCCATCTAATAAATGTCTCAAAACTTCTATTTCTCTTTTTGATAGATTAGTTTTGCTTTTTTTTAATTTTAGATGATTTAAACTAATGAATTTAGTGCCAATAGATTTTTTGTAAACATTTTTAATTGTTTTGGTAATTAAATTTTTTTTAGAAGTTTTTAGTATATAATCGTAAACGCCCATTTTTATATATTTATTTATACTATTTGAATAAGGCTTATCAGATAAAACTATTATTGGAATTTTTTTGTTAATCTTCTTAGTTAAATCTCCTATATTTCCATCTTTTAGGTGAATTTCAGAGACAATAATGTCTACTTTATTCAATGATGAATGTAACTGAGATAATTCTTCTAGAGATCCAATAACTTTGTGAATCTTAAATTCAGTGTCATTTTTAAAATAAAATTTAAATCCTTTTTGAACTATCGGGTGAGGATCAATAAACAGTATATTAATCATTCTTTAAGTAGTTTTAAAGGTATTTTGCAAACTGGAATTGGGCGCATTTTATGTAAATTATTTTTATTAAATTTTTTAAAGGTTTCATAAACTAATTTTTGTCTTTTTGAAAAAATTTTTTTATCAAATTTTTTTTTACTTTTTTTCATAGCCCATTCGAGTTCTTCATATGTTACTCCAAATTGATCTTCATCTGTTCTATTATCAGGCCATAAACCATCTGTTGGGGGCGCTGTTTGAATTGATTTTATTATTTTTAGATTTTTAGCTAACTTATAAACTTCTGTTTTTAACAAATCAGCTATTGGGCTAATATCAACTCCTCCATCACCATATTTAGTAAAAAATCCAACTCCAAAATCTTCAACTTTGTTGCCAGTTCCAACTACAAGATAATCATTTAATGCAGCAAAATAATACAAAGTTGTCATTCTTAGACGTGATCTAGAGTTTGCCAGGGATAATAATTGTTTTTCATTATTTTTTAGTTTAAGTGGCATTTTGTTTTGAAATAAATCAAAAATTTCTGATAATGAAATTTTGTAGTGTTTCACATTAGGAAATTTTTCCTCAAGCCAGTTAATATGATCAATTGATCTTTTTTTTTCATTTTTACTTTGGTGAATAGACATTTCTAAACATAAAACATCTTTTTTAGTTAAAGCACAGAGAGTAGAGACAACAGCAGAATCTATTCCTCCAGAAACACCTATTACAAACCCATTCATTTTTGATAAGCTACAATATTCGATTAACCAATTTACTATATGATTAACTACTTTTTTTGGAGATTTCATGTATAAAAGATTTAATGAGTGTAAATTTGCATTAAAATTAATTATTTGAAATTATCAACAAAGTGTTTTTTAATTTACTTATGAAATATAAAGTTTTATTTATTTTATTAGCTGTTTTTATTAACGTACAATGTAAAAAAAATAATGTAAAAGACGAAATTAATTCAATTCCAATAAATATAAATTTTGACAGGTTTGATAAGAAATTTTATAACATAGATTCTTTTGAATTAAATGATTTAAAAAAACAATATTCGTATTTATTTCCAGAAAAGTTCGACGATATAGTTTGGGTTAATCGAAGAAAAGATTCTTTACAACTTATCTTAAAAAATGCTATTGAAAAAAAATTTAAAAACTTTGATTTTATAGAGGATGAAGTTAATCACCTCTTCAAGCATTTAAAATATTATTTCCCTAAAATAAATATTCCTAAAATTGTTACATTAATTAATAACGTTGACTATCAGTCTAAAATTATTTATTTAGATACGTTAGTAATTATATCTCTAGATACTTATTTGGGAAAAAACCATGACATATATAATGGGATTCCAAATTATATAAAGTATGATATGGATATATCATTTTTATCCTCTCATATAGCAGATAAATTTTTAATCAATAAAATTAATTATCCAAAGGATAGAACTTTTCTTTCTCAAATGATATTCTATGGCAAAAAACTCTATTTAAAGGAAAAACTATTACCTAATAAAAATGACACTATTATAATTGGATATTCAAAAAAAGATTTGTCTTGGGCTCAAGAAAATGAACTTTATATATGGAAATATTTTATAGAAAAGGAATTGCTTTATAATTCTGATAGTAAACTAATAAGAAGATTTTTAGATCCTTCACCTTTTTCTAAATTCTATTTAGATATTGACAATCAATCTCCAGGTAGAATAGGAAGATGGATTGGATGGCAAATAGTTAGATCGTTTATGAAAAAAAATCCAGAAGTAAAAATTGAAGATTTAATTTTTAAGCCAAGTGAAGAGCTATTTTTTGAATCTAGTTATAAACCTAAATCATAATATAAATGAAAAAATCAAATATAAATATTGAAGTAACTTTGGATGAAAATAAAATTCCTGAAGAAATGTTTTGGTCGGCTCCTGATGGTGGGGTTAATAAAAAGGAATGCAAAGCTTTACTTATGTCTTTTTGGGATCATGATGTCCAAGAAACCTTAAAAATGGATCTATGGGTAAAGAAAATGCCTATTGATCAGATGCAGCTATTTTTTTATCAAACTTTATTATCAATGAGTGATAGTTTTTATAATGCAACTAAAGATGAGAAAATGACGCAGTCTTTGAGAGATTTTTGTAAATTTTTTGGTGAGAAATTAAAAATTATCAAAAAATAAGATATTATTTAACTAGATTTTTGTTCAGTTGATGGATTTCTGATAAAACATCATCGAAACCAGTTTTATCATTCGATGAAGTTATATAAATAGGTGGTAGAGATTTAAGGGAAAATTTTAAAAGGGATTTCTTATACTCGTCCACATTTTTTTCAATTTTACTTTTAATAAGTTTGTCAGATTTGGTAAATACTATTGAAAAAGAAACATAATTTTTTATAAGCCATTCAATAAATATTAAATCAATTTTTTGAATTTTATGTCTTATGTCAATTAGAAGATATGCATTGATTAGTTGTTTTCTTTTTTTAAAGTATTGAGATATTAAATTTTGAAATTTACTTTTACTTTTTTTTGACACAGAGGCATATCCATATCCAGGAAGATCTACTAAAAACCAATTTTTATTAATCAAAAAATGATTAATAAGCTGTGTTTTTCCAGGTTTTGAAGAAGTTTTTGCAAGTTTTTTTTTGTTACACAAACAATTAATAAGACTAGATTTACCAACATTTGACCTGCCAATAAACGCATATTCTGGAAATTGATAATTTGGACACTTTGAAACATCAGAATTACTTACAACAAATTCTGCTGATCTAATATTCATTATAATTAATTATTCAAATTAATTAACCATTTATGCATAATATTGTTAAATTCCACAGGATGCTCCATCATTGGAACATGACCACATTTATCAATCCAATAGAGGGTTGAATTAGGAAGTAATTTATGGAATTCTTTTGCAACTTCTGGAGGTGTTACAGTATCTTGATTGCCCCAGATTATTGCTGTTGGTGTTTTCATTTTTGGAAGATCGTTTGACATATTGTGCCTTATAGCACTCTTTGCAAGTGCCAAAGTTCTAATTAATTTATTTCTATCATTTACAGTGTTAAAAACTTCATCAACCAATTCTTTTGAAGCAATTTTAGAATCAAAAAAAACTTCTTCTGTTTTTGATTTTATCCAATCATAATTTTCTCTATTTGGATATTTATCTCCCATATTATTTTCATAGAGTCCTGAACTTCCAGTTATAATTAAGCCTTTTAAAAGCTCAGGATAATTCTTTGCAAATAACAAACCTATATGCCCCCCCATAGAATTTCCAAGTAAAATAACATTTTCTAATTCTTTAAAAGCAATAAATTCATTTAAAAATTCAGACAATGATTTAAGTGTAGTTTCTGATACAGGCATTGAATAAATGGGAAGTTCTGGTATTATAATTTTAAAGCCTTTTGATGGGAAAAAATCGTAAACTGTTTTAAAATTGCTTAGTCCACCCATTAATCCATGAAGAATGATAATTGGATGTCCTTTACCGGATTCAATATATCTATATTTATTTTCTTTAATTACAGTTTTATCCATAGTTGTAATTATAAAACCATTGTAAATATAGCTATTTCCATTTTAGTTGTTTTAATACATTTAAATACTTTTTAATAATAAAATAAATTTAAAAACTTATCAACAATGTGGTAAAATGTGGTAAAATGTGGGATTAATATTTTATATTTGATAGAATAATTTATATAATGCATCATTTTATAGGCTCTTATGAATGCAAACTTGATTCTAAAGGTAGAATCATGATGCCTATTGCAATAAAAAAGCAACTTAATCCAATTATCTCTAAAGGTTTTGTAATTAAAAGAGCTGTTTTTAATAATTGTTTAGAACTATACCCAATTGAAGAGTGGAATATTCTTATGGAAAAGGTAAATAGTTTAAACCGTTTTAATAAAAAGAACAATGATTTTATTAGAAGATTTACTGCAGGAGTTCGTACCATAAATATTGATTCCTCAGGCAGATTGCTTATTCCAAAAAATCTAATTAAACATGTTAATATTAAAAAGGAAATAGTTATATCATCTACTGTGAATATTCTTGAAATATGGGATAAAAATAATTATGAAAAGGCAATAGATGAAGCTACAATTGATTTTGGAAGTTTAGCTGAAGAAGTAATGGGTAACAAGGATGAAAATTTATCATAAACCTGTTTTAAAAAAAGAAGCAGTAAATGCTCTTTCAATAAATCCAAATGGATTATATGTAGACGCAACATTTGGTGGAGGAGGTCATTCAGCTACTATATTAAATAATCTTGGATTAAGAGGAAAGTTATTTGCCTTTGATCAGGATAATGATTCTAATATAAATAAGATAAATGATCCAAGATTTGTTTTAATCAACAACAGATTCAGCAATATAAAGAAGTATTTAAAATTTTATAGTATTGATAAAATTAATGGAGTTATAGCAGACTTTGGAGTTTCATCCTATCAACTCGATTCTCCATCAAGAGGGTTTTCGATTAATAAAAATTCTAGATTGGATATGAGAATGAATCAAAATCAATCTTTAGATGCTTATTTTATTGTAAATAATTATTCTGAGAAGAAATTAACTTCTATTTTTTTAAATTATGGTGAATTAAAAAAGGCCAATATTTTTTCAAATTTAATTGTAAGTAAAAGAAAAAAAAATTTAATTACTACAACATATCAACTAAAATCTGCTATTAGTAACTTATATAATGATAGTAATAAAAATAAAATTTTATCAAAAGTTTTTCAAGCCATACGGATAGAGGTTAATAATGAGTTAAATGAAATAAAAACATTTTTAAAAAAATCAACTGAAATTTTAAATCCAGGAGGTAGATTGGTTTGTATTTCATATCATTCACTAGAGGACAGACTTGTTAAAAGATATATAAAATCAGGAAATTTTGAAGGTATTCCAAAAAAAGATTTTTATGGCAACATAATAAAACCTTTAAAAGTTATTGGCAAACTTATTACACCCTCAAGTAACGAAATTAAAACAAACAGAAGAAGCAGAAGTGCTAAATTAAGAATAGGAGAAAAGATATGAAAAAAATAATTTCAATTCTAAATATTGATTTTTTAATTAAACAAGATTCATTTAGAAATTGGAGAATGATTTTTTTTATTTCAATTCTTGCATTAGTAATGATCTCAAGTGGCCACAGTGCTGATAAAAAAATATTTTTAATAGCAAGTTTAAACTCAAAAATTAAAGCCTTGAAAAGTCAGTTTGTAGAAAATAAAACTAAATTAATCAATTTAAAAAAAGAAACTAATATTATTAAAAAGTTAGGATATAAAGGTATCAGACCAAGTTCAAAACCCCCCGTTAAAATTATTGTTCAAAGTAAATAATATGGAATTACAAAAAAACAAAATAATGACAAGGTTTTATGTAATAATATTTGGAATGGTTTTATTTTCATTTCTATTGATTTTCAAATTGTTTTATTTACAATTAGATGAAGGAGATAAATATAAAGAATTAGCAAATTCGTCTATAATAAAAAATGTTCCTTTAGAACCAAGTAGAGGAAATATTTATTCTTATGATAATCAGATTTTGGCTACTTCAATTCCTAGTTATGAAATAAGATGGGACGCAACTATTGTTAAAAATATTGTTTATAATGATAATAAAACACCTTTAATTGATTCTTTATCATCTTTTTTAAAAATCTCTAAAATTCAAGTCAAAAATAAAATTGAGTCAGCCAGAAAAAATAATAATCGCTACATGCTTGTTGCAAAAAATTTGAGTTATTCTGAGTATATGAGAATAAAGAAATTTCCAATATTTAATCTTAATTCATATAAAGGAGGGTTTATTGTTGAACAAAAACTAGTTAGAGAACAACCTTTGGGGAAAATAGCTGAAAGAACCATTGGTTATGAAAAAAAAGGCAATAGTGGTTTTTATTTTAGAGTAGGTCTTGAAGGAGCATTTTCTCAATATTTAAAGGGAGAAAAAGGATATCGTTTAAAACAAAAAATAGCAAATGGACAATGGAAACCGATAAATTACATAAATGAAAAAGAACCTACTGAAGGATATGATATATATTCAACTATTGACACGAATATTCAAGATATTTCACATAATTCATTATTAAGTCAATTGGAAGAGTTTGAAGCTGAACATGGATTAGCTGTTGTTATGGAAGTAGCTTCAGGAGAAATTAGAGCAATTGTAAATTTAGGAAGAACTAACCAAGGAAAATATTATGAAAAACTTAATTATGCAGTAGGAGAGTCTCACGAACCAGGATCAACATTTAAATTAATGTCTATGATTTCACTTCTTGAAGATAATTTAATAGATGAAAATACTAGAGTAGATACAGGAAACGGAATTATGGAATTTTTTGGTGAATATAAAGTTAAAGATTCTAAAAAAGGAGGTTATGGAGTTATTTCAAGTTCAAAAGCATTTGAGGTTTCCTCAAATACTGGATTAGTCAAACTAGTCTACGAAAATTATAAAAATAATCCAAAAAAATATGTTGACAGACTTTATAATATGGATTTAAATAAATTATTAAAACTTCCAATAAAAGGGGAAGGTAAACCTAAAATTCCATATCCTACTGACAGTAGCTGGAATGGATTGAGTTTACCATGGATGGCTTTTGGTTATGGTGTATCTCTTACACCACTTCAAATACTTACTTTTTATAATGCAGTAGCTAATGATGGAGTTATGGTTAAGCCTAAGTTTATTAAAAAAATTAGTAACCTTGGGAATGAGCCAACAAAGATTTTTGAAACCGAAATTCTAAATCCATCTATATGTTCAAAATCTACTTTGGAGAAAGTAAAAAAAATGCTTTTTAATGTAGTAGATAAAAAATGGGGAACTGCATATAAAATTAAGGATAAAAGTTTAAAAATGTCAGGAAAAACTGGAACTTGTCAAACTAATTATATTTCTGATGATATTCAATATGTATCTAGTTTTGTTGGATATTTTCCATCTGAAGCTCCAAAATACTCCTGTATAGTTGTAATTCATAAGCCAAACAAGAACAAAGGTTATTATGGATCAACTGTAGCGGCTCCTGTATTTAAAAGAATAGCAAAAAAAATTTATAATGACACTCCTAAAATAATAAGGATGAAAGAATCAGATATAAAGTCATTATTATTTAGTGATAAAAAAAAGATAAAAAATCCAAATTTATTTTGAAGAATCTCCAAAAATTATTGTACACAGTATCCATTAATTCGATTTATGGAAATACAAATATTATAATTGAAAATTTATGTTACGATTCTAGAACAATTAAAAAAAATTCAATCTTCTTTGCAATTGAAGGAGAATTTTCTGATGGATTTAATTATCTAGATGAATCTATAAAAAAAGGAGCAATCGCCGTATTATGTGATAAAATCCCTGATAAAATTGATAAAAGAGTGGTATATGTAATTGTTGATGATGTAAAATTAGCTCTTGGCATAATAGCTTCGAATTTTTATGATAACCCCTCTTCAAAAATTAAGCTTATAGGGATTACAGGAACTAATGGTAAAACAACTTCTGTAACATTACTTTATAAGCTGTTTAAAGAACATGGTATTTCTACTGGATTAATTTCAACTATTTCTATTAATTATAACGATAAAGTAATTAAAACGGATTATACAACTCCTGATCCATTAAAAATAAATTCATGTTTAAAGTTAATGTTAGATGAAGGTGTTTCTTATTGTTTTATGGAAGTTTCTTCTCATGGAATTAACCAGAATAGGATTTCAGGATTAAAGTTTTACGGAGCAGTTTTTACAAATATTAGTCATGATCACTTAGATTATCATAAAAACTTTAAAAACTACAGAAATACAAAAAAGTCTTTTTTTGATAATTTATCAAGAGATGCTTTTGCATTGACAAATATTGATGATAAAAATGGTCTTTTTATGTTACAAAACACAAAAGCAAAAAAATATACTTTATCAATAAAAAAAGATGCTGACTTTAATTTAAAAATATCTGAAAATTTGTTTTCTGGAATGCTTTTAAATTATGAGAATCATGAATTTTGGACAAAATTAGTTGGAAGATTTAATGCTTACAATGTATTAACAGTAATTGCTATTTCAAAAATTTTAGAATTAGAAACCCTTTCCATATTAAAAGAAATTAGTAAAATAAATAATATAAATGGAAGGTTTCAAATTTTTAATTCAAAAAAAAGAATTAAAGTAATTATTGATTATGCTCATACTCCTAATGCTTTAGAAAATGTTTTAAATACTATTAATGAGATAAGGACTAAAAATGAAAAAATTATTACTGTGGTAGGTTGTGGTGGTAATAGAGATAAAGAAAAAAGACCGATGATCGGAAAAAAAGCTGCTTTATTGAGTGATAAAGTTATTTTCACTTCTGATAATCCTAGAAATGAAAGCCCAAAGAAGATTATTGAAGATATTATTAAAGGAGTATCTCCTGTTGATTACAAAAAAATAATAAAAGTAACGGATAGAGAGAAAGCTATTATTAAATCAGAAAGAATTTCTCAACCAGGTGATATTATTTTAATTGCAGGCAAAGGGCATGAAAATTATCAAGAAATTAATGGTAAAAAAAAACCTTTTGATGATTACGAAATTGTTAAAAAATATTTTTAAAAAATATGCTTTATTACTTATTTGAATATTTAGAAAATGAATTTCAATTACCTGGAGCTACTTTGTTTCAATTTCTTTCTTTTAGATCTGCTTTTGCAATATTAATTTCTTTATTATTCACCTTAATTTTTGGCAGAAATATAATAAATTTTTTAAAAGAAAAGCAGGTTGGAGAATCAATTAGAGACCTTGGTCTGTCTGGTCAAAAAGAAAAAGAAGGTACTCCATCTATGGGAGGAATTATAATAATTTTAGGAACTCTAATACCTGTATTTCTTCTTGCTAAAATTTACAATATTTATATAATTCTTTTGATAATAACTACCCTATGGACAGGAATGATTGGAATAATAGACGATTACATTAAAATATTTAGAAATAAAAAAAGTGGATTAAAAGGTAAGTTTAAAATTATAGGTCAAATTTTATTAGGAATATTTATTGGATGTACAATGTATTTTAATGATGATATTAAAGTTAAGACAAGTTCAAACAAAATAATTAAACAAAATAATTATACAGGAAAAATCATTTCTATTGAAAAAAATGATAAAGCAATGGTAACTACGATACCTTTTTTAAAAAATAATGAGTTTAATTATAATTCTATTCTAGAAACCTTTGGTGTAAATAACCCTAAATTAGTATGGATAATATTTATTCCTATAATAATCTTTATAATTTCTGCAGTTTCTAATGGTGCTAATTTGACAGATGGTATTGATGGGTTAGCTGCTGGAACTTCTGCAATAATAGTCTTTACGTTGGGAATTTTCGCCTGGGTTTCCGGAAACATCAAATTTGCAGACTATTTGAATATAATGTATATACCAGATATTGGTGAAATTTCAATTTTTATATCTGCATTTTTAGGTTCTTTAATAGGATTTTTATGGCACAACACCTATCCAGCATCAGTTTTTATGGGAGATACGGGAAGTTTAACTATAGGAGCATTAATTTCAGTTATTGCCATTATAGTTAGAAAAGAATTATTAATCCCCTTATTATGTGGGGTTTTCTTAATAGAGATTTTTTCAGTAATAATTCAGGTTACTTATTTCAAGTATACAAAGAAAAAAAGTGGAAATGGGCTAAGAGTTTTTAAAATGTCTCCAATTCATCATCATTTTCAAAAGTTAGGATATCATGAAAGTAAGATTGTTTCTAGATTCTGGATAATAGGAATTTTATTAGCTGTATTGACTGTAGTAACATTAAAATTAAGATGAAAAAAAAATATGTTGTTGTGTTGGGTGCTGGAGTAAGTGGAATCGGTTCAGCGATATTGGCAAAAAAAAAGGGATATGATGTATTTGTTTCTGACATTAATAAAATTAAAAAAGAAGAAAAAAAAATTTTAATCAATCATTCTATTAATTATGAGGAATGTCATCATTCTTTATTCAATCAAAATAATACTGATTTTGTAATTAAAAGTCCAGGCATTTCTAATCAATCTGATTTAATAAAAAAAATAAAATCCAAAAAAATAAATATTATCTCAGAAATAGAATTTGCTTCTAGATATACTAATTCAATAATTATTGGAGTGACTGGAAGTAATGGAAAAACAACTACAACAATATTAATATATGAAATTTTAAAAAAAGCAGGTTTTAGTGTTGAAATAGCAGGAAATATAGGAAATAGTTTTGCAAAATTAGTTGCCGATAAAAAATTTGATTATTGTGTTTTAGAGTTAAGTAGTTTTCAATTAGATGATATTGTTGAATTTTCACCAGAATATGCAATAATTACAAATATTACAAAGGATCATCTAGATCGTTATAACAATAATTTTGATGATTATATTAAATCAAAACTTAGAATTACTATAAATCAATCAAATAAAGATTATTTAATATTTAATTCGGATGATCCATCATTAAAAAAAATGATTAATTCAAAATTAACAAAAGCGAATTTACACTCATTTTCCATTAATGACTTTTTTTCAAAAACTCAAATAAAAGATAGTGAAATAATTATAAATACTTTAAATAAAAAAAATATGGTAAATACTATTGGATTTCAATTGATTGGAAGACATAATTTATTAAATGCAATGGCTGCTTCAACTGTAGCTAGTCTTCTAAATATCAGTAATAAAAAAATTAGAGATAGTTTAGTTCATTTTAAGGGGGCTCCACATAGAATGGAGCCAGTTTTAAAAATACAAAAGGTTCAGTATATAAATGATTCTAAAGCGACTAATGTTAATGCCACATATTTTGCTTTAGAAAGTATTGAAACATCAGTGATTTGGATAGTAGGAGGAGTTGATAAGGGAAATGATTATTCAAGTTTATTACCTCTTGTTAGAAAAAAAGTCAAGGGTATTATATGTCTAGGTTTAGACAATAAAAAGATAATCAATGTTTTTGGTCCGTTTTGTGAAAATATAATTGAAACAACATCTATTATTGAGGCAGTAAAAATTGGAAGTAAATTATCTTCTCCAAATGAAACAGTCCTTTTATCTCCAAGTTGTGCAAGTTTCGACTTATTTAAAAATTATGAGGATAGAGGAAATAAATTTAAGTCAGCAGTAAGAAATTTATAAATTATGTTTAATATTTTAAAAGGAGATAAAGTTTTATGGGTAATAATTATTTTACTCTCAATATTTTCTTTTTTGCCAATTTACAGTGCTAGTTCCAATTTGGTTTATGTTATAGGAAAAGGTACTCCTTGGAGTCACTTAATTAAACATTTTATGATATTAAGTATAGGTTTTATATTGATTTATTCGATGCATAAAGTACCATATAATTATTTTAAAGGAATATCAATTTTACTAATTCCAATAACTATTTTATTATTGATATATACTTTTTCTATAGGAACAACAATTGACGGAACAATAGCAAGCCGATGGATTCAAATTCCAATTATTGGTCTAAGTTTTCAAACATCTTCTCTTGCATTTTTAGTTTTAATGATTTATGCAGCATATTATTTGTCTAAGACTTACGAAAAAAATAAAAGTTTTAAATCCACACTAATTCCTTTTTGGTTGCCGATATTATTAATTATATCATTAATTATGCCTTCAAATTTTTCAACTGCAGGTTTGATTTTTATTTCGGTTATCACTTTGTCATTTATAGGAGGATATCCAGTTAGATATTTAATTTCAATTTTTCTTTTTGTTTTTTTATTAATCTCATTTTTTATTATTTCTGTTAAGATATTTCCTGATAAAATTCCAAATAGAGTTGACACATGGATAAGTCGAATAGAAAATTTTAGTAACAAAAATGATTCAAAGGGAAACTATCAAATAGAGCGTGCTAAGATAGCTATAGTAACTGGAGAAATTTTTGGTTTAGGTGCAGGAAAAAGTAGAATGAAAAATTTTTTACCCCAAAGCTCTAGTGATTTTATTTATGCAATTATTGTTGAAGAATTTGGCTTAATTGGGGGGGTGTTTATAATTATTTTTTATTTATTAATCTTATTTAGAATAACCGTAATTTCTTTTAAGGCAAAAACAATTTTTTCGAAATTACTAGTAATTGGACTTGGTTTACCTATTATTATTCAAGCATTTATAAATATTGGTGTTGCACTCCAAGTTTTTCCAGTTACTGGTCAGACTTTACCATTAATAAGTAGTGGTGGCACATCTGCTTGGATGACATGTATCGCTATTGGAATAATTTTGAGCGTAAGCATTGATAATAATAAAGAAGAAGAAGAAAATAAAAATATTAAAGATAATAATCCAATAAAAATTTTAAGTGAAACAGTTTAAAATAATTATATCAGGTGGCGGAACAGGCGGACATATTTTTCCTGCAATTTCTTTAGGTTTAGGGTTTAAAAAGAGATACCCAGAATCAAATATTCTTTATGTTGGAGCTATTAATAAAATGGAGATGAATATAGTTCCTAAATATAATTTTAAAATAAAAGGATTATGGATTAGTGGTTTTCAACGTTCATTATCATATAAAAATTTAATATTTCCCTTAAAATTAGTATATAGTTTGGCACAGGCATTTCTAATTATTAAAAAATTTAAACCAGATATAGTTATTGGTACTGGCGGTTTTGTTAGTGGACCCGTACTTTTGATTTCTCAAATATTAAAAATCCCTAATGTAATTCAAGAACAAAATTCTTTTCCTGGTTTAACTAATAGAATTTTATCAATAAAAACCAAAATAGTTTTTGTTGCTTTTCAAGGCATGAGTAAATATTTTAAAGACAAAAAAGTAATGTTATTTGGCAATCCGTTGAGGAATTTTAATAATGACACAAAAATAAATAGATCTGAATTAAGAGATAGGTTTAATTTAAATAAAGAAAAAAAATTACTTTTAATATTAGGTGGTAGCCTAGGCTCCAAAAAAATTAATGAGTTTGTAAAGAGAAAAATAGATTTTTTTAAAAAAAACAATTTTCAAATTTTATGGCAAACTGGCAAAAAATATTTTCATGATTTTAAAAAATTTTCTGATAATGATATTAAGGTATTTCCTTTTATTCAAGAGATAAATAAGGTTTTTTCAATTTCTAACGTAATTATATCAAGATCTGGAGCAATAACTTTATCAGAGTTATGTTTTTCAAAAACTCCTGTTTTTTTAATTCCTTCTCCAAATGTGACCGATAACCATCAATATTATAATGCTTTAGCATATGAAAGAAAAGGTGCAGCAATATTAATAGAGGAAAATGAATTAGAAAATAAGTTTGAAGGTTCTTTTGTTGATTTAATTAATGACCCAAAAAAACAAAAATACATGATTGATAATTTAAATAAAATGGCTAAAAGAAACTCTGTAGATTTAATTATTAATGAAATTATAAAATTAATATAGATGATTCTTAATAATAAAACTTTCTGTTTATTAGGTATAGGAGGTATAGGAATGTCCTCAATTGCAAAATATTTAAAATTAAAGGGGAGTGATGTTTATGGATATGATAGAGAGAAAAATAATATGACTAAAAGTTTAGAGAAAATAGGTGTCCAAATTATTTATGATGATTTAATTTATATAAATAATAAAAAATTAACATGCACTAATACGATAATAATTTATTCTTCAGCAATACCGGAATCAAATAAAATGTTAATGTTTTATAAAAAAAATGGAAATATAATTAAGAAAAGAGCTGTTTTTTTATCAGAAATATGTAACGATATCTGCACAATTGCAATTGCTGGCACACATGGTAAAACTACAACTTCTGCAATACTATCTCACATGTTTTTATATGACAAAAAGAAAATAACTGCATTTATTGGTGGAGTTTTAAGGAATTATGAATCTAATTTGATTTTAAAAGGCAATGATTTTTGCATAGTTGAAGCCGATGAATTTGATAGATCGTTTTTATATTTAAAACCTGAGTATGGATGTATAACTTCTATTGATAAAGATCATTTAGATATTTATGAATCGGAAAAGGAGTTAGTAAAAACTTATAAAAAATTTTCTAGATTAATAAAAAACAAAACAGTTCTTGAAGACAAAATTCCTTTTCAAGGATTAAAATATGGGATAAATTCAAATTGTGATTATAATATTTCAAATATTAAAAGCTCTAAAAAAGGATTTGTATTCGATCTTAAAACTCCAACTAAAATATATAAATCGATTTTTTTTAATCAGATTGGAAATCATAATTTAAGTAATGCTTTATGCGCCATAACATTAGCTGATCAGATAGGATTAAATATGAAAAATATTTTAAAAAGTCTTTCATCTTTTTCAGGAGTAAACAGAAGAATGAGGATTTTTAAGTTTAAATCAAAATTAATAATTGATGATTATGCTCATCATCCAACTGAAATTAAATTTGTTTTTGAGACAATTCAATCAACTTATTTTAATAAAGAAAATTGTGTGTTTTTTCAACCCCATTTGTATTCAAGAACTAAATTTTTAATTGAGGAGTTTGCACATGAGTTATCTAGATTTGACAATATATACCTTTTAGATATATATCCTGCGAGAGAGAAAAAAATTAATGGAATATCTTCTAAATTACTGTTAAGTAAAATAAACAACTCTTCAAAAGAATTAATTAGAAAAAATCAGATTAAAGATATTATAAAAAAAAGTAATGCAAAGGTTTTTGCCTTACTAGGAGCAGGAGATATTGGTGTTGAAGTTAACAAAGTATTATTACAATAAAGAAATGAAAAGATATTTTAACATTTTAATTTTATTTTTTTCAATAGTGTTTATGATATCAATTTCAACGTATAGTATTATTAGAAATCAAAATAAAATTAAGTTTGAAAAAAATGTTATTTTTTTAAATAGCACTGTATTTCTAAGTGATTCTATAGTTAATAAATTGTTGACACAAATCTTAAACGAAAAGCATATGAAGTTAAAAGATAGTTTAGATTTGAATATTATAGAAACTTTTTTGAAAAAAAATAAATTTATTGAAAGTGTAGAAGTGTATTGGAAGTTTCATGATGTCTTGGAAATAAAAATAAGAGAAAGACAGCCACTATATATTTTAACAAAGGAAAATTATTATGTTGACTCTTATGGTAAATTTTTTCCTATGAAAAAAATAAAAAAAGATTTACCAAAAGTTTCATCAGAATTTTCAAATGTTAATTTGAAAAATATTACAAAATTTATTTTACGAATGAATAATGATCCCTTTATTAAGAATGAGTTAGATAAAGTTTATTTCGAAAAAAATCAATTTAGGATAAGTCTTAAGTCTTTTGATTTTGATATAATTTTTGGAAATACCAAAAGATTTAAAGAAAAAGTTGAAAAACTAAAAGTATTCTGTGCTTTTCAAAAGGTTCAGGACTCTTTATCTAATTATCCTTTAGTTAACTTAAATTATTTAAATCAAGTAATAGCTTCAAAATCTTTAGTATATGAAAAATAATAAAATTTGTGTAGGTTTAGATATAGGAACAACAAAAATTGTAGCCTTAGTAGGAAAGAAAAATGAATATGATAAAATTGAAATTCTTGGATATGGAAAATCAAAAAGTCTAGGAGTTCATAGAGGAGTTGTTAATAATATTACTCAAACAATTCAATCCATTCAATTAGCAATTGAGGATGCAAAAAGTACTTCAGGTTATGATATAAAAGATGTAGTAGTTGGAATTGCAGGACAACATATAAGAAGTATTCAACATAGTGATTATATTACTAGAACTAAGCCTCAAGAGGTAATAAATGAAGATGATATACAAAAATTAATTAATCAAGTATATAAATTGGTAATGTTACCAGGAGAAGAAATCATACATGTTCTTCCGCAAGAATACAAAGTTGATGGTCAGGGTGAAATTAAAGGACCAATGGGAATGTACGGAGGAAGATTAGAAGCTAATTTCCATGTTGTAGTTGGCCAAGTTTCTTCAATTAAAAATATAGGAAGGTGTATAAAAAGCTCTGGATTAGAAATGGAAAATATTACTTTAGAACCTCTTGCTTCTTCTGATGCGGTTTTAAGTAAAGAAGAAAAAGAAGCTGGAGTAGCACTAATCGATATAGGGGGTGGGACTACTGATTTAGCTGTTTTTAAAGATGGTATCATTAGACATACTGCTGTTATTCCTTTTGGAGGAAATGTTATTACTGAAGACATAAAAGAAGGCTGTTCAATTATTGAAAAGCAAGCAGAGCTGCTTAAGATAAAATTTGGATCAGCATGGCCAGGTGAGAATAAAGATACTGAAATAGTTTCAATTCCAGGTCTTAGAGGAAGAGATCCAAAAGAGATTTCTTTAAAAACTTTATCAAAAATTATAAATGCAAGGGTAGTTGAAATTATTGAGCAAGCTTTTTTAGAAATAAAAAATTATGGACACAATGATCAAAAGAAAAAGCTAATTGCTGGAATTGTGTTAACTGGGGGAGGAAGTCAATTAAAACATTTAAAGCAACTCGTTGAGTATATTACAGGTATGGATACTAGAATAGGTTATCCAGGTGAACATCTTGCAAGTGAAACAGTTAATAATATTTCAAGTCCAATGTTTGCAACATCGGTAGGACTATTAATGAATGCATTAGAGCGTAATGGAAGCAACACCGATAATGGAAATGATAAAGTCTTGGAAGAAGATGAATTTGAACCTGATGCTATAGATAATAGTTCTAATTCAGAAATTATATATAGAAAATCGATACTGGAAAAATGGGGAGATAAGTTGAAGGAATTTTTAGATAACGCTTAAATTAATAATATGGATAAAGAAAAAATAAACGACATAAATTTTGATTTACCAAAAAATAAAAGTAATGTAATTAAGGTTATTGGAGTAGGAGGAGGAGGAAGTAATGCTATAAATTACATGTTTAAACAAGGTATTGTTGGTGTTGATTTTGTAGTTACAAATACTGATGCTCAGGCCCTTTCCGAAAGTCCAGTTCCAATAAAAATTCAATTAGGAGCTAGTTTAACTGAGGGTTTGGGTGCTGGAGCTAACCCTGAAATAGGAGCAAAATCAGCTGAGGAAAGTTACGAGGATTTGCAGAATTTATTGATGACACAGACCAAGATGGTATTTATAACCGCAGGTATGGGAGGAGGAACTGGAACTGGTGCAGCGCCTGTTATTGCTAAAATGGCAAAAAAACTAGAAATTTTAACAGTTGGTATTGTTACTATGCCTTTTCAGTTTGAAGGTAAATTAAGATTAGATCAAGCTCAAAAGGGTTTGTTAGATATTAAAGAGTCAGTTGATGCATTGATCGTTATTAATAATAATAAATTAAGAGAAGTTTATGGTAACCTTGGTTTTAAAGCAGGATTTTCAAAAGCAGATGAAGTATTAGCTACTGCTGCAAGAGGAATAGCAGAAGTAATTACCCACCATTATACTCAAAATATTGATCTAAAAGATGCTAAAACAGTTTTAACTAATTCTGGTACTGCTATAATGGGCTCAGGCTCATCATCAGGTTCTAATAGAGCTCAGGAAGCTATAATTAAAGCATTGGACTCTCCTTTACTTAACGATAATAAAATTACTGGCTGTAAAAATGTTCTTTTATTAATTGTATCAGGTTCAGAGGAAATAACTATCGATGAAATAGGTGAAATTAATGATTATATTCAAACTGAAGCAGGAAATAATACAAATATAATAATGGGAGTAGGTGAAGATAAATCATTAGGAAATGAAATTTCAGTTACAATAATTGCTACAGGTTTTGGTGTTGATCAACAAAATGAAATTTCAAATACTGAGGCAAAAAAAATAATTCATACACTTGAAGATGATCAATTAATTGAACAAGATCTTTCTAATAATTTAGATTACAATAAAAATGAAAACTTTCTTGAAATTGATAAAAACAATTTTCATTGTGATGATTTGGTTGTAACAAATGAGGTGATTAATGAAATAGAGGTTATATATGAGGATTTATCAAAAAATAAGGAAATTAAAGTTAGTGAACATGAAGATGAGAATAAAATAGATTATACTGAAAAAGACTCAACTATTGATTTAGATAATGACGAAAATAAAAAGCTTGAAAATAATCAACAAGAAAATTTTGTAATTAAAGATATATCAAATGACATAAAAGATATTGAAGTTTTTGATTATGAAATAGTTTTAGGTGATGAATTTCAAACAAAATTTGATTTTGAAATTCCTCTTAAAAAGAAAGAAAATGATCAAAACAAGGAAATTGAAAAAATTGATACAAACCAATTAGATACTAAAGCTGAAAGTAAAGATTCCAATGAAAACATTGAACTAGAAAATTTTGAGGATATAAAATTTGAAGTGAAGGGTTTTGATGATGATTTGATTAAAGAGAACATTAATGAAAATAATTTAGAAAAAAAATCTGAAATTGAGGAAAATTCTAATAATGATGAAGATTTTCATAATGCTTTTGAAACACCTATTGAAGAAACATTTTCATCAAATCCTGATAAAAGAAAAGAACAGTTGAAAGAATTTAATTATAAGTTTAAACACAAAATTACACGTATTGATGATATGGAGAATGAACCTGCTTATAAAAGAATGGGATTAGATATAAATGAAAATATACCTGAGGATAGTTCTCGTTTATCTTTAGATTCTGATTCCAATGAAGATCTACAGATACGTTCTAATAACTCTTTTCTTCATGATAATGTAGATTAATAATGGATTTAGATAAAAGAATTTCGCAAAAAATTAAAGAATCAATTAAAGCTAAAGAAAATATTCGTCTTGAAACCCTAAGATCTATAAAGTCTGCTATTATCTTAATTAAAACAAAATCTTCAGAAAAGAAGGATTTGACTGAAAATGAAGAAATAAATTTGTTGCAAAAATTAGTAAAACAAAGAAGAGAAAGTGCTGATATTTTCAGGAGTCAAAAACGAGATGATTTGGCAAATTCAGAGGAAGCGCAACTTAAAATTATTAAGGAATTTTTGCCAAAACAAATGGAAGATTTTGAGTTAGAAAAAATAATAAATGATATTATTTTAAAGGTTGACGCAAAAAGTATGAAAGATATGGGAAAAGTAATGGTGAATGTAAATAAAATTGTAGCTGGAAGAGCTGATAGCAAAAAAATAGCTGAAATAGTTAAGAAAATTCTTTCCTGAGTCTTTTATGGCCCAGTAGTTCAATTGGATAGAATATCAGATTTCGGCTCTGAGGGTTGGGGGTTCGAATCCTCCCTGGGTCACTAAAGTTTAAAATATTTGATTTTGAACAATATTTATTATAAAATTTAGTTATAAATAAAGTATGAAAAATATTTTTTTTAAGTTTTTTATTACATTTTTAATTTTAAACTTTTCATTTGCTCAAACATCAAATAATCCCTGGTCTTTTTCTGTTGGAGCCAATATCACTAATATTTTAGAAACAGACATTGATTCTCAAATTGGATTTGGAGGTCCTGCAATTAGTTTAACTAGATATGTGGGCCTAGGGTTTTCAATAGGAGCTCAGTATTCATTGGGAGTCTCTTCGATAAATGATGTTAATCTAGACTATACTTCTTTTGATGGAATTATTAAGTTTAATTTGGGAAAAAATAAGTTTATTCCATATTTGTTTTCAGGATATGGATTAACTAATTTTTCCGATAATGATAACGATAAAGGACAGTTCCCTTCAATGGAAAGCTCTAGAACTATTCTAGGAGGAATAGGTTTCGATATTTCATTGGGTGAAAAATTAAAATTCAACCTTAGTTCTTCATATAGATCAAATAACGAAAGCGGAACTTATAATCATCTTCAACATGTATTAGGTTTAAGATATAATTTTGGTGTTGGTGATAGAGATAAAGATGGAGTTTCAGATAAAAAAGATCAATGTCCTGACTTACCAGGATTAAAAGAATTTAATGGTTGCCCTGATTCTGATAATGATGGTATTCCTGATAATAAAGACGAATGTCCTGAGGAAGCTGGTCCAGAAGCTACTAAAGGTTGCCCTGATTCTGATAATGATGGAATACCTAATAATGATGATAAATGCCCTGATGATTTTGGGTTACTGGAAAATGATGGATGTCCTGATTCTGATGAAGATGGGGTAATAGATATTGAAGATAAATGCCCTAATGAATATGGAGAGATTGAGAATGAAGGGTGTCCTCTTAAAGATAAAGATAATGATGGTATCTTGGATGAAGATGATTTATGTCCAGATATTCCTGGAAGTAAGAATAATAATGGATGTCCTGACACCAATGTTAAAGTTGAAAATGAGATCGTTCAGACTTTAAATTCTTTTGGTGAGAATATTAATTTTATGGCTGAAAGTTTTAATATAATTGGTAGAAAAACTATTAATACTTTGATTGAAATTAAAGATATACTAAACGAAAACTCTAAAATAAATCTTTATATAGAAGGATATTCTTCTAGCGATGGTAGTGAAAATTATAATTTGATGTTATCTCAAAAAAGAGCAGAATCAGTTAAATCTTATCTTATTAAATTAGGTGTTGATGAAAATCGGTTAGAAGTTATAGGTTATGGCGAATTAAATCCTATTGGAGATAATGATAACCCAATGGGAAGATCAATGAATCGAAGAGTGCAATTTAAGTTGAAAAAATAATCTGCCTTAAAGATTTAATTTTAAATTTCTAATTGTTTTTTCAGGATTTATAGATGAAAATACATAGTTTCCAGCTACAAGGACATTTGCTCCTGAATCTATTAATTTTTTTGAATTTTTATCATTAACACCTCCATCAATTTCAATCAAGACATTAGTTTTTTCCTTTTCAATAATTTTAATTAATCTTTTAACTTTTTCATATGTTCTTGAAATAAATGATTGACCTCCAAACCCTGGATTAACACTCATAATACAAACTAAGTCAATGTCTTTAATAATATCATTTAACACTGTAACTGGAGTGTGAGGATTTATTGCAACTCCTGATTTAATTCCAAAAGATTTAATTTTTTCTATAGTTCTATGAAGGTGATTGCAAGCTTCATAATGAACTGTTAAAATATCTGCTCCAATTTCAACAAAAGTTTTAATATATCTATCAGGATCAACAATCATTAAGTGAATGTCCAAAGGTTTTGTCGCATTTCTTTTTATTGCTTTAATAACTGGTATTCCAAAAGAAATATTAGGAACAAAAACACCGTCCATTACATCTATATGAAACCAGTCTGCGTCACTATTGTTTACCATTTCGATATCCTTTTGCAGATTTGAAAAATCAGCTGCTAGAATTGAAGGTGCTATAATTACAGACATTTATAAGATAAGATAAATTATAATTAAATTTAACCTAAATAAGTTTTTAAAATTTTGCTTCTAGATGTATGTTTTAATCTTCTGATAGCCTTTTCTTTAATTTGCCTAACTCTTTCTCTTGTCAAATCAAAAGTTTCCCCAATTTCTTCAAGTGTCATTGCATGATGACTTCCTAGACCAAAATATAGTCTAACAACATCTGCTTCGCGTGGAGTAAGGGTTTCAAGAGCCCTTTCAATTTCTGTCCTTAAAGATTCATGGAGTAAAAGTTTATCGGGATTCGGGGATTCACCACTATTTAAAACGTCATATAAGTTTGAATCTTCACCTTCTACTAATGGAGCGTCCATTGAAACGTGTCTTCCTGAATTTTTCAAAGATTCTTTTACATCACTAATAGTCATATCTAATTCTTTTGCAATTTCTTCAGCAGAAGGCGCCCTTTCATGAGCTTGTTCAAGAAATGCGTATGTTTTATTAATTTTATTGATTGAGCCAATTTTATTTAATGGTAATCTAACTATTCTTGATTGCTCAGCTAATGCCTGGAGAATAGATTGTCGAATCCACCACACAGCATAAGAAATAAATTTAAACCCTCTAGTTTCATCGAATCTTTGCGCAGCTTTTATTAAACCTAAATTTCCTTCATTAATTAGATCGGGGAGTGTGAGTCCTTGATTCTGGTATTGTTTAGCAACCGAAACAACAAACCTTAAATTAGCTTTTGTTAATTTTTCTAATGCAAATTGGTTACCTGCTTTAATTTTTTGAGCTAACTCAACTTCTTCTTCTGCTGTTATAAGATCAACTTTGCCAATTTCTTGTAGATATTTATCTAAAGATGCAGTTTCTCTATTAGTTACTTGCTTAGTTATTTTTAACTGTCTCATTAGTTTTGAAGGTTTTTATAATAGTATTACGTTAGTTTAAAAAAAAAGTTTCAAAATTTTTAAAAAATTTATGAATTATTATTTCGATCGGGTCTTTTTAATAAGGCTTTTCTAGAAACTTTTGGTTTTCTTGTTTTAGGATCTATCCCAAAATATTTAACATCTAGGGTTTCACCAACTTTTAAAACATCTTCAACATTGTTAGTTCTTTCCCATGCTATTTCTGAAATATGAAGTAAAACTTCATTACCCGGAACAAATTCTACAACAGCACCAAAGTCTAAAATTTTAATTACAGTAACATTATATATTTTACCAGCTTCCGGTTTAAAAGTAATATTTTTTATTTTTTCTATAGCATGATTTATTTTAGTTTGATTGATTCCTAAAATTTCAATTAAACCTTCTTCATTATTTTCTTCAATAACAATAGTAGTGTCTGTTTCTTTTTGTAATTCTTGAATTACTTTTCCTCCAGGTCCAATAACAGCTCCTATAAACTCTCCTGGAATAGTTAGTTTTACCATTTTAGGAGCATGTTCTTTGACATTATCATTTGGTTTATCAATAGTCTCAAGCATTTTTTCTAAAATATGAAGCCTTCCTTCTTTAGCTTGATTGAGCGCTTTAATTAAAATTTCATATGATAAACCTTTAATTTTAATGTCCATTTGACAAGCTGTTATTCCATTTTTTGTTCCTGTAACCTTAAAATCCATATCACCAAGATGATCTTCATCTCCCAAAATATCACTCAAAATTGCATGATTTGTACCATCAGAAATTAGACCCATAGCTATTCCTGATACGGGACTTTTAATTTTAATACCCGCATCCATCAAAGCCATTGAGCCTGAACATACGGTTGCCATAGACGAGGAGCCATTTGATTCAAGAATTTCACTTACAACTCTTACTGTATATGGACAATCTTCAGGAATAACATTCTTTAAACTTCTTTGAGCAAGATTACCATGTCCTACTTCTCTTCTTGATGTACCTCTTAAAGGTCTAGCTTCACCAGTAGAAAATGGAGGAAAATTATAATGAAGATAAAAAGACTCTTCACCTTGATATGATGGAAGGTCTATTTGATTAGCTTCTTTAGATGTTCCTAAAGTTACTGTCGCTAGCGCTTGTGTTTCTCCTCGAGTAAATATTGATGACCCGTGTGTTGAAGGTAAATAATCAACCTCACACCAAATTGGTCTGATTTCATTAGTTTTTCTTCCATCAAGTCTTATACCCTTTTTTAATGTTAATTCACGTACCGCATTTTTTTCACTCGAATTAAAATATTTTTCAATCAAAGTTCCATTTTCTTCAACTTCTTCTTCGCTAAAAGATTCAAAAATTTCTTCTTTAAGTTTACTAAAAGCATCTGATCTTTCTGTTTTTGATAATCCTTTTTTTGCGATATCATAGCATTTATTATAAGCTAATTCATTTATTTTATTCTCTAATTCTTCATTTTTTTCAGCCTTTTCATATTCTCTTGTTTTTTTTGCTCCGACTTTTTTTACAAGTTTATTTTGAGCATCTATTTGTTTTTTTATAAAATCATGAGCATTTTTAATTGCTTCTGCCATTTCTTCTTCACTACACTCTTTCATTTCACCTTCAACCATCATAACTGAGTCATAAGAAGCCCCAACTATCATGTCTATATCAGATTCTAAAAGTTGTTCTTTACTAGGATTAATGATAAATTTATTTTCGATCCTTGAAATTCTAACTTCTGAAATTGGACACTCAAATGGAATATCACTTAATTGAATCACTGTTGAAGCTGCTAAACCTGCTAAGGCATCAGGCATTACCTCGTCGTCATGTGACATTAACTGAATCATTACTTGAACTTCATTATGGTAATCTTTTGGAAAAAGAGGTCTTAATACTCTATCAACCAATCGCATTGTTAAGACTTCATTATCGCTAGGTCTGGCTTCTCTTTTAAAAAAACCTCCAGGATATTTTCCAGCAGCTGCGAATTTTTCTCTATAGTCAACAGTAAGAGGTAAAAAATCAACATTTGCAGAGTTATAATTAGAAACAACAGTTGCTAAAAGCATACAATTTCCCATAGAAATTACAGCAGATCCATGTGCTTGTTTTGCAAGTTTTCCAGTTTCAATTATGATAGATCTTCCATCTTCGAGTAAGATCTCTTCTTTGTGAATTTTGGGTTTCATTTTTCGTTTTTTAGTTATTATTTTTTTGTGTTGTGTATTGTTAGCAACTAATGAAAAATGATATATTTTATTTTCTTAAATTAAGTTTTTTTATTATTGATCTATACCTTTCTATATCCTTATCTTTTAAATAATCTAAAAGACTTCTTCTTTTTCCAACTAGCTTTACAAGCGCCCTTTCAGTATTGAAATCTTTTTTATTAATTTTTAAATGGTTAGATAAGTGATTAATTCTGAGAGTAAAAAGGGCAATTTGAGATTCAGATGAACCTGTATCATTTTCTGATTTTGAATGATTCTTAAAAATTTCTTTTTTTTTCTCTTTTGATATATACATATAATTAAAGTAGTATTTGATATTTGGCGCAAATATATAATATTCTAATTTATTATCTAAGCTATCTATTAATTATCTAATTTTTTTGTTTAAAATAAGATCTAAGTAAAGGTTGATTTTATTTTTCAAATCTTTTCTATGAGAAATAAAATCTAAAAAACCCTTTTCAAGTTGAAATTCGCTAGTTTGAAACCCTTTAGGCAATTCTTTTCCAGTAGTATCTTTGACAACTCTTGGTCCAGCAAATGCAATTAGTGCTCCAGGTTCAGAAATATTAATATCGCCAAGCATTGCAAATGAAGCAGTGGTTCCTCCAGTTGTTGGGTCAGTACATAAAGATATAAACGGGATTTTTTCTTCAGATAGAATATTTAATTTTGCAGAAGTTTTAGCCATTTGCATTAATGAAGTAGCTGACTCCATCATTCTTGCACCTCCTGACTTTGAAATTATTAATAATGGCACATTATGTTTTATAGAACAATCTATTGCTCTAGAGATTTTTTCACCAACAACTGAGCCCATTGATCCACCTATAAATTTAAAATCCATACAAGCAACAACTATTTTTTTTCCTTTTGATAATCCAATTCCTACTCTTATAGCATCATATAGACCGGTTTTTTTGTGTGCCTCTTTAAGTCTATTTATATATTTTTTTGAATCTATAAATTTTAAAAAATCTTTGGATTTTAATTTTGGGTCAATTTCTTCATATTTATTATTATCAAAAATTATTTCAAAGTATTCTTTACTGCCTATGTGAACATGATAGTCGTCTTCAGGACTTACATAATTATTTTCAGTTAATTCTTGGGTTCCAATTATTTTTCCTGTTGGTGTCTTGTACCATAAACCTTTAGGAGTATCCTTTTTTTCTTCTGTTTTAGTTTGAATTCCTTTTTCTCTTCTTTTAAACCAACTCATTTAATGTATTACTTTATAAATAGTATCACAATGTATTAATATTGTTTAAATCTGTAAAGGCTTTTATTAATCTTTTTTTAAAAGACTCTTCACCAATTCTTAACCATTTTCTAGGATCATAAAATTTTTTATTTGGTAATTCACTGCCATCTGGATTTCCAATTTGCGACATTAAATATTTTATATTATTATTCATATAATCTCTAATTCCTTCAGTAAATGCAAATTGTAGATCGGTATCTATATTCATTTTAATAACTCCATAACTAATAGCTTCTTGAATTTCTTTTTGAGAAGAGCCAGATCCTCCATGAAAAACAAAATCTAAATAATTTTTTGGAAGATTATATTTTTTTGAAACATATTCTTGAGATTTCTTTAAGATTTTTGGAGTTAATTTAACATTTCCAGGTTTATATACTCCATGAACATTGCCAAACGCAGCAGCAATAGTAAATTGATTACTTATTTTACTAAGGTTTTCATAAGCATATGCAACTTCTTCTGGTTGAGTATATAATTTTGAAATATCAATATCTGAATTATCTACCCCATCTTCTTCTCCTCCCGTAACTCCTAGTTCAATTTCTAGAGTCAAATTCATTTTTTTCATTCTTTTAAGATATTTTTTACAAGTTGAAATATTTTCTATAAGAGGTTCTTCTGATAAATCGATCATATGTGAGCTAAAAAGAGGTATTCCATTTTTTGAAAAAAAATCTTCATTTGCATCAAGAAGACCGTCTATCCATGGTAATAATTTTTTTGCACAATGATCGGTATGAAGTATTACAGTTGCACCATATAATTTTGATAATTCATGAACGTGCTTTGCTCCACTAACTGCACCTAAAATTGCAGCTTTTTCATCATCATTTTTGAGACTTTTTCCAGCATTAAATTGAGCCCCTCCATTTGAAAATTGTATTATTACGGGGCTATTTATTTCAGAGGCAGTTTCCAAAACTGTGTTTATACTATTACTTCCTATAACATTTACTGCAGGAATTGCAAATGATTTTAATTTTGCAAGATTAAAAACTTCCTGTACTTTTGATCCAGTAACAACTCCTTTCGGAATATTTTTTTCCATTAATTTTAATTTTGAGCTAAAGTATTAACTTTTTATTAAAATGGATAATTGATTCCTATATTAAATACTGCTTTATTTAATGAAAATTCTGATAACCATCTTTTATTTTTTTCAAGAGAAGGATTATATGTTTTAAATCCAGTATCAAATCTTAAAACAAAAAAATCGAAATCATACCTTAATCCAAAACCGGAACCAATTGCAAGCTCACTGAGATCCTTTATTCCTTCAAAAACAAACTCTTTATCTTTAATATCATCATATACGTTCCAAATATTACCCATATCAATGAAGAAAGCCCCATTAAATTTTCCTAATAGTGGGTATCTGTATTCAAAATTTAATGATATTTTAAAATTTGCTTCATTAAACTCATTAATATTATTTGAGCTGCCTGGACCAAGTTTGTATGCTTTCCATGCTCTATTATCGTTTGAACCTCCTGAAAAGAATGATCTGGAAAAAGGTATATTATTTGAGTTTCCGTATGGTATAGCTATACCTGAAAAAAAGTGAAGGGCTAGAATTTTCTTTGTTCCAATTTTCCAATGTTTAATGTAATCAATCTCTGATTTAAAATATTGAGAAGGAGCAACTCCATCTATTTCATTTTTGTTAGAAGAATTTTTTGAATTATCAATTTTGTTTAAAACAGCATTTAAAAAATTTCCAACAAGCTCTATTTTCCATCTAATTTGAAAGAAATTTTCATCAAAAAAACTTTCTTGATTATTGTAATTTAAATTTAAGGATGAACCTACAATTAAATTATTGGAAGTTAATCTGTCTAATCTTTCCTTTAAATTATTTATAGTTAAATAATTTGGGTTATCATAGCTAATTGCTGTTTGATTATTTAAAACTTTATAAATAAAAGTTTCTACACCATAAGGTATAATAAGGTTTTTATTATTATCTACAATATCATTTTGAGTATTATAATTTAATGCTATGTTATTAATTATATCATAGGAATTTTTATAAATATTAAAATAATTATTTATGTTTTTATTATTTATAAATTCAAAGTCTAGTAATTTAAAAGTGATTTTTTTATTATTGTTTGGATTCCAGTCATATTGGATGTTTGTGCTATAAAACTGTTTGTCTAATCCTATATTTTTTTGTAGTCCAGTCCCAAAAATTATTTCTGTTTTTGGATTCATTTTTAAAGAAACAGGATCTTTTCTTGTAAAAGGAATAATTATTCTTGGAAATGAAATTTTAGCATCGGCACTTAATTCTAAAATATTAAAAAAACTATCATTTTTTGTAGAAATATCTCTTGAAGCACCTATATTATTTTTTAAGCCTAATTCAAGTATTTCTGCACCTCTAAAAACATTTCTAATAGATAGACTCCCTCCAAATCCTAATCCAAAATCTTGAATGTTTGAATGAGAAAAATCTAAATCAAATCCTAAGGAAAACTTCTCTTTAGGGGTTAATATAATTGATGTTTTTAATGATTTAAAATCATTTTCTAACTCAGTATAATAAATTCCAGGATATTTAAATATTTTTAGATTATTAATTGATTGATAAGTAAGTTTTCTTAAAGAGTCACTATAAAGCTGGTTTTTATTTAAATATATTGCAGATGTTAATATTTTTGGTTTGTATTTTAATTTGCCATTACTAAATATTTTATAATTGTTGAAAATTATTGAATCAGAATATTTTTCCATATAATTTTCCTTATCTTTTGAGTTAATAAATAAATTAACTTCTTTTAAATTGTATTTTTTATAGTTAATTTTTTTTAATGAATCATTAACTCTTTTATTTCGATTTTCAATTAAAATCTTTAATGGAATAGATTTGTCTTTTCCTGAACTATCAATTGATGCAAAAAATTTAATACTGCTTTGCTCAAAATTATATATGCCATTGTTTTTAAAAAGATTTATTAATCTTTTTCTCTCTTCATCTATTTTATTTAGTGTAAAAAAATCTCCTTTATTTACTTTTTGGTAAATTAGATTCTCATCATATAGATTCTTTAAATCTATTGATTCTATTTCATTTGATATAGCATCAAAAAAATATCTTTCACCTGTTACTATTTTATATTTTAAATCAATTTTATTTTTATTGTATAAGTCTTGATTTGAATCAACTTTAACATCAAAATAGCCAATATTTTGATAGTATTTTTCAATTCTTTGAATTGATTGATTTATTAAAACTTGATTATAATATGATGGTTTTTCAGAATTTTTTTTGAGCCAATTATTAATTTTAAAAGTGTATTTTTTAATTTGATTTATTTGTTTGTCTGAAATAATTTTTTGAATTTTATTTTTACGGTTAGATTTTTTATATAACCAAAAATTAAATGAGCTGTCATTTATTTTTTTTGATAAATTATAAATTTTTAAACCTATTGGAATTGATATAAATTTTTTGTTAGGCTTAGATAAAATTAAATAGTCAATTGCTGGATTGTTTATTTCCTGATTATTTTCATAAACTATAAAACTATTTATTAATTTTTTGTCATTTAATGGTTTTGACCCTCCACATCCGATTATAATTAATAAAGGAATAATTGAAATAATTAAATTTGTTATTATATTTTTCAATACATTTTTAATTAATTCAAAAATAACTCATTTTATGTTTAGCAAAAATCTACAAAAGAAAATTTCTAAGTTATATTTAAAAAAATATAGAAATGAAATGGGTTTATTTATTGCTGAAGGAGAAAAAGTTGTAAATGAGCTTTTAGATTCTGATTATGAAATAGATAGCCTTTATTCAACAAATAAAATTAATCAAAATCATATTCTTTTAAAGGAAAATGAAATGAAGAAAATTTCGTTGTTAAAGACTCCAAGTACCATATTGGGGATATTTAAAATTCCAAAAAAAATAAAAGAAGTTGATTCTGAGGGAACAATTATTGCCTTAAATTCTATAAAGGATCCAGGAAATTTAGGTGCTATAATAAGACTCTGTGATTGGTTTGGAATTAAAACTTTAATCTGTAGTAAAGACTCTGTAGGGTGTTTTAATCCAAAAGTAGTTCAAGCCACTATGGGTTCAATTTCTAAAGTCAATTGTTCATACGTAGATTTGAATTCATTTTTTATTAATAAACAAAAAAAGATCTACGGGACTTATTTAAAGGGTAAATCAATTTATAAATCTTCTCTTGAAAAGAATGCTATTTATCTTTTTGGAAATGAATCAAAGGGTATTTCCTCTTCAATTGATCAACATATTGATGAAAGAATAACAATTCCTTCATTTAATTTTGAAAACAGTCCTGATAGTTTAAATGTTTCTAATGCCGTTTCTATTGTATTGAGTGAAATTTTTAGATAATTGAAACTATTATTCAAATGTTAAATTAATAGCAACTCCTCTACTAAACATATTAAGTATTTTTCCAGTCCAAGGGCTAAAAGGGTCTTGGTCCATAATTAATTCATTTTCAAAAGAAAAGATTCCTCTTATTGAGGGAGAAAATTTAAAATAATATAAATAAAAATCGAATCCAAGTCCCAATTCGTAATTGAAACTATTAGTGGTAGTTCTAAAAACATAAGTTAGATTATCATCTCTATTATTTTGATTGCTAGAAAGATTATAGTCATATGAAAAGCCAGTTAATAAAAAAGGTCTGAAATTATTAATTCTTTTCATATTAATTTTTAAAATTAGAGGAAGGTGTATATAAGTTGATTTAATATTTCTTTTAGTATCTCGATTTTCGTCAAAATCATACAAATCATTAAAAAGAGGTTCAGAAGGATAAATTAAGTCTCTTTGAGTGTAATATAAACCAGGTTCAAATCTTAAATTAAAAAATTCGTTTAATCTAAGATCTCCTATTAATCCAATATTAAAACCTGATTTTGGAATAGTTTCAATATCTTTTGATCCTAAATTAGAATAAAAGCTTTCATCATATTCAAATTTGAAATCATATTCATTAAAACCTAAATAATAACCATAATGAAGAATTCTATCATCAAAGTTTGGCAAATTAGTCACTTTTTCTCTTACATCTGGGTATTGGGCTGAAATTTCTCCAAATATTAATAGGAAATTTAATAGAAAAAAATAGAATTTTTTTTTAAAAACCAAATCAAAAATTGTTATTAAAATAATTTTCTTAATTATAAACATTATTTTTCGTTAAATATTGTTGAGTTTAATTACAAAATTTAAATGAAAATACTTCTTTTTAAAAGACAGAATGAATATTTGTATCTTTGTAGTCAGTTTTGATGTAAAATTATTATGAAAATAATTATTGCGGGAGCTGGAGAGGTTGGTTTTCATTTAGCAAAGTTACTTTCTTATGAATCTCAAGAGATAGTTCTCATTGATAACAATAAGGAAAACCTTAAATATGCAGAAAATCATCTAGATATAAGAACAATTAATGGCAATGCTCTTTCTTTATCGCTTTTAAACAATGCAGATATTAAAAGCTCAGACCTTTTTATAGGGGTAACTTCTCAAGAATCTTTAAATATTACACTTTGTGCCTTAGCAAAACAATTAGGGTGTAAAAGAACAATTGCAAGAATATCGAATATTGAGTTTATTTCATCTGAAGAAGAAGTTAGCTTTAAAGAAATTGGTGTTGATGAATTAATTTCTCCTGAAGAATTGGCGGCAAATGAAATTAAGCAACTTCTTGATCAATCTGCTTTTTTTAATAATCATAAATTTGATGATGGTGCTTTAACACTTATAGGAACCACATTAGAGGCTGAGGCGGCTTTTATTGGAAAGACGGTAAAAGAAGCGGCGTCTGTTTTTCAAGATATTCATTTTATGCCAATTGCAATTCAAAGGAAAGGAACTCAATTTTCTATTATTCCAAGAGGTGATTCAGTTTTTGAAGAAGGAGATGATGTTTTTTTTATTACTTTGAAGGAGGGAGTTGAAGAGATATATAAATTAACAGGAAAGAAAAAAACTCCAATAAAAAAAGTGATGATTCTTGGAGGTGGAAAAATAGCCTTTAATACAGCAAAAAAATTAAGTGAAAATAAAATTCGAGTTTCTGTAATAGAAATTAATAAAGAAAAAGCAATTCAACTTGCCGATAAACTTCCAGAAGTTATGATAATTCATGGTGATGGAAGGAATATTGAATTACTTGAAGAAGAGAACTTAAATTCAATGGATGCTTTTATTTCAGTTACTGGTAACTCTGAAACAAATATAATGTCATGTTTAATGGCTAATTCAAAAAATATAAGTAAGACAATTGCGCTTGTTGAAAATATGGATTATTTCAAATTATCACATTCAATTGGGGTAGATAATCTAATAAATAAAAAATTATTAGCGGCTAATACAATTTTTAGATACATAAGAAGAGGAGAAGTAGTTGATATTACTACATTAAATAATTTAGATGCAGAAATTTTTGAGTTTGTAGTTAAAAAAACTTCTAAAGTAGCATACTCAAAAATAAAAGATTTAGATTTCCCTAGGTCAGCTATAATTGGTGGAGTAATCAAAGAAGGAAAGGGTATAATTGCTCTTGGTGATTATACTATTTTACCAGATGACAGAGTAGTAGTATGTTGTTTACCTGAAGCTTTAGAAAAAGTCGAAAGTTTGTTTTCCTAGATAATGAACAGAATTAATTATCAAATAATTTTCTATTTAACTGGAGTTTTACTTCTATTTAATGGAGGGTTTATTTTATTATCTTCTATTGTTAGTTTGATTTTTAATGATGGAGTTACTATTGAGATATTTTCCGCTGGAGTGACAGTTTTAACTATTGGATTAATTTTAGTTTTTAGTACTAAAGATCATGAAAAGCAAATACAAAGAAGGGAAGGTTATTTAATTGTCACTTTTGGTTGGCTTTTAATGATTTTCTCAGGAATGTTACCATATTTGTTTTCAGGAACTATTTCAGAGTTTTCATACGCTTTTTTTGAAACTACTTCAGGCTATACTGCTACTGGATCAACGATTTTAAAGGACGTTGAAAGTCTTCCAAAAAGTATAATATTTTGGAGAAGTACTACTCATTGGATAGGTGGCATGGGTATAATAGTTTTAACTATAGCTATCTTACCTTTATTAGGCGTTGGAGGTATGCAGCTTTTTAGTGCAGAAGCCCCAGGACCAAATAGTGACAAATTACATCCAAGAATAACCGATACTGCTAAAAGACTATGGTATATATATGTTGGATTTACTTTAATTGAAACTGTATTGTTAAATTTTGCTGGAATGAGTTTTTTTGATGCAATAAATAATTCTATGAGTACTATAGCAACTGGTGGTTTTTCAACCAAAAATGCTAGTATAGCTTATTGGAATTATAATCCAATAATTCAATATATAATTATTTTTTTTATGTTTATTTCTGGTGCAAATTTTGTGTTAAGTTATTTTGCTTTTACTGGAAGAATTCAAAAAATATTCAGGGATGAAGAGTTTAAAACATATTTGATTTTTATTTTAATTTCTTTTATAATAGTTGGTTTTGTTTTGTTTAATAGTGTTGATTTATCAAAATCAAGCTTTGAACATCCACAAGTTTATGGAAAATTAGAAAGTTCTATTAGACATGCCCTTTTTCAAGTTGTTGCTGTAATTACTACGACTGGACTTGTAACTGGTG